>OKUR01000066.1_pt1 | contig 63030 bp, 86 predicted proteins | sample 1606671 | NCBI WGS metagenome assembly OKUR01 (sample SAMEA3882519, study PRJEB24775) | human gut metagenome | biome: human-associated habitat; feature: intestine environment; material: feces | place: Netherlands | collected 2009/2010 | reverse complement strand
TGCCGCCCTGTCACGGCGGAGGTCGCGGGTTCGAGCCCCGTCCAGACCGCCATTTTGGTTCCGTAGCTCAGTCGGTAGAGCAGAGGACTGAAAATCCTCGTGTCGCTGGTTCGATTCCGGCCGGAACCACCATTAGAATGATGCAGGTTTACCCAAGTCCGGCTGAAGGGATCGGTCTTGAAAACCGACAGAGGATTAACGTCCTGCGGGGGTTCGAATCCCTCAACCTGCGCCATTGAATGTTACTCGGGAGAAATCCTGAGTTTTTTATTTTCAGAATATGTAAGAGATTACAGAATTTTTTATGTTCTGTTATAATATTCTTATCATATGTAAGGGAGATATCATAATGGAACAATCAAAAAGTATTAATATTAGATACTCAATGTTGCAGGGGATTTACTTTGTAGGTTTCTGTACAGTTATGGGCTATGCTGCAGTATATCTAGGATCAATTGGCATGAGCTCATCTTTAATTGGGATTGTACTTGCAATCGCAAATATTCTAACAAGTATCGCACAGCCCGTACTTGGAGGATTTGTAGATAAGTCAAACATCTCTATGAAGAAAGTCTTAATGATCATGTTTGGTCTTTGTAGCATTCTATCTGTATTACTTATGTTTGTAAGTAAGGTTACATTCTTAGCTGCTGCTTTGTTTATTGCAGTTTCTACAATTCTTTATACTACAATGCCTCTAGTTAACTCACTTGCTTTCGCATTCCAAAAACAGGGTATTGATGTTAAGTTCGGTGTAGCACGTGGTATTGGATCAGTCGCTTATGCTCTTGCGTCTCTTGTATTAGGAAATGTAGTAAAAGCAGTGAGCCCTACTTTAATGCCACTTGCTTACATTGTCATCTTCTTAGGTATTTTACCTCTTGTTCGCTCATTTAAGATGCCTGAGACAGAAATAGATGAAGTCATTGAAGAAAAAGTAGTCGAAAAAGAAAGCACAGGTGCTTTTATTAAGAAGCATCTTAAATTCATGATTTTCTTAGCTGGTTTTGTATTAGTTTATTTTGATCATACAATCATCAACAATTTCTTTATTAATGTAATTAAAAACGTTGGTGGTAATACTGGAGATATGGGTAATGCAGTATTTTTGGCTGCGATGTTGGAACTTCCTACAATGGCTTTATTTGAAAAGTATAAAAATAAAATCAATATCAAAAATACAATCATCATTTCCGCAATATTCTTCACACTTAAACATACATTAACTTATTTTGCGACAAATATGTTTATGATCTATTTAGCTCAGGCAACTCAGATGCTTGCTTATGCATTATTTATTCCTGCATCTGTTTATTATGTAGATAAATTATTTGATGCAAAGGATGCAGTTAAAGGACAGGCACTCGTTACTACAAGTATGACTGTATCTGGTGTACTAGCTAGTTTCTTAGGTGGTATTTTACTAGATAGTATGGGTGTTTATGAAACATTATTTTTAGGTTTAGTATTAAGTGTAGTAGGTACAATTGTGATGATTGTGACTGTTGAGAACGTAAATAAGAAGGGGGCTTAAATGTGTTAGATGTTTTAAAAACAAGAAGAAGTATTAGAAAATATACAGATGAAATGCCTAGAGATGAAGATCTTGAAAGAATTGTAGAAGCTGGTTTATATGCTCCTACTGGTATGGGCAGACAGGGCGTTAAGTTTGTAGTAGTAAAGAATAAAGAAATGAGAGATCATTTATCAAAGTTGAATGCTGGTGTTATGGGAAGTGATAAAGATCCTTTCTATGGTGCGCCTGTCGTTATTGTTGTTTTAGCAAAGAAAGAATATCCTACATATATCTATGATGGATCACTTGCAATTGGCAATATGCTCAATGAAGCACATGGCTTAGGACTTGGTTCTTGCTGGATTCACCGTGCGAAAGAAGTATTTGAAGGTGAAGAAGGAAGAAGACTCCTTAAAGAATGGGGCATTGAGGAAGACTATGAAGGTATCGGAAATGTTATTATAGGATTTGCGGATGGTAAGGCTCCAGAAGCAGCACCTCGTCTAGATCATCGTGTGATTACAATCGAATAATGAAAAAATCCTCCCTGCGGAGGATTATTTTTTTATCGGAAACAATGAAAGGATACCGGCTGCACCAACACCTAAACAGATTCCTATACCTATATTGTCAAAACAAATACCAAATACGACACCTAAGCTGATGCCAATAGGTAAATAATATGTGAATTTGTTGTTGTCTTTTTTCATGACAATCACCTCAAAAAGAGTATATCATATCGATGTAAAATCAGATGTTTATTGTGGAAATAATGCCTTAAGAATATCTTCTAATCCATTTTTATCGATAGATTTACAGATAATATCGGCTTGTGCCTTTAATTCATCTACAGCATTACCCATAGCTACACCTACCTGACATAATTGAATCATTTCAATATCATTAAGACCATCACCAAATGCATAGGTATCTTTGATATCTAAACCATAATGTTCGAGGACTTTCTTAATACCGATAGCTTTGCTCATTGTAGGAGAAAAGAATTCAAATGAATTATCACTGCCATGCTGATCAAAACTGATAGTAGTACCAAACTTACCATCTAAATAGTCGCTTACTTTCTGTTTGTCTTTATTTGTGACGTTGGCTTCTATCTTGATGGCACGTTTTAAGACATCATCACGGTCAAAATCCATAGAGAACATTTCTTCCATGCCAAGGTTCTTAAAGAACGTATAAAGCTCTTTATAACACTTATCAATATAAATATGATGTGCTGTTTCAATCATATAATCACAATTCAGTTATTCAAGCATATCAACTGTCTGAGTCGCAAGTTCTGTATCCATTCTCTCTTCAAAGATAGATTTACCATCAATCTCGATATAGCCACCATTATATAAGACATAACCATCAAAACCCAAATCAAGGAATTGCTGGTTAATCATGGCTTTAGGACGACCACTGCAGATAAAAAGCTTATGCCCATCATTTTGAATTCTTTTAAGTTCTCTTTTTACACCTTCAGGTACTTTGTGAACTCCATAAGAGTTATCTACAAGCGTACCATCAATGTCAAAAAATAATACTTTCTCTTTCATATGTATCTACTTTACCTCTGGTCTTAATATTTCTACAAATTTAAACTCACTGTTGTCATATGTATAATGAAGAATACAGCAATTAGTAAAACCTCCAGAGTTAAAAATAATATCTGGATCATTAAATGCACTAAAGAATTGCATAGAAGCACCGGCATGACTTACTGCAAGAACCACTTCATGGTCTTCTTTATTCATGATTTCAGTTAGTGTTTTTACAACTCTATGTTGTACTTGTTTGGTTGTTTCGCCACCATAATGTGGAAATAAGTCATCATATTTAAAATCATCAAAATGAGGATTTAAATCTTCACTTTCTCCCTCAAATAATCCAAAACCTCTTTCCTTAAGACCTTTTACTCTTGTATAAGGTACTTGACCATCTGTTACTATTTCTAATGTATCAGATGCTCTTTCAGCCGTACTAGAGTAGTAATGATCAAAAGCAATATCCTTGATTAACTCTTTTGCAGCTTCTGCCTGCTTAATACCTAGTTCAGTAAGTGGAGAATCACATGATCCCTGAATTCTTCTTCGGACATTAAATAGAGTCTGTCCATGACGCATCATATATAAATGTTTCATTATAATTTTCCTCCTGTATTTATGCGGTTTTTTAGGGGTTTGAAACACTATGAAAGCGTAAACTAGTAACAAATCAGTAACAAGAAAAGCCGTTTAGAGTGCTTCAACCGCTAACACAATAAGTATATCATAATATAATAAAAAAGCCGACAAAAGCCGGCTCTCTCATATAAGAAAAATAATAAAGATTTTGGTTTGTTGTAACTTGCAGAAAGGAGACGCATATTTACAACAACCTAATTATATGATCATGAGTGCCATTTATCAAGTGTCATGTGGCACTCTGATTGGCACTCTTTTGGAACACTTTCGGAACGCTCATGGAACGCTAGAATTTTATCTTGTTGATCTCTGTCCATAATTTATTTTTTGAGGCATTGGTATAGATATCAAAGGTGATATCATTAAGCTTATGCCCTAGTACTTTCTTTCTGATGTAAATGTCAACGTTGTAAAGCTGACAAAGAGAAGCAAAAGTATCTCTTGTATCATGCATCTTGTGGTTCATGCCTAGCTGATCATTGAGGGCATAGAGAACAGTCATGTAAAACCATGTTCTTTTTGAATCAAATAGTCTTTCTTTCTTATTAATCAGTTCATCAATGACATACTGCTTGATTCCTTCATGAATCGGAATTATTCTGTTTCTTCCAGCTTCAGTCTTAGAACCGGTAATGATATAACTGATTTTTCTTTCTACTCCATCATCATTGCAAGGCTCGTCTATGTGTATCTGTTTTCTATCAAGTGAGAGGAGTTCGGAAAGCCTACACCCGGTATAGATATAAATAAGCAGCACATGCGCTTCTGGTGTATCTAGTTTTTTGAGTTTTTTTATTTCATCAAGTGTAAAGGCTTTGTGCATCGTTGATTTAGGAAGATTCTTTATTTTTATATAAGTAGAATAATCATCGTCTCTACTGATATATTTGTGCATTACTGCATACTCGAAGACTTTGACACAGATGTACTTCATATCTCTCTGTACACTTACACCAGTATCCATTCCGTCAAATATGTTCTGCATATCTCTTAATGTGATTATATTGACAGGCATATTTGACAGTCTATCAAGGTGGCTGAATGCATTCAGAATATTCTTGTGTCCTTTTTCGGTTCTCTTAATAAAGGTTTCATTGTCTATGATAGTAAAGATTTCTTTGAATGTTGGTACTCTCTTCTGTGTCTTTTCCTGTATTCTATCAAACAGATCAGGAGCGAGGTTTCTAGCCTCCTCATTTGTTATGCTGCTTGATCTCTTTAATGAGTAAAGGGATAAGGCATTCAATGCCTCTTCACGAGTTGCAAAGGTGCCTATGCATATCTGCTTCTTCTTGCCTGTTATTATATCTCTTTCATCGCTCATAACTCTTGCACAGTAGGGGTTTCTTCTCTTACCCGATAATTTAACCACGGTTCCTGTGTTATTCGGTCTACGTCTAAATCTAGAGTTTCTAGGCATAATATGACACGTCCTTTCAGTTGTAATTTGCCTTGAACGTGCCAATCGTGATATAATTGAGTACGTAAAAGGACTTTTGTGAGAAAACTTCTTTTATAGTGATGTTGGCGCATCACATTATTCGCATCCTAGTTGGCGCTAGGGTGCTTTTTTGTAAAAAGAAAAGGAACCTCTAACGAGATTCCTTCAATGGCGCTAGGCCGTTGTGTAAATAACAATAGCGTATAGCTCTTGTTCAATTAGATGTTATCACACAAAGCGGCTATTGTCAAACCTCGTTATTATATCTTTGCTATTTATCATTGATGAATAATTCTTTTATTTTATTATCAACTAAATCAAGAATTAGGCTATCAGCAATCAAATTTTTGATTGGATCATAATGATTTACAGGTTTTTTAATTCTTATTTTACTTACTGTTGTAATATTTTGTACCAGTGCAAATGATTTTTTATTCTTGTTAATGTATATGTTTGCGACTTTTTTAAATTCATTAACATTATTGATGACTTTTTGAACGTCTTCAACGTTGTATTCATTTTCATCAGATGAATCCAAATTTGCTAATGCTGTATATAATTCTCTAGTAATATTTAATAATTGCGGATAAACCTGTTTCGAAACAAAATTTCCTATATCTAAATAGTAAGGTTTTTCTTTGGAACTTAGTGGTATGACAGTCAAGACACCATTATTAGGGGAGTCTTTCTTTGTTATTACAATTGCAAAATGTTTGCCACGTAATTCACTGCCCATAGAAGGACTGAAGTCAATCAATACAATCTGTCCACGTTTGTATCTTTGATATTTCATTTTCTTTTCTTGCATATAATTTATAATCCTCCTATCAATTTATATTACATCGCTTTGGAAAGCGACCGCTCTTCCAATAACCCTAACTTGATTCAACTGTTCACCTGTAAGGATTATATCCTGATATTTTGGATTCTCAGGCTTCAGAATAACTAGATTCTGTTCACGATAATAGAAGAATCTTTTTAGTGTAGCCTCATCATCTATGATTACTACAGCAATCTCTCCATTTTCTACTATGTCAGTTTTCTTCACAAAGACAATATCACCGTCATGGATCCTTGCATTTATCATACTGTCGCCCTGACATTGGAGACAGAAATCAGCACCAATATCAGTGCCGACCATTATATAACTTTCTCTGTCTTCATCTGCGAAGATAGGCTCACCACATGCAACTTTGCCTAGCATAGGGAGTTTAATCTTGTCTAGTTTATAGATATTATCTACTGTTTCGGTTGGTTCTGCTTCATAATCCCATCCCATTAACTCACCAGGAGTTGTTTCTAAAACATTAGCAAAAGCCAAAATTTTAGATTGTGGAAGGTCAACATTGCCCTTTTCTATTTTTGCAATCATACTTTTGTCTGCATACCCCATTTTTAAAGCAAGGTCAGTTTGAGTCATCTTCAATTGTTGCCTTCTTCTCTTAATATTTTTGTATAGTTCAAGCATTAATATGTATCTCCTTTCTTTAATTATATAATATCTCATGTTGTAAAATTATTCAACATTTTTGTTAAATAGGTTGACACATATGCAACTATGATGTATAGTTGAATCAGGTTGAATGTAATGCAACTCTAGAAAGGAGAAACAAAATGACAGATATGGTTAAATTAAAAAAAGCAATAGATGACAGCGGAATGACTATGACTGCCATAGCTAAAAAAGGCGGAATAGCAAGAGAAACATTGTATAATCGTCTGAATGGAATTGGTGAGTTCACTGCTTCTGAAATTGTCGGACTTAGTTACGCATTGAAATTAACCAAAAAGCAAAGAGACGAAATTTTTTTAACCGAAAAGTTGAACTAAATGCAACCTTACATAGAAAGGAGAAACAAAATGAACGAAGTACAATTATTTAATTTTGAAAATCATGAAGTAAGAAGTCTTTTGCTCAACAATGAGCCTTGGTTTGTTGGGAAAGATGTCGCTGAAGTGTTGGGGTATGAAAGAGCCGATAACGCAATAAGAAATCACATTGATAAAGAAGATAAGCTGATGCACCAAATCAGTGCATCAGGTCAGAACCGTAATATGACCATCATCAACGAAAGTGGTCTTTATAGCTTAGTCCTCTCAAGCAAGTTACCAAGCGCCAAGAAGTTCAAACGTTGGGTTACATCTGAGGTGTTGCCAGCATTAAGAAAAACAGGGCAGTACCAAGTGAAGGAGTTGAGTGGCTCAGAACTCATGGCTAAGGCATTAATCGAGGCTCAAAGCGTCTTAGCTGCTAAGGATAAAGTAATCGAGGAGATGAAGCCTAAGGCCTCTTATTATGACGTGATTCTAAATTGTAAGGGTTTGTTAGCAACCTCAGTAATTGCTAAGGATTACGGTTGGAGTGCTATCAGATTGAACGAATATCTACACAAGAAGGGCATTCAGTTCAAGCAAGGCAAAACATGGCTTTTATATCAGAAATACGCAACAGAAGGATATGCATCAACGAAAACGCATGAACATCTTGGTAACGATGGTACAAACCATGCAAATGTACATACTTATTGGACACAAAAAGGAAGAAGATTCATTTATGACCTATTAAAAAATGATGGAATCGTTCCATTGATCGAGCGTGATGAAAATGGATGAATGGAGTATCAGCGTTGAGGAAGTAATGAGAATCACTAAGAAAAGTAGAGACTTCATCCTAAACGCTATAGAACAGGGCGTAATGCCTGGGTCAGTAGTAAAACATGACTCAGGTAAAAGAAGTACTTACATCCCTAGAAAGGCCTTCTTTGATTACATGAACAATTATTATAGAGCTCCTTCAGATAAGTTGATTGCAGCAGTGGTAGAGGAGCTCACTAAAAGAAAGACAATTGAATAAGTAGCATAGTTGCTCGTAGGCACCTAAGGCCAAAGAAGGCAAATAATATTATTGTAGAATGTCTCGTTTTCATTTTTTTGGAAACTCCCTTCGTATGTGTATCTTACATTGAATATATCAATCCTTTTTAAATAATTTGTCTGTTGATCAAATAAATGCTTTCTTTGGCGCTAAGTGCTTATGAGCACAAAAAAAGAACACACGACAGCCATCGTGTGCTCCCACTCAATCTTCTCGGAAAAGATTGATAAAAATCAGACAGTGCTAATTATAGCACGGAAAGAGGAAATTATGAATAGTAAAAGAATCTTATTAATCACAATTAATTTGTTTGTTTTAGGCATGGTTATTTCAATGATTAGTACAGGCACAAATTGGGATAGTACAGCCGCACATGTCTTAAGTGCTTTCTCATTAGGATTAAACATCTTATTTTTGGAATATATCGGATTAAAGGGGGATAAATAATTATGATCAAACAAATAGAAACACCATTCCTACACCTTGAGATTAAAGACGGGAACTGTGAAGTAACAGGAACAGGAAACACATGGCAGTACTTATTACTCTTTGCTTACATCGTTAAAGTTGCAAAAGAAGGGGGCTTCACTAATGAGTTCGACGATGAAGGAGAAAAAAAGGAATTCAATAGAATTATAAATAAGGTGTATGAAAGTCCAGACGATGCAATTGAGGCATTTGGACCATTAGGAGATGTAAATACAATCTCTGATATCTTAGAAGCGCTAGATAGCTTGTTTGAAGGGGATTACGTAGATGGAGAATAAGAAAGATATTCTAGAGAGCCTGTTTGAGACTCTCACTAGAACTAGAAAGTGGAGTGATGAAATAGCAGAAATGCTTTACCACAAGGATAAGAACGGCAATGAAGAGGTCACTGTCAGACTTTATGAAGGCAACGCAGAAATGTTTATTGATGTCACTGGTGACAGTGGCATGGCTCTTATTAAAGATGTAATCGCAGCTTTAGAGGAAATACGATGACCTCTTTCAAAGGATTGTTCGATTGTCTCTATGAACCGATTCCAAAAGATAAAGAAGGGTGGCTCTCTCAGAGAAGAAAAGGTATCGGCGGTTCAGATGCCGGAATCATTGAAGGTGTCAACCGCTACACCACTCTTCATGAGCTTTGGGAAGACAAGACAGGAAGACAAAAGAGACCTCAGGTCTCAAATCATGCCATTGAAATGGGAAACCGTCTAGAGCCTGTCATGTTCAACCTGTTTGAAGCACTCTATGGTGATGACTATGAAGTCATCGATACAAAGGATTACTCCCTATCTCGCAAGGATAAGGATTGGATGCGAGCCAATCTAGACGGCGCTCTTATTCGTAAGGAAGATGGATCAAGCGGAATACTTGAAATAAAGTCAACAACCATTAACAAGTGGCAATATTTTCAGGAAGAGTGGGGCGATGATTCGATACCTCAATCGTATTACTGCCAGTGCTTGCACTATATGAATGTAACAGGTGCAGAATTCGTTGTATTATTCGCTATTGCTATGATGCCGTGGTGCGATGAAACAAAGACAATTATCAGAAGAATTGAAAGAAGCGAGGTGCTTTTGGATCTCATGCAGCTAGAGGCTGATGAAGAAGCCTTCTGGAAAAAGCACATCGTGGAAGATAAGGAACCAAATTTTATTTAAAGGAGAAAAAGAATGAGATTTAAGAAAGAAATTAAAGACCGCTTATATGGCGGCTATCTCGGTGTTGTCACTGACAAGATTGATTTTGAAATCATCAAAGTCATGCTCGCAGATGATAAAAAGAAAGTTGAAGGGCTTGAGTGGCCTTTCGGTGCAGTGAGTGCAGTTATCGCAGTTGCACCAGACGGATCAGTAGTCGCATTAAAAGAAGAACACGCTGAAAGCTATGAATTAGTAAAGTATCAGGATGCAGTGGAAGAAGATACACAGCCTATTGATGCAGATGTCAATGAAGTGGCTGAAATGCCTAGTTTAAGCGTTGTGAAGGTCATTCCAGCGCAGATTGAAGGATGTAACGTAAAACACTTCAAAGAGGCTGTAAAGTCCTATTTGAAGCGCTATGACGGCATTGTAGTGACTGCAGACAACTATAAAGAGTTATCTGATGTTGTTTCTAAGCTGAAGAAAGAAAAAGACAATGTCAATGAAAGCAAGAAGGCAGTCAAAAAAGAAGCAATGAAAGTCTACACAGACTTCGAGAACGATATGAAAGAAGTTCTTAAGATGTTTGATGCTTCTATTAGCTCATTATCTAGTGATATTAAGGAATTCACAGATAAGGAAGTAGCAGAGAATGAAATGGTTGTAAGAAAACTCATTAATAAGGCTCTTAATGATTATGTGCATAGAGGTGACTTTGATGGATACTGTGCAACTAAGGTATTCTCTATTGATCCACGCTGGAGTTCTCTTAAGAAGTTCATCAACAACAAGAAGCCTACTAAAGCATTAGTAGATGCAATCAAACAGGAATGTGAAAGAATTAAAGAAACATATAAATCATATATGCAGCGCTGTGAGTCTTTAGACATCTATTTAGAGGCTAGATGTAAAGAAACTGATGTTGATCAAGAGATGATTGATGTGAGTGTCTACAAAGATAAGTTAAGAAACGGCTCTTTTGAAGACATTAAGCCACTCCTAGAAAGAAGATTTAGAGAAATCATCAATAGACGAGATGAACAGGAACATCAGAAGAAAGAAGAAGCGAAGAAGGAAGAAGTTAAGCAACAAGAGCCTGTAAATGTTTCTTCAGAAGAAAAAGAACCTCTAAAGATGTTGGTTGGTAAAATCGTAGGAACAAATGCTGCACTAAATGAATTAAAAACATCTCTAGACTATCTCAAAGCCAAATATGATGGTTGTTTCGATTATGATTTAAGATTCCCTAGAAAGAAGAAAGAAGGTAAATAACAATGACAGTTAAAAACAGTTTAAGAAAAGACACAACAAACAAAGCAAAATTCAGTACTTTTATCGCAAGCCCAGCAGTACAGAGAAAAATCAATGATGTTGTTGGCGGTAAGAATGGAACACGTTTCATCGCTTCTATTACTTCTACAGTTGTCAATGATCCAAAGCTTCAGGAGTGTGAGCCTAATAGTATCATTACTGCTGCTTTTCTTGGGGAGGCACTCAACTTGTCTCCTTCTCCTCAGTTAGGACAGTACTACTTTGTACCTTATAAGACTAAGAGAGGAACAGTGGCACAGTTCCAGTTAGGTTATAAAGGCTACATTCAGCTAGCTATCAGAAGTGGACAGTACAGAAAATTAAATGTTATTTCGATTAAGGAAGGGGAATTAATCCGTTATGACCCTCTTAATGAAGAGATTGAAGTCAGATTAATTGATGATGAACTTGTAAGAGAGTCCGCTAAGACAGTCGGCTATTATGCAATGTTTGAATATACAAACGGCTTCAGAAAGACTATGTACTGGTCAAAAGAGAAGATGGAAGCACATGCGCTTAAGTATTCTCAAGGATATGCAGCAGATAAAAGAAAAGGCACTAACTGGACATTCTGGTCTAAAGACTTTGACGGAATGGCATACAAGACTATGCTACGTCAGCTGATCAGTAAGTGGGGTATCATGTCAATTGATTTGCAGAATGCCATTGATGCTGATATGGCGGTAATCAATAGTGATGGTACAAAAGAGTATGTTGATGCTCCTGTTACATTTGTAAACGATGAAGAAACACAGGCACATGAAGAAGCGCCTAAAGCAATCGCAACTGAAAGTTCAGCGCCTAAAGCACCACAGCCACATGAAGAATCTGACAAGGTTCTAGAAGAAGCAATGGTCAATACTGATTTTGGCGATGCTGAATTTGGCGACTTTGGCGAAGATTTTGATTATGAACAGTTCTAATTAAGGAGGTCTAGAAGATGGAAAGAAGGAGATGGATAAAACTTTATATGATGGACTACGATGAAGTCTATCACGATTCCAAGATGTTCCATCTTTGGATTGACATCTTACTACACACTAATCCTGTTGATTACTATCATCATGGCCAGCTTATCAAAAGAGGACAATGCATCTTGTCTCTAAGACAGGTATCGGAAAGATGCGGGATGGCAAAAAACACCATTACTAAATATCTTCACCTCTTAGAAGAGTGCGGAAAAATCAAATTAGATATATCTAGAAAAGGCACTCTTATAACAGTTGAGAACTGGGATAAATATCAGAACCGTGTCTCACCTAGTGTCCTAAAAATAGGACAAGAAGTAGGACAAGAAGTAGGACAAGAAGTAGGACAAGAGGTAGGACAAGAGGTAGGACGTAATAAGAATAAAAGAAATAAAGAATAAAAGAAGACTGTCTGTCAGTGACTCTGACTTGTCTGATTTAAAATCTTTTCTTATTGAAAATGACTTTGAAGAAGTTGCCGATGAAGTAATAGAAACATGCAAACTCTATGGACTTGAGAAAATAACCAATCTAAAGAACTTTGCTTTAGCAGTAGCAAAAGAAAAGAAATGGTACCAGAAGAAAAAGAAACTTAAAAAAAGAGTAACTGAAGAGGATAAAGAAGAATTAAGGCGATTAACGGAAGGACTATACGGAAATGATGAAGATCAAGTCTCTGATGAAGAGGTTGCTGAATTAAGAAAATCAATGGAAGAACTAGGAGGGGATTTATAATGACAATTGTGAATGATAAGAAGTTAGAGGCAGTCGCTAAATTCATTGGTGAGACGGAAGTCGAAGGCAATTGTATTTGTGACAATTTTAATGAAGTACTAGAAGAAAATAAAATCAATGTTCCTTGTACTGCTAGCAATTGCAAAAGCAACTGCCCATTCTATTCAAAAGAAAACTTCTTGAATTGGATTAAAGAACCTAATGAAAGATTTAGCGTTGAAGATTTAAAGAGACCCAAAGCAATAGATTTTGTTGAATATATAAATAATGATGATGCTGCTCCAATAGATTATCCTAATTACGCTGAAGCTTTAGAAAGATACTGCACTGAGTTGGAAAATTTATTCGCTGATCTCGAATATGATTTAGAAACTGCTGAATGTGAAAATAGAACGTTAGTTGATAAGTTATCAAAGATTAGAGGTGTTTTAGATGAACACTATTAAAGTGAATAAAGAAATGTTGAAAGCATTGCTTGAACTGCTTTATAAAACAAACGATTGTTTTGCAATTAAAATAGCTATGGGCGAATGTATGCCTTGTGATAGAGGAGAATGTTCCGAAGAATTTTGTCCTTATTGCAGTGCTAAAAATTTATTCAAATATTTAACTGATCAGTGGGAATACGGAGAATGTGATGATTAAGGTAGATGAAAAGAAACTAGATGCAGTATTAAATAACTCACTGATTAGTTGTTTAGGCATATCTAGTGATTATTTCCATGACAGAACATGCCAAGAATATAGCCCTGAAGTCAAAGCATTTTCGTGTTCATTGTGTTGCCTTAAGAATAAGCAGAGCATTAAAGAATGGCTTAAAGAGGAGTGATCAATATGTTAAACGCAGAAAAATTTAAAAATAAAATAATGTATTCTTGTGATGGTGAATTTGGCTTCACTGATGGAATAGTAAAATGCGCATATGATAAGTGCGATAATTGCATATTCAGCAATAGAAACAATCAAAATAAACATGAGTCATGCAGTTCAAGAAGGGTAAGGTGGCTACTATTGGAGTATAAAGAGCATATTAAAGTAACTCGATTAGAATATGAATTACTTAAGTTTATTGGCAAAAAAGGATATAAGTATCTTGCTAGAGACTCATTAGGAAGTTTATGTGTCTACACTTTAAAGCCACATAGAGATGTTAAAGTTTGGAAAACTAACATGAAGTATCTTGGGGTAGGTTTGCTATATTCATTGTTTCAGTTCGTTCAATGGGAAAACTCAGAGCCTACGTCAATCGAAGACGTGCTTAATAATTGTGAGGTGATAGATAATGACTAAACCTTTAATGAAACATGCTGATATGACAAATGCCGAATTTGAAAAAAAGTTAAGACAGGAATGTGAAAATAATGAAGAGCTGAGAGAAGAAATCAACGAGATAACAGGCATCTTCAGAAGAGCAATCGCAAAAGGCTATCCTAATTTTGATAATAGAGATGAATTTTATAACGAAATTGACGATATGCTAAAAGGTAAAAAGCCAGTATTCATAAGAGATGTAATCAGTAAAGAAGATCTTCAGGAAGTTAAAGAAATAAGAAAACGTCTTTGCCAAGTTGACCGCCTAATTGGCAATGCGTTAGGTAAATTAAGATTTATGTATATTTTCATCAATACTGGCGAAAATAAAGATAAATTCAATAGCATTATTAAAAGTTTAGAAGATCTTGAAGGGAGTTTATCAATATCAAGAAATAAATCATTGAAACATCTAAATTATGTCAGTCGTGTTGTTGAATCTTTAGAAAGAGAGTTAAAAGAAGATGAATAGACAAGATTTAAAAAGACCTAAACAGGTGGATTTTATCGGGTATGACAACCGCAGTAATAGTTTTCTTGATAAGGATGGCTATATTGTGGCATTAGAAAACTATTTAAGTGGTTTAGAAAAGCGTTATAAGGAATTGCAGGATGCTCTTGAAGCTGCAGGGGTAGGCAATGGAACTCTTTATAAATATGCGCTTAATGCAGAAAGAGGATTAAGAACCGCAATCGGTGATGCAATGCCGGATGTATCAGAGTGGCGCCGTTTCGCTGAAGGATATGGTGAAGAAGAGTTATTTGACAAGTGTGTAAGTAAAGAGAAGTCATATATAAACGGAGTGGCATGGTTCTATTCCTCACTCGCTTCAAAAATGGACGGTGTTGATGATGCTAGTTAACGGCGAAAGAATGAAGCTATTCATCAATGCAGCTTTAATGAATTGCATGGATTTAAATTATTACTTATTTCATAAAAAGAGCTGTCATGATGAGTGCTGTGACTGTCCTCTAGATAGTGTCGAAAGCATGATTGAATGGCTTGGAAAGGAAGATGATCATGAGTAAATACTGGAAAGCATATGATGTTGTTGATACGCTTTTACATCTTATGTCTGGGGAAGAAAGAGAAGATGGCTATAAACCTACGCAAGAAGAAATGAGTAAAGCCATGGCTGATTTAAAAGAGTTAGTGGAAGAAAATCAACAATTAAAGCAAAGAGTTTCATATCAAGATGTTTTAAGGGCAAATTTAAACATATACAAGAAGGCTTTAAGATTAGCCATTCTGGATGTTGCAGATTATGGGAGTAACTGGTCATTCATTATGGGAAGTAGTAAAGTCAATAATCAATATGATGAGGATAGTGACAGTATCGCTTTCTATGATAAGCTTCCACTTTCAGATGTCGAAAGGTTCTATGTCGATGAATCCATCAAAAAATTAAAAGAAGGAAGTGAAGAAGATGCTAAAAAATAAAGAAGAAAGAACCTCATTCTTAAGAAATGAGAAGAACTGGGAAGTTGAGTATTTAACACCTGATATTAAAATGTTGACTTTAAAATTAACACCTAAACTATATGTCAGAAAAATTCAAGTGATGGGTTTTAATAAATATTTTAAAAAAAGTGGATGGTATACGCAGTTTACTAAGTTCTTTTATCCTGATGATCTATATTACAGTCCTAATACTTCAGATACAGAATTATTAAAATATTTAACTGCACATAAAAATGATGATTACATTGAAGACTTAGAAGTAAAAGGAGAACAGTAAAATAATATGAACACTATTTCAATGGAACTGCACCAGGAGCAGATTACAGAGTTACAAAGTCGGTTTGAAGAATCAGAAAGCAAAAATCATTGTTTAGAAGAAGAATTAGAAGATTTAAAGGCTGAATATGAAGACTTAGAAGATAAGTGCAAAAGTTATGAAAAAGCAAGCCAAACTGTATTGAGTATTTACAATGAGAATTTAGAAACGACGAAGGCTCTTCAGGAGTTAAACAATAAACTCATTAAAAGCTGTAAAAAGGCTAACAGGGATTTCTTTATTCTTGCAGCAGCTTATGTTGCTACACTGATGTTGATGATTTACTTATTTATCAGATAGGAGTGATTAAGAATGTTTTTATTACAGGTATTAGGAAATGTATTTTCTGCGTTTGCTATCGTTATGCTGATTGTTGGCGTTCTTATCGTGATATCAGTGATTGCTATTGCGGTGTTTGTTATTGTGTCGGTCGTTGTGAATGGCATAGAAGAAGATAAGGAGAATAATAACTTATGACAATAAATGACAAGGAGGAACACTATTAATGCTTAATCGTGCTTTATTAGTCGGAAGACTTACAAGAGACCCTGAACTAAGAAGAACGGGGAGTGGGAAGGCAGTCACTTCTTTCAACTTAGCAGTAGAAAGAAACTTCAAGAGCGATGATCAGGAGGCTGACTTCATTAATTGTGTGTGCTGGGGGAAGATTGCGGAAAACACAGAGCGATACTGTTCTAAAGGTTCGATGGTTTCAGTAGATGGAAGAATTCAGACAAGAAATTATGACAATAACCAAGGCCAAAAGGTATATGTTACTGAGGTGGTTGCTGACTCTGTACAGTTCATTAACACTAGAAAAGAAAATCAAGCTGCACCACAAGCACCTGTTAACAATTATGTACATAATGAACCAATTCATCAGTTCGAGGATGAAGGATTGGTTATGGAAGAGGATGACATTCAATTCTAATGAGCAAGTACAACTCAAGAAAAACTACAGTTGACGGCTTCACGTTCGATTCTAAAAAAGAAGCAAAACGCTATTTAGAACTAAAGCAGATGGAAAAAGATGGATTAATTCATAATCTACAATTACAGGTACCTTTTGAGTTAATCCCATCTTTTGAAATCGTTGTTGATGGCAAGAAGAGAAAAAGAAGAAAGATGGAGTACATTGCTGACTTTGTCTATTACATCAATAACATTAAAGTTGTAGAAGACGTTAAAGGCAGAAAAACAGAAGTATATAAGATTAAGAAAAAGATTTTTGAATATAAATTCAAAACAACGATAAAGGAGACGTAGGATAATGAAAAATTTACAAATGTTAACATCAGAAGAAACAGCAGACTTATTTGGTATTTCAATGGAAACATTGAGAATGTGGCAAGAGATGGGAGTGTTATTACCTATCAAAACAGAAAAAAATTACATGTACTCGCAAAGCGCAATCGAAAGATTTCAAGAAAAGTATGAAGGGTTTGATATGTCAACACCTGAAGGAGTTAATAAAGCATATAACACTCTTAATATAAATGAGACAAAAGCTACTATAAAAGAGATTGGTGAAAATATTGAGCCTGTAAAATTAAGTCGCTCCGAGATTGCGTATAGCAAAAAAGAACTAAGAAAAAAGAAAATTTTAAAGCTTGTGAAAAAAAGAGAAAATGAAGGTGCATACTTCACAGGCACTAACAAGGAATTAGAAAAACAATTCAACTGTTCGTGTACAACAGTTGTTAAGTGCATCAACGAACTAATTAGTGAAGGAAAATTATATAGACATATTGATGTATATGGTGGTGAAAGAACTCTTTCAACAAAGCCATTTAAATAATATTTAATACAACACAGGGCATTGAGTTCTTTTTTGTTTAACTCATAAGAAAATTTAAAATAAGAAAATCTAATAGGATACTCTTAATAGATTGTTTCTAGCAAGTCCCTCTCATGGACTTGATGCCCTAACATATTTTTCTATTCTAAAACCAACAAACAACAGCAGTGTCATGGCTTTGCTTCCATCTCTTCACCTTACTTTGCAAATTGAATAAGAGTGTGAAGCGCTAATTTTGCTATCCAACTATAAAGTTATGATGTTGCTGGGAGAAGAGAAGACACAAATTGAAAACCAATAGGAAGAGTAAAGGACTGTTTTCTTCTTCTCCAGAAAGGAGGTTAATTTTTGTTTTTTATTTTATTTGTACTGGTGATAGTGATTTATTTATTTTTTATTTTTAAATAAGGAGGTAACGTATGACAGCCGAAGAAGTCAGAACATATTTAAAATCATATAGGAATCTAAAAGACAAAGCAGACTATCTGCAGAATAAGTTAATCAACGTTAAAGCTATCTCATATAGAGACAGCCCAACAGGTTCATACAGTGAGCCCAAGACACAGAATGACTACATCTTGATGAAGGATAGGTGTTTAGAAGAAATGGCTCTCATACGTCAAAATATAGACAAACTAGATGATATCAATCATAGGGATGTACTTTTTTATCGATACATCGAACTAATGAGTATCTATGATACTGCCGACATGCTGCATGTATCGCAGAGAACAGCAGAGAAGTATATACATGATGCGATTGAAAAGATGATTGTTATTCTATCTTAACGTGAATACACGGTCATAAACGTCAAACGGCGCAACACTGCGCTAATTGATGTTATATAATGGTAAAAAGAGGCAAATTAAGCAGAGAGGCATAATAAAGCCTCTTTTTTTATTGCTTGACAAGAAAGGGGTGCGACTATGACAGAAAAGCAGAAACTATTTTGTGATGAGTATTTAAAAGATACTAATGCCACAAGAGCATATCTAGCAGTCTATGCCAATTGTAAAAGTGCCATAAGTGCAGCGCCTCTTGCTTCTAAGCTTTTAAAAAAAGAAGAGATACAAAAGTATATCTCTGAAAAGATGGAAGAAATCCATAATGAGAACACAGCCGACATTCAGGAGATAGTTGAATATCTTACATCTGTCATGCGTGCTAAATCGGAATCTTATGTAATGATCATGAGTGGCAATGGTACACAGAAGGTCGTGCAGAAGCCCCCGGACGAGAAAGAAAGGCTTAAAGCTGCGGAGTTATTGGGTAAGCGTTTCGGCATGTTTACAGACAATGTGGATGTTACATCAAACGGACAGACAGTGATTGTAGACGATATAGATGAATAAGATTAAGGTTAGTTTAAAGTCTACTATCGGTCCGGCTTTCTATGAAGTTCATAAGCACGTAAAAAACAATGACTACACGCATTATTGGCTTAAGGGTGGCCGTGGTTCTTTGAAATCTTCCTTTATAGGTGTTGAGATACCTCTAGGCATCATGAGAGATGCACAGCGAGGTGTTATGAGTAATGCAGTCATTATGAGACGAGTAAAAGATACGCTCCGAGATTCAGTGTATGAACAGATCAAGTGGGGCATCTATAAGTTAGGCGCTCAAGATGATTGGTTAATACCTGAGTCTAAATTAAAAATGACTTATATGCCAACAGGTCAGCAGATAATATTCAAGGGTGCCGATGAACCTAAAAAAATGAAGTCAACAAAGGTTCATATTGGCTATGTTAAATACGTATGGTATGAAGAATGCGACGAATTCGAAACGTACGATAAAATAACCAATATCAATCAGTCACTTCTTCGTGGTGGGCATGAGTATTGTGTCTTTTATTCCTTCAACCCTCCTGAATCACAACGTAATTGGTGTAACAGGCAAGTTCTAGTTAAGAGGGATGATACATATGTTTCCCATACAACTTACTTACAGGCGCCTCCTGAATGGCTTGGAGAACAGTTCTTGATTGAAGCAGAGCATACTAAGAAAACAAATATTGAAAAATACAATCATGACTACTTAGGTGAAGTAACTGGTACAGGTAGTGAGGTTTTCACAAACCTTGATATTAGAGAAATCACAAAAGAAGAAATTGATGTATTCGATAGATTAAAATTCGGACTAGACTTTGGTTATGCTGGTGACCCTTTGGCCTTTATCAAAGCTAACTATGATAAGACGCGCAGACGTCTTTTTATTTTTGATGAAGTATATGGCACTAGGTTGTCGAACTCTGATGCCGTCAAACTTATCAAAGAGATTAACCCACTTAACGATCAAGTCACTGCCGATTCAGCTGAACCAAGAACTATAAATGAATTCAAACTGTTAGGATTAAGAATAACAGGCGCCAAAAAAGGCCCTGACAGTGTAAAAAACGGTATTAAGTTCCTGCAGGACTTAGAATCAATCATCATAGATCCTGTTAGATGTCCTAATGCATATAGAGAATTTAATGAATATGAGATTGAAAAAGATAAGGACGGCAACCTCAGAGGCGACTTTCCTGATAAGAATAACCACGCTATTGATGCCACTAGATACGCTATGGAACACGAAATACTTCAGAGCAAGTGGACTTTATAAAGGAGACAAGTACATGGAATTTAGTATTAATGGAATCAACTGGACAATGGAATACGCTGACAGTGACAAGGACTTTTTAAACGACGGCGATAACACTATCCTAGGCCTTACGAAGTTTCTAGAACAAACAATCTATATTCGAAAAGGGGTGTCTAAGGAGTTGACAAGACGAACAGTGATACATGAGTTATGTCACTGTTTTTTATTTTCTCTAGGCTTCTCAATGGATTGCTACACAGAAGAAACAGTGTGCGATTTATTTGGAAATTATGCTGATCATATTGTTGGTTTAGCTGATGACTTTGAAAAAGAGGTGATTGAATGCTGACAGAAGAAGAAATCCTGAAGTTTATCAATGATGATAAGACATCAAAAAAGAAACGATTCGCAAGAGTCGGAGAACGCTATTATGAGTCTGAACACGATATCTTAGATTATAGAATGTTCTACTATAATCAGGACGGTGTTTTAGTCGAAGATACAACTAGAGCCAATGTTAAGAAGTGTCACGGCTTCTTTGGTGAATTGGTGGACCAGGAAGTACAGTATATCTTGAGCGGAAAAGACGGCATAGTTCACTCAGATGACACTAAACTTCAGAAAGAATTAAATAAGTATTTCAATAGAAAATTCAAAAACGCTCTTAGTGAAGTGATTACTGGCGCTATCACGAAAGGCTTTGAATATATGTATGCCTACGTAAACAAGAAAGGCAGATTAACATTCGAGCGTGCTAATTCTCTAGGGGTTATCGAAGTCAGAGACAAAGATACTGATGATGGATGTGCTTATGTTATCTATTGGTATATTGATAAACTAACTAAAGACAACAAAGCGATTAAACGTATTCAGGTATGGGATGAAAATCAGACATATTACTATGTTCAGGAAGAAAACGGAAGACTTCTGTTAGATGATTCCGAACGCTTCAATCCAAGGCCACATGTGATATATACAAAAGATGGCGATGATACTGTCTACTATGAAAACTTTGGCTATATTCCTTTCTTTCGACTGGACAACAACAAGAAACAACTTTCGGGAGTCAAGGCTATTAAGTCGTTGATTGACGATTATGACATGATGGCTTGTGGTTTATCGAACAACTTAGCCGACTTTGACCATCCAACTTATGTAGTGAAGGGCTTTGAAGGGAATGACTTTGAAGAATTACAAACCAATCTGAAAACAAAGAAAATGATAGGAACTCCGGAAGGCGGAGGGCTTGAGGTTCATACCATCGAAGTGCCTTATCAGGCAAGAATTGCGAACATGGATAAGGATGAAGAAAACATCTATCGTTTTGGTATGGGCTTTAATTCCGCACAGGTAGGTGACGGCAATGTTACAAACGTAGTCATCAAATCAAGGTACGCTCTTCTAGATCTTAAGTGTAATAAGCTGCAGGCAAGGATTGAAGAGTTCCTGGATAACATCCTCGAGGTTGTTTTAAAGGAAATCAATAAGAACAATAGGACTGATTATGATATCGATGATGTTTATTATAGTTTTGAAAAAGAAATTATCACAAATGAGCTAGACAATGCACAGATCGAATTATTGAAGGCTCAGAAGAGACAGGCTGAAATTGATACCATTCTTTCACTTGCTGAAGTAATCGATAACGAGACTATTGTTAAATTGATTTGTGAACAGTTGGATATTGATTATGAAGATATCAAAAATAAACTCCCAAAGCCAAAAGAAGCGTATGAGCAAGTAGACAATGCAGCTGATACATTAAACAATGTGGTGCCAGATGAATAAGCGACAGTTAGAAGTTGAAAAAGCCAAACTGCGAGAAGAGAAGAAACTTCTGAAGGAATTAAAAAAGATATATGAAGATGCAGCTAAAGAAGTAGAACAGAAAATAAGAATTTCAAACGGCAAGATTGATTTACTCCTTTCTGCATTTGATGAATTAGATGATAAGCAGAAATCATTGCTTCAATCTCAGATATATCAGAAGAAGTTTCAAGAAAATCTCAAAAAGCAGTTAGATGAACTGATTGGGAATTTAAACGTTGATTCTTATGACAGCATTACAAGATATCTTACAGATTCCTATTACACAGGATATATTGGAACTATGTACGATATTCAAGGCCAAGGCATACCGCTAATTACTCCTATCAATGAGAAGCAAGTTACAAGGGCTATGACGTTAAATACTAAATTGAGCGTACCGTTATATACTAGAATGGGTATTGATGTTGGTATTCTTAAGAAACAGATTGCAAAGCATATCTCAAGAGGTATAGCCACATCATCATCATATGCGCATATTGCTAGAAACATAGATGGAGCGTCTAATATTGGTTTTAATAAGGCAATGAGGATTGCTAGAACAGAAGGACATAGAATCCAGGTTCTTAGTGCCAATGACGCACAGCATGCAGCAAAGGCAAAAGGCTGTGAAGTAGTTAAGCAGTGGGATGCTACACTAGACGGAAGAACTAGACCAATGCACAGGCTTCTTGATGGTAAACTCGCAGAAATAGACGAGCCTTTTGTAGTTGATGATATGGAAGTTATGTATCCTGGTGGCTTTGGGATTGCTTCACAGGATGTAAACTGTAGATGTGCGCTCCTTCAACGCGCTAGGTGGGCTTTAGATGCTGATGAACTCAAGACGCTGAAAGAAAGAGCCGAATATTATGGCTTAGACAAAACTAATGACTTTGATGAATTTAGGCAGAAATACTATAAAATTGAAGATTTTATGAAAGAACAATCTGAATTTTGTGATAAATATGGATTATCTACTGATGAACGATACGCAATAAATGCTTACGTTAGTTCTTTGGCATATACAATAAATGATTGTTTGAGAAATGACTTGGAAATGCAGAAAAACGAGAAAAAAATAGTATCTGATTTAAGAAGTGCATTAAATAAAATTCCTGATTATACAAAAGAGGTAACGCGCTCAATTATTTTTTATACGAATAAGGAATTAGAAGATTTTATCGATGATTACATAAATAATAAATCTATTACTATAAAATCTTTTGTTTCTACAACTAGAGTAGGCATTTATAATCCGGAGGCACAGGTACAGATTTTTTTCAAAAACGTAAAACACGGAAAAGATATATCGCTTTTTAATTTTGATGAAAAAGAAGTTTTATATTCAACAGATATGGAATTTGATATACTGAATATAGAAATAATTAATGGCAAATATTATATTTATTTATCAGAAAAAGAAAGGTGATATCTATGAATGAGGAACTTGAAAAAGGTATTTTAAAAGCAACGATAACCGGAGAATTTGAAATGACTGAAGAAATGAGGCGAGACACGGAAAAGTTTATAGATGACCAGCTTCATAAATATGGCATTTTAAAAGAAAATGAGTCAGTAAGTAAAGATTTCATTAAAGACCCTTTAACAGGGATTGATTATTACAAAAACGATTTCAACAGTAGATACAAAGATAGGGTGATGCTTCTTCGCAAAGGCTCTAATCGTCGAAAAGCACTCATTGAACGAATGAAAAAAGGCAAGAGAAAGTAAAAAAAGATATTTAACGGTTCTAAGGAACCGTTTTTATTTTACCCTGAAAGGAGGTATTCAATGTCTGAAGGACTGCGACCGCACAGACACTGTTATTTTGAAGTAGAATCAAGAAGATACTTTGATAAAAACAGAGGCTGTGCAATCAGAAAAACGCACTATGAGTGCATGATATGCGGTCATGAGTTCTATGAAACAGTAGAACTTTCTCATGATCCACCACAATACAAGAATAAAAACAATGTATTAAACAGAAATAGAAACAGAGGCTAGACGTAGGCTCTTTTTATTTTGCCCTGAACACGGCATTTAAAAGGTTTAAAAATTCATCCAGCACGATGTTAAAACTGCGACCGCACTAGAAGACACTAGATTTAAAAACGTAGCGGAGAGAGGTATTACATGGATTTTCTTAAAGATATTCTAGGCACTGAATTATTTGAACAGGTGGCTAATGCAGTAAATGCATATAACGGCAATGAAGCGAATAAGGATAAACAGATTAAGATTGCAAATCTAGCAAGTGGTAAATACGTTGATAAAGGCAAATATACGGCTCTTGAGGAATTATCAAATAAGAAAGATACTGATTTAGCGAACGCTCAGAAACTTATTGAAGGTCTAAAAGAATCGGCTGAAAAAGGCGAAGATATGGCTACTAAGATTGCAGAATTTGAGACAACTATCAGAGATCAGCAGGAAGAACTAAAAAAAGCAAAGACAGAGTCTGCATTAAAGATTGAACTTCTTTCAGCTGGTGCTAAGGCTGACGACATTGATTATTTACTATTCAAATTAGGTAATGACAGTGATTTTAAGGCTGAACTTGATGAAAACGGCAAGTTAAAAGGCATTGATGAAAAAATGAAGAATCTAAAGACTATTTATCCTAATCAGTTCGAAGCAGAAGCATCTAGGAATTTCGATGAGAATCACTTACCAGGTGGAAAACCCGACGATACTCCTGAACCAACTACTTTGACAGGAGCAATCAGAAACAGATATGAAAATAAAGAATAAAGAGAGGATTAATATATGCCAATTTTATTAAAAGACATGAAAGTTGGAATGCATGACAAAGTCGCTGAACAGGTAGTTGACTCATTTATCAGACATTCCGAAGTATTAGAATTATTACCATTCGATAATGCAGTATCGCCAAGTGGAGGCTCTACATTAACATACGGATATGTACAGACTAAATTACCTTCTAACACTGCATTCCGTGCTTTAAATACTGAATATACTTCTAGTGAAGCAAAATTAGAACAGAAAGCCGTTAACTTAAAGGTATTCGGTGGTGCTTTCGAAATTGACCGTGTTATTAAGGATGCAGAAGGCATGTACGATAACATGGCATACCAGATTGATGAAAAGGTCATCTCAGCAATTGGAACATTCCACAATGCTATGATCAATGGAGATTCAGCAACTAACTCTGAAACCTTTGACGGTTTAGACAAGTTCTTAGTTGGTCAGACAACAGAATTTAACACAGGCGCTTACTATGACTTATCAACAATGGCTAAGTTAGAAGCAAATGCAAGTGTATTCTATGAAGCATTAATCAAATTAATTAACAGAACAGGTGCAGACGCTTTATTTGTAAATGAAGATATGAAGTCTAAAATTCAGACTGTCGCTAGAGTCTTAGGATATAAGACAGAAAGTGAAGAAGCTTTCGGCCGTGTCGTTACTACTATTGGAGAAAACAAAGTAAGATTAATCGATTTAGGTGATGTTGTAACTGCTTCAGGAGAAACAGCTGTTGAAACTCCTATCATCGGATTAAAGACTAGAAAAGTTGGTTCTGAAGCAAGCGTAACAGGATTAACAGATATCTATGCTGTTAAGTTCGATGTAAAGAAAGGATTCCATGGTGTTACTTTAACAGGATCTAGCGGAGTAAATACTTATTTACCTGATTTCAACACTCCAGGAGCAGTTAAGAAGGGTGAAGTTGAAATGGTTGCCTGTGTTGCCTTAAAGAATACAAAAGGTGCTGGAGTATTAAGAAACGTTAAAATCTTATAGGAGGTATGACTATGGATAAAAAGAAACATTATGAAGTAAAAACAGCTATTGAAGATTATTGCGGCATCGGTGCTGCAGGTGTTCAGTTTGCTTATGGCAAGGCTGAAGTATATGACGAATGGGTGGCGCAGTGGTTTAAAGAACATGGCTATACTGTAAAAGAAGTAAAAGAAGAAGCGAAAGAAGAAACTGAAGCAGTTTCAGAAGCACCAAAAACAGAAGCCAAGCCAAAAGGCAATGCTAAAAAATAAGAAAAGAGGTGATTTTCTATGATCATGACAATTGAAGAGTTCAGGCTTTTGAACGATACGGATGACTCTGATGGAATCATCAAGATGAAATTAGAAGCCTTAGAGTTGATGATTAGAAAATACACTAATAATAATTTCCAGATGCGCAATTTTAGAACGACCGCCAATATTTCAGACGGTCGTTTTTCTTTTAATGGTCCTCAGTTTTTTAAGGTTGGTGACACTGTACAGGTATCTAATTCATCTTTTAATGATGCTTTATATACTGTGACAGAAGCAAATGAGCATGACTTTGTGGTTGACAAGCCTGTCAATAATGAGGCTCGTGTCTTATGCACTAAAGTTGAATATCCTGCCGACATTAAAATGGGTGTTATCAACCTCATGAAATGGGATAAAGAGAATAGAAGCAAGGTCGGAGTACAGTCAGAAACGATTTCTAGACACTCTGTGACCTACTTTAACATGGATGGGGATAATTCCTCTCTTGGTTACCCAAAGTCGCTCACAGGTTTTCTAAAGCCTTATATGAAAGCGAGATTCTAAGTATGATAGGTGGAAATATTACAGCAGTTCTTCAAAAGTGCATTTATTCTTTCAACGAGATTGGTGAGCCTATTGAAGATTATGCGGAATCAATCTCTTTGTTTGGCTTCTTAGACTTATCAAGTGGTGATAGTCATTACACGAATTTCAACGCTAAAGTACAGGAATCAACCCACATCTTCATCTGTGATTATAAGGACTTGAAAGGCTATAGCGCTGATAACTCAAGATTGATTGTAAATGATGAAATCTATGATGTAACTCTCATTGATGATCCAATGGGATTGCATCAACATTTAGAGTTATATCTACAGTACAAAGGAGCACAGGATGGGCAAAGTACAATTTGAAGATAATTCAATGTTTATAATCGACGAAATTGAGAATGCAGCTTTAAAGTTTCTCGAAGAAGCAAGTGGAGAACTTGAGTCGCAAGTCAAAAGAAATACTAGAGTAGACACCGGACAGTTAAAAAACTCATGGGAGCATGTGGTAGATGCTGACAATATGATTGGTATTGTTGGATCAGCAGAAGAAAATGCTATATGGGAAGAGTTCGGCACAGGTGAGTACGCTCTTAAAGGAAACGGCCGAAAAACTAAGTGGAAGTATAAGCATCCTAAATACGGATGGGTTACTACCACAGGAAAAGCACCATCCAGGGCACTTGAAAAGGCTAAAAACACATCTAAGAAGAAGATTCAAGCAAGAGCTGAGGAAATCTTTGGAGGCATTGGAAAATGACACCAGAAGGCTTGAATTTTATTTCCGATGCATTAAAGCCACTTATTAACTATCACTTTCTCTATTACAAGACTGATAGAGTTGAATACCCTTATTGGGTTGGGGAATATATCGAAACTGAATACAGTGCAGAAACCAATTACCAGGAAACCCCTTTTATTCTCACAGGTGTAACAAGAGGCAGTTATTTAGAACTAGAAAAGCAAAAGGAAATTATTAAAAAGGCTTTCAAGGATAAGAGAGCCATCTTGTCGAACGGAGCAGGCATAGCAGTATACTTTGACTACTCAATGCCGATTCGCACAGACGATATAGAATTACAGAAAATACAGATTAATTTAACAATCCAAGAATGGGAGGTATAAGTATGGACGGAACAATTCCTTCAAGTGGGATTACAGCAAAAACACATGAAAATATCATGTTAGGTGTTGGAACAATCCACAAAGGGCTTAAATATGAAGGTGGAAAATGGAACTTTGTCGAATCACTTTTTTGTGCTACTTCTGGTGGTGGTTCAGTAGTAATCAATCCGGAACTTTTAGACCTAGACATTGACGGAGCACTCGTAAAATTCGTTGGGGGCACTTTAAAAGTCGGAGAAACTGCTAAAATGAAGTTTAAATCAGCAGAAATTACACCTGAAATTATTAAAAAGGCTATCTTTGCTAAAGAAGTAGCAGATAGCAAAATAACAGGATATACAGAATTAGTGTCTAAGCCACAGATTGAGACAGGTGACTATTATGAACATCTAGCGTATGTCGGAAAGAAGATTGATGGAACTCCAATCATTGTTATTTTTGACAACGCTTTATGTACATCAGGGTTCCCTGTCGAAGGTGAAAATAAGAAAATGGTAGTACCTGAACTAGAATTTGAATGTTATGCGGCAGAAGAACAAGCTGATAAGAGCGTGCTTCCTTATCATATCTACTATCCAACTGCCGTAGCTGCATAAATACTATTAAGAAGAGAAAAGGAGTTATTTATGGAATATACATTAAGAAAACTAAAAGCAACAGATGCATTTTTAATTATCAAACTAGTTAATAAGTTTGGCATCATGGAATTCAAAAAATGCTTTAATGCAAACGAGATTGCTAAACTAGCAGAAAATAAAGAAGGGTTATCAAAAGAGGAACTAACTGAAAAAGTTGGTTTCAATATCATTCTTTCTTGCTGTGCAGTTATTTTTGAAAACATTGGAAAATGTGAAAATGAGGTTTTTGAATTCTTATCAGCTGTAAGCAATCTAAATAGAAAACAGGTTGAATGCTTATCGCTTGCAGAACTCGCACAGATGATTATTGAAATCTTTCAAAAGGATGAATTCAAAGATTTTTACGAGGTTGTTTCTGGATTGCTGAAATAGGAGAAGTCGGCTTCATGGATTTGGTTTACAAGAGGTATTCCAATCCCATGGAACTGATTGATAACATGATCTCTTTTTCTAATTTTTCAGAGTTCATTTCTGAACTTGCTGACAATGTGTCAGACGAGAAGTTATACGACATCTGGAAATCAAAAGTCTATGATAAGTCATTTGCTGACTTTAAGAACGAAATGATGGCTAAATGGAAGAAAAACACAGGAATTGAAACATCTGAAACAATGACAGATGAAGAGATGGAAACAACTATAAATGACTCCTATAAAATTCTTAACAGTTTTAATCCTAATCTTTAAGAAAAAAGAGAGGGGGAAATAAATGTTAGAATTATTTAAACTCTTTGGTATCATCGGATTAAAAGGAGTTGAAGAAACAAAAAAAGGTATAAAAGACACCGCCAATACAGCAAAAGAAGAATCTAGCAAGATTGAAAAAGCTGTGAACAAAACAGGTGAGATTGCTTCTAAAGTTGGAAAACTAGCGGTCAAGGGAGTTGCTGCAGCGGGTGCTGCAATAGGGACTATCACAAAGTTCGCTGTATCTTCTTACTCCGAATATGAGCAGTTAGCTGGTGGTGTCGAAACCTTGTTTGGCGCTCAAGGCATGAGCCTAAAGAAATATGCTGAGAAAGTCGGACAGACAGTCGAGCAAGCAAGAGGAAAATATGATCAGTTAATACAAGCACAGACAGAAGTCATGAATAATGCAAAAGTAGCATATAAGACGGCTGGAATGAGTGCGAATGATTATATGAATACTATTACTTCTTTTGCTGCTGCATTGAAGCAGTCAACCGCAAACGAAACAGAAGCGGCTAAAGTTGCTAATCAAACTGTTATTGATATGGCTGATAACGCGAATAAGATGGGAACCAACATGGAAGACATCCAAAACGCTTATCAGGGGTTCTCTAAACAGAACTACACAATGCTTGACAATCTCAAATTGGGGTATGGCGGCACAAAAACAGAAATGGAGCGACTGCTCCAGAATGCTGAAAAACTGACAGGTGTGCATTATGACATCAATAATTTAAGTGATGTATATAACGCAATCCATGAAATGCAGAAGAATTTAGGCATCACAGGCACTACTGGCGAAGAAGCGATGAAAACCATTGATGGCGCTATGAAGATGACTAAAGCGTCGTGGGAGAACCTTTTAACAGGCCTAGCAGACCCTGACCAGGCAGTCGGACCACTTATTAGTGAGTTCGCTTCTAGCTTAGATATACTTGCCAAGAATGTGACCCCAAAAATTAAAGAGGTATTCGATGCACTGCCTAATGCATTAATACAAATAACACCGCAATTAATGAATATGATCATTGATTTAGCACCTTCTTTAATCCTTGCAGCTATTAATTTAGTAGCTGGCTTAGTCGGCGCATTGCCTGGTGTTATTTCTCCTATTTTCAGTCAATTATCTAGTCTAATTGGTTCTGGTATGATTGATAAAATAGGTCAGTCAATCTCTAGTAATATGCCTACTTTAATATCTAAAGGATTGGACATGTTACTTCAATTCTCTCAAGCAGTATTGACTAATCTTCCAGTGCTTGTGGGCATGGGAATGAAATTAATCTTTTCTTTAGTTCAAGGATTAATGAGCTCACTCCCTACTTTAATATCTAAAGTGCCTACTATCATAGCAAATCTAGCAGATGCATTTTCTAACAGTGCACAGACTATTTTTGTATGGGGTGTAAAAATCATTGCTGAAATCATTAAAGGATTAGTAATGTCTATTCCTTCATTGATTGCAAACATTCCTAAAATTATTTATGCGATTTTCGCAGTTTGGAACGCAATAAATTGGTGGAACTTAGGAAAAGGGCTTATTAATGGAATCAAGAACGGTATTACTAGTATGGGAGGATCTCTTACTAGTACAGCGAAAAACCTTTTTGAAAGTCTAAAAAACAACGTTTCAAACATCTTTAATAACATAAAGAAAGTTATTGAAAGTCCTATTTTCGGTGCTAAGACTAAAGTTTTAGCGATTATAGGGGAACTGCAGAACGGTGTTAGAGTTGGGTTTAACTTCATCAAGTCACATGCCTCAAATGTGTGGAATGGTGTTAAGAATGCTATCACATCCCCAATGAACACCGCAGCTAATTTTGTGAAAGCCATCATTAGCAAGATTAAAGGATTCTTTAATTTTAAAATCTCATGGCCTCATATTCCATTGCCCCATTTTAATATTCAGCCAAGTGGCTGGAACGTTGGGGATTTATTAAAGGGTAAAATCCCATCTCTTGGAATCAAATGGTACGCTCAGGCGATGGATAATCCAATGATTTTGGACGCTCCAACTATTTTCGGAATGTCTAACGGTCAGATGCTTGGCGCTGGTGAAGCAGGTGCTGAAGTTGTGGCCGGAAGAGACACATTAATGAATATGATTAATCAGGCATCTAACAACAGGGCTGATGAAATCCTAGAAGCATTGCATAGAATCATCGCTTTATTATCTGACGAAGATAGAATGCACGATATTATCGTAAAAGCTTTAAATGACGGTTCTTTTGCTGTTATATTAGATGGTCGAGAAGTAGGAAGGATAGTGAGAAAATATGCTTGACAGAATTACACATATTAATTCGAATAATGAGACACTAGACTTTACTTCTCTTGGCATCTTTGTGAATTACAATGACTTGAGAAATTTTGAGTGGATTGTGAAATCCAATAACAATAGAATCACCGGATTTTATAAAGGAATTGTCAAAAAGACGATTCCTTTTGTGTTTTTGGTTGCCGATCAGCAGAAAGCTAATGAGATTAAAAACCAATTTTATGAGCATTTTGAAATAGATATCCTCAAAAAAGAGAAAGGATATTTTGAAATAAATGGTTATAAATATTATTGCTATGCAATCAAGTCCACTAAAAGCAAATATCTAATTGATAAGAGACTCTTATATTTAAGTGTTGAAATCACTACAGACGACTCTTATTGGATTAAAGAGACAACCTACACCGCTGACTTCAGTTCCAGCAGTTCGAGAACTGTTACAAAGTATCCTTTTGCATATCCTTTTACTTATTCAGTACCGAAGACGGTCAACATTGTAAATGATTCATTTACTGATACGGACATGATTATGCGAATATATGGAAGATGTACGAATCCTATTGTCAATATCAGTGATAACACTTATCAGTTATATGTGACTTTAAATGCTGAAGAATATGCAGAGATTGACACATTCAAGAAGACTATTACAAAGTATTCTTCTAATGGTGTGCAGTCCAATATATTCAACAGCCGTAACAAGTCATATGATGCTTTTAAGAAGATACCTCAAGGCTCATTTGACATTACAACTGTAGGTGTTGAGAAGGTTGACATAGTCTTGATTGAAAGAAGAGGTGAGCCTAGATGGGATTAGAATATATCTATACAGATAGTAACTACAACGAATTAGGATACCTCACTCATTTCGATGCTGACATTGAGATAGGAAAGTATGATGTAAGTAAGAACGATTTTGAATTGACATTATCCTTGGAAGATAGAGACCCTTTGTTTACTGTGGGGTCTCTTTTCTATAAGGAGAACACTGAAATTGGTGGAGTAATCCAGAGATTGAAGATTAATACGTCAGATAACACTATCACTTTGATAGGTCCTACATTTCGAGGACTGCTAGAAAAGGAATATGTACAGCCACCAACAGGAAGCGCATATCTAAGTCTGAACGCTGAAGCTAATACATGCATCAATACTCTCATTGGTGACAGATTTGACGGTCTCTTTGTGGTTGACAATATAGGTGCTAGTAATATCAATGTCAGATACGATGTACGTGACATCAATCTCTTGCAAGCTTTAGAGAAAGCACTAGGCGCTAGTAATGCAAGATTATGTATCAAGCATCAGATAGACGGGAAAGTCCATCTGTACGCTGAAAAAATCAATGATTTAAGCGACACATTGCAGTATGACAATGACTATCAGATAGATATGACAGTCAAGACTGAATCAAAGCCATACAATCACATTTTGTGTCTGGGAAAAGGAGAGTTATTAGATAGATTAAGAATTAATCTATATCTTCAGTCTGACGGCTCATGGACCGAATCCAATCAGGTATATACAGGATTAGAAAGAAAAACGTATAAACATGAGGATGTGAATGTTGAAGATCGTGCTGAATTAATCAAGAATGCGACCGAAAAAGTAGCAGAAGCAAATGAGAGCGATACGCTAGAAATCTCTTTTGATGCTGATAATGCAGAACTTTTTGACATTGTTGGAGCAAAGGAAAATATTACAGGTATCTCATTTAAAGAGCCTATCACTCAAAAAATAATCAAGATTAGTGATGGTGATATTTCAATTTCTTATAAGGTAGGTGATGCAAAGTGATCAAGAATATTAATATAACAGATGCAGAAGTCAGCGCTGAGCTGCATGGATATATGTATTTAGCGTTATATGATTATCAGGGTATTCTACATGCAGGAAGTAGAATGACGGCAGAGATTGTTTCTAATAATGAAATCAAGATAAATGACGGGATCCTGTGCAATTACGGAAGATTTATGCGAATCGTTGGAAGTGAAACAGTCAGAATCGAAAATGGTTCAAGTGGCGTTAAAAGAACAGACCTCATTGTTGCTAGATTTACTACAACAGGGACAAAAGAGACACATACACTTACAGTGATTAAAGGCCCAGCAGGTGGAGCAGAACCATCATACAATCAGACCGATATTTATAGTGGCGCAGGTACAAGAGATCTTGTTTTATACGCTGTCCATTTAAATGGCTTAAATATTGTATCCGTAGAACGCAAATGTCAGGAGTATATGAGTATTAGGGAATTGACAGAAACTGTTTCCAAAAATGTATGGAGTGATTGGGTGTCATGTGGAAGAAACGCTTGTAACGTTGAACTAAGATATAGATACAATGAAGGGTTGAAGCTTGTCGAACTAAATTGGGACGGATTGGTCAATGCTACTATCGCAGTTAACACAATGGGCTATATGTGGGAACACTTTCCCTCTGACAAAACCCCAAGCAAAAATGTGTTTATTCCTGTACAGACGCAGAGTTCCGATTTAACGCTAAGATTTTATCCAAGCACCGGCGACATAACAGCGAATCACTGGACTCTTGCAGCGATGTACAGCTCAGTATCAACAGCATACGTTTGTGGTACATATGTTTATTCATATGCATAGGAGGTACATTTATGATTAGAGGTACTACAGCCACATTAATATGTACACTTCCGTTTGAAGTGAATACTCTCCAGTATGCCTACTTCACTATCATGCAAGACAATATAATTGTTTTTGATAGACAGATAGAATGCAGTCATCTAAGCGGTGACACGATAGAAGTGCATCTGTCACAGGAAGATACTCTGAAACTTAAAGAAAAACATCGGGCTGAGATTCAGCTACGTGCGATTACTGTTGGTGGAGAAGCGATTGCATCTAATATCATCACTACATATGTTGAAAGAATATTAAAAGATGGAGTGATCTGATGTGCGACTTAAACTAGAGTTCAAGTCAAAAGACATGTCTTTTCGTACTGATATGAAGATATGTTCTGAAGAGTTCAGACTTGATATAAAAAACTATCAGGGCATGAATAATGCTGATATCTACACTGGTGATTACACAGTGACGCCTAAAGATATCGAACAGCAGATTAAGACAAAAAATAAATTTCTCAATAAAGATTTAATAGTTAAAAAAATCCCTTTCTTTGAAACTAGCAACGAAGAAGGGGGAAATACAGTATACATAGGAAAGGAATTATAAACATGGCAGAAACTAAATATATAAATAAGGTTGTTTATGGAGGCAAAACATTAATCGACTTGACGGGTGATACTGCGACAGCAGATAAAGTATTAAAAGACATGACATTTCATGATAAGACAGGTGCCACAGTCACAGGTACTTGTTCATTCGATGTGGATTCAAGTGATGCGACTGTTGCAGTTGCTGAAATGCTTACTGGAAAGACTGCATACGCTAGAGGCGCTAAATTAACAGGTACTATGAAGAACAATGGTTCTGTTGAAGGAAGTATCGCAACCAAGGAACAGGTATACACGATTCCACAGGGATTCCATGATGGCTCAGGTAATGTTCAGATTGCAGCTGCTGAACAGGCTAAACTTATTCCTAAGAATATTCGTGATGGAGTTACTATCTTAGGTATCAAAGGTACCATGTCAGGAACTGAAGGCGCGAAACCTCAACAGAAAACAGTTACACCAAGCACAACCACACAGACAATCATGCCTGATAAAGAATACAACTATCTATCACAGGTAACTGTTAATGCGATTCCATACGCAGAAAGTGAGAACTCTGCCGGCGGAACTACAGTAACAATCGCATAGGAGTGGTTATATGAGCATTAATAAAGTCATATATGACAGTAAAACCTTGATTGATATATCGGATAGTACGGTCACGAGCGACAATCTAGATGAGGGTTTAATCGCATATTCAAGTGACGGAAGGAGAGTAGTAGGAACTAAGATGAATCTAGAAGACAGAAGCAAAAGAAAACTGATTTTTATTGGTGACAGTTATGGAGACGGTTACACTCCCGATGGTAATACGACAGGATGGTGCGACAGACTTAAGAATAAGTTAGTGAATTGCCACTTCTCAGCAGACAACATCTATATCAATCACAAGGGTGGTGCATCCTTTTCTAATCCATCCAATAACTATCTGACTCTTCTTAAAGGTATAGAGATTCAGGTAGGCAATAAAAAGATGGTAACTGATATATTGATTGGTGGAGGGTGTAATGAGTTAGCGTACAGAGGACAAGATGCTGTTGTAAAATCAAATATCAACACATTAATATCGTATGTGCAAAATACATATCCAAATGCAATTATACATTTTGCACCAATTGGAGTAGATTTTATAAACACTAGCAATCAATATAGGTTGAAGTATGATATGTTGCCGATATATAAGGATATTGCAATCAATAATAATAAACCATTTTCTGTAGTAACAGGTGCTGAAAATATTCTATCGTTTGAAAATATGATGTCTTCAGATTGGTTTCACCCAAATGATTGGGGACAAGAAAATATTGCTGAATATTTAAAAGGTTATCTTCTTGGAACAGGAAGTAATTGCATGGATAAAAGACAATTACCTGCTAAATTGAATGGAGGAACTTTTAACGGAACAATATATGGACAATGTTTAGGTGATATTAATATATATAGAATTATATTTGATGAACCTGTTAATAATCTAAATAGTAATGGATATGACGCATTTAAATTATATGCACCTAGAACTGTAAGTAATTTCCCTTGGAGAGCGCCAAACATTGGTACTCAACATGCAACATGTATCATCACGTCAAATGGAAAGAATTATGATGTTCCTGTTGTGTTCAACGTATGGAGTGACACTTATGAATTATATATGCAGTTAAAGCAAACAGGGCCAAATGAAAGTGGCAGAATGAACTACTCAAACATCACTAAAATTCAGTTAGATGTATGGCTTATTGCAGAAAATGTATGAATAAAGGAGTAAATATATGAAATTATACGACACATCATTAAAGTACATGGATGCGATTAACGCAATCGGAGGCACTATTGTAGCGGTATTGACTGCTGCATTAGGCACGCACTGGTTTCTGTTTGTCGGCTTTTTAATCTTAAATATTATTGATTATATTACAGGGGTCAGAAAGTCAAGACTGACAGGCAAAGACAACAGCGCTAAGGGAGTACGAGGAGTTTGGAAGAAACTGGGATATTGGTTAATGGTCTTAGTTGCTTTCTTAGCTTCTGCAATCTTTATCGAGATTGGCAAGACTTTAGGTATTGACTTAGCAGTCACTGCATATATTGGATGGTTCACCTTAGCGTCTTTAATCGTTAATGAATTGCGCAGCATCTTAGAAAACTTTGTTGAAGCAGGTGACAATGTGCCAGCAGTCCTAACAAAAGGACTGGAAGCAGCCGAACAGGCTATCAACAAAGAGGATAAACAACAGTAATGAAAATTTTTATATCTCAGCCAATGAACGGCTTATCAGAAGATGAAATAAAAAGAACCAGATTAAATATTGAGCAGAGAATCAAGCAGTTATTCGGAAATGTAGAAATTATAAACAGCTTTTACTTAGAAGGAGGCCTCAAGCCTCTTTTTAATTTAGGCAGATCTATACAATTGTTGTCAGAAGCAGATATTGCTTATTTTGCTCCCGGGTGGAGCAAAGCCAGAGGGTGCAGAATAGAGTATATGTGTGCATCTGACTATGGAATTGAAACTTTTTTTGAGGAGGAATAATTATATGAGCTATATTTTTAAGACTAATATCGCGAACAAGCAGAACTACGGTGGTGTTAGAGCATTAAACGCTATTAAATACTTGGTCTATCATTATACAGGCAACGACGGAGATTCCGATGAAAACAATGGCAAGTATTTTCATAATAATATCGTGAAGGCATCTGCACATTACTTTGTAGATGATGATAGCGTAACGCAGTCAGTGCCTGACAATTACATTGCATATTCTGTTGGTGGAAAATGTCAGTCTAGTCACCATCCTTTATATAAGGTATGTACTAACTCTAACTCTATCAGTATTGAGATGTGCGACTGCTTTAAAAACGGAGTAGTCGAGATCACTGACAAAACAATTGAAAATGCGATTGAGTTGGGCAAAGTGTTAATGAAAAAATACAATATTTCAATTGATCATGTCATCCGTCATTATGACGTAAATGGCAAGGCTTGCCCTAACTGTAATGGGTTATTAAATGACACAAATTGGAATGCATTTAAAAGTCGCTTAAATGGTGTTCCAGTAACTAATACTGTGCATAATTCAAAGCCTTCGGAAACACCATCTAAGCCATCAAGTTACGATCAATGGGTTGCTGATTTACAGGCTGAATTAAACAGACAGTATAATACAGGTTTAGCCGTAGATGGATTAAGAGGCCCAAAAACCTTAGCTGCATGTCCACCCGTGCGAAAAGGAGCAAAGGGTAATATCACTAGACTCATTCAAAAACGCTTGAATTCTGTAGGATTCCATCTTGCAACCGACGGAATTTTTGGAAGTGGCACATATAACGCAGTAAATGTATTTCAAAAAAATAGAGGGCTTTATCAAGATGGGAAAGTCGGAAAAAAAACGTGGGATTGGCTACTTAAAGGAACTAAGATGTAAGTAAGAGAAAAGACCAGGGCTTAATTGCTCTGGTCCTTTTTTGCGTTTTCAATAACTGCTTCCATTGTTTTTCTTATAACTTCAGATTGTTTGATTCCTAATTTATTGCAAGCATCTCTAAATTCTTCTACAAATTCACTAGGATATGAACAACTGAGTTTTTTAATATTGGCTTTTGCATATTTTTTTTGTGCCTTATATTTATCACCCATGATAACAACTCCTTTATTTGATTAGTATTGATATTAATGTGAGAATGATGTTAATTGAAAGTAATACGATAACAATCATTTTTCCTTTTTCTGTCATAAACATTGACTCCTTTACATTTAGATATATAATGGAATTAAGGAAGGGCCGAAGCCCACTCCTTAATTATAGTACTATACTAATGATAGTTAGCACTATTTGAATTAAAGCTAGGAAAATCATTATCTTGTCGGCTAAACAGATTTTTTGATTTCTAGCTTTTTTCTTTTTGCTCATTTCTATCACCTCCTTTCCTTACATATATATTATACCATATACGGACGTATATGTAAAGTGCTATATTGATAATATACATAAATTTTATATAATAATTAATGATATTCTTTTCTAACACTCAAAATGAGCGTTAAAACTTATCAAAAAAATAAAAAAAAGGCTTATTAAGCCATAAAATTAGAATCATAAGTGAGCGTTAAATAATTGTTAGAATGAGCGTTATAAATATATGATGCGCCACTATGTAGGTGCTAAACTAGTAACGAATCAGTAACAAGGGGCAAAAAGTCTAGGAAACAAGCCAATTTTAACATCATATATAAATGTTTCATAATAAATATAACCCCTTTCATTAGAAGATAAGTTAATTATATCTATTATTTAATAAAAAATTAAGGTGAAAGTACACAAATAATACACTTTTCTTTGTTAAGATAGTGCAATAGATTAAGGAGTGGTGGATATGAATGAATTAAAAGGCCTCTCACAACAAGAGGTACAAGAAAGAATAGGACAAGGACAGGTGAACTATACAGGTCAGTCTATTTCTAAAACAAAAAAAGAAATTGTGAAGCAACATACACTTACATATTTCAACTTTCTAAATATATTTTTAGCTGTTTTGATTGTGATTTCAGGACAGCTGCAGAATCTGACGTTTATTGGTGTTATGGTAGCTAATACAATATTAGGTATCATTCAGGAATTCAAGGTTAAGAAAACTATTGATAAGCTAAGTGTTGTTACAGTAGAAAAAGTTAAAACACTTCGTGATGGTCAGCTGATTGATGTTCCTGTAGAAGAACTTGTTATGGATGATATTATTTTCTTGCAGGCTGGTAATCAGATTGGCACAGATTGTCAGGTTGTAGAAAATCATGCATTAGAAATCAATGAATCTCTTTTGACTGGAGAATCAGTGCCTGTTAAAAAGAAGGAGAACGATGAAATATATGCAGGAACCTTCGTTGTGGCAGGAAGTGGTTATGCAAAAGTAATCCGTGTAGGGAATGCGAACTATTCTACAAAGCTAGTGAACCAAGCTAAACATAAGAATCTTGCATCTAGCGAGATGAGAGATTCTATTGAGAAGATTATCAAGGTTATGAGTATTATTATTGTGCCAGTCGGTCTATTACTCTTTAGAGCACAATATAAGGCCATGCCAAATGATTTTAATACAGCCCTTGTTAAAACGGTTGGCGGTGTTATAGGTATGATTCCTGAAGGGCTTGTCCTTCTTACTTCTTTATCTTTTGTATTAGGTGTTGGACGTCTTGCGAAAAAGAAAGCACTTGTTCAGCAGATGGAATCTATTGAAGCATTAAGCAGAGTAGATGTACTATGTCTTGATAAAACAGGGACTATTACAACAGGTGAACTTAAAGTTAAACATATTGTTCCTATTAGTGATCAATATACGCGTGAGATGATTTGCGATATTATGGGTTCATTTGCTTTCTTAGTAGATGATATCAACCCAACTCAGAAAGCTTTAATGAATTACTTCACTAAAAATGATAAATATCATAAGAAATCAGAAGTACCATTTTCTTCAGAACGTAAATATCGAGCAATAACTTTTGATGATGATCGTTCTTTTGTGTTAGGTGCTCCTGAATTCTTGACTGATAATAAAGAAATCTTAGATCAAGTAAGTGGTTATTCTGAATTTGGATTACGTGTATTACTGTTAGGAGAAGCAGATTATTTAGAAGAGGGACATTATCATTCTCTTACTCCAGTTTGTATTATTACTATTAGTGATATCATTAAAGAAGATGCACATGATACATTTGATTATTTCAAATCTCAGGGTGTTTCTATTAAAGTCCTTTCAGGAGATAACCCTCTTACAGTTTCTCGTGTATGCACCCTTGCAGGGCTTGATAACGCAAATAATTATATGGATGCTTCGACTCTCCCTGATACTGTAGAAGAAATGAAACAAGTATTAGGAGAAACATGTGTCTTTGGACGTGTTAAACCAGAACAGAAACAATTGATTATCAAAGCTTTCCAGGAAAATGGTCATGTTGTTGGTATGGTGGGTGATGGTGTCAATGATGTACTTGCGATTAAGGATGCAGATTGTGGTATTGCGATGGCCAATGGAGCAGATGCGGCTAAGCAGGCAGCACATATTGTATTATTAGATTCTAACTTCAGCTCAATGAAGGAAATTGTAAACGAAGGTCGTGTCATCATTGCGAATATTGAAAAGGTCAGCTCACTCTATCTAACTAAGACTATTTATTCTACAATTCTTAGTCTGATCTTTGGATTCTTCTGCTTAACTTATCCATTTACGCCTTTCCAGCTCTCTTTAGTAAGTGGTATGGCAATTGGATTACCATCATTCATTATTACTCTTGAACACGATACAACAATGAGTTCTAAGGGCTTCTTAACACATGTGATTCATACAGCACTTCCATGTGCTTTAAGTGTTGTAGTGCTTGTATTGCTTAATTTTTTATTAAAGTGGGCGTTCTTCTTAAATGCGAAATACTTTTCTACATATAGTTTCTTAGTGACTATATTTATTAGTTTTATTGTATTATTTAAGGTTTCTAAACCACTCAATTTTTTAAGAAAGTTTAATATTGGTTTAAACATCCTACTTACTATTGGTTGTCTTTATGCAATTCCAACCTATTTTTATATGTATCCTATTACGGACTTACGTGTTATTATAGTAGTAGCTTTTGAATGTGTTGTTGCTTATTATTTAGTCGCACTTATTACAAAAGCATTAGATAACATAACTGAATATAGACGTTGGAAGAGGGAGAAGCATGGATAAAAAATATTTTTTCTTTGATATTGATGGCACTTTGACAGATATTAAAACAGGTATTCCTGTACCTAGTGCTTTAGAAACAATTAAAAAATTACAGGATAAAGGACATTTTGTCGCAATTGCGACAGGACGTGCCTATTATAAAACAAAAGAAACAGCTAAGATGCTTGGTATTCATAATCTTGTATCTAATGGAGGAGCTGCTTTGATTTATAATGATGAGTTAGTTACAAATAGTCCGTTAGACAGAGAAAAGGCTCTTGCACTTATTCATGAAGCAGATGAAAAAGGCTTTGGAATATTAATTGCTGTTAATGATAGTATTGATGTCGTGATGAAGGATGAACGCTTTATTGAACAGGTAGGAGAAAGACAGGAACCAACTCGTTATATTCTTGATAAGTCATTAAACTATGATGATTTGAAGGATATTTATAAGATTTATATTGCGATTCCAGAAGACAAAGAAGAAGAACTTACTCTAAGAGATACAGTGGGTCATATCCGCTTTGTACCGCCTTATCTCACTTATCAGCATGATGCAAAAGAAAAAGGTATCATTAAGATGATGGAGTATTTAAAGGCTGATATTAAAGATGTTGTAGTCTTTGGTGATGGTGAGAATGATCTTGTTATGTTTAAGAAGGAATGGACATCTATTGCGATGGGTAATGGTGTAGAAGACTTAAAGAAAAAAGCAGATTTTGTCACAAAAGATTCTACAGATGATGGTATAGAATATGCATGTCGTCATTTTGGATGGATTGATTAAGAAGGAGTAATCCTTCTTTTTTTATATATAACACAAATACATGTATAGATAATTATAAAACAACTAAATAAACTTCTGATATTAATAAGAATACTTGTATACAATCCATGAATAATGTGATAGAATAGATTCAACCTTCAAAAAGGAGTTGATGATATGGATCAGAATATAAAAGATTGTTTTAAAAAATCTTTAGATGAGACAGCTATTCCTAGCGCACTTTATAAGAAGTATTCTGTAAAGAAAGGCTTACGTAATGAAGATGGTACTGGTGTATTAGTTGGTCTTACAAATATATCAGATGTAGTGGGGTACAAGAAGGTTGATGGTGAAAAAGTTGATGACTATGGTACATTGTACTATCGTGGTATCAATGTAAAGGATATTATCGAGAATGGAAAAGGTCGTCGTTTCTTATATGAAGAAGTTTGCTTCTTAATTTTATTTGGCTATTTACCAAATAGAGAGGAATTAGCGCACTTTAAGAAGATGATTAGTGATCATTATACCTTGCCTGAAAGATACCTAGAATTAAATATTTTGGGCTATCCAGAGAAGAATCTCATGAACAAGCTACAAAGAGAAGTATTGATGCTTTATAGCTATGATGATGATCCAGATAATGTAGGCGTATTAGAAACATTATATAAGGGAATTGATTTGATTGCGAAGATTCCTGTTATTGTTAGCTATACATATCAATCAAAGGTCCATCATTTTGATAAGGGATCTATGATTATTCATCATCAGAATTATGATTATTCTATTGCTGAACAGATTTTATATTTATTAAGAAGAGATGGTACATTCTCAAATAAGGAAGCAGAAGTACTTAATACTGCACTTATTCTTCATGCTGATCATGGTGGAGGTAATAACTCTACATTCACAAATGTTGTTATATCTTCTACTGGTACAGATATCTATTCTGCTATTTCAGGGGCTATTGGTTCATTGAAGGGTCCAAAACATGGTGGAGCAAACTTAGCGGTTAAGAAGCAGATGGAACTTGTTATTAACGAAATTGGTATACAAGCTTCAGAACTTCGTATTAGACAGATAGTCCAGGACATCTTAGATGGGGACTTTAATGATCATACAGGACTTATTTATGGTATTGGACATGCTGTTTATACATTAAGTGATCCACGTAGTGAAATCTTAGCAAAACAATGTGAAGAACTATCATATGAAAAATTCAGACATGATGAATATGAATTTTATAGAAAATTCTCAGCTATTGCGATTGAGGAAATCTATAAAAGAAAAGGAATTCATGTTTGTACAAATGTCGATTTCTATAGTGGTTTAGTATATGATATGCTTGGTATTCCTGAAGATCTTTATACATTACTCTTTGTAATTGGAAGAACAGTAGGGTGGGTCGCTCATAATATTGAATCTAAGCTTTATAGTGGACGAATTGTTAGACCTGCCACTAAATTTGTGGGAGAACTTAAAGAATATAAAAATATCGAAGATAGATAGGGAAAGTGCGACTAAAATCGCATTTTTTCTTTTGTTTTCAATAAAAACACTACACTTTTGAACCAATAAATGTTACTATCTTTATAAGGATATTGTCCTCTTAAGGAGAAATATATGGTTGTTTCCTATTTATTGACAATATGTGGTTCTTTAATCATAATTATTGGAGCTGCTGTATTTATTATTGGAAAACACAGCAAATAAACCACTCCGGCTTAATTTTAAAATTAAGTCGGAGTTTTTAGTTGCTTAATATTTCAGTTTTCACCTAATGCGAGTCTACGTCGCCTCTATCGTATAGGCCACTTGTAGCCACAACGTTACTTTTAGATAGTATATTTAATGCACCATTTACATCTGCATTCAGCACTTGTCACCGATATATTCTCTTACCATTGAAATGATATTCTTTACTCTTATCCCAGAAGCTGACCTTTGAGATGTACGATTTTTTCGGCATTATAAGCAGGATGCCATTTGAATTACAGAGATATTCAAGTTTATCTTGAAGCATCTCATATGTGATATCAACATAACTCTGATTATAACTTTTACCTATATTGGAATCCTTCTGAAATGTTTTGCTATAGCTCACAACAAGTATTCCTATATCATTATCAAGACAGTAATTAATCACAATGCGTGCAGCCTTGTTCATGTAGTTATTGATTCTATTGTTGTGCTTACGTGCTATTGTCTTTTGGTCATCTTATTGACATAGTTCTGTTTTTCCTTGATGGACTCTAATCGTGCATTCTCCTGTCAATTTCGAAAAAGAGTTTCCTATACTTTTATTCTAGATCACTCAATTAAAAGCACAAAAAAAGCGCCAAAGCGCTTTTTTGATTATTTTACTTTATGAATCCAGTTGAACTTATCTGGAAGTTTACCCCATTGGATTCCTGTTAAAGTATCATATAATTTCTGAGTTAATTCACCAGTCTTGAAGTCGTTGATAAGAACTTCTTCACCCTTATAACATAATTCACCTACTGGAGAAATAACTGCTGCAGTACCTGTACCCCAAGCTTCTTTTAAAGCACCAGTACGTCCTGCTTCCATTAATTCATCAACACTTAGATGACGTTCTTCTACTTTATAGCCCCAGTCACGAAGAATTGTAAGCATAGAATCTCTTGTAACACCTGGAAGTACTGAACCTTCAAGAGGTGCAGTGACTACTGTATCGTTGATTAAGAACATGATGTTCATAGAACCAACTTCTTCAACATACTTTCTTTCCTGACCATCTAGCCATAATACCTGAGTATAACCATGTTCTTCTGCTTTAACCTGAGCAGCAAGTGAACCAGCATAGTTACCACCACATTTAGTGAAACCAGTACCACCCTTAACAGCTCTTACAAATTCATCTTCGATCCAGATCTTAACTGGTGCAACACCTTCAGGATAATAGTTTCCAACTGGTGTTAAGATAATAACAAATTTATATTTATTGGCTGGATGAACACCAACACCTGGTTCAGTCGCAAACATGAATGGACGAATATATAGAGAAGTTTCAGGTGCAGTAGGAATCCAATCCTGTTCATATTTAACAAGAGTTTCTACTGCTTCTACGAAGTCTTCTTCTGGTAATTCAGCCATACATAAACGTTTGTTTGAGTTTCTCATACGTTTTGCATTCATTTCTGGACGGAATAACTGAACATTTCCTTCAGGATCACGATAAGCCTTTAATCCTTCAAAAGTTTCCTGTGCATAGTGAAGAACCATTGTGGCTGGATCCATCTGAATTGGAGCATAAGGTACAATACGTGCATCATGCCATCCTTTTTCAGAATCCCAATCATATACAAACATATGATCTGTAAAATATTTACCGAAGCCAAGATTTGACTGATCTGGCTTTTCTTTAAGAGTCTTTGCTCTTTCTACTTTGATTTCCATTATTAAAATCCCCCTTTAGAATTGTTCTCATTATAGTACTATCATTTACTAGATGCAATACAAAATGAGGAAATAATACAAAACAATTTATATAATTTATGGAAAGCAGAAAAATAACACTAAATCACTTTAACTTGCAAACTCTTTTCTAATACTGTAAGAGCGGCTTTTTCTAGGTTTTCATCAAAAGATGCACATCCTTTTGTATCTACTTCAATTAAAGCTTCAGGAAGAGCACTCTTAATCATAATACAATTAGAAATCACACAAATATCAGTCACTACTCCTACTACTCTTACTTCTTCATAAGCTGTATCCTTTAATAAGTTCGCAAGCATTAAAGATGGAAAAGTATTTTTTTCAATCACTGTATGATTTCTACTTAAAGACTGCAATTCTCCATAAAGTTCATGTCCTTTTGTCTGTGAGATACAGTGAGGAACAGGTAAATTCTTACCTTCCTGTGTTTCTAGATAGTTATTAAAGTGTGTATCTTTAGTAAACCAGACATCTTCACCTTCTTCTTCATATTTCTTTACTAATGAAATGATATAAGGGGCAATCTTGGTTGCTTTTTCAAATCCAAGTGCACCATCCACAAAATCATTCTGATAATCTACAACAACTAGTAGTTTTTTGCTCATGATGAATCCTCCTTTTTTATTTATTATAAACCACTTTCATATGTTATAATAGGGGACAGAGAGGTGTTTTTTATGGATAAGAATTTATTGGGTATGTATGATTTGAAAATTGAAAGATTAAAGAAAGCATTAGAAAGAAATAACATGACTTGTGAAGTATTTAATACTGAAGAAGAACTTCATGATTATTTTAAGACAATTTTCAAGGACCAAAAGGTAGTGGCAGTAGGTGGCTCTATGTCACTTGATGAAATGCATGTATTAGATTTAGTGCGTGCAAGTGATGTCAAGTTCCTTGATCGTTATGCTAAAGGATTAACTAAAGAAGAAATCAACGCAATACATCATGAAGCATTTAATGCGGATATTTATTTAACGAGTACCAATGCAATGACAACAGATGGCTGTTTATATAATATTGATGGCAATGGTAATAGAGTGGCCGCAATGATTTATGGACCTAAGGATGTTTATGTCGTTGCAGGTGTCAATAAGATTTTTGAATCAGAGGAAGAAGCCATTGATCATATAAAGAACGTGTCAGCACCAGCAAATGCGATTAGATTAAACCGTCAAACAGGCTGTGCTGTTACTGGTAAGTGTGTGAACTGTATGGCAGATCAAAGAATCTGTGCATCTTATGTTAAACTTGCACGCCAAGGAAACAAGGATAGAATTCATGTAATTATTATGAGACAGGAGTTAGGCTATTAATATGAAAGCAGGAATACTATGTCCTATCTCTGCACTACCATCATCTTATGGTGTAGGAGATTTTGGAAAGAACGCATATACATTTGTGAATCAACTAAAGAAATCAGATATAAAGATCTGGCAGATCTTACCACTTAATCCTTTAGCATATGGTAATTCACCTTATCAGCCTTATTCATCTTATGCGGGTGATGAACTTTATATTGATTTAGAAGACTTAGTTAAAGATGGATTACTTGAAAAAGGAGAACTAAAAACATTTAATAAACAGGCTGAAACAGTGGAATATGAAGCTGTACGTGCACATAAAGAAGACTTATTAAGACTCGCTTATAAAAGATTTGAATTTAATGATGATTTTAAGCAGTTTGTGGAAAACAATAAATGGGTTGAGGGTTATGCATTATTTCGTACCTTTAAATTAACAAATGAGGGAAAGCCATGGACAGAGTGGCATGAGGAATATAAGGAGTTCCCTAAACATCAGTCTTTTGAATTATTACCTTTTGAAAAAGAAATCAATTATCAGGAGTTCCTACAGTACTATTTCTTTAAACAGTGGTATGCATTAAAGAAATATGCGAATGATCAGGGTATTATGATTATAGGGGATATGCCTATTTATGTAGGATTAGATAGTGCTGATTGCTGGTTAGATCAGGAAGACTTCTTATTAGAGGAAGATGGTACACCTTCTTTTGTAGCAGGTGTACCACCTGATTATTTTAGTGAATTTGGACAGAGATGGGGTAACCCTATTTATGACTGGGATCATCTAGAAAAGACAAATTTCAAGTTCTGGATTGATAGAATTCATAGTGCAAATAAGCTTTATGATGAAGTACGTATTGATCATTTCCGTGGATTTGATACTTATTGGAAGATTCCAGCATCAGAACCTACTGCAGTAGTAGGGGAATGGGTCGAAGCACCAGGCTATGCACTATTTGACAAATTATTTGAAGAATATCCAGATACACATATTCTTGCAGAAGATCTAGGCTTATTAAGAGATGAAGTATATGAATTAAGAGATCATTATAATTTCAAGGGTATGTATATTTTCCAGTTCCATTACAAGGATGAATTTGATTTTGATAAGGTTGTTGTATATAGCGGTACACATGATAATGATACATTAATGGGATGGTATAGTAATCTTGATGAAGATACAGCAAAGGAAGTAGATTTACTTCTTGAAGGTTATAAAGAACGTAAGAAACATCGTCAAATGATTCATTACTGTATGGATCTTCCTGCCGAGTCTGTCATTATTCCTGTATGGGATCTTCTAGGAGAACCAGAAACATCACGTTTTAATACTCCAGGTACAATTGGATCTCCTAACTGGGAATGGAAGATGTCTCGCTTTACAGAATTAAATAAGGAAATGAAATTCATGAAGAAAATCATTCATGATACGAATCGAGATGAAACTCTATGAAAAGAGCTCTTGTATTAAGTGGTGGAGGATCAAAAGGTGCTTATGAAGCAGGTTTCTTACTTGCTGCAAAAGAATTAAACCAACATTTTGATATTGTGACAGGAACTTCTATTGGTGCTCTTAATGGTGCGTTAGTCGCTATGGGAGACTATGAAGGATTAGAGTATACATGGAATATATTAGATATGGATCATGTCTTTAATAATGCCCCTGATTTAACGGATTTAAGAGATGACTTTATGACAACTTCTTTATTTAATAAGGAAGAGGGAAGTAACTTGTCTGAACTTAAAGAATCCATTGCCCAGCAGACATCTCTGGCACAATCTTTTTTAAGATACTATTTCAAAAACAAGGGTGCTGATAATACTCCTTTTGTCGAACATTGTCGTGGATTAATGGATGAAGAACGTTTATTGTCTTCACCTATTGATTTTGGTATATGTACAGTGCAGTTTCCAAGCATGAAAGCGTGTTATAAGACAAAATCTGAAATGGAAAGAGGACATATGCTTGACTATTTACTTGCAAGTAGTGCCTGTTTTCCTGTCTTCCCAATGACAGAAATAAATGGTAATAAATATATTGATGGTGGATTTAGTGATAACCTGCCTATTGATCTTGCCTTAGATATGGGTGCAGATGAAATAGTCGTAGTGGATATGCATCTTATTCCAGTTCATCCACAATATATCAATCGTCCTTCTATTCTTTATTCATGTCCACCAGTTGATTTAGGTGGTTTTATGGACTTTAATAAGGAGGCACTAGAAAGAAATAAGCGTTTGGGCTACTTAATGGCTTATAAGCTATTTGGAAATTATGAAGGCAATCAGTATACTTTTCTTCCTTCAAATCAGACAGTATTTCATGATTACTATAAACAATTATTGATGATGGAAAAAGAAATGAGAGGATTCTTTAATAGTAATTCTTCAGAACTGACATCTTTATTATTAGAAGCCAATCATCAAATGATCTTAAATCTCAAAGATTATACATATATTACTTTAGATTTTATTGGAGAATTAATGGGCTTTGATGATTTAAAGGTTTATGCGTTTGAAGAATACAAAAATATGATTCGTCATGCATTTGAGAAATATATGGAGAAGGATTATTTCCCTCAGGAATTAAGTCTGACAAAGGTGAATCTATCTTTCTTACAAAATCATCTCAACAGAGAATCAATTGTGGGATTCTTTCTACATCAAATGAAATACAAGGAAGCAATGGATATGAAGTCGTATTATACGTTCTGTAAAAAGGAACTAATGATGGCTTCACTCATTTATTTATTAATAGGAGGTTTAACAGATGAACATCATTAAAAGACAATATCAGAAAGATGATTTAAAAGACGTGGTTTCTCTTTTTAATGAAGTGATTGAAACAGGACTTTATCTTGAAGAAGATACACCTGTTTTTGATGATTTTATTGAATCAGCATCATATTGTGGTGTAATGCTTGATGATTATCTATTAGTAGGTGCTTATTTGATTAAATCTTTAGGAACTGGACATTGTAAGCATATTGCAACTTGTTCTTATGCAATTAAAGCTGACTATAAGAAAGAACTAGATAGTCTGATTAAGGACTCTTTGGAACAGGCATTTAAAGCTGGATATGCAATTATGCAATTAAATACAGTCACTAAAACATTAAAGGCGGTTCTAGATACAGTAGGCTTTAAGAGTTTAGGAATGATTCGTGATGGCTTTAAAACGTCTAAAGGTGATTATGAGAACACTTATATTTTATATCGTACTCTAGATGAATCTATTTTAGAATGTAAGGAAAAACAGGACCCTATGTCTATTGAAATCAGTCATATCTCTAAGAAGATTCAAAATAGAGGAATTTACTGGATTGTATCAGAAGTCAAACATTATCGTATACAAACAAAAAGAGAATACTCTACCTTTGATTATCGTGATCTTCATTATCAATCAGAAGAAGATATTAAAAAATTTGTAGAAAATATTTTCCATAAGTATTATATTGAGAATGAAAAAAATCATGATACTGTGCATGTTTTATCCGTTCATACATCTAAGGATGATGCAGTAGCTGAATGGATCAAAAGAGATGATCTAGAATTACAGAAGCAGATGACAAGCATGCATGGTTTTTCAAAGGGAGTTAAATAATGAAGGAACTGAATTATAAAAGAATTGGAATTTATCTTCTTGGATTATTGATTTTAGGCTGTGGTATTGATCTCAATACAAAGACACAATTAGGTGTGTCACCCATCATCTCTGTAGCCTATAATATCGCCTATCTCACGCATATTCCTATTGGTGTAATGACTTTTATCTATTATGTTTTACTTGTCATTATTCAATGGATTTTACTCGGTAAGAAGTTTGATTATTTTCAATTCTTACAGATTCCTGCTAGTTTAGTAACAAGCTTTTTTATTCAGGTTTTTGATGGAGTTATTCCTGTCGCTTCTAGCTTTCCAGCTCGTATAGCTATGCTTATTCTTGCGATTGTAATTACGGGCATTGGCGCATCACTCACTGTAGGGATGAAAATTGTACCTAATCCTGCAGATGGCTTAGCAAGTGTTATTGGAGAAAAGTGCCATAAAGGCTTTGGTTTTGGTAAGAATCTCTTTGATGGGATTTCCATTGTAATATCTCTTATTATTGGCTTTGTCTTTACAGGTGGTATTTTGGGTATTGGTCTAGGAACCGTGATTTCTATGATCTTTACAGGTCGTGTAATTGCCTTGCTTGAAACAAGTATTTCTAGACTATATTTTTCTGTCACAGAAATAGAGTTTGTTTAATAAAGAAGATTAAAAAGGCAAATATGCTCATCTATGCATATCTGCCTTTTTTTGTGTGCAAGTATGGCACTCATTCAGTCAGAGATAGTCCGACCACAGATAATTACCGCTAAGTGCAGCGAACTACAAGCCGATACCATAAAGGTTGAAGTGAAGGAAATACGTATCATACCTTAGGCAGATGTAAGTGGCGCATTAAATATCATGCGTAAAAGTAGCGTTGTGGATGTAAATATTCTATACAGTAGAGGCGGAGTAGACACGCAATAAGAATAAGGATTGCCTAGCAATAGGTGGTCAATCTTCTTAAACGGATGCGTAAGCATCCTAGAAGCCTTGACTTCAAATACGGAGTATTAAGTCGAGGTAGTTCACTATTAATCCTAAATTTTGGGTAAAAGAATAGGGGATAGACCTGGCTTGGTCAATCCCCTTAATTATTATCAAAGTGAGTTTGAAATTATCATGTAAATGTAGCGCCGTATACGAGACTTGTTACATACGGTGCAATGGGAGACGCAGTAATATTGATTAATCTTAGAATTGATACTATTTCTCGTCTACCCAATTATGATTAATTATCTAAGTCTTCACCGTTAGTTGCAATGACTTTTTTATACCAATCAAAAGATTTTTTCTTTATGCGTTTAAAAGTACCATGGCCATCATTATCTCTATCAATATAAATGAAGCCATATCTCTTTTCCATTTCACCTGTTCCATTAGAAATAAGATCTATACATCCCCAAGTTGTATATCCCATTAAATCAACACCATCTTCATCCACTGCATCTTTCATTGCTTGAATATGTTTCTTTAAGTATTCAATACGATAGTCATCTTGAATAGAACCATCTTCTTCAATCTTGTCTTTGGCCCCTAAACCATTTTCAACAATAAACAATGGCTTTTGATAACGGTCATAAATTTCGTTCATAGTAATTCTTAAACCTAAGGGATCAATTTGCCATCCCCAATCACTTGTATCTAAATATGGATTAACAACTGAAGCAAAAATATTGCTTTCTGTTTGTTTTCCCTTGTCAGGATTAGCACTAGAAACACGAGATGAGTAATATGAGAAGCTAATAAAATCTACTGTATTTTCCTTTAAAACATTTACATCATTCTCTGCAAATGGTATTTCTGCATTTCTTTTTTCAATCCATTTTAAGGCATAGTTTGGGTAATAGCCTCGTGATTGCACATCAATAAACATATAACTTTCTCTATCATCACAAATTGATTTCCAATAATCTTCAGGATTACATGTTTCAGGATAATAAGAACCCGCAGCAAGCATACAACCTACCATATTTTCAGGATTTATCTCATGAGCTAATTTTGTAACTAGAGCACTTGCAACCAATTCATGATGTGCGCAGGTAATCATAGCTTGGGTTTTATTTTCACCTTCTTTAAATCTTAATCCTGCTGCTACAAATGGAAAATGAAGAATCATATTGATTTCATTAAAAGTGAGCCAGTATTTAACTAAACCATTATATCTTTCAAACAATACTTTAGCTAATTTAACAAAACAATCAATCATTTCTCTATTACGCCAGCCACCAAATTTATGAATTAAATGCATTGGGCAATCAAAATGATTAATTGTGACTAATGGTTCAATCCCATATTTTTTACATTCTTTAAAAATGTTTTCATAAAATAATAATCCTTTTTCGTTAGGTTCCAACTCATCACCAAGAGGGAAAATTCTGGTCCAGGCGATAGATAACCTAAAAGTTTTAAAACCCATTTCTCCCATTAAAGCAATATCTTCCTTATAGTGATGATAAAAATCAACGGCTTGATGACTTGGAAAATAATGATCATCGATTCGATCTATCCACTTTTCTCCAGTCCCAATTGCATAACGATCTGATCCATGGGGCATTAAATCTACATTGGCTAAACCACGACCATCTTCAAATATGCCACCTTCAACCTGATTCGCAGCAGTGGCACCTCCCCACAAGAATCCTTCTTTAAATCCCATATTAAGTTCCTCCTCTATTTATTTTGCCACAAACAATTATAACTATCTCCATATTGTTTGGCTTCCTGTCTATAGAATAGAGGATGAGATTGAAGAAAGCAAAAAAGTTTCCAATTAGGAAACTAGTTTTGTAATTCTAGTAATAGAATATCTATCATGTACTTAATGATATATTCACTGTATTTTTCATCGAGCAGGGGAACGATTATTTGTTTTTGACATAATGTAATACTTTCATTACATGTAATAAGCCATTGATCAACATGAGATTCTTTTATACGTTTAATGACACGCTTATTATAATGGAAAGAATGTCCATTTGTACTTAGTACAATTAAGATATCATTATCTAGAAAATGATAATCCTTGTTAAAATCAGCATCACATATAATTGTCTGAATATCATATATCTGAAGTTCTCTTTGAATATTATAACAAACAGATCTGACATCACCGTGTGCATATAAATATACTTTATTTGCTTGCTTGATATTTTTTACAAGTTTTTGAATTGACTTCAAATTAATATGATTGATCATATATTGGATATTTTGAATGAAATCTTTAGTAAAATGCATCACATTTGTTTCAAAACTTTGATGTGGATTTAAGAATTTTTTTCTTTTTGAGATTAAATCTAAATATTGAATACACGCATTTTTAAATTCTTCATAGTTTTCATAATCTAATTTTCTTATGCATTTTGATACTTGACCTTTAGAAATTAAAGATTCTTTTGAAATGTCATCAATGCTTAGATTTGGAATTCTATGGATATTCTTTTTAATATAAAAGCATAATTCAAGCAAAGTTGTACTTGAAGAATGACTATTTAAATAATCGTTTACTTTATCTATAATCATTGTATCAACTCCATTCATACATTAGTTTATCATAAATGATCTTGAGTGACTATAAGCAGGGGATAGTGAAGTATTTTCAGTAAGTATGAAAAATGATTTTGGTGAATAAAAAACACTTTAAAGGTAACGGTTGCAGTATTATAATGATTACTAGGTTAATTAGGAGGATAATTGATATGGTAAATATTATGTTATGTTGTGCTGCAGGTATGTCTACAAGCTTACTTGTTGAAAAAATGAAGAAAGAAGCAGAGAAACAAGGTATTGAAGCAAATATCTGGGCAGTCGGTGCGAATGAAGCAAAAGCAAACGGCGCCAAAGCAGATGTTGTATTACTTGGCCCACAGGTAAGATATCTTGAAGCAACTGTTAAGAAGGAAGTAGCACCAACTCCTGCACAGTTAATTGATATGCGTTCATATGGTCGTATGGATGGCGCTGCAGTATTAAAGCAGGCTATGGATCTAATTGAAGCAAATAAGTAATGAAATCCGCATTTGCGGATTTTTTTGTTTTATAATGGTAATAGAGGTGAGCATGATGGAAACAATATCTATTACCAATAGAGGGTCTATACGTAAGTTTGTGGATGATGTATTTATTGATACAATAGAAAATATCTATGCTTTATGTGATTTGAAAATATCTTATTATGGTGTAAGTATCGCATATAAGAATACTGGTCAGTTGAAGAAATATAAGAGAGGAAAAATATTACATAACTATCTATCAAATAATGAACTAGAAAGAATCAATTTCTTTTCAGTACCAGATGATTTTGTGACAGTAGCATATGATTATCTTCTCTCTATTTCTATTAACTATAAGAATAACTATATAATAGCTACATTTGATGAAAATGTAATGAATCATGAGTGTATTGAAGAAATTAAAACCCTATTAGATACCTTCATGGAAAAACCCTATATGCAGGAAATGTATACGATGGATAAAGAAGAAACGCCTTTATTATATGCGATGGGAATTAAAAATGATTTCAAAACATTAAAAATACTTTCAAGTGAAGCGGTGAAGGAGGACTAATTATGAATCTTCTTGTATTAGGAAATGGCTTTGATTTACTACATGGGTTACCAACAACCTATAAGGATTTTATTGATTTTACTACGTTATTTCGTATGTCGTTAGAAAAGAATGATATATCTCGTCTAGATTATGATTCACGTATGATAGATTTTATTCTTCATCTTTCTCCTGAATTATCCAATGAACTTGAATCTCTCATTAAAGATAATCTTTGGCTTATTCATCTAGAAAAAGAAACAATAGGAGAGGGCTGGAAGGATTTTGAAAAAGAGATGTCTGAAGTTATTCAAAAGCTTGATGAAATCAGAGTTGAATGTGATACGCAGTTTAAATCAGGACAGAAGGTCGCAAGAGTCAATGAGTATTTAGGCACATCTCTTCTTGATTTCTGGGGAGATCGTTGTTCTTTTTCCTCTATGGAGCCTATTAAAGAGTTAAGAGATATTCTTACTCATGATCTCTTACGTCTAACTAGGTGTCTAGAAATATATCTAGATGCATTTGTGAACCACCTAGATACTCCAAAATATGTAGAAAAACTACAAGTATTGAATATAGATAAAGTATTAAGCTTTAATTATACGAACACATATGAACGTCTCTATGGTAATTCAGAAGTAGAATATGATTATATTCATGGTAAAGCAAATATTGAACATGATATAGAAACATGTGATCTAGTTTTAGGAATAGATGAATATTTGACAGGAGAACGTAAAGATCAGGATAACGAATACATTGAATTCAAGAAATTCTATCAGCGTATCTTTAAACGTACAGGATGTCGTTATCTCACATGGTTGAAACAATCCCAGGAAGAACGCCTCAATATCTATATCTTTGGCCATTCTCTAGATGTCACTGATAAAGATATATTGAGACAACTTATTCTTGCTCGTCATGCGCATACTACAATATTCTATATTCATAAATCAGATTTGAAAAATCAGATTAAGAATCTTGTAAAGGTCATAGGAGAGGATGAACTGATTGAACGTGCCTATGGCTCTCATATCACAATACATTTCAAGAAGGTATAGAAAAAAGACTCCAATTAGGAGTCTTATTTAATATCGCTGAATAAATCAGTTGAATATACGTTGTTGTCAATTAATTCTTTAAAAGAAGCTTTTACAACAGGTGCATCTTCTTTATAAGTCACACCAAACCATGAATCTTGTACTTCTAATACCTTAACACTTAATTTGTTTTCTCTTAGAAGTTCACCAATATAGATAGGTAATAAGTATTCATCCTTAAGTGGATCTTGGATGTTTTCAAAGAATTCTACAAAACCTTCTTTTAAAGTATTTACGAATTCAGGAGTTAATCCCCAGAAGTTCATAGATACATTTACGTTAGGATCAATTTCTTTATCTCCTACACGTGCACCAGTAGAAGTCTTTTCAATATTCTTAGTTTCTTCTACATCAGTTAAGTATCCTTCTTCATTCACTGCACAGATTCCTCTTGTTACACCACCATTATCGCTTAAAGTATTCTTTAAGATAAATCCTGCCATCGCAAGATGATCTGGCTTTTCAGGTGTATAGTCTAATAAGAAATCATGAATCTGTACAAATGCTTCCTTACCATAATAGTCATCTGCATTAATAACTGCGAATGGTTCATTAATTAAACCATCACAAGCAAGTACTGCCTGTCCAGTACCCCAAGGCTTAGTACGTCCTTCAGGACATTCAATACCTTCTGGCAATGCCTTTAAATCCTGGAATGCATAAGCAATTTCTACATCATACTTCTTAGCGACTTCTTCAATACGATTCCCAATAACTTCTCTGAAGTCTTCTTCAATATCCTTACGGATAATAAAGATAATTTTGTTGAAACCAGCGGCAATTGCATCATGGATTGAATAATCCATAATGATTTCACCATTAGGTCCTACAGGCTCTAACTGCTTGATTCCTCCACCAAAACGTGAACCAATACCAGCAGCCATAATTACTAAAGCTGTATTCATAATATAATCCTCCGTCAAACATGATAACTATATTATACAACGAAAGTTATGTAATAGATATGTAAATAAAAAAACTCAGGAAATTCCTGAGTTATATTAGATAGTGAAGTCTACACAAGCTCTTACTTCCGCATTTTCCTTTGCGATTTTCGCAACAGCTAAATGTCTAGGATCATTTGCATAGCTTGACAAATCTTCCATATTATCAAATTCCATAACTAATGAAACATCATATGTTTCATTAGGGTTTTCATTTCTTCCAACATGTAAAGAACGGATACCATCAATCTGTCCTACAAGTCCCTTTAATCCTTCTACAAACTGATTCTGTAGATCTTCTGTACTTTCTTTAAATTTCCATACAACAACGTGCTGAATCATTTATTAGTCCTCCTTCATTAATTCATTCACTATAGGCATAAGTTCCATCTGTGTAATTGTTTCAATAAGCCCTGCATCTACGACTTTAGTGATTGCAGGATCCATTGGTAAACGACATACAGTAGAAATATTAAACTTCTTCGCAATTTCATCTATATGACTCTCACCAAATAAATAATGTTTATTTCCACAATCAGGACAGATATAGTAACTCATATTCTCAACAAGACCTAGAATAGGAATATTCATCATTTGTGCCATATTCACTGATTTCTCTACAACCATGCTGACCAGTTCCTGTGGTGAAGACACCGTAATAATACCATCTACAGGAAGAGATTGGAAGACTGTAAGAGGAACATCTCCAGTTCCTGGAGGCATATCGACAAATAAATAATCTAATTCACCCCAATAGACATCAGTCCAGAATTGAGTCACTGTATTAGATATTAAGCTTCCTCTCCATACAACAGGATCAGTAGGATTATCCAACATTAAGTTTAAAGAAACAATCTTAATACCTGTACGTGTTTCGGCAGGAATAATACCCTTATCATTTCCATAAAGTTTCTCAGTTAGACCAAAAGCCTGAGGGATAGAAGGTCCTGTAATATCTGCATCTAGAATACCTACATTATACCCAATACGGTTCATCATAACTGCAAGTAGTGATGTCATTAAACTTTTACCTACACCACCCTTACCACTTGTAACTGCAATAACATGTTTAATATGGGAATTCTTATTTAAATCTTTATGAAGATCTTTATTAAAATACTTATCATATTCACCCATTTTATTCACCTCATCTACTATTATACATGAAATGTTATAAAAATGCTGATTAACGAATTGAATAACCAGCATACATGGTGATGGCAAATAAGATTAACACACAAATAATCTTAGATACTGCCCAAGCAATTTCGTATCTCATTGTTCCGTCTCCTTTTATATACTTAGTATAGAATAATAAGAGATATACAAATATCATCATAAGGAGAAGAATAAATGAATATTAAGTAAAAAAAACTAGAGAAATGAATCTCTAGCTTACAATCAATGAGTGGCAGATAGAAGTATAGTTCCTATAATCATAACAGCAACTAATTTTGAACCTAACCAATACAAATTGTACTTCATATCCATCACCCTTTCTTTTTCTATACTCAGTATAGTAAAGAAAGGGTTAAGAAGAAATCACACTCACATTAAGTGTTCGTAAGTATTACTTTAAGAAACGTTTGATCCACTTCATTTTATCATCAGTGAGTGGATAATATCTAAATGGTAAATCGATACGTGTACTCTTATGTAATACAGAACGACGATGAGAGAATGTCTCAAAAGTAAACTTACCATGATAATAACCAATACCACTTGCACCTACACCACCAAATGGGAGTGTATTAGTCGCAAAATGACTCACTGTATCATTAATACATGCATCACCAAAGCTACATAAATCTAGAATCTTATTGGCATGATATGAATCATTAGAGAATAAATAGAGGGAAAGAGGCTTATCATGACTATTAATATATTGAATCGCTTCTTCAATTCTATTGTATTCTACGAGTGGAAGAATAGGTCCAAAGATTTCTTCTTCCATTAAAGGATTATCAAAATCTACATCATTCACAATAGTAGGTGCAATCTTTAAATGTTCTTCATCCACTTCTCCACCAATAAGAATATCCTGATTCTCTAAGAGCTTCTTTAAACGATCAAATTGATCTTTATTGATGATCTTACATAAGTTTTCACTTTCTAATGGATGTTCACCAAAGAATTTCTTAATATATTCAGAAGCATAATCAATAAAGGCTGCTTTCATACTATCCTTAATTAATATATAATCAGGCGCAATACAAGTCTGACCAGCATTCAAGAACTTACCAAATATAATACGTTTTGCTGCAATCTCCATAGGGATCATATCAGTTAAAATAGCAGGAGACTTACCACCTAATTCTAATGTGACAGGTGTTAATGTTTCTGCCGCCTTCATATAGATTTCTTTTCCTGCTTTCTTACCACCTGTAAAGAAAATATAATCAAAAGGTAAATCCACAAGTTCCTTAGATACTTTTAAATCACCCTCAGCACAATAGGCATGTCCTTTATCAAAACATGTATCAATGAGCTGCGCTACAATAGCGGAAGTATGTGGTGTTTGTTCACTTGGTTTCACTATTGCACAGTTACCTGCTGCAATAGTACCAATAAGTGGTTCTATCGCAAGTAGGAATGGATAGTTCCAAGGAGAAATAATAAGTGTTACACCATAAGGTTCATAAATCGTATAAGAACGAGAAAAGAATTGATGAAGAGGTGTCTTTACCTTTTCCTTCTTTACCCATTTCTTAATATTCTTTAATGTATATGTACAGGCTTCAAGAGTGAGTCCTATTTCTGTCATATAGGATTCTCCTCTAGATTTACCTAAATCTTTCTCTAAAGCATCTTCTATTAAGTCCATATGGTCTTTAATCCATAGCTTAACACGTTTTATTGCATCTATTCTTAAACTTACATCTCTAGTCATTAATGTGTCATAATACGTTTTTTGGTCATTAAAAATCTTTTCTAAATCCATATCTATCACTTCCTTCTTTAGTATTCTAGTACCTTTCACATTCTAATACAACAGACGAATATAATTCACATAATTCAAAAAACATACTAGATATAATACATGAATTCAATGTGAATAAGATAAGAAATTTATGTGTTTATTTTGGGATTGTAATGGCACTCAAGATAGTTTTTATTATGTAGATTTATAGAATTCCCCGGTGTGTCAACTAGAATACAAAATCACTTAAAACGTGCACTTTATTCTTACGGTTTCAAAACTTTAAAAATATTCAACTTTTGAAAGTGAACATCTTAATGTGAGGACTTTCAACCCTATCATTGACAAGGTTGTAGAAATTTGTTAAAGTTTTAAAGTAAAAGCAATGAACAGAAGAGACTAAAGTGAAATGCATAGAGAACTTATGGCTGGTGTAAATAAGTGTGAAGCTTTAGAAAGATGGTCTGGGAGCTGTTATCTCTAATAGGGATAACCGTAACTCGCGTTAAGAGATTGAGTGACACGTAAGTGTAAAAAAGGTGGTACCGCGATAATTTCGTCCTTTATTAAGGACGTTTTTTTATTTTCAGGAGGAAAAATATGAAAGATCCAAAAGATTTCTATTTAACAACCGCAATTACTTATACTTCAGGTAAACCTCATATCGGTAATACTTATGAAATTGTATTAAGTGATGCAATCTGCCGTGCTAAGAGACAGCAGGGCTATAATGTACGTTTTCAGACAGGTACAGATGAACACGGACAGAAAATTGAATTAAAGGCTAAAGAAGCTGGAATTGAACCAAAGGAATATGTAGATAAAGTTGCTGGAGAAGTAAAACGTATCTGGGATATGATGGATGTCACTTATGATAAGTTCATCCGTACTACAGATGAATATCATGAAAAACAGGTACAGAAGATCTTCAAGAAGTTACATGACAAAGGTGATATCTATCTAGGTCATTATGAAGGTAAATACTGTACTGCATGTGAATCATTCTTTACAGAATCTCAGTTAGTAGATGGTAAATGTCCTGACTGTGGTGGAGAAGTGCATGATGCTAAAGAAGAAGCATACTTCTTTAAATTATCTAAATATCAGGATCGTTTAATGCAGTATTATAATGATCATCCAGAATTTATTCAGCCAGAATCAAGAAAGAATGAAATGGTCAATAACTTCTTAAAACCAGGTTTACAGGATTTATGTGTATCAAGAACATCATTTACTTGGTCAATCCCTGTAGACTTCGATCCAAAGCATGTTGTATATGTATGGATTGATGCATTAGTTAACTATATTACTGGTTTAGGTTATGATTTAGATGGTCATAGTGATCCATTATTTGATAGATATTGGCCTGCAGATGTACATGTTATTGGTAAGGATATCGTTAGATTCCATACTATTTATTGGCCAATCATCTTAATGGCATTAGATTTACCTTTACCAAAACAGGTATTTGGTCATCCTTGGTTATTAATGGGTGATTCTAAGATGTCTAAACATTTAGGTAACGTTATTTATGCAGATGACTTAGTAGACCTATTTGGTGTAGATGCTGTAAGATACTACTTATTACATGAAATTCCATATGATAACGATGGTTCAATTACTTGGGACTTATTAGTAGAACGTATTAATAGTGATCTTGCTAATATCTTAGGTAACTTAGTAAACAGAACAATCGCTATGTGTAATAAATACTTTGATGGTGTTGTTACTAATACAAATGTATGTGAACCAGTAGATGATGAATTAAAATCAATCGCACTCGCAATGCCAGGAAAGACTATTAAGTTAGAAAATGAATTCAAGCTTGCTAAGGCATTGGATGAAATCTATGTATTATTAAGACGTACTAATAAGTATATTGATGATACTATGCCTTGGGCTCTTGCTAAGGATGAAACTAAGAAAGATCGTCTTGCGACAGTACTTTATAACTTAGTAGAAGCTATTAGATTCTCAGCTATCGCATTAGAACCATTCATTCCAGGTACATCTAAGAAAATCTTAGATATGATCAACACAGATGAAAGAGATATGATGAAGTTAGATACTTTTGGTTCATATAAATCAGGTACTAAAGTGACTGATCATCCAGAAGTATTATTCGCAAGATTAGATCCTAAAGAAGTAGCTAAACAGGTAGAAAAGTTAACTCCTGCTAAGCCAGTTGTTCCAGAAAAGAAGGATGAAACACCTGAAATCACTATTGATGATTTTGCTAAGGTAGAATTAGTTGTTGGTGAAGTAAAGAAATGTGAAAAGCATCCTAAAGCAGATCGTCTTCTTGTATCACAGATTGATATTGGTGGAGAAGTAAGACAGATTGTTTCAGGTATCGCAGATAGCTATTCACCAGAAGATATGCCTGGTAAGAAGGTAATTGTTGTAAAGAACTTAAAACCAGCTAAATTAAGAGGTGTAGAATCTCAGGGTATGATTCTTGCAGGTGGAACTAAGAAATCTATTAAAGTATTAGAAACAGATTTACCAGCAGGTACAAAAATCAGCTAATATAAAAAGAGTGAACTTTTTGGTTCACTCTTTTAACATCTCTAATTGTGTAATATAGCTATCAATGATTTTAAATGCGTCTTCTTTACTTAACGATCTTTCTTCTAGTATATATTGATAATAGTCATTAAAGGCCATTACAAGACTTGCTTCATGAAGCTGTATTGTTTTGATAGTGCCACTGGCTGATACAATTTGGAAATAGAGTGTATTCATGTTCATGATTATAACTGAGAAAGACATATTATCATATTCAGGGACATCTACAAGGTTTATAGAGTAGGTATTTATAAAGTTCTTTAGTCTACGTAAGATTTTGATTCTATCATTAATCGTTAGTGGTTGATAGAATGGCTGTGGGAAATCAATTGTATAACCAGTATCCACAAAATGTCTTAATCCCTGCAAGGTATAGAGTCCTGATAGATGATCTTTATTACGCTTCACAAACTGTTTTATATGCATAGAATGTTTCTTGAACGATTCCACAAAATCATTATCTTCTAAAAAAACTGGAAATGGATCGTCCTCTTGATAGACTGCACCAATAGGAGGTGCATAGAGAATACAATTGAAATCTTCTATCACATCACTTTTATCATCTTTATTAGTGATTAAACACTTTGTTTCCTTTAAATATTGATTAAATAGTATTTCATACGCATCATATGTTTCTGCCACTCAAAATGTGATTAAATATACTCACATCGAGATAATGTAAGTTCTCAC
>OKUR01000019.1_pt1 | contig 103862 bp, 83 predicted proteins | sample 1606671 | NCBI WGS metagenome assembly OKUR01 (sample SAMEA3882519, study PRJEB24775) | human gut metagenome | biome: human-associated habitat; feature: intestine environment; material: feces | place: Netherlands | collected 2009/2010 | reverse complement strand
TTTGCCTCTGCCATCTTGTGCATATCTTCTTTTCTCTTAACTGCTGCTCCAGTATTGTTTGCAGCATCCATGATCTCGTTTGCCAGTCTCTCTTCCTGAGTCTTCTCACCTCTAGCACGTGAGAAAGTTGTTAACCAACGAAGAGCTAATGCCTGACGACGATCTGGGCGAACCTCGATAGGTACCTGATAGGTAGCTCCACCGATACGTCTTGCCTTTACCTCAAGGGCTGGCATTACGTTGTTCATAGCCTCCTCGAATACCTCGAGTGCTGGCTTTCCTGTCTTTTCTTCTACTTTAGCAAATGCTCCGTATACGATCTTCTGGGCTACACCCTTCTTGCCATCCAGCATGATGTTGTTGACAAGCTTGGTAACCACTTTGTTGTTGTATAAAGGATCTGCTAATACATCTCTTTTCTGAATATGTCCTTTACGTGGCACGGTTCTTCCCTCCTTAACAAATTGTTTACGTTAGATCATAGGTACTCACATGTGTTTCCCCAAGTGTTCGCGCTGTTATATCTGTATCACAGAATTCCAACACTTTTCTTAGTTTCGTTTTTGTGGTACAAAGACGATGTCCGCATCGTCTCCAAAAATCCTTACGGATTTTCATCGAACTCTCGGTCCGACGTTCAAAACGCCCCGGATACTACTTATTTCTTAGCATCCTTAGGTCTCTTAGCGCCGTACTTGGAACGAGCCTGTTTTCTGTTAGCGACACCGGCGGTATCAAGGGTACCACGGATGATGTGGTATCTGGTACCGGGCAGGTCCTTAACACGACCACCACGGATCAAAACAACGCTGTGCTCCTGCAGATTGTGACCTTCACCGGGAATGTAGCTGGTAACTTCGATTCCGTTGGAAAGACGTACTCTGGCGATCTTTCTAAGAGCTGAGTTAGGCTTTTTAGGAGTTGCTGTCTTAACAGCAGTACATACACCACGCTTCTGGGGGGCAGAAACGTCTGTTGCTTTCTTGTGAAGAGAGTTGTAACCCTTCTGGAGAGCAGGTGCAGTAGACTTCTTGACAGAGGTCTGACGTCCTTTTCTTACTAACTGGTTAAATGTTGGCATTCTGTTTCACCTCTTTCTTAATAGTATAATAGACGCACCTTTTCTGGCACGCTTTAATAGTATACTTGTTCCAACTTCCGTTGTCAACTGGTTTTTCGTGAAATTTACAGGGTTTTTCACGACTTTTTCATATTATTATAACCAAAAGAGGAGCAGTACCGTTTCCGATACCGCTCCATGAAGTATTTCCCGTAAATTTCCCCCTATACAGGGGCTGCTTATATAAGGAACCGCTACTGTATCTGTGGCAGATAGCGTTCCAGCGCATCCTGCCAGGAAGGAAGCCTTACGAATCCGTTCTCTGTCAGCTTGGCTTTGCTCATGCGGCTGTTCTCCGGTCTCTTCGCCTTCGTGGGATACTCGGACGCCGGTACGGGAGCCACATCCACGTTCATGCCAGCCTGGCGGAATATCTCGCAGGCAAATTCATACCAGTTACAGATACCTTCGTTGGTCGCATGATAAATGCCGTATTTGTCGGTCAGCACCATGTCCACCAGAAGCCTTGCCAGATCATAAGTATAAGTAGGCGAACCAAACTGGTCATTCACCACCGTGAGATGATCATGGGTCTTACCCAGATTCAGCATGGTCTTGATGAAATTCTTACCGTTCACACCGAATACCCAGGAGATTCTTACGATAAAATACTTCTCCAGTGTATTCTGCACTGCCAGCTCGCCCTCGTATTTGGTCTGTCCGTATACGTTCAGAGGATGGCGCTCATCGTCGGGCTCCCAGGCTCTGGTACCTTCGCCGTCAAATACATAGTCCGTGCTGATATAGATCATCTTGCAGTCTAACTTTTTGCAGACATTGGCAATATTCTGTGTGCCATCCGCGTTGACCCTGCGGCAGAGCTCCACGTTGTCTTCCGCTGCATCCACTGCAGTATAGGCTGCACAGTGGATCACAGCATCCGGTGCTACCTCACCGATCACTTTTTCCACACTGGCAGCATCCGTGATATCCATGTCCTGAATATCCACACCGACCGCCTCAATGCCGCGCTTTGTAAGTTCATTTACCACATCATATCCCAACTGACCCTTTACGCCTGTTACCAATACTTTCATAGAATGCCTTCCTTTTCTTTCTCTATGCTTGTGGCACAGGTCTCTGAACCGGCCACATACATGATTATAACATTCCCGGCAGACATCAGCAACGAAATACTTCATTTTTGTATTGTATCGCAAAAAATCCGGGGAACACTCCCCGGACCTTTTTATATCAGCTCTATTTCATTTGTTTCAATTTAAACAGTCATATAGCTTTGCGCTGCCCGCCGGATATCCTCGACAATTCCTTCTGCCTTTTTATCCTCCAGTTCGGTTGCCTGCTTTCTAAGCTTCCACCAGTTCCAGCCGGGATGTGCATTTTCCTGCAATTCTATGATTCTTTTCTGGTATTTTCTGCATAATATAAAATAAATCACCAAGAGTAATAAAACACCAATGCCCAACATTCCGGCTATTGTGTCACCGTAATATCCACTCTTTACTGACTGTGCAAGCGGTGTCGCTTCATCTTCAATTTGTACGATTCGATAACCTGTCAAAATCACAGGTATGGAATATAACATGCCGCTCATCTCGACCGCCTCCGTTATTTCTTAGTCTCTATCTATAAAGACTACTTATCCATGAAAAACGGCTCACATTTTTCGATATTTTTTTCAGGAATTCCTACCGGTCTGCTTCCGGAAATTTTCATCGCGAAAATTTACTTATTATGGGAAATTCGCTATAATAGTGATATAGATTTTCACACAAAGGAGACTGTTATGCAAAAAAGCTTCATACAACATCTGTTTACTGTAAGTATATTGTCCTGTTGTCTGTTATTCGGAGGATGCAGTCAGAATTCTGCCGGAGATGATACATCATCCGCCACGACTGCTTCCACCTCCCCGTCTGAGACTGTTGCCGCCCTGCCTGCCGATGTTTCCCCGGATTCCGAGTCGTCTGCCATAGAATCCACTTCGGAGGATACCAGGGCCCTCACCCTGTCGGTAGTCAATATGTGTGGCATCGAAGTCGGTATGGTAGCGGTCATTGATCCCGTGACCGGGGAACAGGTAAATCTGGATTCCCTGTCGGATCAGGAATCGATCTCTATGGAAGCAGACTGGCCCTCCTCTGTCAATGAGTTCCAATGGGCTCTCTACAATACTGACGGTGAATTATGCGTTGAGGGGACAACCGATATCAGCAGTGCCCAGACCACAGTGACTCTTCTGCTGACCGGAGACGGTGATCTGGAAAAAGTCGAAGAGCTCTTCGAGTAATCCGCTTTCCAAGGTCTAAAAAACGACATCCACCGGGGAAATCCCGATGGATGTCGTTTTTGTTATCTTTTATTCTTCGATATCTCCTGCATTTTCTGCCTGAGCCTTCAGCTTCTTCTCATTGTGCTTCTTATACATTTCATATCCGGTTGCACCGAGGATCAGAATGATCAGCCACCACCACCAGGACATCTTTGCATGTTCGCTTTCTACGGCAACATCTGCCAGGGGAACTGCTTCGTCTGCAATATTCACTGCTTCTTCCGCCTTAGGTGCTTCCTCTGCTGTTTTCTGGGTGTCTTCCTCAACATTGGCTGCAAGAGGTGCTGCTTCATCAGCAATCTGCGTCACGCCCTGTGCCGCTGCCTGATTCTGGGTCACTACTGTTGCCTGTGCCACCGGTGCGGGTGCCAGAACAATCGGGTTAACAACAGTCTCTCCGGTATCGCTGCTGCCGCCTGCGCTATCGCCGCCCGCAGGAGCTGCCGGTGTGGGTGCGGGAGTCAGACGCTCGATCACCTTATCCAGCTCTCCGCCTGCCTTATCCAGGCTGTCCAGAATCTCCTTCAGAGTATCTTCTGCATCCTTTTTGTTCTGTTCAGCCACGGCCAGCTTTCCTTCCAGTTCCTTCAGAGCTCCAAGGTTACTGGTTCTGTTACTCTTCAGAGCTTCGATCTCTGCCTTCAGATCATTGACCTTAGCCTGCGCTGTTTCCACGTCTTTCTGTGCGTCCTGTGCATCCTGTAACAGCTTCTGATACTTTTCAGTCAGTGCCTTGGCATCATCTACGAATTTACGATAGGCTTCATCCTTTTGGGTGAGCTTAATGTTGCCCTGAATATAGTTCAGGTTCTGGATGATCTGACCAGTCAGCACCTCTGCATTTGCATAAGTCTCAGTTCTGACAGCAGTATTGGTTGTGGTCTCTCCGGTTTTCTCCAGATAATCAATCTCATAGGAATAGCTGGTATGCGCAATGGTATCGGTATCTGTGGTCTTCACATTGTACACACCGGTTGCGCCGCTTGCTTTTGCCTGTGCCAGTGCTGCATCCTGTACCGCATTCTGTGCCTCCGCTGCGGTGGTCTTCTCATCGGTCTTGACACTGACACCTGCTACATAGCGGATGGTTGCCTTGCCAAGCTTCCAGTCATCCCAGTTGGCACTTACGAAAATACCGCCATCTGCCTCGACTGCCTTTCTGGCTGCATCTTCCAGTTTCTTGTTCGTAGTTTCTCCATTACCAAACAGAGCCTTGATGTCATTCCAGAGGGAGCCGAAGGTACTCTGGTCTACTGTCTTCTTAGTTACCTTTGCGTAGGTTGCGGATACTTTGCCAGATACGAGGAAGTCGGAATCATCATACCAGTGATCTTCTGTATAGCCGGTTACCTTAAGATCACTGCTTACACCGATCAGGTATAAATCATCATTATTGTTAATCTCTTTCCTTAATGCTTTCTCCTGCTCTTTCGTAACCTTTGCTACAGCCTCTGCCTCAGTTGCCACACCATGCAAAGTTGTCTTCTCATCTTTTTCAACCTCTTCATCCTTCACATTCACAGTCTTCGTAAAGGTAGGGATGTAGGTTCCATTACCGGTATAAGTATAATCCGTTTTTTCTGTTCCTGTAACGGTTACATCCTTGCCGGCAGCGTCCTTCAAATCCTTTTCCTTTGCAGCAGCTGCAGCATCTCTCTCTGCCTCTGTCTGATACTGTTCGGTAGAAGTGAATTTTGCATCGGTATAGGTGATGGTGGTCACATCAGCGGTCACGGTCTTGATCAGGTTGCCGTTCTCATCCAGTTTCCAGGATTCCTTCTCGGTAGCCTCATTTACATCAGTATCAACCTCGCCGTTTTCGGTCTTCTGGTTATTGTCAGAAATAATGATACTCTCGGTTCCGTCGTTCTTGATCACTTTCTTTCCATCTACTGCAATAATAGTTCCGTCTTTCAGACCTTTTTCCACTTCGGAAACAGTGATCGTATCCCCGTTTCCCTTCACATACTGATCCGGATTGGTCTCCTGCGCCGTCTTCCAGTTTACTTCCTCAATTCGCTTCTCAAAGATCACGATATTGTCCTTGGAAGTCTGTTTGTCATCCATCACATAGTTGTAATACTTTGTCTGCTTATTACCATTCTCATCGGTATAGGTTACTTCAAAATAATTCTTGGTATTATTGTCTTCACCCTGTCTGCGGACAACCTTAATATCATCGGCAGTGATCTTCTGTACCTCGGGCAGATAGTAGTTCTGCATAATGGAAATGAAAAGCTGATCCTCATTTTTCCAGTTCAGTCCATTGTCGCCCTGAGTCAGGGCTTCCTTATCTGCAATATCCAGAGCACCTGCTGCAGAGGTATCCACTGCACCCTTTGCAGCCTCCAGAGCCTTTGCCAGTGCTTCTGCATTTGTCTTCGCTGCTTCCAGTTCAGCTGCTGCTGCCTCAGCGTTAGCATCCGCACTGTTTATAGCAGCCTCATAAGCCTTTTCATAATCTGCCACCTTCTGTGCTGCCTCTTCATAAGCTGTCTTGGCGGTATTGTACTCCCCAAGCTTTGCATCGAAATCAGCCTGTGCCTGATCCACGGTAGTCTTTACTTCTTCATATGCCGCATTGGCATCGGTGATAGAAGCAGCATCCTTGATATTCTCGATCTGTCCATTTACCTTATTCTGGGCAGCCTGCATGGCATCCTTCGCGTCTACCGCAGTCTGTCCTGCATTTGCCGCTGCATCAGCTGCCTTATTCAGTTCTGCATCGGAAAGCTTATCGTTTGCTTCTGCAACGCCAAGTTTGGTATCTGCACTCTCCACAGCAGACTCTGCGTCCTTCAGAGAAGAACCGCCCTCCACGGTCTTATCCTCTACTTTGACATTGGCATCCAGAACAGCCTGAGACAGATCCTTGCCCTGCGTATCCTTAGCTTCCCCTGCCACTACCTGGTCAGCCACTTCCGACTTCACATCAGTAGCACTCTTTTCTGCCGTTTCTACTGCCTTGTCAGCCTCTTTTGCAGCTGCCTGTGCCTGGTCAGCAATACCGGCTTCCGGTGTCACGGTAATGTTCTTATCCTCATTGCCTTCAGGCGTGGTGCCCTCTCCCTCTGCTGCCAGTGCAGTCAGCGGGGAAGATGCCATCAACATTGCGGAAATGCCGATCGCCATAGCACGAATCACTTTTTCGTTCTTACTGTTTTTTCTCATATGATTTTTCCTCTCCATTCTATTTTTCAACAATATGTTCAAATAAATACTGCAGTACCTCCGGCGTGAACTTCTTTGCCGAAATAGCTACTTTAAAATCTCCGTCTTCTTGCTCCTCCTGTCTGGTGACATCTGCATACATGATCATCGTATCCGCTACGATTATGATGTCTTTCCCCTTAAGGTCAGGAGATCCGGCCGGCATCGTAAAAGCTATGCCCAGTGGGCTGACATTGCATGTTTCGACAAAAATGCTCTCTCCCGAATCACATACTACGATAACGCTCTTAGCCTGATAGCCAACACGGTCGATCCTCCTTCGTTCTTCCATCGTCCCCTTCTGCTCCTTTCTTCCGGAGTTGCCGGTAAAACCGCTCCTTTTGTGTCTTTCTAATTATTAAGACGGTTCATCTCAAAAAAAAGGGTCAAATTTTTTTATTTAATTTTAAAATTTTAAAAAAAGTTTCAAAAAATCTAAGTTTTTAAAATCAAATTAGTGAACGCCGGCATCGTTATCTTTTTTTCTGACAGACAATATGCTATAATACATCCAAAGAAAATCATGACACAGGCTTTTAAAGGAGCGACCCTATGATACAGAAAAAGAAATTCGTAAAAACCTTCCGTAACACCAAAACCGTGCAGTTAGTCCTTCTGCTTCTATTGGAAGCTGCGTATGTTCTGGTGCTGACCCTGAACCCGGCGTTGGGCACGAAGCTTTTCGAAGACCGGACCCTGTTTATTCTATGCACACTTTCCTGGATCCTTGCTTTATTTAATCTGATATGGCTGTTATACGATTTTTATAAATTGCGCACCTTTGCCGAAGAAAGCCACGCGCTGAACCGTGCAGCTTTCCTGGATCATCTGACCGGCATTCCCAACAGACACGGACTGGATGTGGTCTTTGAGACCTACGACTCCCCGGAATCTCTGGAGCATGTAGCCTGCTATATGGTTACCATCACCAACTTAAAGGAGATCAATCAGACCATGGGACATGTCGTGGGCGACCAGATGTTGAAGGATTTCTCCGGTATCTTAGAGAGTGTCGGTGATGCCTTCGGTGTTGTGGGACGTAACGGCGGTAACGAATTCTTAATGATCGTCAATCACGGTTCCCATGATACCATGGACTATTTTATCGAAAGTCTGGCGCAGCAGTTAAAAGAATATAACGAAGAGCACAGCAATGCGCCCATTCAGATCAAGTACGCATATATTTTAAATGAAGAAGCACATGCAGAGTATTTCTCCACTCTGCTTACAGAGACATACAATAAGCTCCACGCTTAAGGAACCCGTTAACCAAGCAGTGAGACGAACGCATGAAAGACATGAACATTCCTTACATTGCCGGTCTTGTGATCCGTGCCCAGCACAGCGACTCGGATGCCTTCGCGGAATTGTATGCTCTTACCTATAATAAAGTATACAACTACACCAGACATTATCTGAGAGATGACTTTCTCGCTCAGGACGCTATGCAGGAGGTCTACATACTGGCTCTGAAAAACATTGGAAAACTGAATGATCCCACGGTTTTTATCGCCTGGCTGAACCGCATCTGCTTCCACGTCTGCTATGACATGACTCAGAAGAACCGACCACAGAACGACTGCCAGGTCTTGAGCCAGGAGATTCTGGATATCGTCCAGGACCCCCATCTGGACACCAATCCGGAACTGCACTACCAGCAGAAGGATGAATATTCCCGGCTGGCGGACGCCTTAGAGCAGCTTCCTTTCAATGAGAAGCAGGTCCTGATCATGCGCTACTATAACTACATGAAGCTCGAAGAGATCGCTGCAGCCATGGAGATCAGCCGCAGCAGCGTCAAACGCTATATTGCCTCCGGACAGGATCATTTGAAAGAAAGAATGAAAGGATAACAGATTATGTTTTTTCATAAAAAGAACCGATATGAACTGGACATGACGACTGCCAATAATGCTCTGCAGAATATCCTGTCCACCTGTAACCAACCGGTCAATACCATTCCTTTTGACAAGCTGGTGCTTCGTAAAAAAGTAAATGCCGCTTCCTATAATCGTCTGATCGTTGCCACAGCGGTGATCTTCGTGCTGACGTTTCTGTCGCCCTTAGTCATCGTTCCGCTCTCCGAATTTAACGAGAAAATGTTTGCCCCCGCTCCCGCGGAGCTTACTCTGGATTATGTGGAGAATAATGTTTTAAGCCTTAAGTTTACCGGAGATAACATTCTCTATGACGAGGCTTTTATGGAGACGCTGTCCGGCGAGATCATCGAACCGCTCTCCGTAGACACCTCCAAGGGTGTGATCAATTTCCCTTTTCTTTCTGAGGAAGCCAATATTTATGTTCCCGTAAAAAACGGTGAGACCCTCCACCTGCTCTTTACTCCCGATAATGTAACGGGCCTGGCACAATAACAACAGGATGTAATGATTTCTATGCGGATACCAAGATCATCTGCGCGGCTGCGCATTTTATTAATTACATATTGTATGGCCATGGGTCTGTGCGCCTGCGGTTCCGCTTCTGACTCTCTGCCTGTGGATGCTTCTGTGACGGGCACTTACGACGACCAGTCCTCCGCAGATCCCGCTTCTGCGGATACCGACACCTCTTCCCCGGAGACTGCTTCCCCGGACACGGAAAACACTTCCCCTGTGGGACCTCTGCGGGATGCCACTCCCGTCTGCCTCGTACCACAGGCCGACGGCACCGCGGTGGTGTCCAATGATGTAGCTGTCATCGATTATTCTCATATGTCCGATGGCTATGTCTGTGCCAATTATACCGGCACCTGTCCCAAAGTCAAACTGCGCATCACCGGTCCCGACACCGTTGTCTATACCTATGATCTGCACGGAGGCGGCTACGAGACGTTTCCTCTCTCCTCGGGCGACGGATATTATGATGTGACGATCTACGAAAATATTTCCGGTACGAACTATGCCACCTGCCTGTATGCGGATCTGGACGTACAGATCCCGGATGAATTCAGTCCTTTTCTCTATCCTAATCAGTACGTGAATTTTACGGCAGACAGCAAAGTCGTTGCCAAGGGGCAGGAACTGGCGGAAGGTGCATCCTCCGATCTGGAGGTGATCACCCGGATCTATGATTATATCACCGGAAATATTACCTACGACTACGATAAGGCTTCCGATCCCCCCACCGGCTATACTTCCGACGTAGATGCCATTTTGGATTCCGGCACCGGTATTTGTCTGGACTATGCCGCCGTTATGGCGAGCATGCTCAGAAGCCAGCGGATCCCTACCAGACTGGAGGTCGGATACGCGCAGGATGCCTATCACGCCTGGATCAGCGTCTACACCGCCGACACCGGTTGGCTGAACGGCATCATCGAATTCGACGGCAATGTCTGGACCCTGGTGGATCCTACCTTCGGTGCCAACACGGATAACAAGACGCTGAAAAAGTTCATCGGTGACGGTAACAATTATATCCTTCAGAAAATGTATTAGTGAAAGGGAACAAAACGACATGAAGACCACAGAACAAAAATTACTTTCTAATGAAGAGATCGCTTCTTTCTGTAATCAGGCTGCCATGCTGTTTCAGGCAGGCATTCCTCCGGTGGAGGGTATGGCCATCCTGCAAAGTGATGCACAGTCGCCTGAGGGGAAGGCGATCTTCGACCAGATCCTTACCGTATGCCGGCAGGGAGAAAGTTTTCACAAGGCTCTGGAAGCCACGGGAGTATTTCCCGATTACTGTCTGCATATGATCGCTCTGGGCGAGGAATCCGGTAATCTGGATGTCTGCATGAATTCTCTGGCAGATTATTACGAAAAAGAAGATGCCATCGCCAACAGTATCCGGGATGCCGTAACTTACCCCTTTATTATGATCGCCATGATGGCTGCTGTCATCGTAGTGCTGGTCAGCCGTGTTATGCCGATCTTCGAGCAGGTCTATGTGGAGCTTGGCAGTGAGATGACGGGGTTTGCCGCGTCCCTCTTACGTCTCGGCAATCATCTGAACCGTTATTCCTTTATCTTCGTAAGTATTCTGTGTGTGATACTGCTTCTGTATCTTTTCGCCACCAGAACCCAGGGTGGCAAGCGTACTACCGCGCGTTTTCTGAACTGGTTTCCTCTCACCAGACGCTTTTATGAGAGTGTGGCCTGCGAGCGTTTTGCAAGTGGTATGGCCCTGACTCTGAGCAGTGGTATGGATACCTATTCCAGTCTGGACATGGTGGCTGCACTGGTAGGCAATGAGAAAATGAAACAGAAGATTTTAAACTGCAAAGAAGCCATTCATGCCGGTGCCAATTTTGCGGAAGCATTGACCGGTGCAGGTATTTTCAATCACCTGTATTCTCAGATGGTATCCGTAGGTTTCCGCAGTGGTAACGTAGATATGGTCCTTCGAAAAATCGCAGACCGCTATGAGGAAAATACCAACCGCAGATTACAGTCCATCATCGCCGTTCTGGAACCGACCCTTGTCATCATTCTGTCAGTGATCGTCGGTCTGATCCTGTTATCGGTCATCCTGCCTCTTATGGGTATTATGACCAGCATCGGATAGGAGTGATATCATGAATCGTTTTGAGCAAAAAAGCATGTCCTTCGGACGCAAACTGGTCTATCTGCTTCCGATTCTGGCATTTCTGGTATTGTTTGTTCTGTTTTTACAGGGAATTGGATCCGTTAGTGAATCTACTTTGACCAAGCAGCAGGAAAGTCTGGAAACTGCCCTGGGACGCAGCATTTCTCAATGCTATGCCGTAGAAGGCTGTTATCCTCCTTCTCTGGAATATCTGGAGCAGCATTACGGTCTGTTGTATGATAAGAACAGTTTTTTTGTTGACTATGAATACTATGGCAGCAACCTTCTTCCGGAAGTCACCGTACTCCGCAGAACCGGCGCTCACTAAAGGAGTTTCTGACATTATGAACAATAGAAATCAGGAAAAACATTTTATTGTGGATATCTTGTTCGTTCTGGCATTGTTCGGTGTATTCGCCGTCTCCGCGCTGGCGCTCGTTACCATCGGAGCGGATGTATACCAGCACACCGTGGAAGATATGGGTGTCAATTACGAAAGCAGGACTGCCGTGTCCTATATCCTGGAAAAAGTCCGGCAGAATGATACCACGGACAGTATCTCTCTGGCCACGCTGGAAGATACCCCGGCTCTCTGCATGCTTTCCCGGATCGAGGATGAGACCTACTGTACCTACCTCTATTTCTACGACGGACATTTAAAAGAGCTCTTTATGCGGGAAGGGACTTCTCTCGGCGGACAGGTCCTGCCTGCCGGTGCGGACATCATGGAGCTTAAGGACCTGACATTTTCCTATGTCTCCAATGACCTGATCCGTGCATCCCTGCAAACGGTTTCCGGAGAGTTCCACACCTTTTATATCCATATTCACTGTAATGCCACGGAATAAACACCGGGCAGAAAGGATTCCGAACTTATTATGAAACATTCCAGATCCAGTTTATTTTTAATGGAAATGATCATAGCGATCCTGTTTTTCTCCCTGGCCAGCGCCGTCTGTATCCAGCTGTTTGCCAAGTCCCATCTGCTGAGCACACAGACAGTAAATCAGAACCATGCTGTCATCCAGGCACAGAATCTGGCGGAATCGTACCTCGCGCTGGAGGGCGACATAAATGCCATGCAGGATCTGTTCTCTCCTTCGGAACAGATCAGCGACGATACACTCCGACTTACTTTTGACAGCTGCTGGAACCTCTGTTCCGCAGAAAATGGCGGCAGCTATCAGGCCGAGCTGGTACATACTCCGGCGGAAGGTACCGGTATCATGGAAGCCCAGATCACCGTGTATGACTTGTCTGCACCGGAGATGCCTATTTATACAATTTCTGTCATGCATCACACCGCAGAGAGGAGGGGGGACCATGAGTAATTCTTCAAAGAAAAAACAATTTGGTATGAATATTGGCTCCGCTTCGATCCTGCTGGTATTCGTGATCCTCTGTCTGGTATCCTTTGCCGTACTGTCTATTGTCAGTGCTAATGCTGACAGCAGGCTCAGCACCCGCGTTTTGGAACGTACTACTGCCTACTATGATGCCTGCAATCAGGCAGAGCAGTCTCTGGCCGGTATGGACAATACGCTGCGTCGCGTCTACGAAGCCTCCGACAGCGAGGATGCGTATTACGGCTCCGTAGGACACGGAAAGTCATATGTGATACCTATTTCCGATCTGCAATCCTTACAGGTTACCATTGAGATCTTATACCCTCTGTCTGCGGATGACACCTTTTACCGGATCACCGCCTGGCAGGTACTGAATACAGAGGACTTACAGTAATTTCCAGCTAAAAAAAGCTCCCCGGGGAATCCCCGGAGAGCTTTTTTATAAGATCTTTTCTTTTTTTACTGGTTATCAGCATCTGTTCCCACTTCCACAGTCTCTGCATCGGTGTTAACATCTGTATTCTCAGCTTCCGGATCTGTTCCGTCACTCAGATTCAGTTCTGCATCATCACCATACATGTCGCCACTGAAATCAATGGTTTCCACATCATCGGTGCTCAGTCTGGTATTACGATATCTCTTCATACCGGTTCCTACAGGAATCAGCTTACCGATGATAACGTTCTCCTTCAGACCGATCAGATTATCAACCTTACCCTTGATAGCAGCCTCTGTCAGTACCTTAGTGGTCTCCTGGAAGGATGCTGCGGACAGGAAGGATTCGGTAGCCAGTGCTGCCTTGGTAATACCAAGGATGATACGCTTGCCTTCTGCAGGCTCTTTACCTTCTGCGGTCAGCTTCTCATTCATTTCTTCGAAATCCAGAACATCTACCAGAGTTCCGGGCAGGAACTCGGTATCGCCGTTATTCTCGATACGAACCTTCTTCAGCATCTGACGTACCAGGACTTCGATATGCTTATCGGCGATATCTACACCCTGTAAACGGTATACACGCTGTACTTCACGCAGCATGTAATCCTGTACGGCACGGATTCCCTTGATCTTCAGCAGATCGTGAGGGTTTACACTACCTTCGGTCAGTTCATCACCGGCCTCTAATACCTGGCCATCCATTACCTTGATACGGGAACCGTAAGGAATCAGGTATGCCTTGGATTCTCCGGTCTCTTCATTGGTAATTACTACTTCACGCTTCTTCTTGGTATCACGGATCTCCGCCTTACCGCCGAACTCAGCGATGATCGCAAGTCCCTTCGGCTTTCTGGCCTCGAACAGCTCCTCGACACGGGGAAGACCCTGTGTGATATCGTCACCTGCGACACCACCACTATGGAAGGTTCTCATGGTCAGCTGGGTACCGGGCTCACCGATAGACTGTGCAGCGATAATACCGACTGCTTCACCTACCTGTACAGCTTCACCGGTTGCCATGTTGGCACCGTAACATTTTGCACAGATACCAACGTGAGAACGGCAGGTCAGGATCGTACGGATCTTCACTTCCTCAATAGGCTCACCCTGTGCATTTACACCTACGCTGAGGATCTTAGCTGCACGGCTGGGGGTGATCATGTGGTTGTGTTTAACGATCATGTTACCGTCTTTATCATAAATATCCTCACAGGAATATCTGCCTGTGATTCTGTCTTTCAGGCCTTCAATGGTCTCTTTACCATCCATGAATGCCTTGACTACCATACCGGGGATCTCTGCCTGACCCTCGCAGCAGTCTACTTCACGGATAGAAAGCTCCTGAGATACATCAACCATTCGTCTGGTCAGATAACCGGAGTCTGCGGTACGCAGCGCGGTATCGGACATACCTTTACGTGCACCATGCGCGGACATGAAGTATTCCAGTACATCCAGACCTTCACGGAAGTTTGATTTGATGGGCAGCTCGATGGTTCTACCTGTGGTATCCGCCATCAGTCCACGCATACCTGCCAGCTGTTTGATCTGCTGACTGGAACCACGCGCACCGGAGTCTGCCATCATGAAGATGTTATTGTATTTATCCAGACCGGACAGCAGTACATCGGTCAGCTCTTTATCGGTCTCGTTCCAGGTCTCTACGACTGCACGATAACGCTCTTCCTCAGTGATCAGACCACGTCTGAAGTTGCTTGCGATCTTGTCTACGGTTGCCTGTGCGGCTGCCAGCATCTCGCCCTTCTTCTCAGGCACAGTCATATCGGAAATGGATACGGTCATAGCGGCTCTGGTAGAGTACTTATAACCGATTGCCTTAACGTCATCCAGTACTTCTGCGGTCTTGGATGCTCCGTGAGTATTGATGACCTTCTCCAGGATCTGCTTCAGCTGCTTCTTTCCTACATGGAAGTCTACTTCCAGCTTCAGGAAGTTCTCGGGATCACTTCTGTCTACAAATCCCAGATCCTGAGGCAGAATCTCATTGAAGATGAAACGTCCCAGTGTAGACTCTACCGTTCCGGTGATCGTCTCACCTGCTGCATTTACCTTGCTCATGCGGACATGAATGCGGGAATGCAGTGTCAGCGCCTGGTTCTCATATGCCAGAATTGCTTCGTTTACGCTCTTGAAATACTTACCTTCACCAATAGAACCGGGTCTCTCCTGGGTCAGATAGTAGATACCGAGTACCATATCCTGGGAAGGAACGGCTACAGGACCACCATCGGAAGGCTTCAGTAAGTTATTGGGAGACAACAGCAGGAAACGACACTCTGCCTGTGCCTCCTGGGACAGAGGAAGATGTACAGCCATCTGGTCTCCGTCGAAGTCGGCGTTGAATGCGGTACAAACCAGCGGATGCAGTTTGATCGCTTTACCTTCTACCAGGATCGGTTCAAATGCCTGGATACCCAGACGATGCAGTGTAGGAGCACGGTTCAGCATAACCGGATGCTCTTTGATTACTTCTTCCAGAACGTCCCATACTTCCGGCTGAAGTCTCTCTACCATTTTCTTTGCGTTTTTAATATTATGTGATGTTCCGTTTGCTACCAGCTCTTTCATAACGAACGGTTTAAACAGCTCGATTGCCATTTCTTTCGGCAGACCGCACTGGTAAATCTTCAGTTCCGGTCCTACGACGATGACGGAACGGCCGGAGTAGTCAACACGTTTACCAAGAAGGTTCTGACGGAAACGGCCGGATTTACCTTTCAGCATGTCGGACAGAGATTTCAGCGGACGGTTTCCAGGACCGGTTACCGGGCGGCCGCGGCGGCCGTTGTCGATCAGGGCATCAACTGCCTCCTGGAGCATACGTTTCTCGTTGCGCACGATGATATCCGGCGCACCGAGCTCCAGCAGTCTCTTCAGACGGTTGTTACGGTTGATGATACGGCGGTACAGGTCATTCAGGTCGGATGTTGCAAAACGTCCTCCGTCAAGCTGTACCATAGGACGCAGATCCGGCGGAATAACCGGAACCGCATCAAGAATCATCCACTCCGGACGGTTTCCGGACTCACGGAATGCCTCAACAACCTCAAGTCTCTTGATGATGCGGGCTCTCTTCTGTCCGGTAGAATCTTTAAGACCTGCCTTTAATTCAGCAGACTCTTTTTCCAGATCAATTGCCATCAGAAGCTCTTTGATGGATTCCGCACCCATACCTGCACGGAAGCTGTTTCCGAACTCCTCTCTGGCATCCTGGTATTCTTTCTCGGTCAGAACCTGTTTGTACTGTAATTTGGTATCGCCTGCATCAAGAACGATGTAGTTTGCGAAATACAGAACCTTTTCCAGAGTTCTCGGAGACAGATCCAGGATCAGTCCCATACGGGACGGAATTCCTTTGAAATACCAGATGTGGGATACCGGAGCTGCCAGCTCAATGTGTCCCATACGCTCACGGCGCACACTGGATTTTGTTACTTCTACGCCGCATCGGTCGCAGATTACGCCTTTGTAGCGAATTTTCTTATATTTACCGCAATGGCACTCCCAGTCTTTGCTTGGTCCGAAGATTCTTTCACAGAACAGACCGTCTTTTTCCGGTTTCAGCGTTCTGTAGTTGATGGTCTCCGGTTTTTTTACCTCGCCATGGGACCACTCCCGGATTTTCTCCGGGGAGGCAAGTCCTATTTTGATGGCATCAAAGCTCATCTGGTAATTTTCTTTTTTTGCTGTTTCTGGCATTTGATTACCCCTTTCCTCGCAAAGCGAAGATCTACAAGTTACATGTCATCATCTGAACTTTCATCCAGATCAAGATAAGAGTCTTCTTCTTCATCCTCTTCCACATCTACCATTTCTTCTCCGTCAAACTCTTTCTTGGAGAATCCATAGTCACCAAATCTCTCGTCCTCTCTGTCAGAGTAACGGTCTCCCTCGATGATGTGGTTCAGATTGGTATCACCGTAATCAACTGATTCCATAATTTTAACTTCGGTATTGTCATCACGCAGTACGCGGACATCGAGTGCCAGGGACTGCAGCTCTTTCAACAATACTTTGAAGGATTCCGGAATACCAGGCTCCGGAATATTGTCGCCCTTGATGATGGCTTCGTATGTCTTCACACGGCCAACCACATCGTCAGACTTCACAGTCAGGATCTCCTGCAGCGTGTAGGATGCACCGTACGCCTCAAGAGCCCAAACCTCCATCTCTCCGAAACGCTGTCCACCGAACTGAGCTTTACCACCCAGCGGCTGCTGTGTAACGAGGGAGTATGGGCCGGTAGAACGTGCATGGATCTTATCGTCTACCAGGTGATGCAGTTTCAGGTAATGCATGTGTCCGATGGTGGTTCTTCCATCAAACGGCTCACCGGTACGTCCGTCGCGGAGCTGTACCTTACCGTCTCTTGCGATGTCAACGCCCTTCCACAGTTCTCTGTGATCCAGGTGCTCTTCCAAGTACTGATATACTTCCGGAAGCAGAACATCTTTGTATTTCTCAGAGAATGCATCCCATTCCATGTTTACATAATCGTTTGCCAGTTCCAGGGTATCCTGAATATCTTTCTCGTTTGCGCCGTCGAAGATCGGAGTGGAAACGTTGAATCCAAGCGCTGCTGCTGCAAGGCTTAAGTGGATCTCCAGCACCTGTCCGATGTTCATACGGGACGGCACACCCAGAGGGTTCAGCACGATGTCCAGCGGACGTCCGTTCGGCAGGAACGGCATATCCTCTACAGGAAGTACACGGGAAACGACACCCTTGTTTCCGTGACGACCAGCCATCTTATCGCCGACAGAGATTTTTCTCTTCTGTGCGATGTAGATGCGGACTGCCTGGTTTACTCCAGGAGAAAGTTCGTCGCCGTTTTCACGGGTAAATACTTTGGCGTCCACGATGATACCATACTCACCGTGCGGTACTTTCAGGGAAGTATCACGTACTTCTCTTGCTTTCTCGCCAAAGATGGCACGGAGCAGACGCTCCTCTGCGGTCAGCTCGGTTTCTCCCTTCGGAGTTACTTTTCCGACCAGAATATCACCGGCACGTACCTCTGCACCGATGCGGATGATTCCACGCTCATCCAGGTCTTTTAAGGCTTCATCGCCGACGCCCGGAACGTCTTTTGTGATCTCTTCCGGTCCAAGCTTGGTGTCACGGGCCTCTGCCTCGTACTCCTCGATGTGGATGGAAGTGTAAACATCATCCTGTACCAGACGCTCGCTAAGAAGAACGGCGTCCTCGTAGTTATATCCTTCCCAGGTCATAAATCCGATCAGCGGGTTCTTACCAAGTGCAAGCTCGCCCTGGTAAGTAGACGGACCGTCTGCAATTACTTCGCCGGCCTCTACATGGTCACCTTTAAATACGATCGGTTTCTGGTTGTAGCAGTTGCTCTGGTTGCTTCGCATGAATTTGGTCAGATGGTAAACATCTTTTGTTCCGTCATCGTTGTTCATGCGGATCTCGTTGGAGCAGGAGTAGGAAATGGTTCCTGCTTTCTTTGCAACGACGCAGACACCGGAGTCTACGGCTGCTTTTGCTTCGATACCGGTTCCTACTACAGGAGCATCGGTGATCATCAGCGGTACGGCCTGACGCTGCATGTTGGATCCCATCAGCGCACGGTTCGCATCGTCGTTCTGAAGGAACGGGATCAGCGCCGTAGCAACGGAGAATACCATCTTCGGAGACACGTCCATGTAATCAAACATGTGCGGCTCGTAGGACTGGGTCTCATCCAGATAACGTCCGGAAACGTTCTTGTTGAGGAAGTGTCCTTCTGCATCCAGCGGCTCATTTGCCTGTGCTACATGGTAATTATCCTCTTCATCTGCGGTCATGTAGACTACTTCGTCGGTAACACGCGGATTTTTCGGATCTGATTTGTCAATTCTTCTGTATGGAGCCTCAACGAAGCCATACTCGTTGATGCGCGCATACGATGCCAGAGAGTTGATAAGACCGATGTTCGGTCCCTCAGGAGTCTCGATCGGGCACATTCTTCCGTAATGGGAGTAGTGAACGTCTCGAACCTCGAATCCGGCACGGTCACGGGACAGACCGCCAGGTCCAAGGGCGGAAAGACGTCTCTTGTGCGTCAGCTCTCCAAGCGGGTTGTTCTGATCCATAAACTGGGACAGCTGGGAAGATCCAAAGAACTCTTTGATTGCAGCTGTAACCGGTTTGATATTGATCAGGGACTGCGGAGAAATTCCGTCGATGTCCTGTGTTGTCATACGCTCACGTACCACACGCTCCATACGGGACAGACCGATGCGGTACTGGTTCTGAAGCAGCTCACCTACGGCACGGATTCTACGGTTGCCCAGGTGGTCGATATCATCGGCATTTCCTGCGCCGTATTCCAGATGCATGTTGTAGTTGATGGAAGCGAAAATATCTTCCTTTGTGATATGTTTCGGAATCAGGTCGTGGATGTCACGTTTGATCGCCTGTTTGATCTCTTCGATATCGGTATTCTCCTCCAGGATCTTTTCCAGAACCGGATAGTATACTTTCTCGTTGATGCCAAGCTCTTCCTCGTCAACATCTACCCATGCTTTCAGATCTACCATCAGGTTGGAAAGAACTTTTACGTTTCTCTCCTCTGTCTGAATCCATACATACGGTACTGCTGCGTTCTGAATCTTGTCTGCGAGTTCCAGAGTAACGGTGGTGCCTTTTTCTGCAAGGATTTCACCGGTGGACGGATCTACAACATCCTCAGCGAGGATCTGGTTGCGGATACGGCTGCGCAGCGCAAGTTTCTTGTTGAATTTATAACGGCCTACCTTTGCCAGGTCATAGCGACGCGGGTCAAAGAACATGCTCATGATGAGGCTCTCTGCATTTTCTACTGCGAGAGGCTCGCCCGGACGAATTTTCTTGTACAGCTCGAGAAGACCTTCCTGATAGTTGGTGGAAGTATCTTTGGTGAAGCTTGCAAGAATCTTCGGCTCTTCACCGAACAGCTCTACGATCTCTGCATTGGAGCTTACTCCAAGTGCACGGATGAGGACTGTGATCGGAACTTTTCTGGTACGGTCTACGCGGACATAGAAGACGTCGTTGGAATCGGTCTCGTACTCCAGCCATGCTCCACGGTTCGGGATTACGGTACAGGAGAACAGTCTCTTTCCGAGCTTATCATGTGCGATGCCGTAATAAATACCAGGGGAACGTACCAGCTGGCTGACGATTACTCGCTCTGCACCATTGATAACGAATGTTCCTGTTGCTGTCATCAACGGCAGATCACCCATGAAAATTTCGTGCTCTGTGATCTCGTCTTTTTCCTTATTATATAATCTTACTTTTACCTTTAACGGTGCCGCATAAGTAGCGTCACGCTGTTTACACTCTTCGATTGAGTATTTTACGTCATCTTCACACAGTGTAAAGTCTACGAATTCAAGGCTCAGCCGTCCGCCGTAGTCGGAGATTGGTGAAATGTCATCAAAGACTTCCTTGAGTCCGCTTCTCAGGAACCAGTCATAGGAATCCTTCTGGACTTCAATCAAGTTGGGCATTTCCAATACTTCTTTTTGTCTCTGGTAACTCATTCGCATACTTTTTCCGGTAGGTATCGGACGTATTCTGTTTTTCTCCATTGACGTTGTCACCCCTTGTGTTATAATATATTTATTACCGCTCATGCCTGAACAAAAGGTTTTAGGCATATCTTGCCATAATAGTGCATTTTCTAGATTATCATGTTTTTTCAAGTGTGTCAACAAAACAGATTGTATTTTTTTCAGTACAATCTGTTTTTTACTGGTTTTTCCGCCAGGACCCTGTTAGAATAGTACTTTAGATGTGATTGAAAGCACTGAATTTTCAGAAAAAAGCCGCCTGTTTGATTTTATTTGTCAAATCAAACAGGCGGCTTTTTTTATTTTATTTGTCAAAGCGGATATTCGCAATCCGATCCAGATTCCGCTTATGCCGCATTGAACCGTTTCTTTTAATGCTGAATGTTATCAGACATCAGTTCCATAAAGCTCCACGGCTTCAGAACTTTGTTGATCTCTGCAAAGACTTTATCGTCGTAGTTGTGTTTTACTTCGGTCTTTTTATCAAATACCATGGTATCCGCATCCTCTGCTTCTGTTTCCGGCCAGTGCGGGAGTCCCTCGTGATCCGGGGTTCCGTTCTTTGCAAAGGCGAGCAGGGCGCCAAAGATTTCGCTTTCCAGTTTATCACTGACATCCGGGATTCCGCAGATTTCTACGAGATCGCTATTGCCGAAGAAATACGGGATGTCGGAGCAGTGCCATGCCGGTTTGCCGTTCTGGAACGGGAATTCCAGGGCGAAGTTGTAGAGATATGCTTTGCCGCCGCCTTTTGCGAACAGTTTGGCAAGTTTTACGGTCGGCTCACGCATTGCGCGGTCGATCGCAAGAACATCTACGCCGTTCTTCTCCGGATATGCTTCTTTGAAGGCGTCCAGAACCTTTTCGGCATTGTCTCCATAAACCTTTTTGAGGATTTCCAGAATCTCTTCCGCTGTCAGTTTGTTCTTATCATAAGCTGCCGGTGCAAACGTTGCGAACTCGCCGTATACGGTTCCGATCATCATCGGAATCTGATGTGCATGCTCACGGAAGCCTGCGTCGAATGGATTTCCGCAGAAGTAATCGCCCTTTTTCGGGCCGCCGCCGATGTAGCCGCCATTCTGTGCGATAGCCGGGGATACCTTTGCATATGCTGCGGCAAGCTGCGGATACGGTACGGTTTCCAGCTGCGCCACATCATCAAAGCCAAGCTCTTTCATCATTGCCGTGACAATCTCTGTTCCGTCTTTTTCTCCTGCGCCGAGCGGATCCCCTTCCATCACACCGCTCATGACAAGGCCTTTCTGGAACAGGCCGTCTGCTGATGGAATCTGCATCAGGTCAATCACCTTCATTCCGCCGCCGGACTGGCCGAAAATGGTTACATTCTCCGGATCGCCGCCGAACAGGGCAATATTGTCATGTACCCACTGCAGGGCTGCCACCATATCGGCGTGGCCTGCGTTTGCGGAGTTTTTGTATTTTTCCCCAAACGGAGACAGATCCAGATATCCTAAAATATTCAGTCTGTGGTTGACAGAAACAAGAATCGAATCACCTTTCTTTGCGATGCTGACGCCGTCATACGCAACCTGCTCGATGGAAGATCCCGCTGCGTATCCACCGCCGTGGAACCATACGAGAACCGGTTTTTTGGCTTCCGGATCAAGTTTGTTTGTCCAGATATTTAAGGACTGGCAGTGCTCATCCTGCGGCCAGTAGCGGTGCGGAACCATAAGCTCGCCGTTCGGTGTATCTTGGTTCTGAAGCGGGCATACAAAGCCGTAGTTTGTCGCATCCTTCACGCCATCCCATTTGGACGGAACCGGCATCTGGAAACGGTCTGCGTATGCATACGGAATTCCTTTGTAAATGTAAACACCGTCATAAAAATAACCTTTTAAATCGCCGGATGTGGTATGCAGCACCGGCACGCCATCGTAATCAAATATTTTCCCCATTTTGAAATACCTCTTTTCTGTAGAATTTAGCATTTATGTTGTTTTCAGTATAAACAATATTTTCGTCCTTTTCTACTCGAATTGTCGCAAGATCTTCTTATATTGTTGCTTTTTTTCCACTCTTTCTCTGTATTCTCCCACCGCGAGTGCAATTTTTTGAAGATTTTACAGAATCTGCTCCACCTCAATCAGCGCCGTCTCGTGCGGCTCCAGGCGTTCCTGCACCGTGAGGCTGCCTTCCGGGTCGGTTTCCTGCTCCCAGACACGGTATTCCGGGTCCGCACTGTGGCACAGCATCGCGCGCTCCATCCGGTTCATCCGCTCCGGAGCTCCCATCCGCACCCACGCATCGTAGCTGCTGCCGTGCTCTTTTGTCACTTTATACAGCCGCAGGCAATATTTTCCCGGTTCCAGTCCGGTCAGTTTCACTGAAAAGGTCCGGATTTCCCCCATATTGAATACGCGGTAACGGTCCGTGCGGGAAATATTCACGGCATGGCGGTAGCGGTACAGCATATCGTAGTGAACATAGTTGTACAGGTAAATCTGGCTTTGGTTTTTCTCCGGCTCCGTGCTGATAAAATAGCCGTCCCCACGCTTCACCAGACGAGATCCCATTCTGCCGAGCAGCCGCAGCGCAGTGCAGACCGCCTTTGGAATGCCGTTCATCGTGAACAGCCCAAAACCTCCATGATACGTTTCCCGCGCCGGAAATACTTCATCCAAACGGTCATTGACCGAGAAATACGCAATTCCCTGCAGCGCCTCTTCATTTTCCAGAAGATTTTTAAACAGCCATGCCGCTTTATAACAGGTATCGTTGCACAGATCCCTCTGCCAGATGTTGCTGCTGCACTCATCCACCAGAACCGGCAGTGCACCAAGCCCAGCCTTCTGCAGCAGACCTTTTACCTTCTCCCCGCGGTTCCGCAGAAAATCCGGGTCGCGGCTCACAATCATATTGACGCTCTCGTTGTTCTGGATCAGATTCATTTTCTCCTCTTCCTCTCCATAGATCACCGTGCCAAACGAGCGGAATGCAAAAATTTCCGGCACACATTCCTTTTCCTTCATAGTTTCGATAAAGGCTTTGAGATGTTCCTCCGGTCCAAGACCAAAGGAAAGACATGTTACAAGATCCGGGCTCACACGTTTCATCTCCTCGTACGATGCTTTCCACGTCTCAAAGAACTCATCTCCTCCATCAATCGTGATCACGTCTCCGCTGATCCACGGGTTGAAAATCCAGCGCCGCATCTGGTTGATTCCATACCGTTCCCTTAGATGTTCCATCAGGTTTTTGATCAGCATGCGCCACTCAGCCAGATCCCGCGGAGAGCTGCTTAGCGCCGGACGCATCGTTCTTCCCGGGTCTGTTTTTGCCAGCAGCAACGGCATATGGCCGAATTCCAGCAACGGCTTCGCTCCCGTGGAAAGGATGAAATCGATCACCTCATCAATATAGTTCCAGCAGAACTGAATCTCGCCCCACATATTCCGCCGAAGTACGCACATATCATCATCAAGAATTCCTTTTACGCGGATCAGCTCATAGCCGAGCTCCTGCACCAGCTGTTCCAGCTCATCCTGCACCTCGCGGTTCAGCACACTTGCCGCATAGCCAGCATTGATCACGCGCTTCCAGTGGCCTGCCACTCTTGGTTTCCGTCCGTTTACTGCCGCTGTCACGGAAACGGCACTCTCATTTATCGTCTCAATCTCCTGCTCCGTGACCGCTGCATACTGCAGGAGACTCTGGAAAATATCATGGTCTCCCGCCGCCTCTTCCCGCTCTTTTCCTTTCTTTTCACGCTGTTTTACTGTATATTCCATCTGCTTCCGGTATTCGCTCGGTGTCATACCGCGGTATTTGCGGAATGCGCGGATCATCGCCGTCTCATTGACAAATCCATTGTGATAGGCAATCTCCGTCAGCGTTGCGCCGCTGTGCATTTCCTGTACGGCATGCGCCAGGCGCACCTGCGTCACGTACTCCCGAAATGATACACCGAAATACTGCGGAAAGCTCCGTGAAATATAGGCACGGCTCAGATAAAGATGATCCGCCAGATCCTCCAGCGTAATCTCTTCCCGGCAATGCTGCAGAATATAGTCTGATGCCCGCTGAATGCGTTCCCTTCCGCCCCGGCCCTGTTCCACCTTTTCCCCGGATGTAAAGTAAAAAAGCAGATCCTCCAGAAGCGCCGTCACACGGCTTTTCATATAGATCGGTTGTTCCTCATTATTCTTGTACATCTCAAGAAAGATCCGTGCCATATCCCGCCGGATCAAATCAAATTTTTCCTGCTGATCTTCCATATAAAAAAACGACTGACATTTGACTTCACATTTCAGCAGCTTAATGTGAAATGACTCAATCGTCTCCGCTGAAACGCAGAGCGACAGAGCAAGTCCGTCTTCGTCCAGATCCAGGTCACAGATCTGAAACCGGTTGATCGCAAAGATAGATCCCATCGGGAGATTGTGAACTTCCCCGTCCTCGTAGCTGACTCTTCCGCTCCCACGAAGCAGAAATAAAAGTTCAAAATCCGGATTCCACAGTTCCCGTTTCTTCTCCGGCCGGAGTAGCCGAAAACGAAATCCCGGCATTTCCTGTTTTGTTCCTCTCATCATTATTTCTTCGTCTCTTTCCATTCCACACCTCATAATAGATTTTTTCTGTTGTATTGTACCACAAAAAAGATCCCACAAAAAGATCTTCTCCTTTTGTGGGACCGATTTTTCGGTTTTTGTTTTAGTTTTTGCAATTATTCCTTCACCTTCAGCACCAGACACTGATACGGCTGCAGACGGATCGTTTCCTCGCCTGCCTCGCAGGTGTCATAGTTATTCAGAAGTACTTCTTCGATTGTATCTGTAAATGGCAATGTAATGCCATCCGCAAGAGAAGTAGTAAGGATCAGAACATTATTCTTCTCATCCTTCCTGCGGTACGCCAGAACGCCGCTTACCGTCTCGTATTCCGGAATCAGCGTTCCGTAGAGGAAGGTTTCTTCCAGATCTTCACGTCGTCTTACTGCCACCATTTTGCGGTAGAACCACAGCAGGGAATCAGGATCTTTTTCCTCGGCCTCATAGTTCAGTTCCGTATAGTTTTTATTCACCGGGAACCACGGCGTACCTGTTGTGAATCCCGCCTCGGCAGATGCATCCCACTGCATCGGAGTTCTGCTGTGCTCGCGGCTCTCGCAGTTGATCTGCTCGAGCGCTTCCGCATCCGTTTTTCCTTCGGCAATCAGGCGGTCGTAAATAGCAAAGGTCGGTTTATCGACGAATCCCTGAATGGACTGTTTCGGGTCGTCGCGCATGCCGATTTCCTGTCCCTGATACAGGAACACAATACCCGGCAGGAAGAAATTAGTGACCGGAAGCATTTTTTCGCTGTAGAGGTTCTGATCCTCCGGCATCAGGAACCGGTCGATGCTGCGCGGTTTGTCATGATTTTCAAGGAAATTACAGAGCATGCCGCGGCCATCCACGATTTTCTGTGCCGCAAAAAGCTGATCGCGATAATCGTCAAACAGCGCCACGGTATTGCCCCATTTCGGATTACGCACATTGTCGAGGGTGTGACAAAAATCGAAAACGGACGAGAAACTGCCGTTTTCCCCAATCACATCCTCCACATCCTCCGGTCCCATGTGATCGTACTCTCCGATCGTCAGCGCATCGGTCGGCGCAAAGGTGCGCTCCTTCATTTCACACAAGATATCGGCAAGACCGTCTACATTGTTGAAATACTCGAACGCCATATTGTACTCGTCCGGTCCATCCGGCGGAAGGTTGGTGTACTGATAATTCTTTTTCAGATGGCTGATCGCATCAAGACGGAATCCGCCAAGTCCCAGATCCATCCATTTTAAAATCATCTCATAAATTTCTTCCCGCAATTCCGGATTCTCCCAATTGAGATCCGGCTGCTCTTTTGTGAAGATGTGGAGGTAATACAGGTTATCATATCCCGGTACTTTCTCCCACGCGCTGCCGCCAAAAATCGACCGCCAGTTGTTCGGCTCTTTGCCGTCTTTTCCTTCCCGGAACACATAATACTTTCCGTACTTTCCAAACGGATCTTGGAGTGCCGCCTGAAACCACGCATGCCGGTCAGAGGAATGATTCACGACAAGATCCATCAGGATGCGGATGCCGCGTTTTTTTGCCTCCGCGATCAGCTCCTTCATGTCCTCCATCGTTCCAAACGACGGGTCGATATCCATGTAATCGGAAATATCGTATCCGTTATCCACCATTGGGGATGCAAACACCGGGCAGAGCCAGATGACATTGGCTCCCAGCTTTTCTATTTTGTCAAGATGACGGATTACGCCTTTCAGATCTCCGATTCCATCTCCGTTAGTATCCTGAAAACTCTTCGGATAAATCTGGTATCCAACCGTTTTGTGCCACCACTTTTTCTCCATTGCTTTTCTCCTGTTCATTTTGTTTTTATGATGCGGGCCGTTCTTTAGGTTTACCGCAAAACCTATAGTATTTCCACTATATCACAAAAGAATGGATTATGCTACTTTTTCTTTTTGATTTTTCCCGATGTCCGCTTTACCGTTACGGCTCACTGTTTTTTCATCAGCGGCAAAATCACGCAGGAAGCAGCTTTTCCGCCCATATGAATGGTCTGATGTGCAATTTTATTCTCCGTTTTTTCCGACCACAGCCCTTTCTGATTGCTGTGAACATGATACTGCGGGAAGTCGGAGGAGGAAACATCTACACGAATGCGGGAACCCTTTGGAATCGTGTATACAATATTCCACATAGTAATCTGTACCTCTGCCACGCTGCCTGGTTCATAGGCCCCGACCTCTGTTTTTCCCTGCTCCAGCGTTGCAATCGAGGAACGAATGTTGTAAGCTTTTCCCTCCGGCGTCACTTCCATGATTTTCGCTGTGAATGCCGTATCCTCGCAATCACTTTCCACGAACAGGCAGACGGAGGCTTTTCCGTTCAGCGTGAAAGCTTCTTCCAGCGGTTCTGATACAAAACTCAGGACATCCTCACGATAGTCCGGTTCCGGCTGGAGATGGCTGCCGATCTGCGGCATCGTATGCAGAAGGGCTTCTCCTCCGATGCTCTCGACGGGAGTGGCCGGGTCAAACGTGTAGTTCCTCGTTTTTTCCTGTTCCGGCGCGTCTGCCCGCAATGCTTTTTCATCCAGATACAACGTCATGCTTCCCGCACTTCCTTTTTCTCCCAGTCCGTCGGATACGATGTCAATCCACCGGTCCGCTCCGATTTCATAGGCACGGATCCGCTGTGTCGGGATTTCTTTTTGTTTCAGCGTCAGCTCAAACCATTCCAGCATCTTTGGAATTTCTTCATTCTGCGGATGCAGCACCTCTTTATCTTCAAGACAAATCTGGAAAAAGTGGTTCCATGCACCGATTTCCAGCCAGCTGTGCTGTTTTGTCTCCTCGTTCAGGCGCTCCCACGTTTTCATACTGCTGCCGTGGTGATGATCGTACCAGCCGCTTAAAAGATAAATCGGAACCTTCGTTTTTGATGGAATTTCCCGCAACTGTTTCCACCAGCCCGTCTGCCAGAGTGCCGCATCCGGGCTCGGGCTTGTGATGTATTCGCGGTAGGACGGAACACGCTGTCCCCACAGCGCCTCGTCCACTTCAATCTGCGGCAGGTAACGGCAGCTTTCGCGATAGTCAGCATTCACTGGTTTTTCCGCATTTTCCATCGACCATGCGGTCAGGATATCGTGGCGGAAGCAGCCCTTCTCGTAGGCTGATACAAAACGATCCGTTCCATAGTCCTCCAGAAACATTGCGGCAACTTTCCCCTCCGCGGCATCAGCGAACGCCCAGCCGGTCATGCTTGTGTAGGAATGGCCCCAGTAGCCTAAGATTTCGCACCATGGCTGCTCCACAAGGTAATCCATGGTGTCAATGCCATCGTTTCGCTCATTGATGTTTGGCTCCCATTTTCCTTCTGAATTCTCCCGGCCACGGCAGTACTGGTACACATATACGTAACCTCTGCGTGCCAGACCCTCGCCGTAGGCACGATGAATGCGGTCATTGCCCGGATAGCAGGTGCGGGTCAGAATGACGGGATATGTTTTTTCTTCCGCAGTTCCATCTTCCTTCGGGAAATAATAGATCGTGTGAAGCTTCACGCCGTCACGCATCTCGATCTGGTTTTCTTTTCTTTCAAAGGCTGCACAGCTTTCGGAAACGCCGCTTTTCGCAAACTGTTCTTCCACGCGTTTTACCGCAGCCTTCAAAAAATCTTCTGCCATTGCCTATACCTCCATTTCCAGCAGTGCCATGCCGAGTGTCTTTCCATGTTTGTCCAGCGCCAGCGATCTTGTGACACCGCCGCCGAGTGTCTTGTCGAGGACAAAGTTCAGCGCATGGATTCCGTCCAGTTCGTAGCGGGTTACTTTTCCGTGGCAGATTTCGCGGAAGTATTCTGCTACGCGTGCTTCTGTTACTTTTTCTTTCAGCATTTCATAATTGTTCTCATCATATGGGATCACCGAAATATTGGAGATCTCGCCTTTATCGCCTGTTCTTGCATGTGCAATCTCTTTTAATTTCATCGCCTTATACCTCCCGGAATGTAACTTTTGCTTCTACTGCATCGCGCGGCACAAAAATTGAGCAGACCGAGACAATCTCGGACACCCGTTTCACTGCTCCGCCGCCTCCTGCGGGACCGTTGGTATAGAGAGCCTCCACCTCGTTTGCCAGCAGAACGGCATTTTTCCGGTCTTTCGTTCTGCCTGCGGCGCGGAGACGCACTTCACACGGAGTTCCACTTCCGATCTCCTTGGAAATTGCATCACGATACAGGGAATTGCATCCGATAAAATCAGTACGGTACTCTTCCAGCTCGATGCCTGTCAGTTCAATCCGCTTCTCCAGAATCTCCGCCGCCAGCTCCGCCCGTGCCATACAGTTGCTTCCGCCGTAGGAAATTTCACCCTCACCGATGAAGCAGTCCTTGTAGCCGACGCTCACTTTCAAAGTTTCCGGTCTTCCATGCGTTGTCGCATGCTCGGCGCGAACCTGGTTTTCCCCGATCTGCCGGAACGTCACCTTTGAAAAGTCCGCTGTTGCATCCGGGGTCAGGTAAGCCTTTGGGTTGTGGATTTCGTAGATCATCTGCTCTTTACAGGTATCCACACTCACCAGTCCGCCACTTCCCTCGACCTTTGTCACGGTAAATACGCCTGTCTCGTCGATCTCAATGAGCGGGAATCCAAGTTTCCACAGATCCAGCACATCCTTGTAGCCCGGATCCGCAAAATAGCCTCCTGTCACCTGTCCGGCACACTCCAGCAGATGGCCTGCCAGAACCGCCTGTCCCATCTGATCCGGGTTGTCGTCAATGTTCCATCCGAACTCATGTACCAGCGGTCCGATCGTCAGTGCAGGATCGGAAACGCGACCGGTAATGACAAGATTGGCACCCTCTTCCAACGCTTTTGTGATGCCCTCCGCACCCATATAGACATTCGCAGAAATCAGAACATCTTTTTTTTCTTTTAACAGCGTGCCATCCTCCAGCACTTTTTCATTTTCATACTTATCCAGTTCGTCTGTAATATCATCGCCGGTCACACAGGCAATCTTCAATCCACTGACACCCAGTTTTCTGGCAATTTCACACGTCCGTTCTGCAGCAGATACCGGGTTGGCAGCTCCCATATTGGTAATAACTTTTACTTTGTTTTTCGCCATCAGCGGGAGAATTTTTTCCATTCGGTAGTCGAGCAGCTGGTTGTATCCCTTCGACGGATCTTTCTCTTTGTCCTGCTGCCCGATCGCAACGGTGCGTTCCGCCAGACACTCGAAAATAATGTAGTCCAGATTTCCTTTTTCCATCAGCTCCACTGCCGGCTCAATGCGGTCTCCCGCATAGCCTGCGCCGCTTCCGATTCTGATTTTTTTCATGTTCTATGGCCTCGCTTTCTTTGATCTGAGATCATTGTAATGCGATATCCGGGCAGATACTACAAAAGGGATCGTAATTTCTAAAATTTTAGAAATCATGATCCCTCTTTTATGTGAGTTCTGTTACAGCAAAGACAGAAAATACCACAAAGCCCCAAAGCTGCAGAAATTCCGGCATTTCATTCTCCTTCTGTCTTATTCTTTGATTTTATTGTATAACGTTGCCAGCGAAATTCCGAGTTCCTTTGCCGCTTTTTGCTTCCCTTCCATATCCCGTCCGTACAGCAACAACGTATTTTTGATCTCCTGCCGTTCAAAGCGGCGCACCCGCTCTTCCAGCGTCATGTGAGCCTCTGATTCCCGTTTTTCAAACTGTACGAGACTCGTCACAATTGAGATGCTTCCGCGGATATGATGCTCTTCCCAGATCGGATAAACACTTGCAAAGTATTCCTGTGTTCCCTCTCTCCGCACCATTCCCTCGACCGGGATGCCGCTCCAAATGACTTCCGGAGCAATGGCAGATTTGCGGTACTCAGTGATTTTATGACCTTTCGCGGTTTCAAGCGGAACGCCGATGAAATCGCTGTAGACTTGATTGAAGAACACAATCCTGCTGTGCTGATCGCAGATCAGGATTCCCTGCTGTAAAGATTCCAGAACGGAATGTACCTGCATTTTTCGTTCCTCCCACTTTCATCCATTTTTTACTCAAAAAACACTCTCTGTGGGCTTCTTTCATTATCACCGCAGTCACCACGGGCAGTGTCGGCAAGGACTTTATCTCGTTGCCTCCTCCACAGTGCACTCCTGCCCGAATGGCTTTTTACTTTACAGAAAAATTCAACGAAGTATCCTGTGAAGAAAAAAACGCACGGCAGGAAATCCCGCCGTGCGTCCATAGATTCTGATTTACGCTTAAATTATTTAAGAGTAACTTTAGCGCCTTCAGCCTCAAGTTTAGTTTTGAGCTCTTCAGCTTCTGCTTTGGAAGCACCCTCTTTGAGGACTTTCGGAGCACCGTCAACTACTTCTTTAGCTTCTTTCAGGCCAAGTCCTGTAGCTTCACGTACAACTTTGATAACTTTAACTTTGTTCGGGCCAACCTCTGTCAGCTCTACGTCGAACTCGTCTTTCTCCTCAGCTGCTGCTGCATCGCCTGCTGCTGCTGCAACTACAACGCCTGCTGCTGCAGATACGCCGAACTCTTCCTCACATGCTTTTACAAGATCGTTTAACTCTAATACAGATAACTCTTTGATAGCGTCAATAAACTCTGCGGTTGTTAACTTTGCCATTTTATTTTCCTCCTTGGATATTTTCTGAATAATGTTCTCAGGCTGCGTATTTCACGCTGCCCGCTTGAGGCTTAGGCCTCTGCTGCGCCGCCTTTGGACTCTGCGATCTGGTTGAGGACGCGAGCCAGGTTTGCGATCGGGGACTGGATGCTTCCAAGCAGTTTGCCAAGAAGTTCTTCTCTTGACGGAACGTTTGCCAGTGCTTCCATTCCAGCTTTGTCGTAGTAGTTTCCTTCTACAACACCAGAAACCATCTCCAGTTTCGGAGCGGTTTTTGCAAATTTAGCGATGATTCTTGCCGGAGCCGTTGCATCGTCCTTGCTAATTGCGATAGCGTTTGTGCCATCCAGGTCTTTGGTAAGAGGCTCGAAAGCAGTACCAGCGAATGCACGTTTCATCATTGTATTTTTGTATACTTTGTAATGAACGCCTGCTTCTCTTAACTCTTTACGCAGCTGAGTATCCTGAGCAACGGTTAATCCGCTGTAGTTTACCAGCAGCACGCACTGTGCGCCTTCTACCTGTGCGCTGATCTCTTCCAGGACCGGCTTCTTCAGATCGATTTTTGCATTGATTGCCATGATTGCACCTCCTTGTAGTATTTCGTACCTACGCTTTGGAAGTATAAAAAAAGCTCTTCGCGAAGATTGGCGAAGAGATCTCAAAATTCCATAACATGAACCTTGTGTAACTTCTCCTCGGCAGGCGTTTGAAACTTACGCCTTGCGGCACCTGCTGTCTTCGGCGTGATACAGGTGGTATGATATCATATGTGAGGCGGGTTGTCAAGATCAAAATAAACTTTTTTCATATTTGTGCAACTTCATCAAAATATATGTTCTATTTTTTCAAACCGTTTCTACACATATCATGTTATACTTGTTTTGTTGTCTCACCTACACCAAGGCAACTTGGAAAGGCGGTGACGTTGTTGGAACCTATTACTTCGCTTATTGTTTCCGTTATGGCAGGTGTGATTTGCCACCTCATCTGCAAATGGTTGGACGAAAACGATTAAAAGGACAACCAGCCTAAAAGTTTAAGCCGCTTTACGGAATAGAAAACCCCGGAGACTGCCATCTCCGGGGTTTTCGTTGTTGAAACCTTTAGCTTCGCTTTGCCTACGGCAAGTATATCATATGCCGAATCGAATTTCAAGATTCCTCTCCCACATTTTTATTTCACTTTTACCAATCTCACCGCCATATACGGTCTTGACGGCATGTCGATCGTGAATTCTCCGCTGTGGCGGCCTGCCGGGGTGATCGTCATGTTCCAGGTGTCGATGATTTCCGATGAAGATATTCTGAAGCTCAAAGATCTGCCGATCTGGTTTACACACGCAAAAACCGACCCCGTTGTCGTTCCGGATGACTTTGTCGTTCCGACCCATGAGCGTCTGGCAAAGGTCAACCCGAATGCACACTTTACCTACTGGGACAAGGTACTCGATCACACCGGAACCCAGAAAAATGCAGACGGCACCCCATTCGAATACATCGGCCACTGGTCCTGGATTCCGATGCTGAACGATGAGTGTGTCCTTGATTATGACGGAAAACCGGTTATGACGGACGGAAAAGAGACTCCGATTCTGGAGTGGATGGCTGCACAGAAAAAAGCATAACACAGCACTTGCCGGATTCTCCGCCTACGGCGGATTGTTGCAGTAAAAAAACAGATGGTATGAAATCGGACTTCAAAGCTGATTTCATACCATCTGTTTTTGTCTGTTCCGTTTGATATCGTCAACCGTGCAAGTCGGCTGATCTTTTTGAAAAGCTCTTGCCCCTACTGTTCTTTTCTTTTCAGCTCTTCATAAAATTTCTGCAGCACATAAAATGCCGGTTTGCGGTACTTTTTGTCCTCAGAGAGCAGCCCCTTCCGGTTATAATATTTCTGGATCAGGCTTGTTCTGCGCGGGCAGCGGAAGTCGTAGAGAATCCAGGGAGTCATGCCCTTGATGTAGTCAATGTTCCGCAGCGTTGCAATCTGTTTTTCGTACACATCCGCCTGGCACTCCTCGGTTCCTTTGTCCGAGATGGTTCCATGGTGATGCGGCAGCGCGTCTGCACCGAACTCCGTTACGATAACCGGCTTGTCCGGCTGGCTGTTTTCCATCAGTGCCGGCAGCATCGCAAAATCCGGGGTGTACCAGCCGCAGTACTCGTTGATGCCGATGATGTCAAGGTATTCCATCAGACGGTCCTCAATCTTATTTTTCGCAGCATTAACCAGGCAGGCCGCAGACACCATTCGCGTCTCATCCTCCCGATGCGCGCATTCTGCCAGTACGCTCATGAATTTCAGCCGTTCATCCGTATCGGCATTCTCATTTCCGACAGACCAGATGATCACGCTCGCGCGGTTCCAGTCACGGTTGATGAGTTCGCGGAGCTGATTCTGGGCATCCTCATATGTTTTTTCACGTTCAAAACGAATTGCCCAGTAAACCGGAATTTCCTCCCACAAAAGAAGCCCAAGCTCGTCGGCGAGTTTTGCCATTTCTTCGTTATGCGGGTAATGTGCAAGGCGCATGAAGTTGCATCCCAGTTCTTTCGCAATGCGGATATTTTCGATCCGTTCCTCTCTTGTCAGGCCTTTTCCGTTTTCCACGCTGTCTTCGTGGCAACTGATACCACGCAGGAAAACGGGCTCTCCGTTCAGCAGAATGTCTCTGCCGTTCACGCGAATTTCACGAAAGCCGACCCGGTCGCTGACGGTGTCGGTTCCACAGGTTACTCTTACATCATACAGCTTCGGTTTTTCCGGTGTCCAAAGCTCCGGTTTTGCATCAAAAACAACTTCTCCGGCTCCGTTTTCCAGCTGGATTTTCCGGCTCACGCCAAGCTCCTCGATGACAAGCTCTGCCTTGGCTGTGATTTTTTCCGACAGTGTCACTTTCGCCATAACATGTCCAAATGTTCCGTCCGGCACAAGCGCAATTTTAAAAGTTTTGATATGGCATTTCGGAACACGGATCAGTGCGATATCGCGGTATACGCCGCAGTAGTTGAACCAGTCGGTATTCTCGGTCGGCACCTGCTCCGGCCGTCTCGTTCCGTCAACAGCAAGCACGATGCGGTTCTCCGCTTTCAGGTATTCTGTGATATTCCAGAATGCCGGCGTCGATCCGCCGCGATGCATACCGACGTATTTTCCGTTTAAGAAAACGCGGCACAGATAATTGGCTGCGCCCACCTTCAGAAAGACTGTTTCCTCTCTTTCTGCGATATAGGAAAATTTTCTCGTAAAGACCATGCTTCCCTCATACAGGAGATACATCGGATCGATGGTATTCCAGCTGCACGGAAGCTGCATCACCGGCCACTCGTCAAAGGAATAGTCGATTGGCACAGTGAAGCCTTTTTCGTCGCGGTATCTCTCTTTGTACCATTTCTGGCGCAGACAGGTATCGTACTGATCGACTGCATAATGCCAGCCGCCGTTCAGCAGCTCCTCTCTTCTTCCCCCTTCAAATATCATCGTGTCCACTGTGGCAAATCCCGTTTCGTACTGTTCGGTATAATCCTCGAGATGGATATCCGACATATACTTTTTCTCTTTTTTTGCTTCCATAAACTTTTCCCTCACTTCTCCAAACGATCCGAAACACGCTCTGCGAGTTTCTCAGGGTATCGCGGCAGTCGCCGGGTCTCGTGCAGACACGGACTTTGACGCGGCACCACCCATTCCTTGTTTTTATTATAACGCTTTCACAGGAAAAATCTATGGTCAAAACTGTTGAGGATATTGCAAAAATTGCGGTACCGCTTATTTTTCTTCGTTTTCGTTCTTTCCTTCCGCCGCCATCTGCCGCTTCCTCCGTGTCACAAGGCCACCGATCCGTCCCGTTTCTTTTGCCGTGAGTGATCGCCAGCCGTCATTCAGCACGCGTTCTAAAAGCCCCAGCTCACCTGCGATTTCGTATTTCATTTTCTCCTTCTCCGTCATATGTTCCAGATCAATTTTCTTCTGCCTTGCCATTTTTTCTGCACTCCTTTTCTCTGCATTTTTGCTTTATCCAGAGTGTAGACACTTTTTTCCGGCCTTATACCTCCTGTTGTCAAACGGATATTCGCAATCCGCTTCGCTGCTTGCTCATAGCCGAAGAGCTGCTTCGCAGCTTATCTTTTCATCCCTGCTTTCGAAATCCCCCCGAAGGCAGGAATCTTTTATCTGCCGCCACACAAAAACCTCGCTTTTTGAAACACGGTCCGGTTTCCCATTCCGTTTTTTCAAAAAGCGAGGTCCTTTTCTTTATTTCTATTCTATGTTCCTATCTCCTCACTCCGGCGTCTCTCCGAGCCCGCTTTTAATTGCGGCAATGGCCGCCCGAAGTGCTTCCTCTTCATCCTCTCCGCTGCTGCAGATCTCAATAGTGTCTCCCTGCCTGATTCCTGCGGCAACGATACTCAAAATACTCTTTAAATTAACCGTTCCCTGCATCCCGTTGTTTTCATAGGTAAACGACATGGAAGATTTGTACCGGCTTACACTGTTTGACAAATTTACCGCGTTTAAAAGATGCAGACCTGACGGATTGACAATCGTTACTTTTTCACTTACCATCTTACGTTCCACCTGTCTTTCCTTTGTAATCCGCTCATTTTTCTTTGAAAAATGGCTACTTACTCATTTTTTGCCGTGTCCCGAGTTCAAAAATCCTCCTGCAAGCTTTGCCTGCATCGGTTTTTTGACCTTTTGACACTGATATTTTCATGATAGCACAGTTTTGTTAATACAGTTTGAACATTCTGTTAGATACTCCTCAATTCTTTCCGCTTACTCAGCTGGCTGAAGAACAGGTAATAAATAAAGTATGCAATCGTTGTGATTACCCACGACAGCGGATAGCAGAAGGCAGCTCCTTTTAAGGAGTGGAAATGCGGCAGAACCGCCGTCATCCACACGATACGTACTCCACAGATTCCTATTCCGGTGATAAACATCGGAATCCATGCATCTCCGACACCGCGGAGTGCACCGGAAAGGATTTCGATGGAAATATAGGTGAAGAAGGTCGGCACCAGGAAATGGATCAGTCCGTGACAGATTTCACGCACCGCCGTATCTATGGTAAACAGAGAAATCAGTGTATCACCGATAAACCACATAAACACAACCATCAGACCCGTCATCAGGAATGCCATGATCATGCTGGTGCGCACACCGCGGTGTACACGATCCATCTTTTTCGCACCGTAGTTCTGACCGACAAAGGTTGTCGCCGCAATACCGAGCGCATTGATCATCATCCAGAAAAGACCGTCCACCTTTCCGTAAGCCGCCCACGCAGCCACATTGTTGGTTCCCAGCGAGTTGACAGCAGACTGAATAATCACGTTCGATACCGAGTACAGAATTGACTGTACGCCTGCCGGAAAACCAATGCGGATAATCCGTTTGAGCATAATCCAGTCAATGCTGATTTTCCGCAGATGAAGCCGGTAAATATCTCTGGTCCGCATCAGAGAGCCCATAACAAGAACCGCACTGATGATCTGAGACAGAATGGTCGCAAGCGCCGCGCCCATAACACCCATCTGCAAACCGACAACAAATAAAAAGTCAAGCGCGATATTGGTCATACAGCAGATGATCAGATACAGCAGCGGACGTTTCGAGTCGCCGACCGCACGCAGGATACCGGAACCCATATTGTAAATCAGGTTTCCGACGGTTCCAAGGAAATAGACACGCATATAAATCAACGCATAGTTTACAACGTCATCCGGCGTGCTCATCAGATCGAGCATCCATCTCGAGCATCCAATGCCGACTACCGTCAGCACAATACCTCCGAGAATGGAAAAGGCAATGGACGTGTGCACTGCCCACTGAACCTTGTCCTCTTTATTGGCTCCGTAATGCTGTGAAATAACAACTGTCGCACCACTCGAAAGGCCGACGAAAAATCCGACCAGCAGATTGATCAGCGTACCTGTCGTTCCGCCGACCGCCGCAAGTGCCTGTTTTCCGAGAAAGTGTCCGACAATCATGGCATCTGCCGTGTTGTAAAGCTGTTGGAAAAATGTTCCGAACAGAATCGGCAGGAAAAAGATCAGAATCTGCTGCCAGATAACACCTTCCGTAATCTGATTTACCTTTACTACTTCTTTCTTCTCTTTGTTCATACCCAAATACCTTCTAAAACTGCCGCCGGATCTCATGGCTGATTCCGACAGCAGTCCCCCTTTAAAATTTTCTTCTGCTCCTCTGCAGATACTCTTCTTCTGTTTTATATTTTCAGCTGCTTCATCCCTCTTGGCAAGCGGATATTTGCAATCCGCTTCGCTACTTGCTTGATTCGGTTAAGTAATCTTTCAAAAAATCAAACAGCGTCTGCATTTCTTCCCGCGTGCCAATCGTAATACGCAGATAATTGTCAATGCGGGGTTTCTCAAAATACCGCACATAGATGTGTCGTTCCCGGAGTGCCTGAAAAATCTTCCCGGCCGGTACGCTTTTGTGCGTTGCAAAAATAAAGTTCGATTTCGAATCTTCGAAAGAAAATCCCAGCTTTTTCAGCTCCTCCTTCGACCACTCTCTCGTTTCCATCACTTTTTTCACCGTCTTGCGGAAATATTCCACATCGCGGATCGCTGCGGCTCCGGCGGCGATTGTGGTCTGATTCATGGTGTAGGAATTGAATGAATATTTCACATCATTCAGATACGAAATCATCTTCTCATTTCCGATTGCATAGCCGATGCGCATGCCGGCAAGCGAACGGGATTTTGATGTTGTCTGCACAACCAGCAGGTTTTCATATTTTTCCAGCAGCGGCTGCGCAGTGGCTGCTCCGAAATCCACATATGCCTCATCTACGATCACAACCACATCCGGGTTATGCTGCAATATCGATTCGATCGCAGAAAGCGAAAGCTCCACACCCGTCGGTGCATTCGGGTTCGGGAACACAATTCCGCCATTTGGATGGTTCTCTGCAAAATACTGCTCCGGCACAATGCAGAAATTTTCATCGAGCGGGATCTGCTCGTACGGAATGCGGAATTCCTCCGCCCAGACATCGTAGAAGGAATACGTAATGTCCGGGAAAAGAATCGGTTTGTCAGAGTTAAAATACGTCATAAACGCCATCGCCAGAACATCATCCGAACCAACGCCGACAAAAACCTGCTTTGTGCTTACGTGGTAGACATCCGCAATCGCCTGCACCAGTTCTGCCGCGGTCGGATCCGGATAGAGACGGAGGGTATCCTCTTCTGCTACCCGTCTGATCGCCTCTGCAGCTTTTGGTGACGGCGGATACGGATTCTCATTCGTATTCAACTTAATCATGTCAGCCTCATGCGGCTGCTCGCCCGGTACATACGGCACAACTTTTCTTACATTCTTTTCCCAGTTACTCATAAGTTCCTTCCTTTCTGCCTGTGGTCAGGAAATGCACCCTGACTTTATTCCGTCTTTCTGTTTTTTTGGAAAACCCTGTGAATCGTAACCATTTTTTCTTTTCCTTCTGCTCCCGGCAGTTTCCCGCCGACGCAAAGTCCCTTTTCTTCCCGGTGAACCGCTTTATCCTCTCTTCTTCCAGGTAGACGGATAGAAAAGAATCAGCATCGGAAACAGTTCCAGACGGCCTGCCAGCATATCAAAAATCAGAATCAGCTTGGAAACCGGACCGTATCCAAAGAAGTTACTGGTCGGTCCTACCAGGTCAAGACCAGGTCCGATGTTGTTCAGTGTTGCGGCAACTGCCGTGAAGTTTGTCTCGAAGGAAAATCCATCCACACTGATGATCAGCATGGAAAAGCTGTAGATCACAAGATAAACAATCAAAAATACGTTGATCGCCCGCAGAACCTCATGCTCTACCGGGTGATCGTCGAAACGGATGCGTTTGATACTGCGCGGATGCACGATCGAACCAAGCTCTTTTTTCACGGTTTTTAAGAGGATCAGGATTCGCGAAACCTTGATTCCGCCTCCCGTTGAACCGGCGCAGGCTCCGATGAACATCAGCATCACCAGAATACATTTTGACAGCTCCGGCCAGAGGTCAAAGTCCGTCGTGGAATAACCCGTTGTTGTGATAATCGATCCGACCTGGAAAAAGGCGGTCCGTACTGTCTCACCGATGGAATGGTACATCGGATAGGTATTCCAGGAAATCACGCCTCCTGCCAGAAGGATAATCAGAAAATACGCTCTTACCTCCTGGGACGAAATGGCGGCCTTTCCCTTTTTGCAAAGCATCAGATAATAAAAGTTAAAATTCACACCGAACGCGATCATGGCGATTGTCAGAATCCACTGCTGCAGTGGTGTGTACACTGCACAACCGCTGTTCAACACGGCAAAGCCTCCTGTTCCGGCAGCTCCCATGGCGAGTGTGACAGAATCAAACGTCTTCATGCCGGAAAGCAGCAGGGCAGCAATGGTAAAAAGTGTCATGCCAAGATAAATCTGATACAGAATTTTAGCAGTTCCGCGCACTCTCGGAACAAATTTGGAAACAGTCGGTCCCGGGCTCTCTGCCTTCATCAGGTTCATGACGGAACCGCCCTTCATCGGAAGCAATGCAAGAATGAACACAAGAACGCCCATACCGCCAATCCAGTGGGAAAAGCTTCTCCAGAACAGACTGGCGTGTGAAAGGGCTTCCACATCACTCAAAATGCTGGCTCCTGTCGTTGTGAAACCGGAAACGATCTCAAACAGCGCATTGATATAAAACGGAATTTCCCCCGTAATTACAAACGGCACCGCTCCGAAAACACCAAGGACAACCCAGCTTAACGAAACGCAGACAAATCCGTCGCGGGAATAGATTTCCATATTGGACGGTTTTCTGAAGCAGAGGATCAGACCGGCTGCAATGCAGAGCAGTCCCCAGATAAGATACGCAAAGCCTGCCTTTTCCTGGTACATGGCTCCGACCAGCGCCGGAAGCAGCATCAGCATACCTTCCACTTTCAGCACCCAGCTGATGACAAAACGAATCATTTTATAGTTCATAATCCGCTTCCCCCGTTACTCTGCCAGAATCTCATGGATATCCTGAAGACCGGTTTCCGTTGTTACAATGATAACGGAGTCTCCTGCCGCAAAGGAATCCTGTCCACCCGGAATGATGACCTTTCCCTGTCTGTTAATCGCTGCTACCAGAAGGTTCGGCCGTGTTTTCATATCCTGCAGACGGATGCCGATCATGCGGCAGTTCTGATTCACGATAAACTCAAGCGCCTCCACACGGTCTTCCATCAGCTTGTACAGCGTCTCAACGTTGCTTCCGATGGAGTTTTTCATTGCCCGGACATACTGCAGAATGTACTCTGCGGTGATGTGTTTCGGGTAGATCAGGCTGTCCAGGTTCAGGCTGTGGATAACATCATTAAATTCCAGATGGTTGATTTTCGTTACAACCTTTGAGGATACCTTCTCTTTCGCATACAGCGACAGAATGATGTTTTCCTCATCCATATCGGTGCAGGCCACAAAGGAATCCATATCCTGTATGCGCTCCTCTTTTAAGAGCTCCTGGTCACTTCCGTCACCGTAAATAACGGTTGCATCCGGCAGTGCTTCGCTTAAAACCTCGCAGCGATCCTTATTTTTCTCGATAATCTTGACATCGACGTTCATATTTGCCAGTGATTTTGCGAGATAATACGTAATTTCACCGCCGCCGACGATCATCGTATTGTGTACCTTGTTTGTATGAACACCAATTTTCTTAAACAGGCTCTCTGCGTTCTGCGGTGTGGTAATGATGGAAAGGCTGTCTTTTGCCTGGATCACAAAATTTCCATCCGGTATGTAAACCTCGCCGTTTCGCTCAACGGCACAGACCAGCAGACTGTACTGAAGCGCTCCGGCCAGCTCACGCAGCGACATATGGACAATTTTCGATGTTTCCGGCACTTTAAAGCGCAGCATTTCGATTCTTCCGCGGGAAAAGCTGTCGATCTCAATCGCAGATGGGAACCGCAGCAGTCTTGCCATTTCCATGGCGGCCGCGTGCTCCGGGTTGATGATCATGGACAGACCCAGCTTTTTGCGGATAAATTCTCTTTCTTCCCGATACATCGGGTTTCGGACTCTTGCGATGGTGTGACAGTCTGCCGCCTGTTTTGCGATAACACAGCAAAGCAGGTTCATTTCATCACTTTTGGTTACGGCAATCATCAGATCCGCATGCTCAATATCCGCCTCCTGAAGCACCTGATAGCTTGCTCCGTTTCCTACAATTCCCATAACGTCGTAGGTGTTGGAGACGTTGCGGACGACAATACTGTCTGTGTCAATGACCGTCACAAGGTTGTCCTCACGGCTCAGCTGGGCGGTCAGTGCGGTTCCGACTTTTCCGCAGCCCACAATGATAATTTTCATGTTCTCTCCCTTCAATGCAAAAGCATTTCGCGTAAAATAGTAAAGACCCGCCAGGCGGCATCGTAAAACCATTTTTCGATGCACTCCAAAAAGCAGATCTGTACCCCTATTGTACGATGGCGATTATATCATATTTCCCGGAAAAGCGGAATAGATTTTAACAACATTTTGGACGGAGTTTTTGTAATGATTGATCAAAAAAGGGAAAACCTGTTGAACCTTGCGCTGGCCGCAACGGAAGTCGAACGGCGGCGTGTGCCGGAGCTTTCGGCAGGTTATAACTCTTACAGCAAAACATGGGAAGTAATTGTACAGTATCAGGGAGACCTGGCTTTTCTGGAGGGGCAGGGAGTTCGTGTGACGCTGCTGCTGTTTTCGTATGCCATTCTTCTGGTTCCGGAGTCCCTGATGGATTACGTAACGGAACTGCCGCAGATTACGTATCTGGAGAAGCCGAAGCCTTTGTTTTTCGCGGATGCGTTTGCCCGGAGCGTGTCCTGTATTTCACCGGTACAGGAGGGAATTTCCGGGCTGTATGGGGACGGGGTGCTGCTCGCGTGCATTGACTCGGGCGTAGACTATGCGCATCCGGATTTCTGTGTATCAGACGGGACAAGCCGGATTGCACTTTTATGGGATCAGACGATTCCTGGAAATCCACCGACGGGGTATGCACTCGGATCGGTATATACACGGCGGCAGATCAATGAAGCACTTGCGGCTTCTTCGCCCACAGAGCGGTTTGCCCTCGTACCGTCCCGCGATGTGACGGGGCACGGGACGGCAGTTCTCGGAATTGCCGCCGGAAACGGGCGGTCCTCTGCGGATGGATCCATGCGGGGCGTGGCACCGGAAGCAACGCTCGTTGTCGTAAAGCTTGGAAATCCTGATCCTGCGGATCTGCCGCGGACATCGCAATTGCTGCAGGCGGTGGATTTCTGTGTACGGTATGCGCTGCTGGTGGAGCGGCCGCTCGTCATTAACTTGAGTTTCGGGAATAATTATGGTTCGCACAGCGGGCAATCGCTGCTGGAAACGTATCTCAATGCAGTGTCAAATTTAGGGCAACATGTGATCTGTATCGGGGCAGGGAATGAAGGGGATACCGGACGCCATTATGCCGGTAACCTGAGGCCGGATCACAGGTCGGCCGGCCAAACGCAAACCGTCCGCGCGACGTCCGATCCGACTGCGACGTCTGCGGTCTCGGCAACGACTGACCGCGCTGTCTCCGTTGAATTTCAGGTCGGTGCTTATGAATCCTCGTTCAGTCTCCAGATCTGGAAGGTTTATGGGGATGAAATCTCGATCGAACTGATTTCCCCCGGCGGCATCCGCTCCGGCACGCTCTCTCCTGTCCTCGGCACGGCGCGTCTGACGCTTGGTCCGACAGAACTTCTCCTGTTTTATGGCATGCCGTCCCCCTACAGCCAGGCGCAGGAAATTTACCTGACCTTTCAGGGCGCAGGAAACCATCTGTCCGTCGAAAACGGCATCTGGACCTTGCGTCTCACCCCCGGCCGCCTGATCTCCGGTTCCTTTGACCTCTGGCTTCCCGGCGGAAATGCCATCGGTCCACAGACCCGCTTCTTCTCTCCCACTGCCGACACCACACTCACCATCCCTTCCACCGCCCGCTCCGCTATCACGGTCGGTGCCTATGATCCCCGCCTCTCCTCCTATGCCAGCTTCTCCGGTCGCGGCTATACCCGTATTCTCCACGAAATTAAACCTGATCTCGCCGCCCCGGGTGTCAATATCCCAGCTCCCCGTTCCGGCGGCGGCTATGCTTCCTTCACCGGCACCTCGTTTGCCACGCCTTTTGTATCGGGAAGCGCCGCTCTTATAATGGAATGGGGTATTCTGCGCGGAAATGACCCGTTTTTATATGGTGAAAAGCTGAAAGCTTATCTCATCGCAGGCGCAAAACCCATCGCATCCGAGAGCGAATACCCGAACAGGCGGGTGGGATGGGGACGACTCTGTTTGGAAAGTAGCCTGCCAGATTAAAGTTATTGAAGGATTCGATAGCAGAAATAAAAGCGCAATGATTTCCTGCCCCGTTTTTGTAACTGCAGATAAATTTTGCATCTCCTTTACTCTATAGGGATAATTTGCGCTTTTTTGACTATCCGGTAGTATTTGTTTCAGAGTAAGTAAAAAAGCCTCTGCCGGGCAAAAATTTTGCTTCCCGGCAGAGACTTTGCTGGTCAAACGGATATTCATGCGAGCATGATTCGCAATTTTTCTTCCATTTCGCATGGCTTGGAATCGTTACAAATACTGGCTGAATTCTACTTTTTCTTTATTCGGCCCTTCGATCGTGAAGAAACGGACGCCATTTTCCCAGAACGGAAGGAAATGTACTTCATCCTGCGTCGTATTCAGACCGGCCCCGGTAATCATTTCGTGAACCTTTTCGATATCCTTTACGTCAATCGCTACATGGTCGATTGCGCCGGATCTCAGCGCTGCTGCTTTGTTTTCGTACGTTTCGATCACAAGTGTTCCAAGCTTTAAAAATGCCACTTTCTCATCCGCCGCCTCATTTACGGTACAGAATGCCATTTCAAATCCAAGTTTTTCATAAAATGCAATCGTCGTCTCAATATCGTTGGTTGGAATACCAACATGCTGGATTCCATTTAACTGCTCTCTTAATTCCATTTCTTATCCCCCAGTCTTTTTTCCACCTGCGCCAGATTTGGCATGGCCAAAATAGCACCTTTTTTCTCCACACAAAGGCTTGCAACGGCGTTTCCAAAACGGGCAAATGCTGCCAGTTCTTCCTGCGGCTGTAAAGATATGCTCCATTTCCGCCAAGTGTCACTACTACTATTTTTACACCCTGATGATATAATATTTCCGCTGCTTTTGCAACATTTTGCTCTACTACGCAAACAGACTAATCACAACGGCACAGACCAGACCGGTCAGGCCAACGATGGTTTCCATGATCGTCCACGATTTTAATGTCGTTTTCTCATCCATTTCGACCAGCGAGCTGACCAGCCAGAAACCGGAATCATTTACATGGCTGAACGCAGTCGCACCACCGTTGATGGCACAGACCATCGCCGCAAGATAAACCGGGGACAGCTGTGCGACACCCGGCATAGCTACCATAATTCCAGCTGCCATCGTCATGGCAACCACCGCCGCTGCCGCAATAAGAAGCCTTGCCGGCTCTGCCGCAAATACCACTTCCGTCATCTTACTCTTACCTCCTGCCCGCTCGCTGCCGATTTTCAGGCAGCAGATGGGGATTCTTTTTTCTTATTTCTGTACATATTTATGAATCGTTGCTTTTACAGCTCCAGGTCCTGCGATCATTTCGCGGAACATATCCTCAATCTTTTCTCCTACGCCGTCTTTATAAAGATCGGTAAAGAACAGACGCTCATTGGAAAGGATCGGACGAAGCTGATTTGTAAAGGTTTCCGGTTTTCCTACCACGATATCTTTGAACTGCTCCTGAATTTCCTCATTCATCGGATCCGGCGCAAGCTCGAATTTCTCTCCGTTGTCATCCACACCGAGCATATAGCGCAGCCAGCCGGCAATACCGAGCGGAATAGCCGTCAGGCGGGATGCATCGCCGAATTTCTTCACATATGCTTTAATCGTTTCACCGAAGCGGATGCCGACCATCTGGGAAACATCAACCGCAAGACGGAGGTTGGTGTCGCCTAAATACTCATTCGGGAAACGGTCGTTGAACAGCTCATCCACAAAGGCCTGCGGGGAAAGGATTCCTGGGTCTGCCACAACCGGAAGTCCCTCATTGTAAGCGATCATACGCGCCATTTTCATCATATCCTCGTTGGTGTTCAGCATGTGTGCAAACAAGTCATAGCCAAGTACGACACCGAGCGGGCCGGTTGCGGAATGTACCGGATTCAGGCATACCGTTACCTTCATTCTCTCGGACAGATTTACCGTATTGCGGTCTGCCATGTAAACGCCGAAGCCTTTTTCCAGGGCCGGTCTTCCATTTGGGAAGCTGTCTTCGATGACAAGGTACTGCGGTTTCTCTGCATTGACAAATGGTGCAATGTATGTTTTCTTTCCGGTGATGACCGGCTGCATCTCTTCTACACCAAGTGCTTCCAGATCTGCTGCGATCTGCTCACTCGGACGCGGGGTGATTTTATCAATCATGGTCCACGGGAATGCAACGGTTTTCTCATCGCTTACATATGCCATGAAATCGTCATCCACAAAACCGGCTTTCTTCCACTCTTCTGCCATAGTCAGAACAGATTCGCGCAGTTTTGCACCGTTCTGGGAGCAGTTGTCCATGGAAACGAGAGCAATCGGATATTTTCCTGCTTTATAACGGGTCAACAGCATCGCAACGAGAACTGCCATTGCGCCGGTCGCTTTGTCCGGTCCATTTTTGATATCTGCTTCAACGAACGGGAACCAGGTTCCGTCTGCCTTCTGCAGAGCGTAGCCTTTTTCCGTAATGGTGAATGAAACCATCTGCAGAGACTTGCCTGCAAAAATTTCCTTCAGACGGTTCCACTGTGCCGGATCCGAGGACTGTGCCTTTACTGCCTCTGCGAGTGCACCGAGCACCTTGTACTCACGTGTTCCATCGCCATGAAGAATAACGTTCAGTCCCAGATTGTCATATGGTTTGTAGATTTTGTCCACGATATCATAATCAAATGTTTCCACGCAGGTGATGCCGCGATCCAGAACACCTTCCTCTAAAAGTCCGTCTGCGATGCCGCCGATGAAAACGCGGAAAATATTGCCGATTCCAAAATGCACCCAGCCCGGCTCTTCCTTTGCCTTTTCGGACACTGCCTCCACATCATATCCCGGAAGCGCAATTCCTGCCTGCTCCCATGCTGCACGGTCTTTGATTCCATCTCTTGTTAATTTCATGTTGATTCCTCCTTGTTTTTCTTTTCATTCCACTTTCATCTTTTACTTATGTTTATATATAAGTTGTAAGTGGATTATATATCTATGTGATGTAAAATTCCATTGACAAAAAACACAATTTTACAATTTCGTTTTTAGCTATTTTTACCAGATTTCAAAATTCTGTCTTTCATGATCCTTCTTGTTAGCCCGCGCCAAATCAAGTATAATAAGCTTTGTTATGCATATATTTTGAAAGATACGAGGGAGGATCTTCTCATGGGAAAATAAGACAATTTACCAGATCTGCCGCGAAGAAGCCGGTCTGACCAGAGCGGAAGCCAGTGAAAAAATGACGGCTGTTTCTGATTCTAAAATCGAAAAGTTTGAATATGAAATGCAGGAGCCTGCACCTTACGATATTGTCCAGATGGCGGACGCCTATCACCGCCCGGATCTCTGCAATTATTACTGCTCGCACAAATGCGAAATCGGCCAGCGTTACGTTCCGGAAGTGGAGGTATCGGATCTCCCAGACATCATTCTCGAAACCATCGCCAGCCTGAACGAAATCAATCCGCTCACCTCACGCCTGATCCAGATCGCACGCGACGGGAAAATCAGTGATGACGAATCAAGGATTTTGCCTTTATCAGCAACAAACTGGACGAAATTTCTCTGGCTATTGATTCCTTAAACCTCTGGGTAGAGAAAACTGCCGGGGAGCAGGGGCTGAATATGGAAATACTGCGTGAAGAGAAAGAAAAGCAGAAATAGTCACAAAAAAGGCAGTGAACTTTTTCTTCGTTCACTGCCTCATTTTTACATCTGCTGTAACTGATCTACGATGTTTTCAATTCTCCGGATCGCCTCTTCGATCTGGCGTTTTGCGGTGCTGATTCGGTCCTGGACCATCCAGTCTACGAAGAAGCCGTCGAAGAAATAATCTGCAAAGGTGAGAAAATCTCCGATGTCAAAATTTAAGTCGCAGGCCATATTCACATCCCGCAGTTCTCTGCTGAAATTCCGCAGATCGTATTTGGCCTGCTCCATATTTTCTTTTGCCTGGTCGATTTTAGAATGTTTGATCATGGTGGTAAAGAATCCGCCGCCGAACATATCGACCAGGCCCCAGTTTTTTGCGCTGTTCAGATTATCTCTTGCTGTCTCCAGGCTCGAGATTGCTTTTCTTCCTGCGTCAATGGCTTCTCTTTTTTCTTTCTGGATATCATATGTCATATGTTTGTCCTCCTTATCTTGAGGAATGTGATGCTGCAAGTGCGATCACGCCGCCGATTAGTAATAATGGAAATGCGATGTGGATTAGTCCGCCGAGCACCATTCCGATTAAGATGACCGGTAAGAAAACAACTGTGCAAAGCAGTTTCAGGATTCCCCAAGATGCTCTGAGTCCAAATATAAAAAACTTTCCAACAAAACCAATCATACAAATAGTAAATAATAATGATAACATAACGTTCTCCTTCTGGCTTTATTCTATCATAAGCCGTTCACTTTTTCTGTTGTTTTTTTACAAATCCGGATGTATTTTTCACGCCAATCTTATTACTGAAATTGGGATACTTTTCTATTTTTTCAATCATCCGGATCCGCCTGATTCTCTGTGCTGGCTCCATCTGCTCACCTCGTGTTTCATGTAATATCCTGTCGTTGAGATGTAGTATAACTGAATGGATCTGTGAAATATAGACCGAATGCAAGGAATTGCAGCTGTTTATTTCCCGGATTTCGAGAAATACCGCCGCTGGCAGTTGTCCGAAAAAAATGTAGTGTTCACCTTTTTTCGTGAATCACTGCATTTTTTCACTCTACTCTGTCCTTTAAAATAAACTGCATCAGCGTTTTCGCCGCTGTCGACAGCCCTCTTCTGTCCTTCATCACAAGTGGCATCGTACGAAGAATCGGCTCTTCTACCGGAAGTACGGCAACGTCATAGGCAGTTTTCTGAATCACCAGTTTTGCCAGAAGCGAATATCCAAGTCCCTGCTCCACCATCGATCAGCCCCTGCAGTTCTTCTTCCTTCTGCTGCAGTTCTTCTTCCTTCTGCCGCAGTTCTTCGTACCGCCGGACCGTTTTCTGTATCACCGGAAAAAGTTTTTCTCCTTCTGGGTTGAAGATTTTGACCAGTATGCCATGGATCACGTCGAAGATCTGATTGCTGACGGCGCGATGGCTTTCTTTGCCCTGGACGAACAGGGTGGCAAGCTTTTTTCACAGATCACAACCGCCAGTGCCAGCAAAACCCCCAGCAGACTGCACAAAATTCCTGCCGTCCGTCCCGGCGCATGGTATTCGAGAACGATCTGGTGCTCACCCGCCGGAATTCTGGCACCGAGGAAGGATGTGTTGACGCGGAACAGGTTTGTTTTCCGTCCGTCCACTTTCAGTACAAAATTTTCATCGTATGGAATGCTGGTGATGAGATATCCGTCTTTTTCCACGGAAACTACACCCGAGATGCCGTCACCGCCGTATGTCTTTGTTGTTCCTCCAATTAACGTAAGTTTCTGCCGATACAGCCGTTCCACCTTTTCCAGCGGCTGCGCTGTGCCGGTCCAGGCCCCCAGATTTTTCAATATATAATGGCCTTTTCCCAGCCGAAGGGATGCCGTTCCGTCTTCCCGCATCGTGACAAGATAATGGAACTCTGTATTCTCATTCGCATACGTATGGTTGATGCCGGTCAGGCGGTTGGTCTGGCCGTTGATGCGGACGAACATGTCATGGCTGGCTTTTTGATTATCGACATCGAAGGAAACAGCAAGCAGCGTTGCTCCTTCCGCTGCATCTGGTAACTGCGCTGAAACGGTTACGGATTTTTTCGTTTCAATCTCATAGCCATCCGATGTTTTCTGAATACACAGGCCTTCCTGATCGGTCTCCGGAATTTCAAGTTCTGCCTTCTGGAAGCGGCTGTGAAACAGAGATTTTATAGAATCACTGTTTGTATCTGAATCGGCGTTTTCTCTGGATCCGTCCAAAGATTCTGCCCATCTTTCCCGATCCGGGATCACCGCGGTTGTCTCCAGGAGTTCCTGATTCTGCGGATAGCCAAGAGACTTGTATTCCGACTCTGAAACCACCTGATCTGCCACGCAGGCAATCGGCGCGGCAGAGACGGCACGGTAAACCTGAAATGTTCCATAATTGCGATACAGTTCATACCCTTCCGGCTGTGTGTCTGCCAGAATATATTTCACACCCATGAGCTGCCAGAACAGCGGATCATCCGAAACGGTCTGCATCATGCGGTTGCGGAATGCTTCGTTGATGCCGTATGTCTCGTCCCGGAACTTCTTGTATTCTGTATTGTATGCCGAGGAATAGATCGTTGAAATGTTCTGCCCGATATCCCAGATCCGGTTGACGTTTGCGATGTTCTGTCCTCCGTCTCCATACTGCTCGATGCGATACCAGCCGGGATCTTCCGCACGGATTTCGCGGATCGCCTCAGCAATTTTTTCATCTGTCAGGGAATCATACGTTTCGTATGGAATCATCACATTTTTTTCCTGATTGATCACTTTTCCGGTGAATAAAAGAATCACTGTGCTGAAGATAAGCGGCAGAAATGGAAGCGCCCTTCCCCGAAGCAGTTTTTTTGCCGGAAACCAGCGCCACACCAGATAGCATACTGCTGCACAAATCACATCCAGCATGCCAAGATGCCAGTATTTATCAAAATAGGTTTCCTGCTTTGCGTTCCACATCAGAAACAGCACGATGAGATACGGCAGGAATTCCCGCAGCTCTGCCATGGCTTTCCACGCAAACCTTCCGGCAGACCAATTTTTTCCACACTCCCGTTTCCTGATAAACTGGTTTTCCACATAAAGACCGACTTCTGCACAGAGAACCGGGAGAAACGGGATAAATACTTTATCTTTGCTGTACAGTCCGCCGTTCAGCAGGTAGCCAAAGATGGGAATACAGAAAAAGCCAAGCAGAAACAGCGACAGCTGTTTTTCCCGGAACCAGCTTTTTCCAAGTATCCGTCCAAAGAGAGCTATTGCTGCAAAGGAAGAAAGACCGATGCCGTACGGCGTATAGCAGAGACGCAGGATCAGAAACTGCGGTTTCCACATCGCCGGGTCGGTAAAGAGTCCTGCGATCCCGCCCTCTGCGCTGCCGCGTCCGCCGCTGCTGCCGCCGAACAGTGCAGCAGCCGATGGAATCAGTAAAATGCCGGAAAGCAGGATTCCCGCAAGAACTGGAAGTGCAAACCGGATTGCTGCGCGGAAAAAATCTCGAACCGCCATTGCCGTTTCACTGTATCCGGCAGCTTTTTCACATGCCTTCTGATTTTTCCCTGCTGCACCATTTTTCTCCCGCGGCTCATTTCGCTTTTCTTCTTTTGCTGCATCTGAAGCATTTCCCACATAGTATTTAAAATACTCCGTCACCGCATACGCCGTGAGCGCAAGCAGCCCGCCGACAGAAAAATAAAAGCTGGTCAGAATCATCCCAAGAACGGAAAGAATCAGAAGACCGCTCTTTCTCTTCTGAAAATGGCGATCCACGCCCAGCAGAGCCAGCAGCAGAAACGGCATATAATTGACAAACATAAGCTGATTATAGGAATGATATAAAAGTGCGGTAGAACACGTAAAGAAAAGTGATGTAAAAAGACAGTTGCCGTAATGCAGACCCTTTTTGCTGATCCATCGATAAAAAAGCACTGCATCCGCCGCATACAGCAGCGCGGAGGAGCCCATCACCCACAGGTCCATCGGGATGAACGGGAAAAGGTAGGATAACAGCACGGTCGGACTCAGCAGTCCGTAGTAGGCAAAATGGTAAATATTCTGACCTCCTCCCAGATTCCATGCGAAATCCGGGAAGAGGTTTCCGGTCGCGTAAAACCGCTTTCGGAAGTAATCGGCAAGGGTGCTGTGCTGGCTGATCCAGTCAATCGAGGAGCCGAATACGCCGTATTGCAGGACGAACAGCCGGCACAAAAGCAAAGAAAAGAAAAACAGACCAGCCGCCGTGAAATCCTTTCCGGTAAGACCTTCCAAAAAGCCGTTCCGCCGTCCTTTCGGCTGACCTTTCTTTTTCCGTGATTTCCCCGGCTCTCTTGTTTCCTTTAAGATTTCCTTTTTCATGCCCGGATTTCTCCTCTTTTAGAAGCATGGCGTTTGTCGGCATACTCTGGAAAATACACGTTTTTCTTTTCTGCCGTATGGGCATCTTTTCTTCTCTTTGCAGCACTCTCCTGCTTTTTCACCGGCTGCACACTGTGCATCTTGACCGTCTCTTCACTCGTCTCCTTTAAGAGATAGATCGGACGGTGCTTTGTTTCAAGATATGTCTTGGAAAGATAAATGCCTACAATGCCCGTGCAGAAAAGCTGTACACCGCTCACCAGAAAAAGGATGCATGCCATCGACGGCCAGCCCGCAACGGGATCGCCAAACAGCAGCGTTCTTACGATGATGAACACGATCAGAATCATAGAAATCAGGAAAAAAAGCACGCCCATGACAGATGCAAATGACAGCGGAGCTACGGAAAAACCTGTGATGCCGTCGACCGAGTACGCGAGGAGCTTTCGAAGCGGCCACTTCGACGTTCCGGCGCAGCGGTCCTCGTGCTCAAATTCCAGCCATTCTGTGTGAAAACCGACCCATCCGAAAATCCCTTTGGAAAAGCGGTTGTACTCACTCATTTCCAGCACGGCATCCACCATTTTGCGGCTCATCAGACGGTAGTCCCGTGCACCGCTTACAATCTCTGTTCTGGAAAGGCGGTTGATCACACCGTAGAAGGCATTTGATAAGAAGGATTTGATTTTTCCCTCGCCCTCCCGTGAACTGCGGCGTGCCGCCACACAGTCACAGGTACCGCTCTGCAGCATCGCGTACATTTTCGGAAGAAGGGACGGCGGATCCTGAAGGTCGACATCCATCACTGTTACGTAATCGCCTTTGGCCGCCTGCAGTCCGGCGTACATGGCTGCCTCTTTTCCGAAATTTCTCGAAAACGAGAGGTAACGGCAACGCATATCCTTCTGCGCAAGCCGGCGCATCTCAAACAGGCTGTGATCCTTCGAGCCGTCGTCAACAAAGATCAGCTCGAACTGAACCTTCTGCTGTTCTTCCATCTCATCCATCTGACGTACCATCGTCTCGTAGTAAACCGGAATTGCTTCCTCTTCGTTGTAGCATGGTATGATAATACTGATTGTCTCCATTTTTTTCCTCCCGGGGATTACATACTTTCTCAGAATCCTTCTGCAGATCCTTCCTGCTGCAATCCCGCCTCTGTCTCATTCTTATGCAAGTCAGGTTTTTATGGCTGTTTCTCCCGCTGCAGAATCCTCACCTGCCTCCGGGAAACGCAGGATGACTTTAAACAGATCGCCGTCTGCCGTAAGCTCCATGCGGCCGCCCATGTTGGCCGTGTAGCTTGATGCAATCGCAAGGCCAAGGCCGTGCCCCTCGCTCGTCCGTGATTCGTCACCGCGCACAAAGCGTTCCATCATTTCCTCCGCTTCAAAATTCATCTCATAGGCGGAAATGTTTTTCATCGTCACGAAAATCTCCCCGTTTTCCTTCCCTGCGTCAATGTAAACTCTCGTTCCGCCCAGGCTGTATTTCAGGATATTTTCCACGAGATTCTGTATCACACGGTACATTTTCCCATTATCCCCAAGGAACGGCAGTGGCTCATCTCCGAGCGCCGTGCGGAATATCAGACTGCTCTGTGCAATCGCATCGTCCATATCGGCGAGGGTCTGCTCGATCAACCGTTTCATATCCATTTTTTCCATCTGGAATTTTTCGGTTCCGCTTGTCGATTTGGAGAGCTCGAAGAGGCATTGGATCATCTCCTTTAGCTGTTCCTGTTTCACAGAAATCACTTCGACGTAATCCTGTGCCGCCGGTGTCAGATCCTCTTTTTTCAGAAGATCCGTATAGCCGACCATCGAGGTGAGCGGGGTTTTCAGATCGTGCGATACATTGGTAATCAGGTCAATTTTGAGACGCTCCGCCTGCATCTGTTTTTCTACGCTCTTCTGCATAGCGCTCTCAATATTTTCCAGCTCTGCAAACGCCGGATACAGCAGGGATTTTTCAGATATTTCATGGATCCGGCTTTCCATGCTGCCTTCTGCCATCGTATGGATCTGTTCCATCAAAAGGCCCATCTCCCGGTTCAGGCGACTGCAGTATGTTTTCCAGGCAAACAGAATTAAAATCAGCGTGGTCAGCCCAAGAAGAATGACAAACAGTACCTCGCCATCCATTCCGTTTATCAGTCCGGTGATCATGGTAATCACGATTAGAAGTTCCGCAATCAGTGCCACACGGAACGGCCATTTACTCTGACCGGCAAGCTGCCGTTCCAGGCTGGTCCGATCTCTGTAACGCTTCCTTTCTCTGCAAAAAAAGGACATTTCTCTCAGTTGTTTCTTTTCATAGCGACAGACAAGAATGCCGGCACTGAGAAGGAAAACGCCACAGATTCCAAAAAACAGAAGACCTGTCTGCACACACTCTATTACAGTACCCCATTCGGCAACAATGCGGTATCTGGCATAGCTGTGCCGGAGCGGCTGAAGCCATCCGAAAAAAGCAAATCCTCCGACAAGAACCAGAAGCTCATTCGGCACCTTTTCGGATTTTTTCAGAAACAGCTGCTCTTTCTCTGCTTCCGCAGCGGCTCTTGCCTCAAACTGCATCTGCCGGGATTTTTCTATTTCATCTGTCTCGGACTTATCTGCGGCTGCCCCTTCGCTGCTTTTTGCTGTTTTTCCCGCTTTTTCCGGTTCGCTGCCGGCAAAAGCAGTCATTTTCGAGTTCCCGGTATTTTTTCGGAATTTCCATACCAGATACAAGGCTGCGGCTATGCCCAAAACGCCGACTACCGTCACTCCGATGCCGATACCCCATTCGATGTTGCGCCACATTCCCCATTCGAATTCAATGGCCCATTTCCGCAGAAGCTTTCCGCACAAAATCAGTACCATAGAAAGATCGGTAAGCATCCACAGCAGGATGCGTTTTTCAGTTTCCGTCAATTTTTTCAATTTTGTATCCAATTCCCCACACCACCTTTAAATATTTTGGATTTTTCGGCGTAATTTCGATTTTCTCACGAATGCGCCGGATATGAACCATGACAGTATTTTCTACGCTGTAAGCATCCTCCTGCCAGACCTGGCTGTAGATTTCTTCGGCTGAGAATACGTAGCCGGGATGCTCCATCAGAAGCTCCATAATTTTGTACTCGGTTGCGGTCAGGCGAACAGGGTCACCGTCCACCAGGAGTTCTTTGGTGTTTCGGTTCAGCAGCAGACCGCCGTTTTTCAGGATATCCTGGCTTTGTGTGGTTCCGTTTGCGGCGCCTAAGGAGAAGTAACGGCGGAGCTGGGATTTAACACGGGCCATGAGTTCGGCGGTATTATACGGCTTTGTCACGTAATCATCAGCGCCCATCGAAAGTCCGATGACTTTATCGCTCTCTTCGGTTTTCGCGGAAAGCATGATAATCGGGATGTTGTTTTTTTCTCTTATTTTCATCAGGGCGGAAAGGCCGTTCATTTTGGGCATCATGACATCGAGCAGGATCAGATGGATCTGTTCGGTCATGAGGATGTCGAGTGCCTCCATGCCGTTGTAGGCTTTTTTTACCCTGTAGCCTTCCAGTTCTAATAGTTTGCCGAGAGATCTTACGATTTCCCGGTCGTCGTCTACGACTAATATGTTGTATTGGCTCATCTCGTTTTTCCCCTCTTGGTTCTATGGTGTTTATCATAGCAGAAAAAACGGAGATTCTTTGGATAAAAAACTGACATTTTTCTTAAAATGTAATCCCCCATTACGTTTTCCTGCTTTTTTATAAAAAAAACACTGATTGGTAGAGTTGTAAGCTGGTGTAAAAAATAAAAACAAACGCATATAAATTAGTAAAAATGCCTGCCATAGCACCTGAAAAGGTAAAAAAAGATAAAAAAAGTCAATACAAGTGGACAAAATACACAATATCAAACGGGGATTTTATTTGATATAGTGTAAATATCACAAATAAGCAAAGAAAATGCGTAATAAAAACGCACAAAACAACGGAAAGGATGGGGAGCATGGCGAAGGAAAAAATGAAAAAGAAAAAAGGGCAGAAAATCGCCCCCGCAATTTTATGGAAACAGCGCTGGCTGCTTGTGATGTCAGTACCATTTGTAATCTGGCTGATTATCTTCAAGTACATTCCGCTGTGGGGATGGACCATGGCATTTCAGGAGGTAAAACCGGCAACGTTCGCACTTCCGATCTGGGAGAGAACCTGGGTTGGATTTAAGAACTTTACAGATGCATTTAAAGACCGTCTGTTCACACAGACATTAATCAACACATTGGGAGTAAGCTTCCTTGACATCGCGGTTGGAACGATCGCAGCAATTGCATTTGCGGTTCTTCTGAACGAGATGTTCTTTATGAAGTTCAAAAAAGTAACGCAGACCATTTCTTATCTGCCGCACTTTGTATCCTGGGTTATCATTGCAAGTATTGCAAAGAATATTTTCAACGACGGCGGTGTTGTTGACAGTATCTTCGGCAAGAACCTGCACCTGATGAGTTCCAACTCACCGCTTATCTGGGTAACCATTATCCTGATTAACTGCTGGAAAGAGGTTGGCTGGAACGCAATTATTTATCTGTCCGCCATGGCAGGTATTGATCCTGGTCTTTACGAGGCCGCTGATATGGACGGTGCAAGCCGTCTGCAGAAGATCTGGCACATCACTCTGCCGGGTATCCGACCGACCATCATCGTACTGCTGATTATGAGCATCGGTGGCGCCCTGAACGTAGGTATGGAGCGTCAGATGCTTCTTAGTAATCCGCTGGTTGAGGATCACACGATGGTACTTTCCTGGTTCTCTTATAAGAGAGGTATCGGAAACAGCAACTACGGTCTTGGTACCGCAATCGGTGTATTCCAGTCTGCAGTCAGCGTTACCCTGCTGCTGATCGCCAATAAGATTGCCGGTCTGGTAGGCGAAGATAAACTTATGTAGGAGGACGCGAATATGAACAAGAAAGCAAAAAAATTTGACTACGTACTGGCGGTAATCTTCGTATTCCTCGTCATCATCACCATTTATCCGTTCCTGAACGTACTGGCGATTTCGTTCAACGATTCTACGGATACCATTAAGAATGTAAACTTCATCATTCCGAGAAAGTTTACATTAAGCAACTATAAATATGTATTTAAAGACGGCGGCATTGCAATGCCGGCTGTGATTTCTGTAACAAGAACCATCATCGGAACAATCGTAGGTATTGTATGTACCTCGATGGTTGCTTACACATTAAGCCGCAGAGACTTCGTACTCCGCAAACCATTCCAGCTTCTGTTCGTTATTACCATGTATGTCAGTGGCGGAATGATTCCGGAATACCTTCTGATTATCCGTACCTTAAAGCTGGGCAATAACTTCATGGTATACATTCTGCCTGGTCTGATGTGGGTTTATAATATGATTCTGGTCCGCTCTTATATCGACGGACTGCCGATGGCTCTGCAGGAGGCAGCAAAGCTCGACGGAGCAAACGATTTTCAGATCTGGTATAAAGTCGTTATGCCGCTTTGTAAACCGGTTATCGCAACCGTAGGTCTGTACTATGCAGTAGGACAGTGGAACTCCTTCATGGATACTTACCTGTATGCGAAAAAACTCCCGACTCTGCAGTACAAACTGTATGAGATTATGAACCAGGCGACCATGAAAATGGACGTTCATGCAGGAACCAATGTACAGACGGCCGTAACACCAATGTCCGTACGTATGGCCGTAACGATTGTAGCAACTGTGCCGATCGTTATTGTATATCCGTTCCTTCAGAAATACTTTATCGGCGGTATGACACTTGGTTCTGTTAAAGACTGATAAAAAACAGTATTAAAAAATTTTTAGAAAAAGATGATGTTTATTCCTGCCAGGCGAAAGAAAGAGTGCAGGATGACATAAACCATTTTAAGGAGGGCTTTTATGAAAAGAAAAGTAGTATCACTCATGTTAGTATCTGCTATGGTGGCCGGAATGCTCGCAGGATGCGGTTCCGACAGTGGCAGCAGCAAGGGAGGGTCCAGCACAGAGACTGGATCAGCGGCAGAGGCAAGTTCTTCAGGCGAGACAGCAGATGACAAATCTCCGATTACCTTTGAGTATTTTAACGCTGATGGTAAAAACGGCAACTGGGATAACCCGGTAGCAAAAGCAATCACAGAGGCAACAGGCGTTACACTTGATGTTTCCTATCCGGTAGCATCCCAGGGTGATGCAAAAGAAGATGTTGCGCTGATGATCGCAAATGATGAGTATCCGGACATGATTTATGCAAAAGGCTCAGCAACGGATTTGTATCAGGCAGGCGCGCTGATTGATATGACAGACCTGATTGAAAAATATGGTCCAAACATCAAAAAAATGTACGGAGCAGAGATGGAAAAACTGAAATGGAGCCAGGATGATCCTGGAATCTATCAGCTTTCCTACGCAGGTGTAAACCAGAAAACCCTGACAACAGGCGGAAGCTGCCAGATTCAGTGGGCTGCATTAAAAGAGAACGATTATAAATATCCGAAGACACTGGATGAGTATGAAAAAATGATCAAGAGCTATCTTGCAGCACATCCAAAAACAGAAGATGGTCTGGATATGATCGGTATCACCATGAGTGCTTCTGACTGGCACTGGATGATTACCCTTGGAAACCCGGCAGGACTGATCGCTGATGCATCCCCGGATAATGGACAGTGGATCATTGACGACGAGTACAACGTACATTACAAACATGTAACAGATGAAGAGAAAGAATACTTCAAATGGCTGTGCCGTATGTACAACGAAGGTATCCTGGATCCGAACTTTGCAACGCAGACAGATGATGACTATATTGCAAAAGTTGCCAGCGGCCGTGTTGTTGCCATCACCGATGCTGAGTGGCATTACAGCCAGTGCGAAGCTACTCTGGTAGCAGACGGAAAAGTAGATCAGACTTATGTTGGACTTCCTGTAACCTTAAGAGAAGATCAGGTAGAAAAAGCCCTTCTGTATCAGGGAACTACCGTTGGCTGGGGTATTGGAATTACCAAGAGCTGTGAAGATCCGGTTCGTGCCATCAAATTCCTTGACTATCTGTGCTCCGATGAAGGACAGATCCTGTATCACTGGGGTATTGAAGGCGAGAACTACTTCCTCGATGATAACGGACAGCCATATCGTACCGATGAAGAAGTTGCAAAAGCTCAGTCTGATCCGGATTATGCAAAGAATACCGGTATTGACAACTACACTGGATTCCCGATCTACGGAACAGGTTCCTACTCTGAAGACGGATTCCCATATACTCCAACTACCAAAGAGTCTGTTATTGCAAACTACAATACAGCAGAAAAAGAAGGATGCGAAGCGATGGGATTTGAGATGCTGACCGACATGTTTGCACAGCCGGAAGAGTTCGATCTTCTTCCATACTCTGCACTGTGGGCATATCAGCAGCCACAGGAACTTGCTGAGAAACAGACAATTCTGGACGAAATTGCTTGGCCGGGACTTGTTAAATGCGTAACTGGTACCGAAGATGAGTTTGATGGAAACTGGAAGAGCATGGTACAGGAGCTGACAGACAATGGTCTGGCAGATGCAGAAGAAGCTATGACAGAGTTCCTTGCTACCAAACTTGTTGATGTAGAGTAAGTAAAGCAAAAACATAAGGTTTTGCCGTTGAACGGAAGGCGGCACAAAAACATGGTCTGATATTATTAAATGTCAGGCCATGTTTTTAAATACAGCGACAGTAATGGGAAATGTGAAACATTGTAAAAAGATAACAGTATATGGAAAATCTGCAAACAATTTCATGAGACAAAATCATAGGGAGGTTTTTGAAAAATGACAGAAAAGAAGGAGTTTCAGGTAAACAAAAACACACCGTTCTGGGATGCATCACTGACGGATCAGGAAAGAATCGACTGGCTGTTAAAAGAAATGACGATCGAAGAAAAACTGGGATACCTCGCCAGCTCTTCCCCGGATCTGCCGCGCCTTGGCATTCCGGGAGTCTCTGTAGGCGGTGAGGCGGCACACGGCGTTGAGGGAAGAAACGATCAGAACGGTCTTGGGAAACCGGATGTGACAACATCCTTCCCGCAGCCGATCGGTATGAGTGCATCCTGGGACCAGGAGCTGATCAGACAGGCCGGTGAAGTGACGGGAACAGAGGCGCGCGTCGTATGGCACCGCCATGAGGGCCATGGACTCAGCAGATGGGCTCCGACCGTTGATCTTGAGCGCGATCCGAGATGGGGAAGAAACGAAGAAGGTTACGGAGAGGATCCTGTGCTGACCGGAAAAATGGCCGGTGCTTATATCCGGGGAATGCAGGGCGATGATCCGAAGTATCTGCGCTGTGCAGCGACCTTAAAGCATTTCTATGGAAACAATACGGAGGTCGGCCGCGGATGGAAAAATTCTTCCATTGACCCGCGGAACAAATATGAGCTGTATCTGGAGCCATTCCGCAGATGTATTGAGGATGGCGGCGCAGAGGGCATTATGACGGCATATAACAAGATCAACGGAACGATCGGTATCCTGAATCCGGAAGTGACCGATATTCTGAAAAAACAGTACGGTCTCCGTCACGTTGTCAGCGACGGCGGTGCGATGGGACTTGTCGTGAATCTGCATCACTATTTCGGACAGCATGCGGAGACGATCGCAACGGCACTGAAAGCCGGTGTGGATGCCATGTCTGACGATCCGCGTATGGTAGAGCAGGCGGCACGCGAGGCATATGAGCTTGGCATTCTGAAGGAAGAGGATATGGACCGCTCCATTCGCTGTATGATGGAGACGAAGCTTCGTCTCGGTGTTTATGATCGGGAAAACCTGAATCCGTATGACCGTGTGACCGAGGACGATATCGATTCCCCGAAGGCACGTGAAATCTGCAAAGAGCTGAGCCGTGAATCGATCGTGCTTCTGAAAAATGAGAACGGAGCGCTGCCGCTTGACAAAGCTCTGAAAGCAGAAGATATTGCCATTGTCGGACCGCTTGGTGATGCATGGTATCAGGACTGGTACGGCGGAACGGCACCATACCGCACAACCTTCCTGCAGGGGATGGAAGTACTGAAGCAGGAGAACATTACATTCGCGGATGGTCTGGATCGCGTTGTTTTCCGCTGTGATGGAAAAGGTCTTGCCGTAGCAGAAGACGGAACACTTCAGATGGCAGATGAGCCGGATGTGTTTATCAAGGAATACTGGGGTGAGGGAAGCTATACGTTCAAGAGTGTCCGTACCGGAAAATACCTCGGCGCAAGACTCTCAGAGTCGCAGGGAGAAAAGCCGAAAATGGGACAGATTGCGGCAGACCGGGAGGAAGCCTTCGACTGGTTCGTGATGGAGATTTTCCACGTGGAGCCGCAGGAGGATGGCAGCGTTGTGCTGACCAACCGTTTCCATTACCCGGTTTATAAGGATGCGGAGGGATTTTTCTCCTTCGAGCAGACGGAGGGAATTCCGATTACGATGGAGGTTGTCGAAAACGGAATTGAAAAAGCAGTTGCTGCAGTCCGGGGCAAAAAGCAGGTTTTACTTGCGCTCGGCTGTAACTCCGTGATCAATGCGAAAGAGGAGATCGACCGCAACACACTGGAGCTGCCAGAGGAGCAGGAGATGCTGCTTGACCGGATCGCAGAGGCCAATCCGAATACCGTTCTGGTGCTGTTTACGAATTATCCGTACACACTTCAGAAAGCGATGGAAAAACTGCCGGCGATCATCATGTCTGCAACGGGAAGCCAGGATATGGGAAGCGCAATGGCAGAGGCTGTGCTTGGAATCTATGCACCGGCCGGTCGTCTGAATATGACCTGGTATGAGAGTATCGATCAGCTGCCGGACATTGACGATTACGACATCATCAAAGGAAAAAGAACGTACCGCTATTTCGACGGGAAGGTATTGTATCCATTCGGCTATGGCCTGACGTATACCACATTTGCGTATGAGAACTATAAGGTTTCCTTAAAAGACGACCGTCTGCTGCAGATCTCTCTCGATGTGAGAAATACGGGCGATACCGCAAGCGACGAGGTCGTCCAGATCTACGGTTCCGCTTTGGAATCCTGCGTAAAGAAACCAATCTGCCAGCTGCTTGATTTTGTCCGTGTGAAAAACATTGCCCCGGGCGAGACGAGACACGTTGCACTGGAAATCCCGGTAGAGGAGCTTCGCTTTTACGATGTCATCAGCCGCAGACTGATGGTAGAAGAGGGAACGTATGAAATCTATGCAGGCGCATCCTGCAAGGATAAAGCCGTTTCCACAGAAATCTTTATTCCGGGCGGAAAAAGGGGAGTACGCGATCTGAGTGCATTTACCGCGGCAGACCACTATGATGATTACGAAAATATGTATCTGACGGAAGGCCACTTCAATTTCAAGGCAGTCCGCGTGCAGGATGAGACGAAAGACGGCGTTCTCGTTTACCGTGACTGTGATCTTTCCGATGCTGCTGTTCTGGCACTTCATGTGAAGAGTGAACGCGGCGGCAGTGTGGAAGCCTTTGTGGACGGTGTTTCAATGGGAAGCTTTACCGGTGACACAAGAACCTGTGAGTTCCGCAGCGCCCCGAAACTGGACCGCTATGCGGAGAAAGAAGTAAAAGAGCGCAACCGGTACCGCGAGCCGGTTTATGAGGATGTTGAAATTTCCCTCGCAGACAGACCGCAGACGGACGGCGCATCTGAGATCCGTCTCGTCCTGAAGGGAGATATGCGGATCTGCTATCTGCGTGTGCTGAAAAATAAGAGCACAGGAAAAATTCAGATGGGCGTAGCAAACTAACCAGATAATGTATTGTCTGAAAAAAGTATTGACAAATTGCGTGAATATGAATAAAATGTTCTTGTAAAAACAAAATACGGAGATCTTCAGGGCAGGGTGTGATTCCCTACTGGCGGTATAGTCCGCGACCCGCTGCGATATCAAACAGCGGCTGACTCGGTGCAACTCCGGGACCAACAGTTAAAGTCTGGATGAAAGAAGATGAAATAAAGTTTATTTGCATGGAAATATTTTTGGTGCCCTGAATTCAAGAAAAGGAATTCAGGGCACTTTTTTTCGCGGGCAACGAGCCAAAGTCCGTGCTTGCACGAGACCTTGGCGACTGCCGCGAAAACGAGTTCAAATTCGTGGAGCGTATTTGGACTCGTTACTTCCGGCAGAACCGGTCAAGATCTCCAGAAAAAAGGAGAAATGCAGTTATGAATGCACAGACAACAGCAAAACAGACATCAAAGATGTCGCAAATCGGAAAAACCCGTTACATGGTACAGGTGGCAATGCTCGGCGCCGCCGCAGTCGTATTGATGTTTTTTGACATCCCGCTTCCGTTTGCCCCAAGTTTCTACAAGATTGATTTAAGCGAAGTTCCGGTGCTGATCGGAGCCTTTGCGATGGGACCTCTTGCCGGAGCTGCGATTGAGCTGATTAAGATTCTGCTGAACCTTGTCATGAAAGGAAGTACCACTGCAGGTGTTGGCGAAGTGGCAAACTTCCTGATCGGCTGCGCGTATGTTATGCCGGCCGCATGGATCTACAAAACACAGAAAACCAAGAAAAATGCCATGATCGGTATGGCAGTCGGAACCGTATTTCTGGCAGCAGCCGGCGGTCTTCTGAACGCTTTTGTACTGCTTCCGGCTTATGCAGCAGCCTTTGGAATGCCGATGGATGCTCTTGTGGGAATGGGATCTGCAGTCAACAAAGCAATTACAAGCCTTCCGACCTTTGTTCTGTTTGCCGTTGTACCGTTTAATATCATCAAAGGTGTTGTGGTATCACTGGTAACCATGCTTCTGTACAAGCACATCAGCAGACTGCTGAAGGGTGAGGCGATGAATTAGTTCATCATTTCCGAAATCATTTCCGTAAACGGAGAATCCAATAAATACGTTGTAGAGAGACGGACAAAATGCAGAGAGAAATCCTCTGTTTTTTGTCCGTCTTTTAAAATTTTCGGGGAATGGCAACAATGGATTGCCCACACAGGTCTTTTAGTAGTACAATGAAGCATAATCGATAAAAGAAAATACGCAGCGAAATTGGAAAGGAGCGCAAAAAAAAGAGATCCGCACATTGGCTGAAATCTCTTTTCTATCACATTTTAATATTGTTATTATGTCTCGAAACTGTTAAGCGCTTTCCAGATGTTCCATCACTTGAACGCCCCATTTAAAAAGGGCGGTTCGCATGGCGAAGGTCAGGACTGCGGTAAGCAGAATCATCACGCTCGTGGTGATGTGGATGTTGAGGTGAAGTTTTCCGTACAGCAGGTAGCCGGCTCCGATCAGGATTGCGCCGACGGTGAGGTCGATGAGGACGGAGATCAGGGAGCGGTTGTTGGATTTTATGGCGGCGGTTTCGTTTTCCCAGTTTAATTTCGGAAATGCAAGGTCAAAAAGGAGCTGTTCATAGTTGACGAACAGGGTAAATAAAACCGTGATCGCCGTGGTGTAAAGAAGGGTCGCCGGGTGCAGACCGAAGACGACAGCAATCATGTTGAAGACCAGAGCGTATGGCAAGGTGCCAAGGAGACTGATCAGGATGCCGCTTACCAGCATGGCACGGATCTGGTCGTGATAGCTCATCGGAATGCATTTCATATAGATGTATTCGCTGCCCTTTCGGGACATCGCTGTGGCGGAGATCACGCAGAACATGGACATCATGACGGCGATTCCGGCGGCAGTAAGGACGGCAACTGCGACGGGCAGTTCCCCTTTCAGGAGGCGGAATATAGTGCCATCGGCGACAAGCCGGGTCCAAAGGCCGGTAGTTTTAGCCATGCCAAGGCTGGAAATGATTGAAATGAGGGCAATACCAAGCATGAAGACCGGCCAGATGAGAGGCATCAGAACACAATTCATGAACCAGGCCGGTGTGCGGTACAGTTTTTTCCATTCAATCATCGCGTAGGTGCGGACCGGATTTTTGCTTTTGACGGTTCGGGTCACTTCTTCTTTGGATAAAATGCGTTTTTCGCTGGTGGTTTCGCTCATGCCGAGGACAGCCGGGAGGTAGATTTTCCAGGCGAGGGCGAAAAAGACAGCAAGGATGACGGCTGTTGTAGCGATGTAGAGTATCATTTTGAGAAAGGATGCATCTGCAAGGCTTCCGGTCATCAGGGGCAGGTTCGGAAAAATGGTCCGGAAGGCGCGCAGAGTGCCCTTCTGGCTTTCCATCATGTTCATAATATCCTGCATTTCAAAATTTCCGATACTGCGCGAAAATACGTTGATGCCGATCGCAAAAATCAGGGATGCGGCGAATCCGAGGTAGCTTAAGAAATCCTTGTTTCGGATATTTTTGAAAAGACGCATCACGAGCATCGTCAAAACTGCGGCGTAAACGAGCGGCACAACCGGGAAAATAAGGCAGGCGAGGATCATATTGATCCAGTAAAAAATGCCCATTTTGGCGCTGATCCCGTACCCTAACAGAAACGGAAAGAACAGCAGTACAATAAGATAGTATTCGTTCAGCAGACAGCAGAAGCCTTTCGCACCAACAATCTGCGCCGGGGTAAACGGCAGCGGCAAAAGCTTTACGAGGTCAGAGTCCATGTAATACTCGCTCAGAAACAGCGGCAGGCCATAGAAGAAAATGACCATCATGCCAATGGCACAGACGAACTCGATCAGCAGGGTTTCCAGCCCGAGCGGCTGCAGGAAGGTATAGCCGGAATATCCCAGAAGAAACAGTAAGACCGACACGGGAAGGAGGCAGACACCAAGCAGAAGGTATACAACGATACGTCCTCCGTCCGAAAATGCTTTCTTTTTTCCGCTCTTCTGATTGCTTTTTCCTGGTCCGCTTTTCAGAAGGAAACGGGTGAGAATCCATAAGTTACGCATGTTCGGTGATCTCCAGAAAGATATTTTCAAGTGTCTGATCCGGATAGGCCGCTTTTAATTCTTCCAGGGTACCCAGGTATACCTGGCGGCCGTGATGGATGATGGCGATGCGGTCGCAGAGTTTTTCCGCTACTTCCAGCACATGGGTGGAAAACAGCACGGCGTTTCCGGCATCGGCGTGTTCACGCATCATCTGTTTGAGCTCGTGCGCGGAGCGCGGGTCAAGGCCGGTCAGCGGCTCATCGAGAATCCAGACCGGCGGCTTGTGGATCAGTGCGCCCATCACCATGATTTTCTGACGCATGCCATGCGAGTAGCTCATGATACGGCTCGAAAGGTTCTCTTCCATCTCAAAGCGTTTTGCGGTTTCTTCGATAAAATGCTGACGTTCTTCCGTTCCGACACCGTAGATATCTGCCATAAAATTCAGATATTCAATTCCCCTGACGCGAAGAAACGCATCCGGGTCGTCTGGCACAAAACCGAACTGGCGCTTGGCTTCGAGCGGATCCTTCTGGATATCTTTTCCATTGATTTCAATCGTTCCCTCGGACGGTGCCAGGATGCCGGTGATCATTTTTAATGTTGTCGTTTTCCCGGCCCCGTTAGGACCGATGAAGCCGGTGATCTTTCCATCTTCGATATCCCAGGAAAGATCGTCGACGGCTTTTTTGCTTCCGTCTCCGTAAATCTTACTGACGTGGTTCAGACGAATCATGTTTTATTCCCCCTCTTTTTTCTTTGTAAAGCAAAGCTATCATTCTCTTGCTTCGTTTCTAAAAACAGACTGCCCTTTTCTCACTCCGAAAGCTCTTATCCTTCCCTCGCAGGAAAAGGAGTCAGGCGGATATTCGCAATCCGCTTCGCTACTTGCTTGATTCGGTTAAATCTCGAAGCACGGGCTGTGATCTTGTGTTTTTTTCAGTATGCATTTTTCTGTCAGAACTGTCAATCGTCGGAGCGAAAAATACAGAATTTTGTAAGAACTTGTAAGACTTTTAGAGCGTGTCTGAAAAACGGTTTTCGCAAGCTGCGAGTCCCAGTTTGTGGGAGATTTTGTCCGAATGAAGGCGGCTTAAGACCGCTACGGCAACCGAATGAGGGCAAACTATACCGCAAAGTGGAGCTTGCAGCTTGCGGAAATGCTTTTTCAGATACGCTCCAGGATCAAATTCGATTTTACGCGACAGGAAACTTCAACGAACTTTCCTGCCACGCAAAAAATCAGCCACAGAAACCCTTTCGGAAAACTGTGGCTGATGCTTTACCCTCTACTTTTTCAGAATCACATCGATGACTGTATCGACTCCATCCGGCAATACCGGGTCTTCGCCGAGATCGGCGAATGCCATGGTCGGATAATCGCTGTGTACCCAGCTTGTGGAAACCGGGATTTCCGCGCCGGTTGCGACGTAGCGGATCGCCTGAATTTCTTCTTTTTTCACGCCGGGCAGCGGCAGCGGCCCAACGGTATTTTCATAGACATGGAAATACAGATGGTTTCCGCGGCGCGTCACACGGCCAAAGTCCGGTTTTTCAATACCGGCTTTTCCGCAGCCGTAAATGCTCTCTCCGTTTTTCTTCATCCACTTTCCAATCTCAGCCAGCCGTTCGATCGACTCCTCCGGGATATTTCCCCTGGCGTCCGGGCCGACGTTCAAAAGCAGGTTTCCACCCTTCGATACGCACTCGACCAGCTTTTTGATCAGCATCGGTGCCGGTTTGAAGAAGTGGTCGTTGGCACAATAACCCCAGTGATTGTTCATCGTAACGCAGGATTCCCAGGCGATATCGTTTCCATTTACATCCTGGATGCCATTCGGCGGAATCATCTGCTCCGGGCTCACAAAATCGCCGTGGTACGGGGTCGGATTTCCGGCCGCCAGAGAACCGTAGCCCTCTCCGCTCACCTCGAGACGGTTGTCGATGATGACATCCGGCTGGAGCTTCCGCACCATATTGATCAGCTCCGTCGCTTTCCATGCTTCGCCGCGCAGCGTATCGTAGGAAAAGTCAAACCACAGCACATCGAGCTTTCCGTAGTTTGTGCAGATCTCGCGTACCTGATTATGCATGTAGGTCAGGTAGCGGTCGAAATCGCGGTCATCGTTTTTGTATGCCGGGTTGTTCCGCATCGGGTGGTTCCGGTCGCCGTAATGTGGGAAATCATCGTGGAACCAGTCGAGCAGGGAGAAATACAAACCGACCTTCAGTCCTTCTGCGCGGACGGCATCAACGTACTCTGCAACAAGGTCGCGGCCGCATTTCGTGTTGGTGGATTTGAAATCGGTATACTGGCTGTCGAAGAGGCAGAATCCATCGTGATGCTTGGCAGTCAGAACCATGTATTTCATGCCGGCCTCTTTCGCCGCTTTTGCCCATTTCCGCGGCTCGAAATCAACGGGATTGAACTCCTCAAAATATTTCATGTAATCTTCTTTTGGAATCTGCTCGGTACTCCGCACCCATTCTCCGCGTGCCGGGATGGCATAAAGTCCCCAGTGGATAAACATGCCGAAACGTGCGTCGCGGTACCACTCCATCCGCCTGTCATAGGCTTCTCTGTCAAATTTGTACATCGTTTTGCTTCCTCCTGTTTTAGTTTTATATTGGTAATGATTCAGAATACCATTTCGCATGGCTCTGAATCGTTACGTCAAGCGGATATTCGCAATCCGCTTCGCTGCTTGATTCGGTTAAATCTTGATTTTCACCCATTTTCCCTGTTTGAATCGGATCGTTGCAAAGATAAACCGTGACATCTGATCCGCCAGCACGCCGAACCAGATTCCGACGATGCCAAGCCCCAGCGTGTAACCGCCGAGATACGAAACGATCGTACGAATAAATGTAACGCTGATCATAGATGCAACTGCCGTATAAAGCGTATCTCCCGCACCGCGCAGGCATCCCATATAAATAACCTGACAGATCTGGAAAATGACGACGAAAATAATGACATGGATGATGCTGACACCGATTTCAATGATATGCTGTTCTTCGAAAAACAGGCTGTACAGCCATCTTCCGCCGAAAAGATAAATGGCAACGAGGCATACTGCGATGCCCGCGCCGATCAGACGGCACGTTCTGCCGTACTCCTTCGCCAGATCCGGCTTTTTTGCGCCAAGGCTCCGGCCGATCAGTGCAACCGCTGCGGACTGGAGGCCATCGCCGAACGCAAACGAAAGCGACATAATATTCATGCCGACCTGATGTGCCGCCATCGCATCGGTTCCCTGCTTGGCCGCCATGATCGCCGTCATCATAAAGCCGATCCGCATGAAAACCTGTTCGAAAAACACACTGTACCCGACCCTGACCAGGCTGATGAACGCTGCAATCGTCGGTTTAATTTTGTTCTTCAGAATATAGCCAAGGTTCAGGAATCCGTCTTGCCTTGTGATGGAAAGGATGCTCATCACACATCCGACAACCGTTCCTGTGACGGTTGCCAGTGCCGCACCCTGAATGCCGAGTGCCGGGAACCCGAAATGGCCGTTGATCAGAAGATAATTCAGGATAATATTAATCGTATTTGATGTTACATTTGTGCGCATCGTAATTTTTGTATTGCCCGCACCGCGCTGTGCCGAGTTGATCCCCATCTGGATACAGTTAAAAATCATACCGCCCATGATGATACGGAAATATGTTACTGCGCCATTATGAGTCTCCGCCGTTGAACCGCACAGATGGATAATCGGACTTGCAAACGCCACAAATCCAACACTGAATGCAGCTGCCGCAAGGATAATAAATACAAGCGCAGTTACCAGAGTCTCATTCGCCGCACCCTGCCTCTGCTCTCCGCGCCGCCGCGCAACGAGAGCAGAAATCGACACATTCAGCGCAAAGAAAAACGCCAGGCCAAGCAGCTTCGGCTGTGTCGTCAGACCGACCGCGGCAACTGCGTAGGAGCCAAGCGAACTTACCATCAGCGAATCTACAAGACCCGCAAATGCAATGAAAAACGACTCCACGATCGCCGGCCACGCCATGTTGACGGCGGTCTGGAATGTGTCTTTGTGGTATTACCCCTGTAACTTGTTTCCTAAGTACCCCATTTCTTTTCCTCTCTTTCGTCCCAATACCAATTTCTATTTTACTTTGTTTTAACAGAAGGATCAATACGGTACCGGCAGAAAAAAGCCAGCCGCAAAAGCAAAATTCTTTTCGCTTTTTGTGGCTGGCTTTTCTTTTATCTTTCCGTAGCGATTCAGACCCCCATCTTGATTCCGCTTACGCTACATCCCAGTATTGCTTCTTATTTTTTCAGCACAAATTCTGCCTTATTCTCTGTCGTGCTGTCGCTTCCGATGAAGACTTCGAAAGCACCGTTTTCACTTTCTACACGCTCATTTTCTGTCAGGAAGCGAAGCTCTTCTTCTGTGATTTTGAAGATGACTTCGGTTTCTTCTCCCGGCTGAAGGGTTACCTTGCAGAAATCTTTCAGCTCTTTCACCGGGCGTACCACGGATGCGGCTACGTCGTGGATGTAAAGCTGTACGGTCTCGGTTCCCTTTGTATCGCCGGTGTTTTTCACGGTTACGGAGGCTTTAATCTCATCTTCCATGCCAAGCTCTGCCTTGTCCAGTTTCACATCTGAAATTGCAAAGCTGGTGTAGCCAAGGCCATATCCGAACGGGAACAGTGGTGCGTTCGGGATGTCGAGGTATTTGGAACGGAAACGGTCTTTGTCCTTGCCCGGCACATGCGGTCTTCCGGTGGAATATTCGTTGTAGTGAACCGGCACCTGGCCTACAGAGTACGGGAAGCTCATGGTCAGCTTGCCGCTTGGAGCGTATGCACCGAAAACAACATCTGCGATTGCATTGGCACCCTCGGTACCCGGCATCCACACTTCAAGAACAGCTTTTGCTTTCGATACGACATCGCGCAGATCGAGCGGACGGCCATTGAAGAGGACAACGACAACGTTTTCATTGACTTTTGAAACGCGCTCAAGCAGTCTCTGCTGGATTTCCGGGATACGGATGTTCGCGTTGCTGGTTGCCTCGCCGGACTGCAGACGATCCTCACCGATCGCAAGAACGACAACATCGGCCTCTTTTGCTGCGTTTACAGCCTCAAGAAGCATTGCTTCTTCCTCTTCTGGCGTGGTGGACTGCTCCATCGCCTCGCCGAAGCCCTCCAGGCGGATGTCGGAGCCAAGCATCGGAGAGCCTGCATGGAAGCTCATGTTTGTCGTATCTGCCTGCGCTTTTACGGCCTCTTCCAGATTTGTCACATCCTTTGCATCTCCGATGAAGGACCAGGAGCCCATCAGGTTTCTGCTGTGGACATACGGTCCGACCCAGGCAATCTTCTTCTCCTTGCCAAGCGGCAGGATTTTCTCTTCGTTTTTCAGCAGTACAAACGATTTTCTTGCGGCTTCTCTTGCCAGATCGCGGTGCTCTTTGCAGAGAATGACCTCTTTTTCTTTCGTCTCGTCTGCGTCTTTATACGGGTTTTCAAACAGTCCCAGTTTGTTTTTCAGTTCCAGGATACGCATGCAGGACTCATCGATCAGATCCTCGGAAATCTTGCCCTCTCTTACAAGGCGGCAGAGGTTCTCGCAGTAAATACCTGTCATCATATCGATATCGACGCCTGCCTCGGCGGAGCGGACAGCTGCCTCCTCACGGTCTGCGCAGTAGCCGTGGTAAATAATCTCCTCGATTGCCGCCCAGTCGGAAATCAGAACTCCGTCAAATCCCATCTCGTCACGCAGGATGCCGCGCATCAGTTTCTTGTTTCCGGTTGCCGGAACACCGTTTACCGTGTTGAAGGAAGTCATCACCATCGCTGCTCCTGCATCGATGCCGGCTTTGTAGGATGGCAGATAGAAGTCACGGAAGGTATGCTCGGAAAGCTCTACGGTGTTGTAGTCTCTTCCCGCTGTCGGAGCGCCATAGCCTGCAAAATGTTTCACGCAGGAAGCAATTTTGTACGGCTCCTTCAGATCGTCTCCCTGGAATCCGCGCACCATTCCGGCACAGAACAGACCGTTCAGATACGGATCCTCACCGGTAGACTCCATGACACGGCCCCATCTTGCATCGCGGACCAGGTCGGTCATCGGTGCGAAGGTTACGTGAAGGCCGGAAACGGCTGCCTCTTTTGCAGCAACTGCCGCACACTTTTCGGAGAGCTCCGGTTCAAACGTTGCGCCCTGTCCCAGCGGAATCGGGAAAATGGTCTTGAAGCCGTTGATGACATCCAGCATGAACAGCATCGGGATGTGATGCGGGTGCTGCTCCACAAAATCCTTCTGGATTTTCTTTAACGTTTCTGCGCCCATGCTGCCAAGGATGGAACCGGAAAGCGCTACATTTTCCGGCGTAAAGCCTTTATCCGCCATCGGTCCCATGGCTGTGATGTCCATATCTTTATTGAAGAAGGCACCCACCACCTGGCTCATCTGGTTCACTTTTTCTTCCAGCGTCATGTCGGCCAGAAGCTCTTTTAATTTCTGCTCGGTCATTTTTTCTCCTCCATACCTCGTTTTTGCTGTATCTGCTTCTTCAGAAACCCCTAAAATGTCAGAAAAATATCGTTTTTCCGTTTTTTCTGAATCTTATACTGAAATTTTACCACATCTGACCTGAAAAAAATATCCCCTGATCCGACCTTTTTCTTTCACTATTCCGACCTGTTTGCTGCTGTTCCGGTGCGTAAGAAAGTGATAAAATCCTCTGTTATTTCCCGGACATGTGAAGGGGGCTTTCCGCTATTTTTCACTAAAGCTTCTTCGGTATTCCAGCGGTGCGTATCCCGTATTGTCCTTAAACATCTTCGTAAAATACGAGAAATTGCTGTACCCCACATACAGCGACACCGTATTGATCGGCAGCGTGCTCTGTGTCAGAAGCTTTTTTGCCTCCTCCACCCGCTTTTGGATGATATAATTACTGATCGAAATACCCTTTTCTTTTTTAAAAATCCGGGACAGATAATCCGTATTCAAAAAGACAAGCTCCCCAAGCTCCTCCCGGTGAATCTCCTCCCGGTAATGTGCATCGATATAAGCGCATACCTGACTCGTGACCGAATCTGATTTGTTGATGTACTGTCTGTACTGAACTGCTTTCCGAACCAGTACCCCGGCATATTCCATCATCTCTTCTCTGCCATAAAGGGAATTCCGATGCAGGTTTTCCATATCCGCATCTGCAAACAGTGCATACGCCTTGATCTCCCGTTCCGAAAGCCATGCATACACCACCTGCGTCAGATCGGTACGGAGTGCTACCAGAAGCTCCCTGGTAATCATTCCTTCCCGCTCCGTCCGGTCAAGGTATTTCTGCAGCCGCTCCAGCAGCTCCTCCGGTTTTTCCTCCGAAAGCAGAGCTTTCCACACATCCAGCTCCTTATTTTCGTAGCTGGTCTGCGGAGCCTGAAATTCGTTCAGAAACAGCACCTCGTTCCGCACAGAAAGGCTTCCCTCCCGCATTTTCTGAAGATTCCGGCTCTGCTTTTGCATCCCCAGTACAGATTCCCACTGTCCGGCACCGCACCACAGCTCCGGATAAATTTTTTCATTCATCCACGCAACAAACTGCCTCAGAATTTCACAATCCCGCCCGCCGTCCTGCGGAAATGCTTTTTCCTTTGACTGTGTAACAATCCAGTAGATGCCCGGTTCCTGGTAAAAAACAGTATCTACCGCAATATCCGTTTCCTCATACAGTTCCGACAGCACATTATCGATCACAAACTCCATGGTCGCGGTATCCCACATCTCCCGCTTATTGCTCTTTATTTCCGGCATCAGACAAATCAGCCGGAAATAGTGTCCCGGTCCGTATGGCAGCTGGCGCTGTGCTGCCGTTTCGCAGAATTTTTCCTCGGAGAAGCCGTCTTTCAGCACATTTTTCCAGATATCCTGCTGCAGAATTTTTCTGTTCTGGTTCCACTTGATGCTTTCCTGCCTGAGATCCTGTATTTTCTTTTCTTTCGCAACGGATTCCGCCGCACGCTGTACGGCTTCCTTCAGCTTGTCAAAATCGATGGGCTTCAGCAGATAATCGACACTGTTCAGCTGAATCGCTCTTCTGGCATAGTCAAACTCCGCATAGCTTGTCAGAAATATGACCTGGACCTTCAGCTCCTCTTTTCTGACCCACTCCACAAAGTCGAATCCCGTTCCGCCCGGCATCACGATATCGCTGATCACGATATCAATGTCCACCATTCCCATGATGTTTTTCGCCTGCTGTACGGAAAACGCAGTGTACACCTCGCTCACCCCGGTCTCTGTAAGATCGAGGTTTCTTTTGATACTTTCAATCACGTACTCTTCATCATCCACGAGCAATAGTTTCATGTTCTTCTCCCCCTGTCCTGTATGGAATATGGATATCTACAATCGCTCCGCCGAGCGGACTGTTATCGAAATGAATCTCTCCGGAATCGCCATAATAATAGCGGAATCGTTTCAGGCAGTTTTCAATCCCGATATGCTTTCCATGCTCGGAAATATCTTCCCCTGCTTTCAGCCTTTGCAGCGTCTCCTCCGGAAAGCCGTTTCCGGTGTCCGAAATATAAATGTTGACATACTTTTCGTCTCCGCGGTCCTCCGGGTAAACCGTCACGGAAATCAGCGGAACCGTCTCCAGCGTCAGGGCATGTTTTGCCGCATTCTCTACAAACACCTGAATCAGGAACGGGAAGATTACTGCGTTTTCCACCTCTTCATGAACCTCAAAATAATAGGTGAATTTTTCCGGATAGCGCAGCAGCAGAATTTTGAGGTAATTTTCACAGTGGTTCGTCTCCGCCGTTACCGGCACCATCTCGCTTGTATTCCGGAAAATATACGCAAGATAATCGGACGTAATACGGCTCATCGACTTTGCATGGTCGTACTGACCGAAGTCGATCATGCTGTAGATAAAGTTCAGACAGTTCATATAAAAATGCGGGCGGATCTGGATTTTCAGGTAGTCCATCTCGATTTTCTGTTTTTGCAGCTCCTGCTCATACAGCGTGATCTTCAACCGGCGGATCTGGTGAATCATGTTTCGGAATTTATCGTCAATCTGCTCCAGCTCTACCAGGTTTCCTTCCGACATCTGATAGGTGAGGTCCCCATTGTCATATTTCTGAAGATTTTCCGTAAACATACCGACCGGCTTCAGGATTTTTGTTTCCAGGTGGAACAACAGCACGGAACCGGCAATCACCATCAGAAAAGCAACACCAAGAAGGGCAAACACACTTCCCGTCATCAGATTTAAGACTCCCGTCCAGGAGATTTTAATCCGGATTTCAAACGGTGCCTGCGAAAGCTCCTGCCGGAAGGTATAATTGCCGGTATCAAACTTCGAACTGTCCGTTACAATTCCTTTTTCCGTCAGTATTCCGATGCTTTTTCCGTTCTGGTCAACGAGGCTGACATAGCCGCTCTTCCCAAGAGACAGTTCAGAGAACGGTTCCAGAATTGTCTTCAGATTGACGTAGCAGCCGAGTCCGACGCCCTGACTCTGCGCTACCTTGAGCATATAAATATCGTCTCCCTGGCACATCACGGTCCATTTTTTCTTGACTGCATACGCCTGCTGCGACAGGCTTTTGATCCTGCGCTTCAGCGCTTCCTGCAAATAGGGATCAACGGTGTAAAGCCCGTCGGAGGAAATGCTCAGCTGATATAAGCTGTCATCCTTCTGCGTATAGAGAAAAACATTGTAATCCGTTCCAAAATCCCACGCTGCAGATACATAATTCCTTCGCAGCTGCGTAATGACATATTCCTCATACTGATCCTTCTCCATCAGATCCATATATTTCCAGAACGCAGAATCCGGGTTGGAGCCGTCCATTACAGTCGAGAACAGGTTTCGGCTGATTCGAAAAAAACGGTTATCCAGCTCATCCGTATACAGCTTTGAAATCTCTTCCAGCTGCTCATATACCTGCCGCTGCGTCCGGTTCAGAATAAGCACGCTCCCAGCCAGAAAAAGCAGCAGCATACTCAGCAGGCAGATCAAAAGATAACGCCCCTGCTGCGCCAGTGTTGTTTTTTTCGTCTGTTTTGAAATACGCATGAAGTTTCCTCCTTTTTCTGTTCCGGTACACTCGAAATTTTTCCGTGTTTGATTTTACGAACTGATCTTTTTTTCTGAATATAATACAGCAGAAAAACAGTACACCTCATGTTTCCATGAGTCTGTACTGTTTTTCTGATTTATGTCGGAAACACCGAAATGTTTCTCTTTTTTATTCCTGCATGGAAAATCATCCCTTTACCGCACCAAGTGTGATACCTTCTGCGAAGTATTTCTGAAGGAACGGATAGATGATAAACAGCGGCAGCATGGCGATAAATGCGATTGCCATACGGATCGAGGTTGTCGGCAGCTTTGCCACCTCGGCACCGATATTTCCGGTTACTTTTCCACTTGCCAGGTACTGAATATCGGTGATCATCTGGTTCAGCAGGTTCTGGATACTGTAAAGCTTCTGGCCTTCATTTCCTGATAAATAGTATAAACCATTTGTCCAGTCATTCCAATAGCCAAGTGCGGAAAACAGTCCCATGGTTACCAGAATCGGTTTTCCAAGCGGCAGTGTGATGCTGGTGAAAATCTTCATGTGTCCTGCGCCATCGATTTTGGCCGCCTCGAACAGCGCGTCCGGGATACTGGTGTTAAAGTAGCTTCGGATCATCAGCACGTTGTTTGCACTTAACAGGAAGCCCGGAACAATCAACGCCCAGATCGTGTTTTTGATGTGAAGATAATTTACATACATCAAGTAGGTCGGCACCAGTCCGCCGTTGAACAGCATCGTAAAGAATACGAAAAAGGTAATTGCTCTGCGGTACGGCAGTTTTTTAACAGAAAGCGGATATGCCAACAGAGCGGACATCGCAATATTTGCAGCGGTACCAACAATCGTTACAAAAACGGTGATTCCGTACGCTCTCAGGATTTTCTCACCCTGACGGATGATATAGGAGTAAGCATAAAAGCTGAATTTCTCCGGGAAGAACGAATATCCGTTGCGGATCAGTGTGTTTTCATCGGTCAGCGAGGAAATAAATACGAGTACAAACGGCAGTACAATGGATAACGTAATCAGAATGAGTACTACATTAATCCAGAACTGGAAACGTTTTGCTTTTTTTGAATTTGTCATACTTCCATCCTCCTAGAATAATGCCTGGTCTTTGTCTACTCTGCGGACAATCCAGTTACTCAACATTACGACACAGAAGCCTACCAGAGACTGGTATACACCGGCTGCAGATGACATACTGATATTTCCCTGCTCAATCAGGGCGCGGTATACATAGGTATCGATAACGTTTGTGGTCGGGAACAGAACACCGGAGTTCATTGGTACCTGATAGAACAGACCGAAATCGGAATAGAAAATTCTTCCGATGCTGAGAAGCAGCAGGGTGATGATGGTCGGAACGAGGCTCGGCAGTGTGATTTTCGTAATCTCCTGCCATTTGCTTGCGCCGTCCAGTCTGGCAGCCTCATAGAAGGAAGGATCGATACCGATCAGCGATGCAATGTAGATCAGGCATCCGTATCCTACGCCCTTCCAGCAGTTCGCGATAATCAGGATCGCCGGCCAGTATTTCGGTTTCTGGTACCACTGAATCGGGTCAATGTGGAACAACGGAAGGATCGAGTTGTTGACAAGACCATTTTCTGCACTCAGAAGCGCATATACGATGTAGCTTAAGATAACCATGGACATCAGGAACGGAAGAAGAATCGCACTCTGATATATCTTTTTGAGCTTTGTGTTTCTTACCTCCGTAATCAGAATCGCAATGGCAATTCCGACTACCATGTTTACAAGAATAAATGCAACGTTATACAGCAACGTGTTTCTTGTAATAATCCATGCATCCTTGGAAGCAAACAGGAACTTGAAGTTTTTAAGTCCTGCCCACGGGCTTGCCCAGATACCTTTCGCAAAATTCAGTTTTTTAAACGCAATCACCATACCTGCCATCGGGATATAGTTGTTGATCAGCAGATACAGAAGTGCCGGAAGCATCATCAGATAAAGCGGCCAGTATTCCTTCAGCACGTTTTTCTTTTTTCCTTTTTTAACCTCTGCTTTTTTCATAAAGCGTGTCTCCTTTTATGAGGGCTGTTTTTTCAGGTTCTTTCACAGAGAAGGCTCCACATCTTTTCTAGTAAGAGTGGAGCCTTCGGTTACTGTATCACACCGGATTTTCTTCCGCCCCGGTCGTGTTCTTTTTACAAATTAGCCTATTTCTTTGCAAGAAATGCATCCAGCTGCTCCTGCTTTGCAGCAATGACATCATCGATTCCCGCATCGTCCAGTGCCTCCAGGAACTGTGGAAGCAGTTCTTCCGGATCTCCGGAGCCGCTGCTAAGTGCGCCGTTGTACTGGCTGATTACGTTGTTCAGGGCTGATACCTGATCCGCATATTCGCTGTTATCAAAGACAAATCCCAGTGCTTTCGACTCGATACCGGAAGCGTTGAACTCCTGCATTTTGTCCCAGAGCTGCGGGTCAGATCCATCCCATTTGTATGCGATGAACTGGTTCGGAAGCTCCCATCCACAGTTAAAGCTGTAGCCTGCATTGTCTGCTGTTACACCGTCCGGGTAGTTGATGATTCCGTTTTCTTCATCTTCTACTACGTAGTCGGTTCCCTCTTCGCCCCAGTTCAGAAGGTTCATGACCTCCGGGCTGCCATAGATATAATCGAGAACCTGCATTGCTTTTTCCGGATTTTCGGAGTTCTGTGCTACAGAGAAGATAATTCCGCCGTAAGAGGATGAGTTGATGATCGGCTGATCATAGAACGGTACGATTTCAAACTCATATCCTGTGGAGCTCTGGAACTCAACCGGGGTACCTGGATGATAAGCAAAGAACAAGGAGAAGAGATTTCCTGCTTTGCATACGGTTCTCCAGTTTTCTGTGTTTGTTCCGGCATCCTTGCTGATATAGCCTTTCTGATACCAGTCATGCAGCATAGTTGCAGTCTCCTTGTACCAGTCGCTTGCAAAGTAGTTTTCTACGGTTGTGCTGTTGGTCTGATCCATCAGAGCGCCCGTGTTGGCATCGCCAAGTCCATCAGCGCGGGACAGACGGCTCAGAGGCGTATCACTGTTGTTGCTGGAGAACAGCATTGTCATATCAGGCTCGCCTGCCTGTACGGTCTCAAATACTTTCTCCATATCCTTCGGCTCTTTGATTTCATCGGTATTGATATTATACTTTTCTACCAGGTCTTTTCTCATGAAGATGGCTGGAATGCTGCCTCGTTCGATCTGGTTCGGAACGCCATAGACAAACCCATCAATCTGATTTGTTTTTGCAATATCCTCGCCATAGATATCTTTCAGGTTTGTGCCGTATTTGTCAATCAGTTCAGACATATCCATGATCTGGCCGGAATGCATATACTGTACAGCTGTTGTTGCATTTGTGTACAGAAGATCGATTTTCTCATCGCCGGAAAGCATCAGCTGTAACTGCTGAGATGCGCTTGCCCACGGAAGAACAACGATATCGAGCTTTGCATTCAGCTCCGGCTCCAGAATCTCGTTGATTTTTTCTTCGATTCTCTCTTCATCCTGCTGCTGGCTGCCCTGCAGTACCATAGTTACAGTGTACGGCTCGCCTTTTTCCTCTGTCTTTGCTGTGCTTCCGGAAGCTGCGGAGGAACCGGAATCAGAACTGGATCCTGTGCTTCCGCATGCTGCCATGGAAAATGCCATAGTTGCTGCAAGAATGCCTGCTAACACTTTTTTCTTCATACTTTTTCTCCTTTTCACGTATCGTGTTGTGTGACCTTTGATGGTTGTATTATAGCAGGATTTTGACTTACAACTCTATAACTGATTTGACTTTGAAGTATCACTCTTCCGACCTTTGTGTCTTTTTTCTGTCAAAAATCTTCCACCATCTTTGCCCCTTCTGCCCCATCGAGTTCGGCCACGGTTCCATTCATGACACGGTAGACTCTCTGGCAGAGGCCGAGGACACTCGGACGGTGCGTCGTAACGATACAGGTTTTGTTGGGACGCTGACGGATGATGTTTCGGAGGACGTTTCGTTCCGTCGTGACATCCAGTGCCGAGGTGGCTTCATCGAGAAGCAGCACCGGGGCATCGCGGAGGACGGCACGGGCGATGGCAAGCCGCTGGGACTGGCCTTCGGAGAAACCGCGGCCACGTTCCCCGACGCGGCTGTTGATGGTATCCGGCAGATGCTGAACAAAATCCCAGGCGCAGGAGATTTTGAGCGCTTCGATGATCTCCTCGTCGGTCGCATCCTCTTTTACCATGCGCATATTTTCGGCGATTGTGCCGGAAAGGATCGTATTTCCCTGCGGAACATAGGCGAAGAGATGACGCGTTTCGGCGTTCATGGGAACCGTTTTTCCGTTTGAGGCAATGATCACGGTTTCCCCCTCCTGCGGGCGGATAAGGCCGAGAATCAGGCGGATCATCGTTGTTTTTCCCTCGCCGGACGGGCCAACCAACGCTACAATCTCGCCGGGGGCGGCCTGAAACTCCGATCTGGTGATTACTTTGTTTCCTTCTATATAAGAAAATTCTACCCCATGCATCTGTACCCGGAAGCCATCCTTTGCCAGTGGATCGAGCTTGGCGCTATCCGGGATATGGACTTCTTTTGGCAGCTCTACGAGCTCACGGATCCGGTGCGCCGAGACGGAGCTGTTGAGGAAGGACGGAATAATCGAAATCACGTTTCCAAACGCGCCGGAAAGGTTACTCCGCTGCTGCAGGAACAGCGTCATGGTTCCATAGGTAATGTCGTGCGTCCACAGACGGAACAGGCAGTATCCGAACGCCGTAAACTCCACCGCACTCCCGAGAATAGACATTACGATATTGGTTTTAATCGTAAACAAATTATATTTCAGGCTGATGTCCTTGAAAAGACCCTGCCACCAACGCATCTTTTTACTGTAATACGGTGCGATGCCAAACGACTTGATCGTATCAAAATTGTAGAACGCTTCTACCTCAAAGCTCATCAGATTACTGCTCATCTCGCGTACTTCTTTGCTGTATTCCCGCTGACGGCGGATCATAAACCGCGACATCAGAAGCAGGAACGGTGCGCTTAAAAAAGCAATCAGTGCCATGACCCAGTCATAATGCAGAATCACGAAGAAGGTGGCAATAAACCGATACACGGCAATGATAATCGTCGGGAGCCAGCTGATTGCGTTGCCGCTGACCGTTCCAATGTCGCCGTTGAAACGGTTGAGTACGTCACCGTTTGCGTATTTGCTGATTTCCAGCCAGTCCGCATCGACGATTTTGTCAAAAATATCCGCCTGGATGTCGTTGTTGATGGCGATACCAAGCTTCGTTGAAATGCGGTTGATGACACTCTCAAACCCAAGGCTGAACACGGTGCTTCCGATCATGATGCAAAGCAGCAGCGGGAGCTTCTGTATCTGGTATCCGGTGATGATATCGATCAGGTATTTTCCTGCCACGCTGCCGACAAGCCCAAGCGAAGTGCTTAAGATACCGAGAATCGTATAAAAAACAATCGCACCCTTATAGCGCGCGCTGTAGCCAAAAATCCATTTCCAGTCATCGATGATTTCCGAGAACGTTCCGTTTTTCCATCGCTCCGACAGGATGCGGAGAGACTCGAAGGGAGCGTCTTTACTTTTCTCTCTGGATTCTTCCTGCATGCGCGTCTCCTCTCTTTTTCCAGTCTGCGGTGCGGATCATATCGTATTTTTTCAGCAGCTCGACACGTCCCGCGCCCACTTCAATGCTCGATTTCTGTTCTTTTTCTCCCTGTCCCAGCCATTTCAGGATCCGCTGCACATATGCAGCCGGAAGCAGAAACGGATACCTCGCCGCATAGGGATACTTGTTTTTTATATAGGAAGCTTCCGGAACCAGCGATTTCCAGATTCCCCCGGCTGTGTGCTTTTCCGCCCCGGTCTCTGCCGCATACAGGGTAATGTTTGCACTGTGGATCCGTCCCGCGCTCGATTTTCCGAACGAACCGGCATCGAGAATATCGATCAGAAGCGCTTCGGAATCCGGGTGAAGCTTCTTTGCGGCACGGACTGCCCCACTTGCTTCATAGGAAAAGCCCAGATAGCGCTCGCCGATATCCAGCAGATTGATACAGAAACACGTCATGTGATACTCTTCGCACAGCTGCCAGAACATTTCCCAGTCTATTTTTCTTCCATAGATACGAATCATCTGTACCATATCACAGATCTGACGGATCCCGACGCCGCCATGAAGAAAATGCTTGAAGCTGTGGCAGAGAAGGTAGAAAAGATGATGCGTTTCTTCTAAGGTAAAAATGCTCTGTCCCTGTACTTCCACCCGGGATGGATGCGCAAAAACATCGGAAAATGCACGATTCAGATAACCATAGGCAGACGATTCCGTACTGAACAGTCTGGTATGTATTTCATAGAAGGCTCCTGTTTTCGGATGAATGTAGCCCATCTCTTCCGGGACAATACCGTCTTTGGTGCCATCCGGCATTGCGGCTTCTTTGTCCCGCACAAAGCCCTTCCGCATAAAACAGGCATCTACTGCCGCAAAATCCTTTGCCTGAATCAGCAGATCCTCATCCCCGGACGGGCGCAGATCCGGTTTCGGATAGAGACTTCTGCACACAATCCCTTTCATCACCAGCGGCTGCACGCCCAGCTGCTCCAGCTCCTTTTCATCTGTAAGAAACAGCGCGGTACGCGAAACCTGCTGCAAAATGCTCTGCATCGCCTGCGTTTTTACCTGTCTGCGAAGCTCATCCGGAAGCTCTGCAAATTCCGGTGTTTTGCCCACAACATCGTAGACCGCTGACAGCAGCGAATGCTGTGCCGCGAGGACAAACAGATGATTCCATTGTTTTTCTGTCAGCGCCGCAAGTTCTTCTAGAGCTGCTTTTTCTTCCGTCAAAAACGCACGAACCACCGCAAGGAATGCGGTTTCTGTTTCTGTAATCATGTTTTTTCCCTTTCGTTTTCCCTGTGTGCGGGTCTTTTTCCCTGTAAAAGGCGATAGATCCGGTTTCCCATCGGTCGAAGCGGAATCATGCGAATCCAGACCTTCTCAAAAAAGCCCCACCAGAAGCTTCCCGGCGCAAGCCTTTTTCCTTTTCGTTCCACCTGTGTCACCCGTGCAAAAATCTGCTCCCGCCGCACATTATGTTCGATTTCTGTCTGTCCGTCCCCGATCAGGTCGTAACTTTCTCCATGAACACCACAGATCCGGTGCACCACAAACTGTCCGCCCGGCCGCTCATAAAATACGATATCGCCCTTTCGCAGCTCCCGCTCCGGGGCACGAAAAAAAATGCTGTCCCGCCCGTGGATCAGAAACGGTGCCATGCTGCTCCCGGAAATCACCATCCGCACTTCTTTTCCCTGCTCTACCAGCTCTTTTAGCATTCCGACATAGGCGCGGGTGTCTACCAGCCTCATGCTTTTTTCTCCATTTTCCGCATCGCATTTTTTTGCAGGAAAGCCGCAGCTGCTGCTTCTTCGGACGAATCCCTCATAAGCTCCTGCTCCAGCGTTTTCACCGCATCCTCCGAAATGTCACATGCCAGATGATAAATTGGTACCTTTCCCACCAGACGCTCGAGAAGATCCAGGTTTTTCACCAGTCCCTCCCGCTCCCAGCGGTTCATGGTAATCTGTCCGTACAGGCTTGTAAATGCCTCTGCCGGGCGAAGCCGCCATGCCTGGTTCAGCTTCGCCTGGCTCAGCATCACAATGCATCCGATTGGCAGTTTTTTGTTTTCGCAGACCTCCGACGTTCCGCAGACCGGCCAGCCATTTGCTGTCCACGTTTTGCCGTCATATTCAAGCAATGCCTTATCACCGTTTACAGTACGGCTTCCCCGGTACTGCTCCCAAAGGCCCGCCTGCGTGGTTTTGCCCGTTCCCGATGGTGCAGAAAAGAGCATGGCCCTCCCCTGGTACTCCAGGTATGCACAGTGCAGAATCAGGCATGGACGCTCCGACAGGCGGCGTTCCAGTGCAAGAAGAGACAGAAATACAACCTCATATTTTGCAACTCCATCCAGATACCATCTTCCGACAAACACCTGTGCATGATTTTGTGCTGTCTCCCGATACAGTGCATAGGGACGCTCTTCTCCTTTCACACCGATCAGGCGGCTTTCCAGTCCTTCTCCGTTACGAAACACCTGCAGATCGACCCGATTTACAAGCAATTCGCCTTCCGCCTCCGGAAGTGTATCAACAATGGTAATGGTATAGGTGTAGTCTGCCGACTCCTTTTCCACCGCAAACTTTTCCATATCCGCCGGAAGAACCAGCTCCTCCGGAAAGCGCAGCCGGAAGGAAAAGCTCCCTGTCTGAAATGTTTTTTCCATAAAAACTCCTCTTTTTTTCTCTGTAATCTTCCATTTTCCACACATCGTGTCACGATCCCTTTTTCCGCATTTATGATAGCAAAAAAAAGATGCTCCGTCAATTGTTTACTCCTCTTATGTAATGTAACTTGTAATTTTTTTTACTTCCTTTTCTTTCCTGCTTTTCCTTGACTTTTCCTCTTTTTTCTTTTATAATTACTTGTAATGATAGTTGTAATTGCATTTCTGCGCGCTTTTCCTATTTTACCGGTTTGACGGCAGAAATGGTGTTCGCCCGAAAAGGCACGGCACTTTGCAAGAGGAGGTTTTGATGGAACCAATGGCTTCTCCGACCTGGTCGGATCTGTTACAAACGATAAAAGAAAAGAAATATCGTGTCAGCGCCGATTATCTGCTGCGTGAAATCGCAGGAGAATACGCGATCATTCCCGTCGGGGCTGCGTCTCAGATTTCGAATGCTGTAATGGTTCCAAACGATACCGCCGTATTCCTCTGGAATGCATTTTTGCAGCCGCATACCATTTCGGAGGTCGTTGCACAGGCGGCAGAAGAGTATGAGGCTCCGGAGGAAAAAATTCAAGATTCCGTATTAAACTTTGTGCATGATACTTTAAAATATCAATTATTAGAGGAGGTTGTTTCATTATGAGAAAAGAGTGGATGGAACCTGTAATCGAGGTTCAGGAATTTGTTGCAAATGAGTATGTGGCGTCTTGTGGAGATAGTGGAAAGGTTTATAAGTTTGAATGTAATGCCGGAGATAGAAATTTATGGGACTATCCTTATAAAGTTTATATTGATTCAAACGGTAACGGCATTTATGATGAGAATATCGATAAATATCTGAGTAAATATCATGCCTGTGGTGCTGCTCACGAAGCACCTGTAAATGATGTATTTTTATCCGGTTTCATGAAGGATACACGTCCATTTCATGATCATACCCCTGTCCCTGTAATTATCTGGAGAGGTGAAAACGGCGATAACACACACTGTACCACCAACTTAGATATCAGCTCCTGGACGACCGCAAAATCCTGATTGTTCCCACAACATCATATTTTTTCAAACGACTGTAAAAGGATCGAACCAACCGTTTCGATCCTTTTCTTTCTGTTCCTAGGCAAAGCGGATATTCGCAATCCGCTTCGCTACTTGTTCATGGCCGAATAGCTGCTTCGCAGCTTATCAGGAGTGGCTTATACCACTCCTGATACAAGCAAATCCCACCCCACTGCTTATTGCTTCACGCAATAGAAGCAGGGGACTTGCCTGATTCGTTTCATCTCCGGTCCTCCGGAGCGTGTCGGAAATGATTTTTCAGACACGCTCCGGACCGGTTTTTGTTTTTTCGGAGGAATTTTTATGAACTATATGGACGACGCTTCGACCTTTGAACGTTCCCTTCTCCAGAAAGCCCGCCAGAAGCACATTCCCGTTACCGGTGCGCTTGAGCTTCTGCCGCTTTGCAATATGAACTGCGACATGTGCTATGTCCGGCTGTCCCGCTCGGAAATGGAACGGCAGGGACGGCTTCGCACGGTGGAGGAATGGGTTCGCCTTGCAGAGCAGATGCAGAAGGCCGGTACCGTTTTTCTTCTTCTGACCGGCGGGGAGCCGCTGCTCTTTCCGGATTTTAAAACGCTGTATCGCAGGCTTCGAAATCTGGGCATGATTCTCACCATCAATACAAACGGAACCCTGCTGGACGAAGCCTGGGCTGATTTTTTTGCCACATACCCGCCGCGCCGCATCAACATCACGCTCTATGGTGCCGATGCCGCTTCCTACGACCGTCTGTGCCATTTTCCGCAGGGCTTCGATCAGACCCTTCGCGCAGTCCGGCTGCTCCGCGCACGAAACGTGGATGTGAAGATCAGCTGCTCCGTGACCAAAAAGAATCCGCAGGATTTTTCCAGAATTTTTGCCCTCGGAAAAGAGCTCGGTGTCCCTGTTCACGCCGATCACTACATGATGCCCGCCGTCCGGGAACGCTCTCTCCCCTTCGATGCACAGGTACGCCTGCTCCCAGAGGACGCTGCTGCGTTGGCCTTTCAGGCACTGAAGCTGCAGCTGGACGCCGATATTTTCCGGCAATATGTCCGGGAATCCGTCCGCCGTGTCAACGACCCTGCTTTCCCGCGGGGCGACGGCCACATTTCCTGTCTTGCCGGGAACTGCTCTTTCTTTATCAACTGGCAGGGACGGCTTTTCCCCTGTGTCATGCTTTCAGAGCTGTCGGCGCCGGCCTTCGATCTCGGCTTTTTGGCAGCCTGGGAAATGGTTTCCGCAAAAGCCCGGAGTCTTTCACTTAGCACAAAATGCCGGCAATGCCGTTTCCGGCCGATCTGCCGCACCTGTGCAGCAGCTTCCTTTTTAGAGACCGGTTCGTATCAGGGCGCGCCTGATTATCTCTGCCGCTATGCCGAACATTATTATAATCTGCTGCTGGCTGAGCTCGCTTCCTTTTCTTCCGATCCGTCATAAGTTGTATCTGCGCAAAAGCGCCGGGCACATATCACTCTGCCCGGCGCTTTTGTGTTTATTCTTCTATTTCCTGCAGACGCTCATCCAGTACTATGGTCTCGCCCGCTTTCAGTTTTACCGTGCGGCGCACGCTGCCGTACACGATTTCCCCTTTATACGCCTGATCTGCCGTCACCCGGCACTGCAGCAGCCTTCCGTCTTTCCACGCAAGTGCAATCGATGCATTTCCAACCAGACGCAGACCATTCACTTCACCGTGATCCCACGCCTTCGGCAGCGCCGGAAGGAGAATGATTTTGTGTTCCCTGCTCTGCACCAGCATCTGTGCAATCGCCGCGGTCACACCGAAGTTTCCGTCTATCTGGAACGGCGGGTGGCGGTCAAAAAGATTGGCATAGGTGGATTTTGCCAGCATCTGGCAAATGTTCTCCCACGCTTTTTCACCATCCCACAGCTTCGCATAAAAATTGATGATCCATGCCCGGCTCCAGCCCGTGTGGCCGCCGCCGTTTGCAAGGCGTACACGCAGGGTTTCCGCAGCCGCGGCGGCAAGCTCTGGTGTTTTATCCATCGAGATCTGATCGGACGGATACAGGCCGTACAGCTGCGACACATGGCGATGTCCCGGCTCTGCTTCCTCGTACTCCTCCATCCATTCCATGACTCTTCCTGTGGAATCGATGCGGATCGGCGGCAGCTTTTCGAGCGCCGCATTGATCTCCTTCTGTAATTTCCGCATATCCGAAACGTCTGGAATTTCCGCCTCATCCACAGCATCCCCGAGAATCTCTGCCGCTTTTTTGCAGCCGGTAAACAGCTCGCGCAGAATCTCCAGATCCATGGTCGCTCCCATGCAGCAGCAGCCCTGCTCACCGCTTGGCAGAATATAAACATTTTCCGGCGACAGGGACGGGTTTGTTACAAGATAGCCGTCCTTTTCCTCCAGAAAGTCCACGAAAAACAGCGCCGCTTCCGCCATCACCGGGTAGGCCCATTTCAAAAATTCCAGATCCTGCGTATAGGAATAATGCATCCACAGATGCGTGCAGAGCCAGGCAGCTCCCATTGTCCAGATCGTCGCCGGAATCCAGTTGTCCTGTGGCGCGCAGTCTCCGTAAAGATCGGTATTGTGATGCGCCATAAGGCCACGGCAGCCGTACATCCTGCGCGCAATACTCCGCCCGTGCTCCCTCATCCGCCCGATCAGATCAAAGAGTGCCGTGTGGCATTCCGGCAGTGCGCAGACCTCTGCCGGCCAGTAGTTCATTTCCGTATTGATGTTGATCGTATATTTGCTGTCCCACGGCGCCATGAAATCCTTGTTCCAGATGCCCTGCAGCGTCGCCGGAAGATCCCCCGGGCGGCTGCACCCGATCAGCAGATACCGTCCGTAGTCAAACAACAGCTTTGCAAGCCCTTCGTCCGTACCGCCGCTTATGATCCTCTGCAGACGCTCGTCGGTCGGAAGCGCGGCATTTTCCTCTTTTTCCGGCAAAGATAATGCCACACGGTCGTAAAACTCCCGGTAATCCTTCTCATGCTCCGCCAGCAGCTCGCCATACTCCCGTGCCATCGCACGCTCCAGCTTTTCGGTAATTTTCTCTGCCAGCACATCCTGCACACGGCAGACCGCGCGGTCCAGATCGAGTTCGCGGCGGTACAGCGATCATCGCACCAAGCCGTCCATTGCCGAGCGGCAGTGCTTCCTCCCACTCTGCGGCTGGTTTTGTATACCATAATGTACTCATATCCTGTCTCTCCATTCTGTCACCAAAAGAGGGAGGCAGACGATTCCACTTCCCTCTTCGTTTTTCAATTTTTATTTAATACTCGACGTTCTCTTCATTTCCTTCTTTTCTGACCGTCAGAATCTCTGTCTCACGTCCTGTCAGCGCGCGGCTTCTTTCGCCCGGCTGCTGTCCGCCGATGGAGATTTCATACTCGCCCGGCCGTACGACACATCCGCCGTCCTCTGTGATAACAGCAAAATCTCTTGCATGCAGTGTCACGGAAACCTCTTTTTCTTCTCCTGCCTGCAGTTCCACGCACGCGATGCCTTTTAACTGGAAGCCTGGCTCACCCGGCTGTGCGTTTTTGTATTTCACATAAACCTCTACGCTCTCATGCAGCGGATATGCACTCTCATTCTTCACCTTCGTGCACACGGTCACATCGTCGAGCACCGCGCTCGTCTCCTGTTCCGTTTTTGCGCCGCTGTAGGAAATTGTTCCATACGTCAGTCCATATCCAAATGGATACAGAATATTTTTATCAGTATAGCGGTAGGTTCGTCCTGCCATGCTGTAATCGGTGAACTCCGGCAGATTTTCCGTTCCCTGATAGAAAGTCACCGGCAGTTTTCCGTTCGGTGCATAATCGCCGAACAGCGCCTCTGCCACGGCTTTTCCGCCGCGCGCACCCGGATACCAGCTGTCAAGAATAGCCGGTACATGCTCCTCGGCCCAGGACAGGTCGATGGCACTTCCTGCCGAGAGAACGAGGACTACCGGTTTTCCAACCGCTGTGATTGTCTCAAGCAGTTCCTCCTGTAAACCCGGCAGATTGAGGCCCAGCTTATCGCCGCTCGCGTATTCGTTTCCGGCATCGCCTTCCTCGCCCTCAACAGTTGCATCAAGTCCAAGGCACAGAACGACAACGTCTGCATGCTCAGCGGCAATGACAGCCTCTTTGAAACGGTCTTTGTCCTCGCCGAGTCCTTCGACTTTATTTTTATACAGATGGCAGCCCTCTGCGTATGTCACTCTCACATCATCACCGACATACTGCTGAATTCCTTCCAGCGGTGTGATGTATCTGGACGATGTTCCCTGATAGTTTCCAACCAGCGCTGCTCTCGAGTTCGCGTTCGGTCCGATCACAGCGATACTGCGGATCTTCTTCACATCGAGCGGCAGCATGTTGTTTTCATTTTTCAGCAGAACCATACTTCTTCTCGCTGCCTCGACGGACAGATCAACATGCTCTTTGCACTCGACTAGATCGTAGGACAGATCTTCGTACGGTGACGGATAGTCTTTCATCATACCGAGGCGGATGCGGATTTCCATCAGGCGCTCAACTGCCGCGGTGATTGCCTCTTCGGATACCAGGCCATCCTCGTATGCTTTCGGCAGATGCAGGAAAGCAACGCCGCAGTTCAGGTCACAGCCGTTGTTGACGGCACGCGCTGCGGACTCCTCTACATTTTTGGTCACTCTGTGGTGCTCATGGAAATCTATGATTGCCCAGCAGTCGGAGACAACATGGCCTTCAAAGCCGAACTCATCGCGCAGGATGTCCTTTAACAATGTCTTGCTTCCGCATGCCGGTTCACCGTTGACACGGTTATACGCGCCCATGACTGCCTCGACTTTTGCATCCTTGACACAGCGTTTGAAGGCATACAGATAGGTGTCATACAGATCATGTTTGCTGACTCTTGCGTCAAACTCATGGCGGATCGCCTCTGGGCCGCTGTGGACGGCGAAATGTTTGGCACACGCCGCTGCCTTCGGGTGATCCGGGTCCGGTCCCTGTAATCCGCGGATGTAGGCGCATCCGAGCTCACCAGTCAGATACGGGTCCTCACCATATGTCTCATGGCCGCGGCCCCATCTCGGATCACGGAAAATGTTGACGTTCGGTGCCCAGAAGGTCAGGCCTTTGTAGATGCCGCGGTCGCCTTTTCTCGAAAACTCATTGAATTTTGCACGTCCCTCAGTAGAAACAACATCACCGATCTCCTGCAGCAGCTCTTTATCAAACGTTGCTGCAAGGCCAATAGCCTGCGGAAATACCGTTGCCACACCAGCTCTTGCCACGCCGTGCAGCGCTTCATTCCACCAGTTGTATGCCGGAATGCCAAGACGCTCGATCGCCGGTGACTGATAGACCATCTGGCTCATTTTTTCTTCCAGCGTCATCTGGGAAACCAGCTGTTTTGCATACTCTCTCGTCTCTTTACTCATAGGTAAAATCCTCCCGAAATTTGTTGCCTCTATTGTATCGCCACGTTTCCCGTTCGGCTAGTCAAGTATTGCTCTTTGCTTCTCATTTTATGCGATTTTTGCGAATGACACAGGGGAACATACGAGGAAATCGTGTATGCGTAACCATCCGATATACACGCAGAAACTCCCGGCAGAATTTCTCGTATAAGATCTTCCGTCGGGAGTTTCCCTTATCTATTCCTGTGAAATTTTATTTCTGATACTCTTCCTCGATATTTTTTACCGCACGGAGCTTGTTCGCGTATTCCAGAATCTCTTCTTTGGAATATTTCTGTTTCCGGCACCAGGTGAGGATTTCTTCTTTTACTTCCTCCGGCATCTTGTTGTTCATGCGCAGACAGTCACAAAAGGTTCTCTTCGGAGAATAATATTTGTAGGAACCAAACTCTGTCTTTTTCTCACAGATTTCGCCCGGGACATCGGCATTCTGGAAATAAAAACGTCTGATTTCAAAATTTTCCAGATCCATTTTTTTTCGGTCTGTCCGTGCTGTTGCAACTGCAATCGTAGCCGGCTCTTCTTTCAGCATTCCGGCAAGCCATGCAGCACTGTCCATGCAGATGACTGCACGTGGGTTTACTTTCGCAATTTCAATATATTGATAGTCTTCCGGTTTTTCATAACCACAGTCCTTGCACCAGTACCAGCCGCGTGCAAATCGTTCCAGATTTCCTTCCTCTTCCATTTCTGCCAGCTGCAGTACGGTCACCTGATGATCTCTGAGGTCTGCGAAGCTCATATATCCATGATGTTCTTTAAATAACGTCGTGATCTTCTGGTATGTTTTAAAAAGCATATTTTCTTTCCCCTTTCAGGATGTGATACATCTTTTTTCATCTATAGGCGTTTGCACATATAATATTCCAATTTTCATGGAATGGCAAGCACTAATTTGCAAAAACCATGTTTTTTCTCTGTTTTTTTCTTATTAGCTGCTGCTAACATATTTCTCTTTTCATCACTTATAAGTATACCTTTTTTACCTGAAATATGCAACCTGCTGATCCGCTTTTTCTGTTCTCATACCAGCAGAAAAAGACCGGATTTTTTACTTCTCATCCGGTCTTTTTCTCTTTCATTCTATCTTTTAACGTTTACCGTAAAACCTTTTTCACTCTGCCGCTTTCTGTGCACAGACATTCAGGTTCCAGGAAGCGGAACATTTCCGCATGATTCCAATCAGCTCTTCGGAGCCCAGCGCATAGCCGACACGAAGGCCTGCCATCGCATAATATTTGGAAAAGGTGCGGAGAACCAGAATCGGTTTTTCCGGATGCGCTTTCATATAATCGACCATACTGCAGCAGTCCGGCTCGGTGGCAAATTCCATGTATGCCTCATCCATCACCAGCAGCACGTCCTCCGGAAGGGTATCTGCGAATGCTTCCAGCTCCCCGATCGGCACATACGTTCCGGTCGGGTTATTCGGATTGCAGATCACCACGATTTTTGTTTTTTCACCGATTTTTTCTTTCATGGCAGGGAGATTAAATTTCTGCTCTTCGGTTACCGGTACGGAGACCGGCACACCGCCATTTAAATACGCCATGTCGGCAAATGCTCCGTAGGTCGGCGCGGAAAATAGCACCTCATCTCCATCGTCCAGAAAGGTCAGTCCGATCATATCGATCATCGCACTCGATCCGGCGCCTGTCAGTACATTTTCTGCTTTTAATCCGTACTGCTCCGCTACCTTCTGTTTCAGCAGTACTGCTGCAAAATCAGGATAAAAATGACTTCCCGCCATAGAGTCCTCCAGTGCCGCCTCCTCCCCGGAAACTGTGATTTTTGTTTCATCCATACATTCCAGCCAGCATCTGCAGCAGTGCGTCTCGCTGTAGGTTGTCACCGGAGAGGCCTGTACCTCACAGATCTTCATGGTGTAAGGACAGCGCTCATAAATGCGCAGCCCTTCGGAAGCTTTAAGAGGTCCGGCGGTGTTCCCGGAATCGGAACGAGCGGCTCGTCGTTATCCTTTGCCGAATTGTTGATACTGTTCAGAAGACCTTTCGTGTACGGATGATGCGGTTCGTAGAAAATCTCATCGACGGTTCCCTCTTCTACGATCTGTCCGGCGTACATAATGACAATCCGGTCGCACATAGAAGCGACAACGCCGAGGTCGTGGGTAATCATAATAACGGAGGTTCCTTTTTCCTTCGTCAGCTTTTTCAAAAGCTCCAGAATCTGTGCCTGTACGGTCACATCCAGTGCGGTTGTCGGCTCATCTGCGATAATCAGCTTCGGGTCACACGCCAGAGCCGTCGCAATGATGATTCTCTGCCTCATACCGCCGGAAAATTCGAACGGATACTGATCGAGCCGTTTTTCCGGACTTGGAATTCCAACCTGCCGCATCAGCTCAATGGCTTTCGCTTCCGCCTCTTTTTTGGAGCAATTCTGATGCTTTCGAATTCCCTCTGTCATCTGAATTCCGATTTTCAGGATCGGATTCAGAAATGTCATCGGATCCTGGAAAATCATGCCGATGCGGTTTCCGCGGATCTGCTGCATTTTCTTTTCATAAGCTCGTTTTTCTTTCCGGTCCTTTGTGTGCGGCGGAGAAATGTTTTCTCCGTCGAAAAGGATCTCTCCTTCTTCCACTCTGCCGTTCGATGCCAGAAGCCCCATCAGGGTCAGCATGCCGACACTTTTTCCGGAACCGGACTCGCCGACAATACCAAGCACCTCGCCCTCTTCCAGATGGTAGGAAACATCGCGGACTGCGCTGACGGTTCCCTGCTGCGTTTCAAATTTTGTTGTGAGATGGCTGATTTCGAGTAAACTCATACGCTTTACCCCCTGGTTTTCTTTGGATTAAAGGCATCGCCGATTCCCTCGCCGAGGAAGTTCAGGGAGAAAATGGTGATACAGATGCAGATGGTCGGCAAAAGCAGCTGTCCCGGGTGCATGGTAAGCACCTGACGGGCATCCTGTGCCATGGAACCCCAGCTTGCCATCGGAGCGGAAATGCCGATTCCGATGAAGCTTAAGAAGGCTTCGGTAAAAATGGCATTCGGAACAAGGAAGGTAATCTGTACAATGATCGGTCCGATGGCATTGATCAAAAGGTGACGGAAGAGAATTCTCGCATCACTTGCTCCGATGACGAGTGCTGCCATGGAAAACTCCTGCTCCTTTAAGGCGATCAGCTGGCCTCTTACCTGACGAGCCATGCCGATCCAGCCCGGAATGCAGATACCGCAATAGAGAGAAGTCCGATGCTTAGCGTGTACGGAAATCCTCTTGCGATCAGTGTATTAACAGAAACGTTCTTTTTATAGGAAATGCCGAGATCTCCGTGCATCAGATTTTCCATGTAAAGAATATACTGTTTCCACATGGGTTCATCCAGTCCGTAGGTCGATTCGAGCTGTTCAATCGCGCTCTGGGAAAGATTATCCGCCTCGAACGGGCTGCCCGGCATAATCCGAATCAGGAAAAAGGTAATGGTGATCAGTGCCCAGATCGTCACCACTCCGATGAATAAACGTTTTATGATGTATCTTACCATGCAGCATTCCTCCCGTTCCGGCTTTTTTAGCTCAGAAGAGGCAGCCGAACGATCTGCTCTGGCTGCCTCTTTGCACCTTTTTACTGTCTTTTGTTTTTATAATGCTTCCTCGCCGCGCTGGCCGGTACGAACCCGGATGACGTCTGCCACTTTCTCGACAAAAATCTTTCCGTCTCCGATATTTCCGGTACACAGCTTCTTTTCCAGAAAGCCTTTTAATACTTCAATTGTCTTATCGTCACCGACGGTCTCGAATTTGCATTTCATCAGTACATTCGGTCCGCTCATGGTTCCACGGTACATCACCCGGTAACCCTTCTGGTTTCCATATCCGGTGATATCCGTTTCCATCACGCCGTACACGGCACACGATTCCATGATGTCGATGACATCCTCCCGGTTCGCGGGTTTGACAATAACTGTCAGCTTTTTCATATCCGCACCACCTTTTTTATTGATCCTTTTTTATTTATCATTATGGAAGTGGAAGTTTGCATAAGCGCTGCATCCGTGCTCGTGCATATCCAATCCGTCGATCTCTTCCTTCTCGGTTACGCGAAGTCCGATGGTCTTTTTCAGGACGAAGAACAGAATGAACGCCAGGATCAGGGTATATGCTGCAACTGCTACAAAACCGATCATCTGGGTGATAAAGCTGCATCCCTCGCCGAAAATACCGGTGAATAAGGTTCCGAGTGCTCCACAGACACCGTGTACACTGATTGCACCAACCGGGTCATCGATTTTTACGACTTTATCAAAGAATTCAACTGCGAATACAACGACAACACCTGCAACTGCTCCAATGAACAGTGCCTCGTAATCATTGACTACATCACAGCTTGCTGTAATAGCTACCAGTCCGGCCAGTGCGCCGTTCATTGTCATACTGATATCCGGTTTTCCATAACGTACCCAGGTAACAATCAGGGTAACAAGTGTTGCTGCTGCTGCCGCAAGGTTTGTAGTCATGGCAATGTCGCCAAGATTATAGGTTGCTGCTGTGGTAGATCCACAGTTAAATCCGAACCAGCAGAACCAGAGGATAAAGACACCAAGTGCTCCAAGCGGAAGGTTATGACCCGGAATAGCAACCGGTTTTCCCTCTTTTGTGTATTTTCCGATACGAGGTCCGACCATTTTTGCACCGGCAAGGGCACACAGACCGCCGACCATATGAACTGCGGTAGATCCTGCAAAATCATGGAACCCGATCTGGCTTAACCAGCCGCCTCCCCAGATCCAGTGTCCGGTGATCGGATAAATGAAAACGCTGATCGCTGCGGAGTAAATCAGATAAGAGATAAATTTGGTTCTCTCTGCCATAGCTCCTGATACAATCGTTGCCGATGTTGCACAGAACACGGTCTGGAAAATCATGAATACGCCGATCGGCAGTCCGTTGAACATGCCGTCTGCATCTGCCAGCGATTTCGGATGAAAGAAACCTGCTGTTCCGATAAAGGCATTGCTTCCTCCGAACATCAGCGCAAATCCAATGATAAAGAAGAAAATAGAGCCGAGCACGAAATCCATCATATTCTTCATCAGAATGTTTCCAGAGTTTTTCGCTCTTGTAAATCCTGTCTCCACCATGGCAAATCCGGCCTGCATAAAATACACCAGAAAGGCTCCGACCATGGTCCATACGATATTGAGTAATACCTGTGTGTTTTCCATAATAAGTTCCTCCTCATTCCCATCTTACCTGTTCCCGTCTGCAGATCTTCTGAAACGGTCATCTCTGAAACGGTAGCTTTCAGATTTTTTAAAGTGCCTGTTCGCCGTGCTCGCCCGTTCGGATCCGCACTGCATCTTCAACATCGTAAACGAAAATTTTTCCATCGCCGTAGTTTCCGGTTGACAGGTTTTTCACAACAAAATCAACGATTTTCGGAACCTTGTCATCCTCCACAACGGTTTCCACTTTAACTTTCGGAAGCATTTTGGCCACGATTTCCGCTCCGCGGTACATCTGACGATATCCCTTCTGATTTCCATATCCAAGGATATTTGTGATCATCATACCATTTGCCTTCTGCTCCTCGAGGAGTAGCTCCAGGTTTTCGAGGCTCTCCGGACGAATTACAATTTCCAGCTTTTTCATGATTTTCCCTCCCTTTCCGAACCGGCTCCTGTACAGCTTCTGATTTTTCCGGCTGCGGATTTCTTTTTTATCCGCCTTCCCGGTTTTCTCTTCCATTCATTTACCGGCTCTGCTGCTTCTATATAGAAATCTGTTTTCTGACAGATTTTCTAACCTCTTCTTTCATGCCTGGACTGTTCCGCAGCTCTGCTGTTTTTACAGTCGTTTTTTTGCAGCTGTTTTCACAATCCGCTGTTTTTAATTAATCACACTCGTCGGCATTCCCTCCAGGTAAGACCGGAAGTTTTTCACCGCCAGATCTACTGCGCGGAGTCTTGCTGCCTTCGGCTGCCAGGCGATATGGGAAGTAATAAAGGTGTACGGCGACTGCATCAGCGGAATCTGATACTGCGGCGGCTCATTTGCGACAACATCGAGTCCTGCCATATAAACCTTTCTCGATTCCAGCGCCTCAAGAAGCGCCTCCTCATCGATGATGATTCCCCGTGCGGTGTTGATAATGATGACACCGTCCTTCATTTTGGCAAATGCTTCACGGTTCAGCAGGTTTTCTGTTTCCTTCGTATGCGGACAGTGAATGGAGATCACATCCGACCGTTCGAAAATTTCTTCCATGCTGACCTGCTCGATGCCGTCATACTGCGGCCCCGTCTTTTTGTGACGGCTGTTTGCGATGACCTTCATGTCAAAGCCGAAAACAAAAACAGCATTTCCGATGATGTTCAGCGCATTCATCACGATGGAAGTAACCATTGAAATATTTGAGTTTCCCATAACCCGGAAAAGCGCCGCCCCCGCATTGTAGATTCCAAGAAACGGAAACGAAAGCGATGTAATGAAGAAGTATTCCACCGCGTAGGCCATAACCTGCTCTTCCACCGATCCGTAGACTACCCGGAGAATCCAACGGTTTCCGAAAAAGGAAATGCCGCAGATCATCACGAGCTGTTCGGCTGCGTGACACGCTGTTTTCTTATCCCCGCTTCCGAGGAACTGTGCTCCGACAACGGAACCGCCGCTTGCCATCGATGTGAAAATCACGATCAGCAGTACACAGATCGTATTGACAAGTGAGATTCCGGAAACAGCCGTTTCACCGGCCCCGGATACCATCACCATATCTGCCATACCGACGGTAACGGCCAGCACCTGTTCCACAATCAAGGGAACGATCAGCCGGACCAGACGCTTTCGGTCAAATAAGACGTTTGTGTTTTCCATCGGACTTTCTCCTTTCCGGTAAAATCAAAAGGCGACCTGGAAGTCTTCCTTCCAGATCGCCCCGTTGCGAACTCTTTACTGACGTTTCTCCTTTGGATTGAAAAACGCGGCACGAAGCTTTCCCTTCGTACCGCGCCTTCGCGAATCCATTACTTATATGGAGTTTATCTTGAAAAACAGACAGAGCGTTTTCCGGTTTTCTGAGAGTGTTTTTTGGGAGAAATAAAACCTTGGAGAAAGGGAGAAAATTACAAACGGAGCGATTCTATTCCCAGAACCGCTCCGTTGCGTTATCTTTACTCTATTCTTTTTCTCTGCTGTTTTTCAACATAGGCACATTCTAGCGGAATTCCCGCTTTTTGTCAATCCTTAAATTTTTCGATGATTTCCGGTCTTTTGCATCGGTTCTGTCAATTTTACACAATTTCACCGATGTTTTTTCGGTTGTTTCTGAATATTTTTCTCATGAACCTTTGAAATTTCTTTGTTTTCTTTTAAAATCGCGGAAAAACTCCGGCAAAATTCTGTGAAAATTCAGAGCGAACGCCAGACTTGGCATTCATCAAATATCCGCTACCTGTCTGGAGCGTGTTTGAAAAAAGCTCTGTTATGTCAGATCCAGTCAAAATCTCCGCCGGTAATCGCAAGACTTAAGAGTGCATCCATCTTTTCCACTTCCTCTTCGCCCTCGATTTTTTGCAGCAGCACTGCGGTGTCCAGCACATCCTCCAAAGATTCGCCAGGTCCGATTTCATAATCCACCTCCGCCTCGCAGTCCGGGCATGGGATTTTTTCCATCGTCTGAAGGGATAAAAAGCGGTTGCCGCATTTCTTGCATTCATAATAACCACATGTTTTGGTTCCGTCTGGTACGTAATACATTTTTTCATACTCCTTTTTATTTTTCATACTTCTCAATGATACACTGATGTTCTTTTACCGCATCCGTGAACTCGCTGCGGACTTCTTCATTTGGAATGTACGCCATCTGTTCTCTTCGATCGTATGCCAGATAGCCTAAGTGAATCAGTGCAGTTAAAACGTCATCTTTATTTTTAAATGTCACCATATCATTCTGATACGATTTCGTTTTTACTTTCACTCGTTCCCCGGACATCATCGTAATAATGTCTGTTATAATATGCATCCAATTACGTATCGGATTCTACATCTTAATTCCGCAGTATTCCCATGTCACTGTATCGAGCAAGAGGAACTCCTCTGTTCCAATCGGCTTTCCATCTCTGTAAGTTGAAAACACATCCGTGCTAATCAGATTTCCCTCTTTCGTAATTGCATCCATAGGTGTATGACCTACAACCTGCAACAACTTACGTGGCTTATATAATCTCATTTTTGAATGCTGTGGTCTCAGCCAGATCGGCGATGCATCATTCCACATCTCGATTCTTCCGAGCTGATTAATCGTCTCTAGCACAGCATCCACATCATTATATTTTGCTCGCGGAACATATTCCTCTACAAAGAAATTCAGTACGCCTCCATGAGAAAAGAGAACATTGTCTATTCTCTGAACATATTTAATGGGATTATCTTCTGGAACAGCCTCTCGCAAATCCAACAACTTTCTTTGCACTGTCATTGAAGCCATGGAGCTATAACCGCTCTCCAGACAATGCCACAGATAACTCAAATCGTGATTCCCGTAGCACCAGGCCGTTTCCGGAAATGCTTTTGCAAACCGAATAGCCTCATCATAAGTTTCTTCATAAAGTCCGACATTATATTGCTTGTCCCAATCATCAGGGATGTCCATCAGACATACCGCTCGATCAGCAATTCCCTGATGCATAAGAGCTGTAGCCTGTTTAAACATCTGCGGTTTAAGATGAACATCAGGAATTACTAATATCTTCATACCATCATACCTTCTTATACTATTCTACTGGATATATCACCCTTTGTCCGGATATCTTCCAACTGATACCGCATTTGCAATGTCTTAATCCAATGAACTGCTGTTTCATAGCACCACCACAGACAGGACATCGTTTTGCTTTTGATCTCATCGCTTCTTAGTAAAGCTTTGCGCCTGCAGGAATCTCATCGCTTACCATGCTCAAGTTAAGCTTCTCTTCTCCATTTACCTGAGGTACAGCTGATCAAGATGCCGAAGCGATGACACAGCCGAACGTTCTGGCAAACAAAACTTTCTGCACATCATCGGGGTAGAATTTGACCCAAAACATTACAAAGGAAAGTGACCCTGTACGACAAAAACATTATACAACAAAAAACACTGATTGGTAGACTTCATCAATATTTTTTTCTACAAATATTTTTATATTATATCATCCACACATGAAATCAAATACATAGCACTGTAAAATCAAAGTAAATATTTCGATCAACAGAACCTTTTATGACAACATCTCTTTCACACAAGTACTTCGATAATCACTTGGTGATATTTTATATCTTTCTTTAAATACTCGGTTAAATGTTCTCTGACTTTCAAATCCACTATCCAGACAAATATTTGTAATAGAATCACTCGTATTTTCCAAACGATGGCATGCATAGTTCAGCCTTGCATCGTTAAGATATTGATTAAAGTTTCTATGGAATGTCTTGGAAAAGAGTCTGGATAAAACATATTTGCTCACGCCCAGGTCTTTTGCCATCTCTTCCAACGAAAACTTCTTCTTGAAATTTGCTGATATATAGGAAACTGTCTGGTAAATAAGATCGTTGCTCCCCACACTGCTCTTTTCTACCAAATTTAATTTTCCTATGCAGCGTGCCAACACAATTTGAAGATATGCCTGTGCAACAGTAATATCCGACTGTTCTGTCTCTAAAATTGCATTTATAACCCTATATACCTCCGGTTCAACCTTTTCCGCTTTGATGATTGGGTATTCAGGAGCCATGGATTGCATGATATCTGCAAATTTGGCTATCGTAAATGGCGATGCAATCAGATAAGTCGCTTTATTTACACCGGGTGTCAGTACCTGATAGTGATGAATAACATCTGGAAATACAAAGCCTATATCTCCTTTTTCCATATGGTATAGTTCCTGTCCGACACCAAGTTCTAATGCTCCACTTGTTACACAAACGATCTCCAGTGCATTATGAAGATGTGGTTCAATATGTTTTGACTTCCTATTTATTGCTATGATCTCCTCTTTTGTGTCAACATATTTTAACTGCATGAAATACTCCCCTTTGCAACATTTGTCTATATCTTCTTTCGATTTGGCAAGCAATCCTTTTACACCTATCTTATAATCAACTTGTAAATAAGGAAAGGAGGAATTGCAAATGAGCAACCTAAAAAAATATCTGAATGACCTTTTAGTATTCTACACTGAATATTTTGAGCATCCTTACCATGTATAAATACTAAAAGGACTATTTTGTGAAAACTGAATATTTTCTTAAGGCCATTTCACAAAAATGAAGTGGTCCTTTTTTATTTTCAAAATACAGTTCAATCACTTTATATATAGAAAAAAGCACTGTCTCATCGAGCAACGACCAGACAACGCTTTCTCCTGTCAATTCTAATTTATGTCTGATGCATCTGTTACTTCATCTGCAGCAATTCCTTTTTCTGCTTTCAGTTTTTTATTTGCATCTTCTACATTCATTCTTGAAAGTACAAACATAATCAATACATCAAAGATTAACGGAAGCCAAAGATACATGAACTGCATCATATCAAGTGCAGACTGTGGCTGAGTTGCATTTGTTCCGACATATCCACTGAACTCAAGCATCCATCCAACAACAGCGGTTCCAATACCTCCACCGATTTTTACACCAAGAGAAGTACAAGAGTACATCGTTCCGTCAATTCTCTTTCCCTGCGTAAGATAAGTGTATTCAGAGCAAGATGCGATAACTGCATTCATATCTCCCTGCCATGGTCCCTGACCTAAGGCTGCAAGAGCTGTAAATGCCATCATCAGCGGAACACTGCCCATATATCCGGCAACAACAACAAGTGCTCTACCGATGACTGCTAAGACGTAACCTCTTAAGTTCAGTTTATACATACCTTTCCACTTACCAACTAATGTCGGTGTGAAAATCAGGGCAATGATCAGTGGAATATTTACTGCCCATGCAAATTGTCCAAACAAATTCTTATTTTTCAGTACCCATGTCATGTAATAAATGCCAGCTCCAATCATGGCACCATATAACTGCTGTAAAATATATGTTCCACAAATCATCATGTAATATTTGTTTTTAACAAGAAGCTTGAATGCCTGTACCATTCCGTACTTTTCATTATCATTCTTTACTTCTCCTTCATTAAGTTCTTCCTCCGGAAGTTCCTTAACAGAAAGTGCTGAAATCGTATTTACGACCAGACCAATGATTGCATAGATAATAGCAACCGTTCTCCATGCCGCAGCATCTCCACCACATTTATCTACAAATCCAACTGTAATCGCCTGAATCAGAAGACTTGTTGAAAATGCAAAAATAAAACGGTAAGATCCCATCTGTACACGCTCTTTGCTGTTCTTTGTAATCAGTGACGTAAGTGCTGAATAAGCAATATTGTTTGCTGTATAAAACACACCATTTAACAGTGTATAAGAAATAAAGAACCATGCATATTTAGCCGTTGTTCCAAAGCTGACTGGTACTGCAAAGCAGCAGACCAGCGTAATGGCACAACCAATGTATCCGTATAGCATCCAGGGTTTCGCTTTTCCCATTTTACTGTGTGTTTTGTCAATCATTGATCCAAAAAATATATCCGTAAAACCATCAAATAGTTTTGATACGGCAATCAGGGTACCCACGACACCTGCAGCAAGTCCTACCGAGTCCGTCAGATAGACCATCATAAAAGATGTCAGGAACGCATAGACTACATTACCTGCAATATCACCTGATCCGTATCCAATTTTGTTATACCATTTCAAATACTTTTTTTCTTCCATCGAATTTCTTTGCTCCTCATCTTCATCGCACTTAGAATCTCAATATGTCTAACCGTATGATGTCTAATTCTAATTTTTTCTCTGTTTTTGTCTGATTGCTCTGTATATCCGGACTTTACATTACAATCAGACTCTCTTTCCTTGTTTACGGGTTACATGAAACTTTATTATCCCTTTACATACGGTATCAGTGTAAACTGGAACCGGAATAATACATCATCAAATCGGTACTGATCCAATACAACTGGACCACAACTATTAGAACCAATGCCATTTAATGCGTAGTCAACACAGAATACTACACTATCTGATTCTATTAATTCATAATTATGCGTTTTCTTCTCAAGTTCTTCCTGTGTATAATAAGAAGCATTGAATGAAAATGCCTTTTCTGCGGATGCCACAATTCCATATCGGCTGTTGTTAAGCTCTACATATTCACAATCATAATGGCTTCCATTTTCCTGTGGACGGATATAGTCCTCATGTAAATCCCCTACATCTGCCCGGTACAAACCGTGGCTCGCAGCCTGATGTTTATCACAATAACTTTCCTGTGGTCCCATTCCAAAGTATCTTACAGCTGAAAGTTTTTTATCCAGGAACATCCTCACACCAAATCTCGGAAGATCCGGGAATTCATCGTCTTTTGTTACTGCAATATCTGCATCAATCTTTCCAGCAGCTTCTATTTTCCATGTGATCGTCACATCAAGAATCTTCTGTACTGTCTCTGCCACAACGGATGCATGGCTTGTAATTTTCACACCATGCTTTCCCTGCACGACCTCTGTCGTGTAAGCTCTTGTATAAGCTTTATCATAATGGGCTTTCTTCCATTCAGACTTGATGTACATATCATTATCTGTTGGTGCCCTCCAGATATTTAATTCCATCGGGTGGTTCAGATATTCCCGACCTGCAAATTTCATCTCTGTAAAAAGTGCAGTCCGTCGGTCGATTGTATATGCGAATTCACGACCTTTGATATGAATCTGTGTATCATCTTCACTCACCTGTAATTCAGAATCCGTCACTGTTTTTTCAACCCATTTTTCTGCTAACTGGCATTTGGCATCCTTCTGGCTTACTTCGATCTCATCAAATCCAAGGATATGGTCTTCATCCAACAGTGGCAATTCCTTTTTCAGATGGTAAATAAATTTTAAATAACATTTTCCACTCTCTGGCACATTGATTTTAAGGTTTATTTTTCCTTCACTGTGTGGTGCTGCTGAAACTTCTGGAAGTTTACCTTTGCTGATTACAAGCCCGTCCTGTGTCAGTTCATAACTGATCTTCACATAATCTTTCAAGTCATCAAAATCCATGTAGTTATGAAGCACCAGTT
>OKUR01000011.1_pt1 | contig 158868 bp, 141 predicted proteins | sample 1606671 | NCBI WGS metagenome assembly OKUR01 (sample SAMEA3882519, study PRJEB24775) | human gut metagenome | biome: human-associated habitat; feature: intestine environment; material: feces | place: Netherlands | collected 2009/2010 | reverse complement strand
CTGTTTGCCTGAGATAAAAAATTAAAAACCCCATAAATTCCTGTTGACAGATAGGAAATCATATGGGCATTGCGATGGAAATATGGATGTACAATCCAATAAGAAAAAGTAGATTGACTGAAAATATAAAAAAGTATTATAATCAAAAAAATGAATAATGTGTTAATAAAAGGGCAATAAGCAATCAGAAACAGGAGAACTTATATGAACGATGTAAAGCTTGGCTGCCATGTTGGAATGGCGGGAAAAGAGATGTTTCTTGCATCGGCAAAAAAGACAATACCGCCATATAAAAAAGAGATAGAATGGCTAAAGAAATAGAATAAAAGGAGAATTACTATGGTAAAACATATTATTTTATGGAATTTAAAGGATGAGTATTCAGAAGAACAGAAAGAACAGATAAGAAAAGGCATAAAAGAAGGGCTCGAAGGGCTGGCAGGACAGATTCCGGGAATGATAGATATTTCTGTCAGAATAGACTATCTCCCTAGTTCTACAGTAGATGTTATGCTTGATACGACATTTGAAGATGAACAGGCACTCAGAAATTACAGCACAAATCCAAAGCATGTCGCAGTTGCAGACAGCAAGGTAAGACCATACACAGCAGTAAGGTCATGCATTGATTATGAATGCTGAATTAATTTGAATGAAGGTGATGTTAATGAGTGAACATATATCAAGGCAGGACGCTTTAGAACTGATGAGAAAATATAATGATGATCCCTTTCACAGACAACATGCACTTACTGTTGAAGCGGTTATGAAATGGTTTGCCAGAGAATTAGGCTATGGTGAGGATGCCGGATATTGGGGGATTGTTGGATTATTACATGATATCGATTTTGAATTATATCCGGATGAGCACTGCCTGAAGGCTCCTGAACTTCTTAGAGAGGCCGGAGTCGGAGAAGACATAATACATGCGGTTGTTTCCCATGGATATGGAATAACGATAGGCTGTGGAAAAACGCTTGATGTGGAACCGGAGCATGAGATGGAGAAAGTTCTTTTTGCGGTGGATGAACTGACAGGGCTTATATGGGCTACAGCTATAATGAGACCATCACGTAGTACCAAGGATATGGATCTTAAATCTATAAAGAAGAAGTATAAAAGTAAAAATTTTGCCGCAGGATGTTCGCGTGAGGTTATAAGCAGAGGAGCAAAGCAGTTAGGCTGGGAGCTTCCGAAGCTTTTTACTATGACACTTGAAGCGATGCAGGCTAGCGAGGATATAATTGAAGAAGAAATGGCGGATGAAATTTAATAAAGCAAGGAGAGTTGTATATGGAAACGTGGTATTACGAAGTTGTTTCAATAGATGGGGATTATGCTGATTTAAAACGCACAGATATAGAAACAGATGATCTGAAGCTTGTTGCAAGGGCTTTGCTTCCAGCAGAAATAATGGAAGGAAGCAGGCTTAAATATGAACTTATGCAGTATGAGATTATTGAATAGTCTTTTGAAAAAATCATGTGTTGTCATTATGATCATGGCTTTATGCATATTATGCGGGTGTGCTGCATCAGAAAGTCGGTCTGAGTATGGCATTTTTATTGGTGTGGATCCGGATGATCTGCCAGAAGATATGAAAGATTATGACATAATAGTAATAGATGCACAGAATTTCACACGTGGGCAAATACAAAAATTTAAAAATAACGGACAAAAGGTATATTCATATATTAATGCAGGCTCAATAGAAAAAACCCGCTCATATTATGGAAAATATGCTGATCTGACATTAGATCCATATGAGAATTGGGACGAAGAATACTGGGTTGATGTATCATCAGAAAAGTGGCAGGATTTTATATCATATGATATATCGCAAAAGCTTCTGGATAAAGATATAGATGGATTTTTTGTGGATAATATCGATATATATTATCAATACCCCAGACCGGAAATATATAATGGATTGTGTAATATACTTAATAATCTGATGGATTATGATAAGCCGGTGATAGTAAATGGCGGAGATGTTTTTGTATCAGAGTATATCAGTAGAAATGGAAATATAAAAGATATTCTGACCGGAATAAATCAGGAAACTGTATTCTCAAAAATAAATTTTGATCAGGAAACATTTGAAAAAAATGATGAGGATACAATAGAATATTTTAAAAAATATATTGCAGAGTGTAAATCTAACGGATTAGATGTATATATTACAGAGTATACAACGGACAAAAAGCTGATAAGGCAGATCAAAGATTATTGTAAGGAAAATGGCTTTCATTATTATATATCTGATTCGATACAATTAGATTAGGGAGGCAGTAATGATAAATCAACAGAGAATTCTGATGTTTAATGTTTCAAAAGAAAAGCGGGATAAGATCATACAAATGTGTAAAACTCTTGGAATTTTAACAAAGATTGTTGATAGGCCGCAGTACAATCAAAAGATAGGTGCGCTTGCAGAAATTTCAGGATTCAAAGAAGACAAAGAGATATATACGAAAGAAGAATTTCCGTTGGAAATGCTTGTTTTTTCAGGCATGAACCAGCAGCAGGTAGATTCGTTTCTTAAAGAATATAGAAAGCGTGGAATAGAACAGATTGGATGTAAAGCAATCATCACTCCGGATAATGTATTCTGGACGGCAGAAAAATTATTTCGTGAACTATTAAAAGAGCATACATTTATAAATAACACTCCGGATGGGAATCATAATATCCATTAGTTGCATATAGGTATGATCCCATCCTTGGCAGCTGGAGAAATAGAAACGGTTACAAAGCAAAAAGTTTGTAGCCGTTTTTTGTGTACAGTGTTATTTATTACAGAACACTTTGAGGCATATTTTCGCTGCAAAATGTGAAAAAGTAGAAATAGTGCAATATTTACATGAAATAATACAAGAAATATTCTATACAATATCATATTATTGATATATGCAAGCTTCTCTTTTTCTATATCTTCCTCTCCTAAATTGAAGTATATATGAGAAGTTTGCTTTTAAATTACGAGAATCATAAATGAGGTAATACACATGGAAGTTCAAAGAAAATCATTAACCCAGCTTTTTGTACCAATATGCTTCGAGACATTGTTTTATATGCTGGCAGGAATGGTAGATACGCTGATGCTGTCATCGGTAAGTGACCAGGCGGTAGGAGCCGTAGGAACGGCAAATACATATATCGGAGTTTTTATAATCATGTTTGGTGTCATATCGTCAGGAATGGTGGCGGTGATGACGCAGAATATCGGTGCAGGGAAACCGGGCATAGCTTATCAGGCAAGGCAGCTCGGCCTGCTTTTTAATGCGATTATAGGTGTGCTTATGTCAGTTTTTCTTGCGTTTTTTTCAGGAAATATCCTTAAGATAGTAAGTATTGCACCTGCTCTTTTGGAACCGGCAGAAACTTATCTTAAAATAGTTGGTGGCGCCTGCTTTTTGAATGCACTTATTCCTATTTTTTCAAGCTATCTGCGTGTTTTTGGATACACGAAGCAATCGCTTTTTGCATCAGTTGTCGGAAATGTTATAAATTTTGTCCTCAATGCGGTATTTTTGTATGTCATGAACCTGGGAGTAATGGGTGTAGCTGCGGCAACAGTTATCTCACGGGTAATAAATCTTATAATCGTTGCGGTTATGGGAGCAGTATTGATAAAAGCAAAAAACAGTCCGGAACGTATGTCTTCCCGAAGGATACTTGGTCAGATCATAAAGATTGGATTTCCATCCGCATGTGAAACGGCACTTTACAATATTGCAATGACTCTTGTAGTGCGTTTTATGAATCAGATGGACACAAACGGAATGAATGTTACTGCACGATCATATGCAATGCAGATCGCAAACTTTTCATACTGTATTGGAGCAGCCCTGGCACAGGCAAATGCCATAATGACGGGCTGGAGGATCGGTGCAAAAGAGTATGAACAATGCGACAGAGGTACGCGGAAAGCGGCAATTTATGGAGTGATAACAGCTACATGTTTTTCAGTAACATTTGCTGTACTTGGAAAATTTATCGTGCATATTTTCACAGATGATCCACAGATGATAAGTCTGGTCGTCAAGCTGCTTATAATAGACATTGTCCTTGAATTTGGCAGAGTTACTAATCTGGTTTACGGGCAGGCTCTTAAGACAAGTGGTGATGCAGTTTTCCCTGTGATAATGGGGGCAGTTTTTATGTATCTGGCGGCTGTTGGAGGTACATATTTCTTTGGTATACATCTGGGACTTCTGGCTGTCGGTGCTTACATTGCAATGGCAAGTGACGAGTGCGCCAGAGCAGTCGGCATGGTGCTTCGATGGAAGAGCGGAAAATGGAAGCTGAAAAGACTGGTGGATTAAATAAAAATACTGCACAATTCGTATATAATATATGGTAAAGTATGAGTAGAACAGTGCACAGTATGTGTTTGAAGATGATATTCAGGTTGGGCTTTATTCTGATCTGACGATAAATCTATCAGAATTATTAAATTAAGAATTAAAATATAAGGGAAAAAATGTACTTCGAATTAAAAGAAAACCGGCCACACGGCACGCCGGAAAATCCATTCAGCCAATACCACATAAGTGATGTAAAACGTGCATTCCAGATTCCCGTACACTGGCATGACGAGCTTGAGATCATATATGTAAAGCATGGGAAATTGCATGTGACAATATCTGGCGAAAATTATATAGGAAACCCGAAAGAGGCATTTGTAGTGTCTCCGGGAAGTCTGCATTTTATGGGATCACCGACAGGTGATGTGGATTATTACACATTTTTGTTTCCTGTGGAATATATATCATTTCAGACAGATGATATTATGGAAAAAACAATACTTTCTCCGCTCAAGCATGGCAGGGTTATGATAAAACCGCAGATAAATGACATGGCAGAGGATATATGTGAGCGGTTGATAGAGATCAATACCAATATATCTTATTTGAAGAAAAAAACTTCAGAAAGCACAGAGGAAAGAAAAAACAGAGAAAACCACAAATATAACAAGTCAGACGATATAGCTGTGTCAAATATAAATGAGGCAAATATAAATGCACAGTTTGAAACAAAAATGACTCTCCTCAAATTTATACGGAAAATGTGGCAGAATGGTCTGATACTGGAAAATGCTGCAAATGGCACAAACACTACAGAAAAGGAAATGATAACGTATATCAGACAGAACTATACCAGAGAAATCTCCCTGCAGGAATTTGGCATGCAGTTTCATTTATCCGAAAAATATATATCCCGCTATTTTAAAGAGCATTTTCATATCACATTGTCACAGTATATCAATCATTTGCGGCTGGAACATGCAAGACAGCTATTGCAGGAGTCCACAGTTCCGGTCACAGAGGTGGCATTGCAGAGTGGATATCAGAATGTAAGCTACTTCATACGGTGTTTTAAGAAAATGTATGGAGTTTCACCGCTTAAATATAGAAAGGGCACTTGAAATTATTTTACAACTTTACCTTGACAAAGTGGAAAAAAGAGCATAAAGTATATAAAAAGATTAATTAAACAGTGTTTCAAAACCGATGAGAAAGAAGAGTAGACTTTTCCGGAAATTTCAGAGAGCTGCAGATGGTGGGATTGCAGCATGGATGGATTCGTTGAATGGCCTTTCGAGGGTGATCCGAAGCGTTTGATTGGGCAGAACATAGTTTTTTACGATCAAATCAGTAGGCGTCACCGGGAACCGAACCCGTTATCAATCCGGCATGTATGGACGTACATGATAGAGTGGACGATTCGTCAAATTGAGTGGTACCGCGATAATAAGATTTTATTACCGTCTCAAGCATTAGCTTGAGGCGGTTTTTTTCGCATAAACGGAATTCGAGTCTGCAGTTGCAGGTTTATGAGAAACGATCGAAAGCGTCGGTGAAACAAAGAAAGTGAGGAATTCAATATGAAAAAGAAAGTATTATCAGTAGTTTTAGCAGCAATTTGCACAATGAGCCTTATGACAGGCTGTGGAGATGCAAAGGACTCTACAGAAAAAGGATCAGCAGGTGGTGACAGTTATACAGTAGGAATTTCACAGTTTGCAGAGCATGGTTCGCTTGATAACTGCCGTGAGGGATTTATCGAAGGACTTAAAGAGGAAGGCATCGAAGAGGGCAAGAACTTAAAGATAGATTATCAGAATGCGCAGACAGATACAGGTACAGCAAGTACGATCGCAGACAGCTTTATATCAGAGAAGGTTGATATGATCTGTGCGATCGCCACTCCATGTGCAGCAAGTGCTTACAATTCAGCAATGAATGCTGATACACCTGTTGTATACACGGCCGTTTCAGATCCTGTTGCAGCAGGCCTTGCAAATGATGATGGAACAAGTGTGGGAAATATTACAGGATCTTCTGATATACTCCCGGTTGAGGAGCAGCTTAAGATGATACGCCAGATGATGCCGGATGCAAAGAAGATCGGTATTCTTTATACAACCAGTGAGGCAAACTCATGCAGTACTATCGAGGAGTACAAAAAACTTGCAGGAGATTATGATTTTGAGATCGTTGACACAGGAATAAATACATCAGCAGATGTTGAGATTGCAGCTGCAGACCTTGTTACAAAGGTTGACTGTCTCTGCAACCTTACAGATAACACAGTTGTAAACGCACTTCAGACAGTTCTCGACAAAGCAAACGGAGCAAACATTCCTGTATTCGGAAGTGAGATCGAGCAGGTTAAATCAGGATGTGTTGCTTCAATGGGAATTGATTACTATCAGCTTGGTATAGAGACTGGAAAAATGGCTGCAAAGATTTTAAAAGGTGAGGAAAAAGCATCAGACACACCATATATTACAGCTTCAAAAGCACAGCTTTATGTAAACACAGCAGCCGCAGACAAGATCGGAATGAAGCTTGATGCAGATTACATCAAGGATGCAGCTGAGAAATTTGATGAAATAGTTGTTCAATAGTAATTGTCTATTTTGCGATTTATATATGATTGTAGATATAACTATTAGAAAATCAGGGGAGGATACACCGTGACATTAGTTTTAAGCGTTTTAGAGCAGGGCATGATATATGCGGTAATGGCTCTTGGAATTTATATAACATACACCATTCTGGATTTTCCGGATCTGACTGTTGATGGCAGTTTTCCACTTGGGGCAGCACTTTCGGCAGTACTTATCACCAAAGGAGTAAACCCACTGCTCACACTGCTCATATCATTTGCAGCAGGTGCATTTGCAGGAACACTTACCGGACTTATCCATGTAAAACTCAAGGTACGTGACCTTTTATCAGGAATCATCATGATGACGGCGCTTTACACGGTAAATCTGCGAATTGCAGGAAGGGCAAATCTCCCTATATACAATATGACAACAATTTTTGATAATGATTTTGTTAAATCAGTTTTCAAGGGTGGGCTGGCGCAGTTTTCAAATGTTATTATCATTCTTGTGATAACACTTATCATGAAATTTCTGCTCGACTGGTACATGAGCACGAAATCCGGCTATCTGCTCCGTGCTGTCGGTGATAACGAAACGATCGTTACATCTATGGGAGTTGACAAAGGAACTGTAAAAATAATCGGACTTGCGATCGCAAACGGACTTTGCAGTTTAAGCGGATGCATTTTTGCGCAGCAGCAGAGATATTTTGATGTATCAATGGGAACAGGAACAATGGTTATCGGACTTGCAAGTGTAATAATCGGAATGAGCCTGCTTAAAAAAGTGTCTTTCATCCGTGTGACATCAAGCGTTGTTATCGGAGCTATTGTATACAAAGCATGTGTGGCTATTGCAGTTAAGCTTGGAATGCCATCATCAGATCTTAAGCTTATAACAGCAGTGTTATTCCTTATAATTCTCGTAGTCGGAATGGATAGAAACAAAAGAAAGAAGGTGGCATAATGTTAGAACTCAACCATATCCACAAATTATATAATCCGGGAACAGTCAATGAGATCTGCCTATTTAATGATTTTAATCTGCAGATAGAGGATGGACAGTTCGTTTCGGTAGTCGGAAGTAATGGTTCCGGAAAAACATCTATGCTAAATATAATTTGCGGTTCTATTCCGATAGACGGTGGAAATATCGTGGTAAACGGCACAGATATCACAAAGCAGAAGGATTTTATCAGACACCGCCGCATAGGCCGTGTATTTCAGGATCCTTCCAAGGGAACATGTCCATCAATGACTATACTTGAAAATCTGGCAATCGCAGACAATAAAGGGAAAATGTACGGGCTTGGCAGAGGCACAAACCACAGCAGGATAGCTCATTACAAGGAAATGCTTGCTGAACTGAACCTCGGACTTGAGGATAAGCTTCACACAAAGGTTGGCGCACTTTCAGGTGGTCAGAGACAGACACTCGCACTGCTCATGGCTACGATGAACCCGATAGAGTTTTTGATCCTTGATGAGCATACAGCTGCACTTGATCCAAAGACTGCGGAGATCGTAATGCAGCTTACAGGAAAGATCGTCGCAGAAAAAAAGGTCACAACGATCATGGTCACACACAATCTGCGCTACGCTGTTGAATACGGAGACCGCCTTATAATGATGCATCAGGGGAAAGCGATAATAGACAAGGCCGGAGCGGACAAAAAGGCAATGCAGGTGGACGATATCCTTGGTACATTCAATGAGATCAGCATTGAGTGTGGAAACTAGTATAGCGTTTTTAAATTAACTAAACCATATTACTTGCCTATTTTCCCGATAGTACATGTGAAATATAAATATGAATTGAAATATCCTCCTGTGGGAGTATAACTATACTATACTTCTGTGGGAGGATATTTTATGCTTTTATATCATGGATCAGATCATGTCATTAAGAGACCTGAATTTGGAGCCGGAAAGAAGCACAATGATTATGGTAGAGGTTTTTATTGTACAGAAAATATTGAATTAGCTAAAGAATGGGCGGTATCTGAGGATGCGGACGGATATGTTAATAAATACAGTATAGATACATCCAGATTGAGTATATTGGATATAAATAGTGAAGAGTATACAATGCTCCACTGGCTGGGGATTTTACGCAGGATATTTTGGAGGAAGAATGAGAGTAAATCATACCCTCATCATCCCCGACATAATACATCCCCCGGCAGCCCCACATGCCATGACATCTTTAAGCCGTGGAACATTAAGAGATGAATCATCACCTTCGCTTGAGGCAATATTGATACCACCAATCGCATAAACCGGTATCTGAACCGTATCGCATACATTTTTGAGAAAATCAAGTCCACGTGGAGGCAGTCCTTTCTTACAATCGGTTGCAAAAATATGTCCTGCCGTCATATATGTGGCTCCAAGCTGTTCAGCTTTTATGGCATCTTCTACAGAGTGGACAGATGTACCGATAACTTTGAAGAATTGTTGATAATCTGCTGCATTTTTATGTGATAGTGTGGATATAACATCAGGCATAAAATGCCGGCATGGTGCAGCAGCATATTTTTCCAGGATTGGCAGTGGCAGATGGATATACGGGTGATTAAGCTCTAATGCCACATTTATAAAGCTGTGCAGGATGCACTGCACATCATATTCCTTACAAAGAGCGGTTACATCACGTGCCAGAGACAGATATTCTGCCTCTGGCATATCTTTTTCCCTAAGCATGATCGCATGAGGATGAAGCTTACAGATGCGTTCAAGCTGTTCCATGAATGGACGGCTGCATAAGTGCCGGTTTGTGACTGCAATGATGTTATCATTGTATAAAACTGATTTTGAACTTTGGTCTAAATGTTTTTCTTTATTCATATTCATACCTGTTAAAAATGATACTTATTACAATTTAATCATTTAATCGTTTACATTATGTAATGTAAATTAATGCAAAAAATTGATAATAGACAATTTAGAAATTAAATACATATAAACATATAAATTAAACCGGATTTCTACACGTAAATATAATCACTCATTACAGGCTGCAGTCCTATATCCAGCAGGGCATCATATACTTCATCAACGCTTCTTCCATCAGAAATCTCAAACTGGTCATCACCTTTATCCTCAATATCATCAACATGGCTTCCGATACCTGTGCTGACACCGGCGGAGATCTTTGTTGCAGCGATATTTACAAGATTGTCACGCACACGGGCGTCCTCACGGGTTGATACAGTGATGCTTGCAAACGGCATGAAAAGTCTGTAGGCGCAGACTACCTGTAAAAGCTGTCTTTCGTGCACATCCTTAGGATTTATCCTGTCGTTGTTGATGATAGGACGAAGACGCGGACATGAGAATGCTATCTCAGCCTGTGGGTACTTTTTCTGGAGCAGATAAGCATGATAGCCTGTTGCGAGTGCATCTTTTCTGAAATCATCCAGCCCCAAAAGTGCGGCAAATCCTACTCCTCGCATTCCTCCCTTTAAAGCACGTTCCTGTGCATTTATGCGATATGGGAAAATTCGCTTGTGTCCGGCAAGGTGAAGTGTCTCGTATTTGTCTGAATTGTATGTTTCCTGGAAAACGGTCACATAGTCGGCACCACATTCGTGCAGATATGCGTATTCGTCAGAATTCATAGGATAAACCTCAAGGCCTATGACTTTGAAATATTTGCGGGCTATTTTGCATGCTTCACCGATGTATCTGACATCTGACATCTTTTTACTTTCGCCCGTCAGGATAAGAATTTCCTGAAGTCCTGTCTTAGCGATTGCAGCCATCTCTTTTTCGATTTCTGAGGAATTGAGTTTGGCACGGTTTATTTTGTTGTGGCAGTTGAAGCCACAGTAAATACAGTAGTTTTCACAGTAATTGGCAATGTATAGAGGTGTAAACATATATACACTGTTTCCGAAATGTTTTCTTGTCTCTATCTGCGCTGCCTGTGCGATCTCCTCCATAAATGGAAGTGCAGCAGGAGATAGCAGAGCTTTGAAATCTTCTACACTGCGGTATTCGTGTGAAAGTGCTGTGCGTACGTCTGCCGCAGTGTATTTGTCATAATCGTAGCTGTCCATTTCTGCTATGACCTGATCCATGACATCAGAGTCTAAAACTTCCATGTCAGGGAGATATTTCATGTGATCTATCCTGTTTTTCTTCATGTCCTCGAGGATCACTTCGTTTACGATACTCTCGTTGAAGTGTTCGTCATGAGTGAGAGCATCTGTTGGATCTGCAACAGCGTTTGAACTGTTATTTATATTTTTATTCATTATAAAATCCTGTGTGACTTTCCGGTATTTTAGTAATACTTGATATTAGATGTTTTTTACGCATAGTCCTATCATATAGTTTCAGTGTATATTCTATAAGCCGGAATAGTTACCTTCCTTTCAAAAATATTTTATTTGTCATGGTTAGTCGCGTAAAAATCCGGTAAGTGGTGATGAAGCGCTTGCACCTTTTACGAGTGTGCGGCCAAGTCCTGAAAGGTACGCCATTCTTCCGGCTTCAATAGCTTTCTTAAATGCCTCAGCCATTACCTCAACATCACCGGCTGTTGCGACTGCTGTATTTGCCATTACTGCGGAAGCACCCATCTCCATTGCTTCGCAGGCCTGGGATGGACGGCCGATCCCGGCATCGACGATGATAGGAAGGTCGATCTCATCTATTAATATCTGGATAAATTCTTTAGTGCAGATACCCTTGTTTGAACCGATAGGTGCGCCAAGTGGCATGATACTTGCGGCGCCGGCATTTACAAGATCTCTTGCCACATTGAGATCAGGATACATATATGGCATTACAACGAAGCCTTCTTTGGCGAGGATTTCAGTTGCCTTGATAGTTTCATAGTTGTCAGGGAGGAGATATTTTGTGTCACGCATGATCTCTACCTTTACGAAATCTCCGCAGCCAAGCTCACGTGAAAGACGTGCGATCCTTACAGCTTCATCAGCATTTCTGGCACCTGATGTGTTTGGAAGTAAAGTTACATTGTCCGGAATATAGTCGAGGATATTTGCCAGTCCGCCTTCGTTTGCGCGGCGAAGCGCAAGAGTGATGATCTGTGCATCAGCTTTCTCAATGCAGGCTTTTACGAGATCAAGAGAAAATTTTCCTGAACCAAGGATAAAACGTGATGAAAATTCATGTCCTCCGAGAACTAATTTGTCGTTTGCTAAATCTATATTTTTACTCATATTGAACTCCTTTTTGAAATTGTTATTGCATGTAATATTGTTGAGTGAACGGTTGCTTTATTTGTCACATGCATATTGTGTTTTTGATATGCGAATGGTATTTGTAAGATGCATATTAAAGACTGTAGACTGTATATAGATCAGCCTCCACCCATAAAACTGAGTACTTCCATGACATCGCCGTCTGCGATGGTTGTGGTAAAATATTCTGATTTTGGAAGAATCTGCTCGTTAAGCTCTACTACAATATGTTTAGGATTGTAGTTGTTTGCTTCAAGATATTCTGATACAGTCATGCTGCATGCCTCATTGGCTTCTTTTCCATTGATCTTTATCATAGTGCTCCTTTCCGGATTGAGAGAGGGTCAAATTAAAAAAGAGTTCACAAAGCAATACACCCGCGGTGGTGCACCCCTTCATGAACTCTGTTCACTCTCAAAAATCCAATATTAAATTATGTAAAATTAAACAATGTCTGATTTATGTTAAAGTGCATATCAACCAAACTGAACCACTGGGGCAATCGGTCATATGCAACGAAAAAAGGGAGACACCAATGTATCTCCCGTAATTGCTATATACGTTCCTACGTTGGCATTATCCAAATCAGGTATATGGGTCGAAGTTGATGACTTCCTCTCAGCCTACTAAATAAGCTCCCCTATTAATTTTACGAAAACCAGTATAACGCTGTGTTTTGACAAAGTCAAGTAAATATTCTGCAGATAATATTTCAAATTTTTCGCTGTATTTACATAAACATCATAATACATTTTCAATGATCTGCTACGATATAAATACAAAAAATGTAACTATTAAGTACAGAAAATGTTAATTTATCTGGATTGTTAAACAGACATGCAGATAAAACATATATTATATAAAATAAAAATATAGGAGGATTACCATGAAGAAGGATGAAATTGTAAAAAAATATGCATTTTTGATGCTGCTTGTGGGAACAGCTTTGGCGTTTTTAGTAGGAAGCGGAATTTTGTTCGGGATTTTATGCCTGGCAAATTCGAGTATTGCCGGGAGTATTGCGCTTAATATAGGCGGACTGATGGGAATTACGGCATTTATAGCTATTCCAATTTACTTTCTGAGAAAATATTAATGCCGGATGGCTTATATTATCTGAAGATCATTTCTAAAAAATATTATTTTACTTAACCATTTCGAAAATCTACCAGAATATAATCTGAAAAATTGAATCTTGTAATTAAAACTTCCAATATGAAGAATGGAGGAAGTTTAATATCATAATAAATTGCCCATAACAAATGCCCATAACAAATATGATCTGTAAATTGACATTCATAGCATAAAAATGGTATATTTGAGCTACAAAAACATACGAATTTTTTTCTATGGGGAATATATATCGTACAAAAATGACAACAGGTGTATACCGGGGGAAATGTATATGACGGCAGAAGAATGTTATGGACTATTGGGAGAAAATTATAATGAAATATTGGAACGCTTCGGAAATGAGGCTATGATCAGGAAGTTTGCGATACGCTTTATAAATGATCCAAGCTTTGGTGAATTAAAGGATGCGTTTCAGAAGAATGATGGGGAAAGGGCATTCAGGGCGGCTCATACATTAAAGGGTGTGTGTCTGAACCTTGGTTTTTCAGGTCTTTATCAGGTAAGTTCAGATCTGACAGAAGAACTCAGGGATTATTGCACTGATGGGGCAGAAGAACTTTTTAAAAAGGTCGAACAAAAATACCAGAGTGTGATTTCGGTTTTAAATAAATTGGCACTTGAAAATTAATTAAGAGGGGAAACATGGACCGGAAAACGGACATAAGGAACATGTATTATGAAAAATAGAATTCTTATTGTTGATGATGCATATATTAACAGAGAATTATTGAAAGAAATGCTAAGTGAAAATTATGAGATACTCGAAGCGGAGAATGGAAAAGAAGCATTAGATATTGTTGAGAATGAAAAGCATATAAATGGAATACTTCTCGACCTTGTCATGCCGGTAATGGATGGTTTTGAACTTCTTGAGGAATTAAAAAAGACTGACATAATGGACAAAATACCGGTAATGATAATAAGCTCGGAAATGACAGCACAGAATGAAAACAGATGCTTTAATTATGGAGTATTTGATTTTATAGGAAGACCGTTTAAGCTGCAGATCGTACAGAAACGTGTCGAAAATATGATAAAAATATATGACTACAAGAATCATCTGGAAGACAGGGTAAGAGCGCAGACGGAGGTACTGCGCAAAGCAAATGAAAAACTCAAAAAGAGGAATAAGGATATCATGGATATGCTTGGCACGATCGTAGAGTTTAGAAACCTTGAGAGCGGGGAACATATTAAACGTGTAAAGGAGTACACAAGGGTTCTTGCTGAATATTTTAGTGTAAAATATCCGGAATACGATCTTACACGGGACAAGATAAATAATATCGTTGAGGCCAGCGCACTTCATGATCTTGGAAAGATATGCATACCTGACAGAATATTATTAAAGCCGGGAAAACTTACAGATGAAGAATTTGCATATATGAAGACACACACCACGAGAGGATGTGAGCTCTTAAATTCTGTAAACATAGACTGGGATGAGGAGCTTATAAAAACATGCTACGAAATAATCAGGCATCATCATGAAAAATATGATGGAAACGGATATCCCGATGGATTAAAGGGTGATGAGATCCCAATATCAGCGCAGCTTGTTTCTCTTGCGGATGTTTATGATGCACTTATAAATGAAAGATGTTATAAAGCGGCGTTCTCAAAAGAAGAAGCATACGATATGATAATAAACGGAAAATGCGGACAATTTTCACCGAAGCTTTTAGAAGCATTTGAGCATGTAAGAGAACAGTTCGAGAATTTTGATGAGAAAAAGACAGAGGGTAACTATTAATAGTTATCCGGATATAAAAGGATGAAAGACACTATGGAAAATAAAGATACAGTAGGTGCCATTTCAGGCTACTATGATGATAAATTAAGCATAGCAGAGGTCAGTGAGAGCTTCCTGAATAACCTTGGATTTAGATATGATGAGTTCATGCAGGTTACGGGGGGCTCTTTTAGAAAGATTTTCTGCGGAGATAATCAGACATTTTTAGAGCCGGAACGCTTTCCTCTGATAAAGGGGACCGGAGAGGGACAGATGCTGACAAAGGAGGGAGTAGCTCTTTATGTCCGCATGGAAAAGCAGGACACACAGGATGAATCCGGCAGGAGGATGTGGGTTATAACAGCAGAAATAGATCAGATCCAGCAAAGCTTAAAGATTGTAAACAATGTGATACAATCCGGCATGTGGTATATAGATTGTGATGAAAAAGGCCAGATGTATGAAGTATTCTGGAGTCATGAATTCAGGAAGATGCTTGGATATAATGATGTTTTAGATTTTCCAAATACACTCGAGTCATGGTCGGATCTTCTTCATCCGGAGGATAAGGAAAGAAGCATTGATTTTTTGAAAAATGTTATAGCTGACAGGACAAATAAGAAAAAATACAATATAGAGTACAGACTTAAGACGAAAAATAATGGATACCAGTGGTTCAGGGTCAGTGCCGACACAAGCCGCAGGGCAGATGGTACTGCAAAAAGGATGGTAGGTATCTTTATCAATATCGAAAAAGAAAAGAAAGCAAAGCACAGGATACAGAGAGGAATTGCTTTTCACAATGCATACACTGAATCTAACCTTTGTGAATATTATGTCAATCTGGATGAAAATACTTTTGAATCCCTTAAAGAAACAGATCCCCTCTTCGGAATGCTCGAAAATAACAGAATGTGGGATGAACTGACACATGAATATATAGAGCATTTTGTATATGAGGAGGATAAAGATGCTGTTGAGGGAATATATGATCGTAATTATATCCTCAGAAAATTTAAGGAAGGCAAAAATGAACTCAGTCTGGTGAGCCGGATATTAAAAGATGGCAGAATACGCTGGGTAAGGAATATGATAATACCGGATGCGACTGAAGAAAACAGATGCCGGTATGCAATGATATTTGTCAGAGATATCACCGAAGCAAAAAAGGAAGAGGAAGACCTAAAAGCGCTTAATCAGGAAAATGCTGCAAGAGCTAAACTTATAGAGGGAATAGTAAAGCTTGTTGATACATTTGCGATTTTTGAATTTGACAGGGATCATTACGAATTTTTCAACTTTGATCATAATAGAAACTATGAGTCATCCGGAAAATACAGTGATTTTATCGTAAAAATCTCTGATACATATAAGGCCGTTGCGGATGTTGAATCAATGAAACATTATATAGCGCCTGAAAATATAAGAAAAAAAATAAAGACTGAGAATGATATATATCAGTTCGAGTATTGTAATCTTGATGAATCCGTGTATAAGACTGCTTCGTTTATCCCGTTAGAATGGGATGGAAACGTGCTCACAAAGGTATTAGCGATTTCACAGAATATTACGGAGGCAAAAACTCTAGAAAAAGACTCGCGCAGGGCATTGAAGGAAGCATACGAGTCCGCAAACCGTGCGAATGAGGCAAAGACTGAATTTTTGACAAATATGTCACATGATATAAGGACTCCGATGAATGCGATCATTGGAATGACTGCGATCGCCTGTGCAAATATAGACAATAAGGAAAGAGTAATATCATGCCTGTCTAAAATCACACAGTCAAGCCGCCATCTGCTGGGGCTTATAAATGAAGTACTGGATATGGCAAGGATAGAAAGCCGCAGGGTAGCTCTTACAGAAGAAGAATTCAATCTGCCGGGGCTTATAGATGATGTATATTCCGTGATAAAGCCGGGGATAGCAGAACATCACCACAAGTTTGACATGGAAGTAATGGACGTTGTGCATGAGTCAGTATGTGGTGACAGCTTACGAATACAGCAGATTCTGATAAATATATTGACAAATGCTATTAAATACACGCCGGATAATGGAATCATATCATTTAGTCTGAAGGAAAAGATTACAAACCATAAAGGTATGGGCTGCTATGAATTCGTTGTTTGTGACAATGGAATGGGAATGAGTCCTGAATTTCAGAAAGTTATGTTTGAACCGTTTACGAGGGCTGATGACAAGAGGACAACAAAGATACAGGGAACCGGACTTGGAATGTCAATAACTAAAAACATAATCGATATGATGAATGGACATATTGACGTACAAAGTGAGCTTGGAAAGGGAAGTAAATTTACTGTCACGATATGTTTAAGGCTGCAGGATCAGGAGGATGACAGGCTGGCTGAGCTTGTAAATCTTCCGGTCCTGGTAGTAGATGATGATAAAATTTCAGGGGATAACGCAGTTACGATACTTGAGGATATCGGCTTAAAAGGAGAGTGGGTTTCATCTGGTGAGGAAGCAGTGGCAAAAACGCTGAAGAGGCATGAGAATAATGATGATTATTTCGCTATAATAATAGACTGGAAAATGCCGGGAATCGATGGCGTGGAGACGGCGCGGAAAATCCGGAAGATAGCAGGAAAAGATGTTACTATAATTATTCTGTCTGCATATGATTATACAGAGATAGAGGAAGCAGCGAGAGATGCCGGGGTAGATGGCTTTATCGCAAAACCCCTTTTTAGATCAAGACTGGCAGCCAAGCTAAGAGAACTTATATCGGATGAGCCGGGAAGAAAAGATCAGAATCAGCTGCAGGATATTTCAAAGTGTGACTATTCAGGAAAGAAAGTCCTGCTTGTCGAGGATAATGAACTAAATAGTGAGATAGCGAAAGAGATAATTTCAATGACCGGGGCACAGGTAGAAACTGCTGAAAATGGAAAAATGGCTGTCGATCATATGCTTAGCAGACCTGCAGGATATTATGACATGATATTTATGGATATACAGATGCCTGTTATGAACGGATATGAGGCAACAAAAGCAATCAGGTCGATAGATGACGGCAGAGGATGTAATATTCCGATAATTGCAATGACGGCAAATGCATTCGCAGAAGATATCATTAAGGCAAAAAAAGCGGGCATGAATGAACATATGGCAAAGCCGATAGATATAAATAAGCTTTACGAAGTGCTGAGACACTGGCTTGTTAACGATTAATGGATAATAATGCGCAAAAAAGTGCATGATTTTCTGTAAAAAAACCTTACCAAAGGCGTCGGTGAGTCTTGAATTAAAAAAAATTTAATAGTATAATTTACTCGATTAAATAAGAATGATATGAGACATTAAGGAGGAATCACAATGATTACCTGGAACAACTTAGATACCCTTGAGTCTTTCAAGGAACTTTCAAAAGTAGAACGTGTAGACATCAAAGAGGCAATGTCAGGAGAGAACGGAGCAAAACGTGCAAAAGAGTACAGCGTTCCTATGGCAGAGGGATTTGCCTATAATTTTGCTGCAAAGCAGGTTGATGATGATGTGCTTAAAGCCCTTGCTAAATTAGCAGAGGAGGCACAGCTTACAGAAAAATTCGAAGCACTTTATAATGGTGCTGTGATCAATACAGGTGAGAATCGTCTTGTACTTCATCATCTCACACGAGGCCAGCTCGGGGAGACAGTTATGGCTGATGGTGTTGATAAACGTAAATTCTATGTAGAGCAGCAGCAGAGGATAGCTGATTTTGCCAATAAAGTACACTCAGGTGAAATCACAAATGCCGCAGGTGAGAAGTTTACTACAGTTGTTCAGATCGGTATCGGCGGAAGTGACCTTGGTCCACGTGCTATGTACCTTGCACTTGAAAACTGGGCAAAGAAAAATAATACATTCAAGATGGAGGCTAAATTCATCAGCAATGTAGATCCGGATGATGCAGCATCAGTACTTAACGGTGTTGATGTAGCCCATTCAATATTTATTCTTGTTTCTAAGTCAGGTACTACACTTGAGACACTTACAAACGAGTCATTTGTAAAAGATGCATTAAAGAATGCCGGACTTGATGCTTCACATCATATGATCGCAGTTACAAGTGAGACATCACCACTTGCAAAGAGCGATGATTATCTTGCTGCATTCTTTATGGATGATTATATCGGAGGACGTTATTCTTCATCATCTGCAGTAGGTGGAGCAGTACTTTCACTTGCATTCGGACCGGAAGTATTTGCACAGTTTCTGGATGGTGCAGCAGCAGAAGATAAGCTTTCAAAAAATAAGAACATATTAGAAAACCCTGAGATGCTCGATGCTCTTATAGGTGTATATGAGAGAAATGTACTTGGATATCCAAGCACGACAGTACTTCCATATTCACAGGCACTCAGCCGATTCCCGGCACACTTACAGCAGGCAGATATGGAGTCAAACGGAAAATGTGTAAACCGTTTTGGAGAGAGGGTAAGCTATCCGACAGGACCTGTTATTTTTGGTGAGCCTGGAACAAACGGACAGCATTCATTCTATCAGCTCCTTCATCAGGGAACAGATATCGTGCCACTCCAGTTCATCGGATTTAAGAAGAACCAGCTTGATACAGATGTAGTCATTCAGGATAGTACAAGCCAGCAGAAGCTTTGCGCAAATGTGGTAGCACAGATAGTAGCATTTGCATGTGGAAAAGAAGACGAGAACAAAAATAAAAACTTTGAAGGCGGTCGTCCATCAAGTATAATAATCGGAGATCAGGTCAATCCTGCATCACTTGGAGCACTTCTTGCACACTTCGAGAATAAGATCATGTTCCAGGGATTCTTATGGAATTTAAACAGCTTCGATCAGGAAGGTGTCCAGCTTGGAAAAGTACTTGCAAAGAAAGTACTTGCACATGAAACTGATGGAGCACTTAAGGTATACAGTGATCTTTTAAATATCTAAATACAGAGATTACATATTAGCAAAGTATTCAAAAGAATTTTGTTGTTTCAGCCCGTCCGGGCTTTAAATGGGACTATAGATTTTACTGTTTCTGAGAATAAAACAGTAGATCTGTAGTCCTTTTTGTGTGGGAGGAAAAATATGGACCAGACATTTATGAAAGAAAAAAAGATACTGCCACTTGTTTTATCAATGTCACTGCCGATGGTTTTGTCAATGCTTGTGAACTCATTGTTTAATATTGTAGACAGTTTCTTCGTTGCCAAAGTAAGTGAGGATGCAATGACAGCACTTTCTCTTGTATATCCGGTACAGCTTGTTCTTACAGCTGTGTCTGTAGGATTTGGTGTCGGAGTAAATGTGCTTATAGCATATCTGCTCGGGGCAAAGGAGAAAAAAAGAGCAGACCATGCAGCTTCCTGTGGAGTGCTGCTTGGGCTGGTGCACGGAATGATGATCATAATTGTGTGTCGTATAGGAATGAAATCTTTCCTAGGACTGTTTACGAAAAACAGCGATGTTGTCGGACTTGGGATGAAATATGCCAATATCGCTTTTCTCTTTTCGGCTATAGTTACAGTTGGTATCACTTATGAAAAGATATTTCAGGCTGTCGGAAGAATGAAAGAAACTATGGTAAGCATGCTTGTGGGATTCATATCAAACATCATACTTGATCCCCTTATGATATTTGGAATAGGACCATTTCCAAAAATGGGGATAGAAGGAGCGGCACTTGCGACAGGAATAGGGCAGACGCTTACCCTTTTAAGCTATATCATATACTATTTTGTAAAACCGCTTCCGGTAAAAATAAATATAGAAAACATATGCTGTGATGGTGATCTTGTAAAAAGGATGTATTCAGTCGGAATTCCTGCAACGCTTAACATGGCGCTGTCTTCAGTACTTCTTGCCATAATAAATGCAATCCTTTCCGTTTATGGTGATGCATGTGTTCTTGTGTTCGGAGCATATTATAAGCTGCAATCATTTATCTATCTTCCATCCGGCGGTGTGATACAGGGAATACGTCCGATAATAGGTTATAATCATGGAGCCGGAGAAAAGAAAAGGGTAAGGAGCATATTTATAACAGCGCTTGTGATGACGCTGGTGATAATGATAGTTGGAATGCTGTTGTGCCTTATCGCACCGGGATGGCTCATGAGCCTGTTCACATCTAATGGGGATACGATAAAAACAGGAATAACAGCGCTCAGGATCATAAGCCTTGGATTTGTAGTGTCAGCTGTTTCCGTGACATGCAGCGGTGCACTGGAAGGATTAGGAAAAGGTGTTCCATCATTATGGATATCACTCATGCGGTATATAATTGTCATAATACCAATGGCATTTATATTAAGCCGTGCAATGTCATCACAGATAGGTGTATGGATTGCATTTCCGGTAACAGAATTTATAGCAGCAGTAGTGTCGGCGGTCATTTACAGAAGGCAGGTAAAAAAATTTTAAGCTTAGTTACTGTTCATACCTAACAGTGCGACCAGTAACTAAGCTGATGCATATTTATGGAAACATAGGAAAATATTATTGAGATTTTATATTAATGCATATATAATATAAGCACTTTGCGGCGAGCCTTGATATTCATATCAAGCCTTATCGTTTAGTAAAATCATATTAGAACTAACACCAAAATCATTATTGAGGTGGAAGACGGCATATATTACACAAAAATACTATAACTTACTGTCTTGTAAGTTTTATAAGGATAGCTGTATCTTCCGCCGGGAAGGTACAGCTTTTTTTATGGAAACAAGAATAGCACTTATAGGAATAATAGTTGAAGATCCCCAGTCAGTAGAGCAGCTTAATCATTTGCTGCACGAATATGGGAAATACATAATTGGACGCATGGGGATCCCATATGAGAAAAAAGGAGTAAATATCATAAGTGTAGCAATTGATGCGCCACAGGATGTGATAAATACTCTGTCAGGAAAAATCGGACGTCTTAAGGGAATAGGCGCAAAAACAGTCTACTCGAATATCAAAGGAGAATAAACCTGCCTATGAAAGATATAAAAGCGATTGTCGATGATATATCGAAGCGTCAGGACATCGGACTTCAGGAGCTGCAGGCAATTCTTCAATCAGAAGATATTGATGGGATAAAATATCTTAGAGATAAGGCGGCAGAAAAAGCTAAAAGCATATATGGCAATAAAGTATTTATCCGCGGTCTTATAGAATTTACAAATTATTGTAAAAATGATTGTTATTACTGTGGAATACGCCATGGAAATCATAATGCCCAGAGGTACCGTCTGAGTGACGAACAGATATTTGAGTGCTGTGACACGGGATATGAGCTGGGTTTCCGCACGTTTGTGCTTCAGGGCGGTGAAGATCCATATTACACGGACGACAAAGTCTGTCTTATAGTAAATGAGATAAAAACAAGACATCCTGATTGTGCGGTAACGCTGTCGATAGGGGAAAAAGCAAAAGAAAGCTATCAGAAATTTTTTGATGCAGGGGCAGACAGATATCTGCTCCGCCATGAAACCGCAGATGAAGGACATTACAGAAAACTCCATCCGGTTGAGATGTCACTGGAAAATAGAAAACAGTGTCTTAGGGACTTGAAGGATATAGGATATCAGGTTGGATGCGGGTTTATGGTAGGTTCACCCAGACAGACAACAGAGACACTTTACGAAGATCTCAGATTTATAAAAGATCTGCAGCCACATATGACAGGTATAGGACCATTTATTTCGCAGAAAGACACTCCATTCGCAAACGAGCCATCGGGAACAATGGAGATGACACTCCGGCTGCTTTCCATAATAAGGCTTATCCATCCGCATGTACTTCTGCCGGCAACGACGGCACTTGGCACGATACATCCGCAGGGAAGAGAAATGGGAATACTTTCAGGTGCAAATGTTGTCATGCCAAATCTGTCACCCGTGGATGTCAGGGATAAATATAAATTATATGACAACAAAATATGCACCGGTGATGAGGCGGCAGAGTGCAGGCACTGTATGTCAAACCGCATGAAGAGCATAGGATATGAGGTTGTTGTATCACGCGGGGATTTTGTTATGTGACGGAATACAGCTTAAAATATATACACTATTAAAAGGAGATAAAAATATGTACGACGTAAAATCAATGAAGGCTGAGGAATTCATCTCAGACGAGGAAATCAGGGAAACATTAGAATACGCAGAGGCAAATAAAAACAATGTAGAGCTTATCGATCAGATAATCGGGAAGGCACGTCTTAGAAAAGGACTTACACACAGAGAAGCATCAGTGCTTTTAGCATGTGAAATGCCAGATAAAATAGAAGAGGTATATGAACTTGCAAAGCAGATAAAGCAGGATTTTTATGGAAACAGAATTGTGCTTTTTGCCCCTTTGTATCTTTCTAACTATTGTGTAAACGGATGTGTGTACTGCCCATATCATATGAAAAATAAGCATATAGCAAGAAAAAAGCTTACCCAGGAGGATATCGTAAAAGAGGTAACTGCATTACAGGATATGGGGCACAAGCGTCTTGCGATCGAGGCAGGCGAGGATCCTGTAAATAATCCTATAGAATATATTCTTGAGTGTATAAAGACGATATACAGCATAAAACACAAAAATGGGGCGATCCGCCGTGTAAATGTAAATATTGCCGCAACAACAGTAGAAAATTACCGCAAATTAAAAGAGGCCGGGATCGGTACATATATTCTTTTCCAGGAGACATATCACAAGGAAAGCTATGAGCAGCTTCATCCGACAGGTCCAAAACACGACTATGATTATCACACAGAGGCCATGGATCGTGCTATGGAGGGTGGAATAGATGACGTAGGACTTGGTGTGCTTTTCGGGCTTGACAAATATAAATATGAGTTTGCAGGACTTCTCATGCATGCAGAGCATCTTGAGGCTGTCCATGGAGTAGGACCTCATACGATAAGTGTTCCACGGGTAAAGCATGCGGATGATATTGATCCTAGTGCATTTGATAATGGAATCACAGATGATATATTTGCAAAAATCTGCGCACTTATCCGTATTTCGGTGCCATACACAGGAATGATCATCTCAACCCGTGAGAGTCAGGAGGTACGTGAAAAAGTGCTGCCGCTTGGTGTATCGCAGATAAGCGGTGCTTCAAAAACAAGTGTTGGCGGATATGCAGATCCTGAAGCAGAAAAGATGGCAGAAGCAACATCAGAGCAGTTTGATGTAAGTGACCAGAGGACACTTGATGAGGTAGTGAACTGGCTCATGAAGATGGACTATATCCCTTCATTCTGTACAGCATGTTATCGTGAGGGAAGAACCGGTGACAGATTTATGGCACTTTGTAAGAGCATGCAGATACTTAACTGCTGTCATCCAAATGCACTTATGACATTAAAGGAGTATCTCGAGGATTATGCAGGACCGGAGACAAAGGAGATCGGAATGAAGCTTATTGATAAGGAAATAGAAAAAATTACGAATCCTAAGGTAAAACAGACATGCTATGAGCATATACATGATATTGCCGATGGAAAACGTGATTTCCGTTTCTAACAGGAGGTAAAGCCATGTCTACATTAAATGAAACACCATCGTCAAATCGTCTGCACATAGGCATTTACGGGAAAACAAACAGTGGAAAATCATCTCTCATAAATGCATTTACAAGACAGGATGTATCAATAGTGGCAGACGTAGCCGGAACAACAACAGACCCGGTTTATAAGCCGATGGAGATAAATCCGCTCGGGGCGTGTGTTATAATTGATACAGCCGGATTTGATGATGACAGTGAGCTTGGAAAGAGCCGTGTTGAAAAAACACATCTTGCCGCCGAAAAAACAGATATAGCAGTGATAGTGCTGGATGCATCATGTGTTTATCAGTCAATTTCAAAAAGTAAAGAGGGAAGATCTTTAAAGTTCGGTGATGTTTTTACAGACGAAAAGAAATGGATAGATGAATTTAAAAAGAGAAATACACCGGTGCTTGTTGTATTAAACAAAACAGACCTTATTGGAGATAATACATCACTGTGCATGGACTGGCTTTGTGAAACTTTAAAACCCGGAGTATCAAAGAATGCAGGAAGTCTGGAGCTTGTTATGGCAAGTGCTGCAAGGAAACTGGGAATAGAGGATATAAAGGCTGCTCTCACACGTCTTATGCCGGAAGGCTTTGGACAGGAATTTATACTGGGCGATCTGGTAAATGCCGGAGATCTTGTTCTGCTTGTAATGCCGCAGGATATCCAGGCTCCTAAGGGCAGGCTTATACTTCCCCAGGTTCAGACACTAAGGGAGCTTCTGGATCGAAAATGCATTGTGATGAGCGTAACGACAGATAAACTGACTGATGCGCTAAAAGTCATGTCGAAGCCGCCAAGGCTTATAATAACGGATTCACAGGTATTTAAATATGTGTATGAGAATAAGCCGGTGGAAAGTATGCTCACATCATTTTCAGTCTTGTTTGCAGCGTATAAAGGTGATCTTCCATATTATGTAGAAAGCGCAAAAGCAATAGATAAACTTACACCACATTCCAAGGTTCTTATTGCAGAATGCTGCACACATGCACCCCTTGCGGAGGATATAGGTCGTGTAAAACTTCCGGGAATGTTGAAAAAACGCATCGGTGACGGACTTACTGTGGATATCGTAAGCGGAACGGATTTTCCGCAGGATCTAACAGAATATGACCTGATTATCCAATGTGGGGCTTGTATGTTCAACAGGAAATATGTATTATCAAGGATAGACAGGGCGCATATACAGAATATTCCTATGACAAACTATGGTGTGGCGATAGCACATATTACAGGAATACTGGATAATGTAAGTATGCCCTGCTGATCTGGAGGGATAATATGGCTTTTTCAAGTAAAACAGATGTAAACAGCAGCATAGATTTATCAGATGGTTATGATCGTCTGGCACAAAGCCTGATCGATATAATAAAAGAGCAGCAGGCTAAGCTTGGGTATCGTAAGGAAATAGTAAGGCTTTACTATCCACTGTCATCGCTTAACCATTTTTTTGAGGGGCATCTTGATAGTACCGGAATGCTTGATATTTTAAAAGAAGCATCATTGCCGGAATGCATTACGGATAAGCTTGGATGCATAAAGGCAACAGAAAAAAATGATCGTTTCTGTATAGAAATACCGCCGCAGGGCAGTGAATATGTGCATGAAAACACATCTGATGACGAATTTATAAAGGAACTTATAAAATTGGTGGCAGAACATGACTGCAGACCGCAGCAGATAATAGATTTATTCAAAAAGTTTTCGGATGAAATAGAAATAAAGCAGATGGATAACGGGGAGTTCGACTTTTATGTACGCTTTTTAAATGATCCGCAGGACACTTATTATTACTGTTTTCATGACGAAGGCTGTCATATGATATATCACAGATTTCTGCCGCAGGATTATAGTGACTTTGAATTTTAAAATATTTGACAAAAATATAACAAACGGATTATAATTAGTCAGCGATAAGTTGTTGCAAAGCTCTCAGGTGAATATTTATGAGACAGAGGTACAAAAGAGATGGCAAAGTTTACCAAGCAGGCTATAGTAAGTGGCTTTTTGCAGATACTTCGCACAAAATCATTTGATAAGATAACCATCAAAGATATATGCGAGTTGTGCGAGATAAACAGAAATACTTTTTATTACTATTTCAAAGATATTTATGATGTGCTTGATGCGTTATTTGCGATAGAGTCACAAAGTGTTATCGAGGATGTAAAAGAGGGCGCTTCTTTTTATGAGGAATATGCCAGGAGTGCAGCGATAATTTTAAATAACCGCGAAGCAGTGATACATATATACGAATCGAAAAACGGAGCGGTTATGCGTAAGTATCTCGATAATGTAACAAGTGCATTTGTCGGGAGATTTGTCGAAGAGAAAGCGGAAGGGTATAGTTTAAGCAGTCTGGACTTAAATTTCATTACTTCGTTTTACAGTAATGCAATTGTTGGAAGCACAATAAAATGGATTGAAAAAGGAATGAAAAAATACGACAAGGATATAATAAAACGTATATCTGATTCATTCGAGGCAACAATATATGATATGATCGAATGTTGTATGCAATAAAATATTTTTTATACAAATTAAGGATAATGTCTGAAATTCGGACATTATCCTTTTTTTGACTATTACAAAATTTTTACATAATAATTAGAATGATTAAAGAATCAAAAGATTTCATTAGAATTATTACAAAATTATAGGAAGGGGATGCTCTATGCATAGTTTATCACGGGTGAAAAATGCATATAGTGTCGTGACGGCAGGTCTGATAGCAATAGGTGTTATCTTAATGATATGGCCCCAGCTAGGACTTAACACCATGTGCAAGGTATATGGAATATTTCTTATAGTATATGGTATTGCAAAATTTTCCGGGTATTTTGCAAAAGATTTGTTCCAGCTTGCATTTCAGTTTGATCTGGCACTCGGGTTGGTATCTGTTGTTTTGGGAATCATAATAACTGCCAGACCGGCGTATATTATACAAATACTGTCAACGGCTATAGGCATTTTTATGCTGGTTGATGCTGCATTTAAAATCCAGACCACACTTGAAGCAAAGAGGTTTGGAATAGAAAAATGGTGGCTGATACTTATAATATCTTTGATGGTAGCCATAGTTGGGATACTGCTTTTGCTGGCTCCATTTGAGACAATGAGTATTATTGTCAGGTTGATAGGCCTTAATCTTTGCCTGGACGGAATACTTAATTTATTTGTGGTGAGAAACACCGTCGAAACAATAAGGAGGAATACAGAATGGGAAATTTAGGACATCAGGCAGCAAGAGCAGCTGCATCAAAAATAATAGATATAATACTTAAAGGATTAGACAAGGACAGAGAAGCCGAGGTATGTAAACTCATTGATCTTATGGAAAAATACATGGATGGTGAGAAAATCTCCTTAAATTATGATCTGGCACGAAAAATGATCTCAGATAAAGATTGTACACTTAATAAATATATGAACAGACTCCTCGATGAGGTTGACCCTAATGTACTCAAAACCACAGCATTAAACCTCGGATTTGAGGCATTTATGCATGGCACAAAGACAATCCATAAGAGCAGGGAAAAATATCAGTGCAATGTTCCATGGCTTATACTTATGGATCCTACAAGTGCATGTAACCTTCACTGTACAGGATGCTGGGCAGCAGAGTATGGTAACAGACTTAATCTGACATTCGACGAGATGGATAAAGTTGTCACACAGGGTAAAGAACTTGGTGTATACCTTTATATGTTTACCGGTGGGGAGCCTCTTGTAAGAAAGAAAGATCTTATAAGACTTTGTGAAAAACATAACGATTGTGCATTCCTTTCATTTACAAACGGAACACTTGTTGACGAGGCCTTCTGTGCAGATATGAAACGTGTTGGAAACCTTTATCTTGCAATAAGTCTTGAGGGATTTTCAGAGGTCAATGACCTGCGCCGTGGTGAGGGCGTTTTCGGAAAAGTCATGCATGCGATGGATCTTCTCAAAGAAAACGGACTTATTTTCGGTACTTCGATCTGCTATACATCAAAGAACTACAGATCAGTTACGAGTGACGAATTTGTAGATTTAATGATCGAGAAAGGCTGCCGGTATGCGCTTTATTTCCATTATATGCCGGTTGGAAATGATGCATCTGTCGAACTTCTTCCAAATCCGCAGGAGCGTCTTTACATTAAAGACCGCGTAAGAGAGATAAGAAATATGTCCACCGGAAAGGGAATATTCACAATGGATTTCCAAAATGATGGAGAGTTTGTAGGGGGATGTATCGCCGGAGGAAGAAACTACTTCCATATCAATGCAAACGGAGATGCAGAGCCATGTGTATTCATCCATTATTCAGGTGCAAATATCCGGACACACAGTATGATAGAGATATTGCAGCAGCCACTGTTTATGGCATATCACAATAACCAGCCGTTTAACGAAAACCATTACAGACCATGTCCGATGCTTGAGAACCCTGAAATACTCCAGAGACTTGTAAAGGAAACGGGAGCAAAGTCAACAGATTTACAGTCACCAGAAAGTGCAGAGCATTTATGCAATAAGTGTAAAGAATATGCACAAAAATGGAAACCATGTGCAGAGAAGCTCTGGGCAGAGGAACAGGCTGCAAAAAATGCAAAAACCGCTGAATAAAAATCATACATTCAATTTACATGTAATTTACAGATAGTATGTCGTTGATTTTACCGGCGCCTGATAATATAAAAATATAGTTGCAAAATAAAGCCGCTGTTATCTAGTGGCTTTATTTTTACGAAAAATAAGGAACAAGAGAGGTAAAATTAATTGACATATAAGGAAATAGTAAAAAACGAAGAAGTAAATGAACTACTGAAAAAAGGTAATGAAAATCTTGGAATACTTGGATTTACCGATCATTCACAGATCCACTGTGCAATGGTAGCAAGACGTGCAGGGTATATACTAAAGAAATTCGGTTATGATGCACATGATGTTGAAATAGTAAAGATTGCAGGCTATATGCATGACATAGGCAATGCAATAAACAGAAGTCATCATGCAGAGTATGGAAGTATTCTTGCTTATGATATATTGAAAAACACAGATTTATCCTTGAAGGATCAGGTGGCTATCGCATCTGCCATAGGACATCATGATGAATCTACCGGAGGTGCGACAGATCCGATATCTGCGGCACTTATAATCGCTGATAAAACGGATGTAAGAAGAGATCGTGTGAGAGAGAAGCCGAAAGCATCTTTTGATAAGCATGATCGTGTAAATTATGCTGTTACAGAGTCAAAACTCAAGATCAATACGGAGAAGAATGTTATAGCATTAAACCTGCAGATAGACACTAAGATCTGTACGATGTACGAGTATTTTGACATATTCCTTGGCAGAATGATGATGTGCAGGGGAGCAGCAGAAATACTCGGAGCGACGTTTAAGCTTACAGCAAACGGAGTCAAAGTATTATAAGATCAAATTTTCCATATGTAGTGTAGCATGGAAGGCGCATGGCGCCTTCCAACAAAAAACTACAATGGAAAATCTGTGTTTACCATATGCCACGCTTTTTGCGGAGCTTATAGTACATTTCGTTGTCCATAGCCATAACTTTTTCTATAGGAACAGCTTTAAATACAGGCATTTTCATCTTATACTTTGTCCAGAAGAAAGCATATATGCCGAGTACGATCAGGGTTACACCTGTGATAAGCCATATCATGAGTCTCTCATGTGGATCCGTTGATATATAGAATATCATATAGCTTGTTCCAATGATTCCTATGAGCGGAAAGAGTGGTCCGCATGGAACTTTAAAACTTCTCGGAGCACGAGGAAGCTTCTTACGCAGGATAAGCACATCTACATGGGCGAAGATATATGTGATCATCCAGAAAACTGAGCCTACAAGGATAAGAAATTCGATCATATCAGATGAACCATCACTAATATAAGCAAATATAAACATTGATACGGAGATTAAAATTACGCCAATGTATGGAACACCACGTTTATTGGTTTTTGCAAATATCTGAGGAAGCATATTCATTTTTGCCATACCCTGTCCGATGTATGCAAGTCCGTTTACACCTGAGTTTTGTGTGCTTATAACAGCCAGAGCTGCTACAAATGCCATCCATATTTTTCCTGCTTTTCCAAGGAGAAGCTCACCATAAAGCATATGAGGTGCTGCAGAATTTGCAAGTTCGTCCCATGGAGTGTAATGATAAAATCCAAGAACCATTATTGCCTGCATGATAAGTATTACGATAAGTCCGAGTGCCATTCCAAGAGGAACATTTTTCTTTGCATTTTTGACCTGACCTGAGATCGGTATGGCAAATTCTGCTCCGATGAAAAGCCAGAATGCAACAGCTGTCATAGAGATAACCTCAGAAGGGCTTGATGCCATGTTTGCCGGCTGTGATACAACAGTTCCGGTTCCGAGTTTGAAGATTCCTATAAGTCCCATTAAAACCATGGAGCCGACAAGAAGGAATGCGACAAGATCCTGGACTTTTGCAAACATATCGACACCTATAAGGTTTGTGGCCATTACGACAATCATCATCACTACAGTGTACACAATACTTGGTATAGGAAGCGGTATCACCTCTGACATGGCATAGGCAAAGATAGAGGCTTCAACTCCGGCAGATAAAATATTACATATGAGATAGCCGCCGACCATTGATACTATAGTTGGAACAGGTCCCATGCATGCAAGTGTATACTGTGCAAGACCGCCTGTTATATTCGGCATTAAAGCATTAAGCTCAGATAAAGAACCGATGGTAGTCATATTTAAAAGGCATGCGACAACCATTGCGCCGATAAATACAATACCAACTTCGCCTGCTCCCTGTCCTAAGGAGACAAGGCAGCTGGTTGCGATAACGAGTCCAACGGAAGTAGATATGACACTTCCGAGTCCTAATTTCTTTTCTTCCATAAGGTCACCTCCTAGAGAGCATCTATACCTTCATCACCGGTACGGACTTTTATAACATTGTCAAGAGAGTAGACGAAGATTTTTCCATCGCCGATATGACCGGTATAGAGTATCTGTTTTACAGCTTCTACAATATCGTGGACTTTACTTGTCTCGACTACAAGAGTAATCTGCTGTTTAGGAAGAAGGACAATCTCTTCGTTTTCTTCCACTGCATATTCAGCTGAACCTTTCTGTATACCACACCCTAAAACCTGTGAAACGGTCATGCCGCGGACACCAAGATGTCCAAGTTCACTCTGAAGTTCTGTGAATTTTGTAAAACTTGTGATTATTTCGATTTTTGATAAACCAGATGCCATAATAAAACCTCCTAATGTGCTCAATTATCATAAATTGCTCATATATTTTATATAATTTTCCGGGGTCAGTCCCACAAATGATTTGAATTCTTTTACCATGTGTGACTGATCGTAATAACCGCCCTGCATTGCAAGACTGTTAAATCCGTCTGACGAGTTTGAAGTCATCTCATCAAGAGTGTTCTGAAAACGGATTATTTTTTCAAACATTTTGGGACTGATGCCATGCAATTCGTGAAAGATACGGCGGACATAACATTCAGAGTAACCAGTTTCAGCAGAAATTTTTTTTATGGATATGCAGCCCTTTGTCTCATAAATACGATTTCTGATATATGAAGCTATATTTTCTTTACAGCCGGCTGCAGGAACTTCTAAAACAATAGATTTTAACATGTCTGATACAATATCAGCACGTTTTTGTATGCAGTCAGACTCATATAGCTTATCATCTATATTTATGCCGTATGCATCTGAAGAAATTTCCACGTCAGTATTTATTATGTCATCAATGCATATATCTTTTGGGAGAATGCATTGTCCCGGATAAAAACGGATACCGAAATACGTGCGGTTTTTGTCAAAAGGCCAGTATTTCATTTTAAGGACTGTGCCTCCGAGATAGCATCGTATATCGTGCTCTCCGATTCCGTATAACAAATCTACGCAGCCATCAGGCACCGCATTTATAGGGCGTGTGTCAGGCTCCTCCAAAAAAGAATAATATTCAAATACGGCAGGGTCATCTGACCTCATGCTCTGATACTTTTTACCATTTTTTTGTACATATGGCTGCAGTAGATTCATATATTTGCACCTCTTTATGCCATGTCAGGTTTATCCCATAAAGGCAATGTGATGCCGATTCCTTCCTTTACTGCATTTTTGTAGACCTCATGTCCCCATGCAATATCTTCAACCGGCATACCGCCTACAGAGAAGATGATGATCTCATCATCGCTTTCCCTTCCGACATGCTTTCCTGTGATAATGTCAGAGATGTCGATAATATCTTCACGTTTTGCAAGTCCTTCATGTACAAGATCTGTGAACAATGAACCAACGATGCATACTGTGTCATATGTAGGATAAGGATATTCTTCTTCCCATGCCTCATATAATGCGTAGTTGTCAACAACCATTTTTGCACGTTTTGCAACAAATTCACGGTTGTCAAATCTTGCCGCTGAAGGCATTGATATAAGAGCACCTTTTTTTATCCATTCTTCCTTTATTTCAGGGAAAGTGGACACATCGTTGAGGACTGTTGTAGTAAAGCTTACAATATCGCTGTCTCTGACTGCCTCTTCGTTATCTTTACAAATGATTATTTCTTTCAACTGTGGATATTCGGCCTTTGCCCAGGCTTTAAAGTTCTCTATTGATTTAGAGCCTCTTCCCTTTATCTTCAATGTTTCAAGATTCGGGCAGACTGCCATGAATGCGGCAAGAGAAGTTTTTCCCATAACACCGGGTCCGATGATGGAAACAACCTTTGAATCTTTTCTTGCGAGGTATCTTGCTCCGACACCGGGAATTCCACCCGTGCGGTAAGAGCTGATAAGGTTTGCTGACATCATGGCGATCGGTGCTCCGGTATCCTTGTCGTTTAACATCATCATGAGGATAGAACGCGGAAGACCTTTTTCCTTATTCTCAATGTTTGAACCATACCATTTCATGCCGGCAAGCTGATGGCTTCCGCCAAGGTATGCAGGCATCGCCATAAATCTGCGGTCAGGACCATTTTTGGGCATTCCCGGAAACTTGGGATCATCAGGAAACATTATCATGCATCCGTGGGAATTGTGGTTTTCACCGCCCATCATGTAGTCACCTTTATTTAAGGTAAGGAGAAGATCCTCCATACAGTCTACACATTTAGCCATGTCCTTGACTCCGGCCTTTATCATATCCGGCTCTGAAAGATAAAGAAAATCAATTTTTGTATCCATAGTTATATTCCTCCTTTACGACTTCTGATCGTTAAAAGAGAAAAAAGGCGTCAGATATTATGTACCTGACGCCTTTGTCCTCTTTAATTTAGCACATTTTATTTTGAAATTCAACTAGAATTCTTTATTATATTAACGCAGCATACCATATTCGTATAGTAAAAAACGATACACGCTTTATTATATAATTTAAACTTCCCACATTCTGTTGTGGTAAGGTACCGTCCGGGGGCGGGCTTATGTCTCTTCCGCTGGTGGAACATTTCGTCAGGATTGCGTAAATTTGTCAGGTGTCTGTTTCCGGCTCGAAGTTTGTGTACATTCTCCAGATGCACACTCGCGCTGCGGCGTCCGTCTATGGCACACGCTCTCATACTCCTTAGTCTAGTGGGAGTAAATGCCGTTTTCAGCTAAGTTTATTATGCACGGGTGCTCCAAACGCGCTATTTACGTTGTGAAGTAAATTCAGTTTTTGAGCTTGAACGTGTGTGCGCCCGTGCAACCTATAGCTGTAAATCGGCATTAACTCCCACACGACACGTCAGAAATCGAGTGTGTGCCATAGACGGACGCCGTGGCGTGGGTGTACAGCTGTAGAATGAACATAAATAATCAAAAGAGCTGGAAACAGGCACCGACAAATTAGCAATCCTGACGAGTTCCGCTATCGGAAGAAGCGTAAGCCCGCACCCCGGACGGCACCTTGCCGCAATATAATGTGGGAAGTTTAAATTATAAATAAATACACTAGGAAGCGATAAAATGACATTAAAAGAACTTGGCATAGGAGAAAGTGCCAGAATTAAAACAGTGGGTGGTGATGGTGCGCTGCGCCAGCATTTCCTTGATATGGGAGTTATCCCAAAGGCGGAGGTTACAGTTGTTAAATTTGCCCCGATGGGGGATCCTATGGAGCTGCAGCTTCATGGGTATGAGCTTACTCTTCGTCTTGATGATGCAGCACAGATAGAAGTTGAACCGATACAGAAGCGTTCAAGAAATCACGAAGGACCAAAAGAGCTAAGCAAAACTGCTCACCCGGGACTTGGAGAAGAAGGAAAATATCACGTAAAAGGTGAAGAAGATCCGCTTCCGGCAGGAGAGATGCTTACATATGCACTCGTCGGAAACCAAAACTGCGGGAAAACCACGCTTTTTAACCAGCTGACAGGTTCCAACCAGCATGTCGGAAATTTTCCAGGAGTTACAGTTGACAGAAAAGACGGGGCGATAAAAGGCTATCCCAATACACAGATCACGGATCTTCCGGGAATTTATTCAATGTCTCCGTACAGCAGCGAGGAAATCGTATCGAGAAATTTTGTGCTGGATAATGCCCCTAAGGCAATTATAAATATAGTTGATGCTACAAATATCGAGAGAAACCTTTATCTGACAATGCAGCTTTTGGAGATGGATATACCGATGGTCATAGCTCTTAATATGATGGATGAGGTTACGGGAAATTCCGGCTCCATAGATGTAAATAAGATGGAAGGACTTCTGGGAGTTCCGGTTGTTCCTATATCAGCAGCTAAAAACGAGGGTGTTGATGAGCTTGTGCGCCACGCTGTACATATTGCAAAATATAAAGAAAGACCGGGACGGCAGGATTTTTGCGATGAAAAGGATTTTGGCGGTGCGGTCCACAGATGCATACATGCTGTGTGCCATCTTATAGAGGATCATGCGAAAAATGCGGGTATTCCGCTTAGATTTGCAGCAACTAAACTGATAGAGGGCGATAGCATCATATTAAAGCAGCTGCATCTCGATAAAAATGAAACAGAGACACTTGAGCATATTATAATACAGATGGAAAAGGAGCGTGGCTTAGACAGAAGTGCTGCGATCGCCGATATGCGTTTTACGTTTATCGAGAAGGTATGTGAGAGTACGGTCGTAAAGCCAAAAGAAAGCAAAGAACGCCTCCGCAGCCAGAAAATAGATAAAATACTCACCGGAAAATACACAGCTATACCATGTTTTATAGCTATAATGTTAGCGGTATTTTATCTGACTTTTAACGTTATAGGTGCAGGGCTTCAGGATCTGCTTGCACTTGGAATTGAGTGGATTACAGATATAACAGACAAAGCACTCACAGCAGCAGGAGTAAACGAAGTGCTGCACAGTCTTGTGATAGATGGGATTTTTGCCGGAGTGGGAAGTGTTTTAAGCTTTCTGCCTATAATTGTGACGCTGTTTTTCTTCCTCTCACTTATGGAGGACAGTGGCTATATAGCAAGAGTCGCATTTTTTATGGACAAATTACTTAGAAAGATCGGACTTTCAGGAAGAAGCATAGTTCCAATGCTCATAGGATTTGGCTGTACAGTTCCTGCGGTAATGGCGACACGTACACTGCCGAGTGAGCGTGACAGAAGGATGACTATACTTCTTACGCCGTTTATGAGCTGTTCGGCAAAACTGCCTATATATGCATTTTTTATCAGCGCATTTTTCCCGGGAAAAGGAGGTTTTATTATGGCAGGGCTTTATTTCCTTGGAATCATGATAGGAATAATAGATGCCATATTATATCGTAAAGTCCTCTTTAAAGGGGATGCAGTTCCATTTGTAATGGAGCTTCCTAACTATAGAATGCCGGGAATAAAAAATGTCGGTCAGCTGTTGTGGGAGAAAGCAAAAGATTTCCTGCAGAAAGCATTTACAGTAATATTGATCGCAACTCTTTGTATATGGTTTTTACAAAGCTTCGATCTTCATTTTAACCTTGTAAGTGATTCAAAGAACAGTATGCTTGCGGCATTGTCAGGAGTTCTTGTACCGCTGTTTAAACCGCTTGGACTTGGGGACTGGCGCATATGCACAGCTCTTATAAGCGGATTTATGGCAAAAGAAAGTGTTGTGTCATCTTTACAGATCTTATTCGGAACATCTGTAAGCACAGCAATATCATCATTATCAGCGGCATCATTACTTGTGTTCAGTCTGCTTTATACACCTTGCGTTGCGGCGATAGCTTCAATAAAGAGAGAGCTTGGGGTAAAATGGGCTGCGGGTGTAGTAGTCTGGCAGTGTGTGATCGCCTGGGTTGCTGCATTTATAGTCAGGTTGATTGGGATGATATAATGAAACGTATTGATTTTGAAAATGGAAAGATAACAGGTAATATTTTAAATGCGGCTGTTCCGATGCTTGCGGCTCAGATATTAACACTTTTGTATAATATCGTAGACAGGATCTATATTGCAAGGATACCGGATATCGGAACAGCGGCGCTTGGTGCGGTAGGACTTTGTTTTCCACTTATAATCATAATAACAGCTTTCGCTAATCTGTTCGGAAGCGGTGGTTCTCCATTATTTTCTATAAATAGAGGAATGGGAGAAAAAAATAAAGCACAGATTATAATAAATACGGCATTTTCCATGTTATGCATATGTGCGGCCGCCATAATGATAATTGGTCTGGTGTCTGCCAGGCCACTGCTTATTTTATTTGGGGCTTCACAGGATGCACTCGTCTATGCATATCCATATATGATGATATATCTGATCGGCACGATCCCGTCAATGCTTGCGACAGGAATGAATCCGTTTATTAATTCACAGGGATATGCGCTTACAGGGATGCTTTCTGTTACAATAGGTGCGGTTGCAAATCTCATACTTGATCCGGTTTTCATATTTGCATTAAACTACAAGATAGTTGGTGCAGCTATTGCAACGGTAATATCACAATGTCTGTCAGCCGGATTTGTCATTTACTTTCTGCGAAAAAGATCTGAGTACAAAATCAGCTTTCTGGGCTGGAAAAAATTGCGTGAATACTCGGAGTATGCAAAAAACATCATCAGCCTTGGAACCTCCGGTTTTATAATGCAGCTTACAAACAGCATTGTATCTATATGCTGTAACAACGTGCTGTCTGTTACAGGCGGTGATGTATACATATCTGTAATGACAATCGTATCAAGTGTGCGCCAGATGGTAGAGACTCCGATATTTGCAATAGTCGAAGGTTCATCACCTATAATAAGCTATAATTATGGGGCAAGAAGGCCAAAGCGTGTAAAATGTGCAATAATAACAATGGCATGCATGGCTTTAGTCTACACGGTCCTGATGTGGATCGTCATAATAAATGTACCGGAATTTCTGATAGGGATTTTCAGTTCAAGCAAGGAGATACTTGTCGATGCTGTCCCGGCGATGAAATTGTATTTTGCAGCATTTATATTTATGCTGCTTCAGTATACAGGCCAGACAGTTTTCAAATCACTCAATAAAAAGAAACAGGCGATATTTTTCTCACTGCTTCGGAAGGTATTTATAGTCGTTCCACTCACATACATACTGCCATATGTTTTCAGATTGGGAACGGATGGTGTGTTTATGGCAGAACCGGTGTCAAATGTTATAGGTGGAAGTATTTGTTTTATAGTAATGTTATGTACGATCATTCCAGAACTTAAAGGAATGGAAAAGGAGTAGAAAATGGAAATTAAATTAGAAAATGATATTTTAGAAGTTACAATAAACTCAAAAGGAGCAGAGCTGTCAAGCATAACAGGGAAGGAAACGGCAGTGCAGTATCTGTGGGACGCAGATGAAAAGTACTGGAAAAGAAGTGCGCCGGTATTGTTTCCGTTTGTAGGAAGCCTGAAGGGAAAAAAATATATATACGATGGCAGAGAATATCCAATGGGACAGCATGGATTTGCCCGTGACATGGAGTTTGAAATCGAATCACAGAAAAACGATGAAGCATGGTTTCTGCTCCGCTCAAATATGGAAACACTTGTGAAATATCCATTTGAATTTGAACTTAAGGTAGGTTATAAGCTTGAGGGCAGCAGTATAAAAGTGTATTGGATAGTTAAAAATATAGATACAAAAGAACTGCTCTTCTCGATCGGCGGACATCCTGCATTTATGTGTCCGGTATCGGATGATATAAAGCAGTCTGACTGCTATATTAAATTTGATACAGAAAAAGATCTTAAATATGGACTTTTAAACAGTGATGGACTTCTTTTAAATGACGTACATACTTTAAAAAACGAAAATGGATTTTGTAAGATAGATGAGCATATGTTTGACAAGGATGCTCTTATCATAGAGGGAAAACAGGCATCAAAGGTAAGTCTTTGTACACCTGACAAAAAGCCATATCTTACAGTAATCTTTGACGCACCGCTCTTTGGACTCTGGTCACCGGCAGGAAAAAATGCACCGTTTGTATGTATTGAGCCGTGGTATGGAAGATGTGACAGGGCTGATTTTGCCGGAACACTGGCAGAACGTGAGTATGGAAATAAACTCGCTGCAGGAGAGGAATACAAGAAAGAATTTACTATAACAATAAAATAAGATTTTGCCGTATATACAAAAGAACTGCGCAGTGCCGGATTAAGGTGTAGACTGCGCAGTTTTTATCATTTATATTTGGTACGGAGCAGCCATTTCTGATCTATCTTTTTAAGGTCATCACCAAAACGTATGTGAAGCCGCACAGACCCTTCAAGTTTTTCTATCTGTTCAATGGTTCCGGAACCGAATTTCGGATGATTTACCATATCGCCTTTATTATATTTTACAATACTGTTTTTTGAGCGTTCATATTCTTTCTGACGATTATACCTATCGCGGATAGGTATGCTCTTATCGTGTATTTTATTTTTGAGAGCAGCATCATAGTCATGTTTTATGAGACTTTCGCCAACTTTGTAATATGGTGTAGGTGCGGCTCCAACGAGTGAACAGCAGTATTTCCATGCACTTCCGTGTATTCCGGGCTGCCATGTGTATTTCTTTGGAATTTCCATATTGTACTGCATATAATGGGCATATTCATGTTTGTAGAGGTCAAAACGGTCGCTTTTTGAAAGTGGATTTTCTACGCAGTACCCTATAAATAAAAGTGAAAAATGAAATTCCTCTTCATTTTGACCGGCTTTTGGGGTGTAGGAACCAAGACTGTCTTCCTCAAATCCAAATGTTACAGGAATCCGTGCCGCATGAAGACCGAATTTATGGTCCAGTTTTTCATATAAAAATCGTATCTCTGCCAGGTGGATTTTTACTTCATTTTCAAGGAGTCTTCTTATATTTTCATCTATTCTCATGTATTTTACCTCTTTAATTATTTACTTAAATTCTCAACATTCTATTGTGGTAAGGTGCCGTCCGGGGGTGGGCTTATGCATCTTCCGTTAGCGGAACTCGTCTGGATTGCTAATTTGTCGGTGCCTGCTTCCGGCTCTTTCGATTATTTATGTTCATTCTACAGCTGCACACTCACGCCACTGCGTCCGCCTATGGCCCACACTCGATTTCTGACGTGTCGTGTGGGAGTTAATGCCGATTTACAGCTAGAGGTTGCACGGGCGCACACACGTTCAAGCTTGTAGTCTAAATCAACTTCACAACGTAAATAGCGCGTTTGGAGCACCCGTGCATAATAAACTTAGCTGGAAACGGCATTTACTCCCACTAGACTAAGGAGTATGAGAGCGTGTGCCATAGACGGACGCCGCAGCGCGAGTGTGCATCTGGAGAATGTACACAAACTTCGAGCCGGAAACAGACACCTGACAAATTTACGCAATCCGGGCGAAATGTTCCGTTAACGGAAGATGCATAAGCCCGCCCCCGGACGACACCATAAATATTTAATTTTGCAATCTACATATTACTATAATAAGTTGTGTATGAAAAGAAAAAAATATCAGCTGCGAAAACAGTACACTTTTTTTCGAAAAAAATATTTCACAAATATTTGTTTCGAAAATTATCTAAAATATTCAAGACTAAAAGTACTATTCATAAAAGATATAGGTCTATTTTGCTTATAAAATGGTAATTATTACTAAAAAAGCATGTTCATATTCTATATTTCTCCTAATTGCCGAAAAAAAACGAAAAGAATATAATTAAATTACGAAAAGGTACGAAAATAGGTACCAAAAATTAAGGCAAGGAGAGGAAAATATGAAGAAATTAACAGGGAGAGTGACTAGTGTGTCGCTTGCTTTTGTTATGGCTGCGAGTGTATTTCAGACACTGCCGCAGACCGCACAGCCTGTAATGGCTGATGAGACAGAAGATACGACAGCACAGTTAACTTCTAACGTATCAGATCTGGTTCAGGTAAAGATTGGCGATACATTAAATACGCTTGATCTTTATAATAATGGTGTTTACGAGGCAAAAGTGGCACTGCCTGCCGGGGAAAGCACAGCAACGCTTTTAATAAACGGCGAAGAGACATCATTGTCTGATACAGTAGCCCTTGATGCAGCAGGGGATTTATATTTCAGACTGCAAAATGGAGAACTTAAGGATTCAGTTAATGAAACAATAGTACATACAGCCGCATGGGTTGGAACGCTCGATGGCTTTTCATACTTAAAAGATGAATCAGATCCGGAATCTGCATATACTATTGGAAGCTGGGATCCGGCGGATGAAAATGCGGAGCTTGATTATATCGGAGGCGGTATATATGAGCGCACATTTTATATGAATGCGGTAGAAACAGATGCTGATATTAAATATAAGGTGGCATTTGATGATGGCTGGGATCATTCCATCGGAAAAGATGGAAATGATGTGGAAATTACAATTCCGGCAGAAACCACATCAGTTACAATATTCTGTGATGAGATAAATGGGAAACTGTATGATTCTGTATCTTCAGAACCTATCAACATAACACAGAATACAGGAACTGTTACAAAGCCGGCATTTTGTACAACAGTATCACTTATAGGCTCTGCAAGAGATAGCGATGCATGGGAAGCTAGTGTGAAAGGATATGAATTCACACAGATTTCGGACACGCTTTATCTTTATCAGAAAGTATTTAACAAGGGAGCTTATGAGTATAAAACAATATTTGATTACACAAACTGGTATGAGAAAAAAGACGGAAACACATCACTTAACATATCAGAGGACAACACAAATGTTGTATTTTTATATGATGCATCGACAGAAGGACTTTACGATACTGTAAATAATCCATCCGATGTTGCGCAGTATCTTGGAATGCAGGCAGCACCGGCAAAGGCTGAGATCATAAGTAAAGGAAATGGAGACGTAGAGTTTATCACGGTTGCAGATGATGCAGAAAATGTCTCACTTGTGTATGGAATAAGATCGGAAGTCGAAGCAGACGAAAAAGCGCTTACAACGGTTTCATGTAAAAAGACAGGTAATGGGGGATATTCATCAGGTGCGATAAGCTTTGGTGATGAAAAAGCCGAGATAGTTTATTACTATGAGGTGGATGGCGAAAAAGTTCTTGATGGAGCAGCAGAAAAAGTTACTGTAGGAGCTTACGATTACTCATTATATGAGAAGCCTGAATATGCAGGAAGAACAGTAAGTATTCCAGGAACACTCCCATCAGACGATGGAAATTGGAATGCCGCATCAAATGTTATGACATACAAAGGAAACGGAATGTATGAATACACATTTAAAGATGTTCCGGCTGGAAACTATGAGTACAAGATCGCATTAGACAAAGCATGGACAGAAAACTATGGAGCAGACGGAATCCAGGGTGGCAGCAATATAGCTCTCACAGTACCGGATACACAGGATGTAACAGTTTATTACAATGACTACACACATCTTACTGCAACATCAGTAGATTACATTATCGCAGATGTATCACTGTCAGGAAGCGGTATTGAGGACGGAACAAAATTAAGCGATAGTGGACTTACAGGAATATATACAGCAGCAGTCGATTTAGGGGAAGGTACATATTCGGACATAAAGCTTACATATAATGAAAAAGAATTTGAGTTTAGTGAATTTAAATTAGAAGCAGCAAAGCGTGTTACATTCTACTTTGATCCTGTTTCTGAGATATATTATTGCAACGCATCAGATCAGGCGATCGAGACAGAAAATGTAAAATATGATTCTAAAGATATAGAATTTAAAGATCCATTCGGAGCTGTGGCAACAGGAGAGAATGTGACATTCAAGATCCAGACAGGAGAGGATATCACATCAGTAAAGCTTGTCATCAAGGGAATGGAGAAAAACAATCTCGAGATGGAAAAAGATGGCGAAGCCGTTGATGGAATCCAGAAATGGACAGTTACAACAAAGTTCAGCCAGATAGGAGCAAATACATATTATTTTGCAATCTCAAATGGCTTTTCTGTATCAATCTATGCAGATGATGACGGAAACTACGGAACAGGAACAGTCACAGATCTGACAAACATTAAGCCATATGATCTTATCGTATATAAGGATGGATATGAGACACCTGACTGGATGAAGAATGCAGTCATTTACCAGATATTCCCTGAAAGATTTTATGATGCAGACGAATCAAATGATAAGGCTCAGATATCTGCAAGAGGTACAGAAAATTATGAATATGTGAATGACTGGTATACACTTCCGGAGAATCCGGAGCAGGAGGAGCGCCTTACAAAAGAAGAATATGAAGCAGCCGGAGCATTTTACGGAGACGGAAACTGGAGCAATGAGATATACGGAGGAGACTTAAAGGGAATCACAGAAAGAATAGATTACCTTAAAGCACTCGGGGTAAATGTAATTTACTTAAACCCAGTATTTTCTTCAATATCAAGCCACAGATATGACACAAGTGACTATACAAAGATCGATCCGATCCTTGGAACTCTCGGGGATTTTGAAGAGTTAGTGAATATTGCAAAAGAAAATAATATGCATGTAGTACTCGATGGAGTATTTAACCATGTGTCAGACGATTCTATCTATTTCGATCGTTATTACAAATATCTTGAAGCCGGAACGGACAAGGTTGGAGCTTATCCATACTGGGCATATGTATATGATACAATGTCTGAAAAAGACGTAAGCATAGACGAAGCACAGACGATCGCAAAGAAATACTTTGAGGATGAGTATGGAATAACAGACTTCTCATACACTGAGTGGTTTAATGTAACACAGGATACTTTAAAGGACGATGATGGTAATGATGTCAAAGATTCGATCGGACAAAGAGCAGGAAAAGCTGTATACGGATATGAAGGCTGGTGGGGATATGACAGCATGCCTGTTATAAAATCAACAAATGGTTCTGAGTATCAGACAGGAAACTGGGGAGAAGAGATCATAGGAAATGACGACAGCACAAGTGTAACCCAGTACTGGCTCAAAAAAGGTTCAAACGGCTGGAGACTTGATGTTGCAAACGAGGTTTCAGATGAGACATGGCAGAATTTCCGTGAATCGGTAAAAGCACTTGATGATGACAATGTAATTATCGGAGAAATCTGGACAGATGCTTCAAAATATTTACTTGGAGATATGTATGATTCAGTAATGAATTATGTATTCAGGGATGCTGTGATAGGCTTTGCAAAGGGCGGAAGCGCACAGGATGCGATGAATACACTTGAAAGAATACGTGAGCGTTATCCAAAGGAAGCATTTTATGCAATGATGAACCTTGTAAGCTCACATGATACATCCAGAGTTTTATCATTCCTTGACGGAATCGGTGATGACAGGGAAGACAAAACAATAAACGGAGCATTCCCAAGATATGAGGCAACCTCTGAGCTTGCAAAACAAAGACAGTATCTTGTAGCTTTTATGCAGTTTACATATGCAGGAGCACCTACAATCTACTATGGCGATGAGATCGGCATGGTAGGAGCAGATGATCCTGATGACAGACGTGCATTTGAATGGGGCAAAGGAAATAAGGAGCTTGTCACATGGTATGCAACACTTGCTCAGATCAGAAACAGCTATGCAGCACTTAGGACAGGAACGGTAGAGCCATTTGAAACAGGCTGTGATAATATAATGAGTTATGTAAGAGGCGATGATACAGACCGCATGATCGTGCTTTCAAACAACAGCTCGGATGAGCAGGAGATAACTATTGATACAGAAAATCTGGGTGTAAGTGCATCAGAGCTTACTGACTTGATCTCAGGAAGCAGATACACAGTGTCAGATGGAAAAGTTACAGTAACGGTTCCTGCACTTAAAGGTGTTATTCTTACAAATGACGTAAAGACAATATCTGTAAATACAGATGATCTTGCACCGGCATATGATCCAGGCTACATTGTCGAAGTAAGAAAAGATATTGTGGCAGATGATGAAAAGAAAGACGATACATCAAAAACAGAAGATGAAAAGAAGGATGATACATCGAAAGCAGAAGATGTAAAGAAGGACGATACATCAAAAGCAGAAGATGCAAAGAAGGACGATACGTCGAAAGCAGAAGATGTAAAGAAGGACGATACATCAAAAGCAGAAGATGTAAAGAAGGGTGATACATCGAAAACAGATGATACAACAGCAGATACTGCAGAAAAAACTGTTACATCAGCAGCAAAAGAAACTGTCGATTGGGATAAGGAAGCAGATGCAATTAAAAATGCAGATCCAAAAGCAGTTCTTTCTGTAAAGATGGATGAATCCGGAATACTTCCTACAAATATACTTGAGGCATTAAAGGGAACAGACAAGAAGCTTGTCCTTGACATGGGAAATGGAATCAAATGGATCATAAACGGAGCAGATATTTCAAAAATCCCATCTAAAGATATAGATATGTCAGTGACTGTCGGTGGAAATGCTGTACCGGAAAATGTAATAAAGAACAGTAATCTTGGAAAGGATGTAAAGAAAACACTTCAGGTAAGCCTTGGACATGATGGAGAATTTGGATTTAAACCGGTCCTTTCACTGGAAATAGGAAAAGAATATGCAGGACAGTATGCAAATCTGTATTACTATAATCCAGACACAAAGAAGCTTGAAGGACAGGTTTCGGTACTCGTAAAGAATGATGGAACAGCACAGTTTACATTTGAGCATGCTTCTGATTATGTTATTTCAGTAACTGATGAGGCAGTAATAACAAACACTAAAAAATCACCAAACGGCGGAGATGACCAGAACATGGCATTATACATTGCCCTTATGGGATTTGCAGCAGCAATGATCGGAGTATCTGTATACCGCAAAAAAAGATCATAGTGATATATAGAATATTAAGGCTTGTGAGTTTGACAAAATGAACGATTACTGCTATTCTTAGATACGCTATCAGATAAAGGACGCTGACTTTATATAGCCAGCGTCCTTTTATTGTGTAATGGTACACACATATGTGTTTTAGGAAGGAAATATATGGAAACAGTAAAGTTTGAAGAATTGAATCTTACCCCACAGATAATGAGAGCTATAAAAGAGATCGGATTTGAGGAGGCAACCCCTATACAAAGCCAGGCGATACCGGCTGTACTTAGTGGCTCTGATGTAATAGGACAGGCACAGACAGGAACAGGAAAGACGGCATCGTTTGGAATCCCGCTTCTCATGAAGGTTGACCCACATAATAAAAAGACACAGGCGATCGTTCTTTCACCTACGAGGGAGCTTGCTATACAGTCAGCAGAAGAAATAAGAAAGTTTGCAAAATATATGCATGGTGTAAAAGTGCTCTGCGTATATGGAGGACAGGATATCGGACGCCAGATAAAGTCGTTAAAGGGCGGTGCCCAGATCATAATCGGAACGCCAGGAAGGATAATGGATCATCTGCGCAGACACACGATAAAATGTGAGTGTGTTGATACGATAGTCCTTGATGAGGCTGATGAGATGCTGAACATGGGATTTCGTGAGGATATTGAGACAATCCTTGAATATATTCCAAACGAGGATCACCAGACAGTGCTTTTTTCTGCAACAATGCCAAAGCCTATTCTTGACATAACAAGAAAGTATCAGAAAAAAGATGTAAAGCATATCAAAATAACAAAGAAGGAGCTGACAGTTCCAAATATAGAGCAGTACTATTATGATGTCAGAAGACATGATAAAATAGATGTACTCACACGTCTTTTAGAATATTATTCACCTAAATTATCAGTTGTGTTCTGTAATACAAAAAGAATGGTGGATGAACTTGCCTCAGAACTTACAAGCCGTGGATATCTTGCCGAGGCACTTCACGGAGATATGAAGCAGCAGCAGAGAGATCGTGTGATGAAGAATTTCAGAAACGGAAAAACGGAAATCCTTATTGCAACAGATGTTGCAGCAAGAGGAATAGATGTAGACGATATCGAGGCGGTCTTTAACTTTGATATACCTCAGGACGATGAGTATTATGTCCACAGGATAGGACGTACTGGACGTGCCGGAAGATGTGGAAGGGCATTTTCTTTTGTAAAAGGAAAAGAAGTTTACAAACTAAAGGATATCATGCGGTACTGCAAGACAAAAATCTATGCACAGCCTATCCCTTCAAGAGATGATGTGGCATCTATAAAGGCTGAAAAGGTACTCGAAGAGATTGGAAATATTATCGAAAACGAGAATCTGCGCGACATGATAGAACTCATAGAACAGCAGGTAAATACATCTGATTACACTGCAATGGACATTGCGGCAGCGTTTTTAAAACAGTCCATATCGGGGATTGAATTATCCAAAGAAGACAGGGATATGGACAGTGCATTCGATGAGGATACGGGTGCAGAAGAGGGCATGGTACGGCTTTTCATCAATATAGGAAAGAAGCAGAAAATAAAACCGGGTGATATTTTAGGCGCTGTGGCAGGAGAGGCAAAGATACCGGGTAAAGTTGTCGGAGCGATAGATATGTACGATAACTATACATTTGTCGAGGTGCCAAAAGATTACGGAAAAGACGTGCTCCGTGCAATGAAGAATGTAAAGATCAAAGGAAAAAGTGTAAACGTAGAACCGGCTAACAGACGATAGAGACATTAAACCGACAGCAGAACGCTGCCGGTTTTTGTTATATAGGAAATTGTGCTGTAATCACTTTATGATCAGCACTATGGCGCATAGCTTGACAGCGCAGTGTCAAGCTTGCGTCTGAACAGTAACTGCGTTCGATCAGTAACCTTTATTTTTTCCCCGTATCACGATTATATCATGCAATTTCAATATAGTATCTTTCTGTGGGAGTATTGACAAATCATCCCGTAATATAAGAAATATTGACACCTGATCAGATTCCTCTATCTCCTCTATTGTCTTTCCTGCATATCTTTTGTCTACAAATATCTCTGCTATATCTTTTATATCAGCCTGACGGATATTTAAAATATTGCTTTTTCTCTGATACTGTTCTACAAATCCTGCGCTTATGATACCTGTCGGTATGGCTACCGCACCAACACCAAGATATGCTATACATATCGCCATCACTCTGCCAAGCGTCGTAACCGGATAAATATCCCCATATCCTACGGTAAGAAGAGTAGACATGCTCCACCATATTCCACTGAATGCATTCTTAAAAACTTCCGGCTGCGCCTCATGTTCCACACTATACATACAAAGACTGCTTGCCAGCATAAGTATGAGCACTATAAATACAGATGATATGATCTGGTTTCTCTTTTCAAACAGAACTGTCGTTATAACATTAAACGAATCATATTTTGCATTCAGCCTGAAAAGGTGAAAAATCCTTGCTACTCGAAGCATTCTGAATATAACAAAGCCCGAAAGGAAAAATACGGGAACAATAGTAAGAAGATCCACTATTCCGTCGAATGAGACCAGAAATTTATATCTTGCTTTGATCTTTCTCATTCCAGGATATAAAAATTCTGCAGTCCATATACGGACTGCATATTCCACACAGAAAATCCCTACTGTGACATACTCTATTGCTTTAAATAACGGAAACAAAAATGCAAGTTCTTTAAATGTCAGCAAAAACGTAACCAATATATTAGACACGATCGTAACTGTTATAAATATATCAAAAAAGCGGCTTATTGTATTACTTTTATCCCCAATCTGTATGATATTAAAAATCTTTTCTTTCATAACCAAACTATTTCCTACGCTTTTTTATCATCCTTTTGTGTTGCCTTTTTTAATAGCTCGAGAATACTTGAAAGTTCATCTGCCGGAACACTTGTATATTCTGAAAGCTCCTGAGCTGAAGGATCTGTTCCATTTTTGGATTTTAGATGTTCCACCGCCCGGCTTACAAGTGAAACTTTACCTACCATGGCATTTTCATTCTCGCTCTCCCCTGTCTGATCGCGGATGCATTCTTTCATTGCGGCTTCTATAACTTCTAATATTTCATCCTCTATATTTTCATTTTCTCCTGCACCACAAAGCTCGGTAAGGTGCATAAACAGTGCCATATTTCCTTCCTGCACAACATCCTCAAACCCTTCTTTAGTGACCGCAAGCTTCTTTGCCATATCAAGTACTGATTTAAGCCACATGTTTGAAATTGTGTGTATGACACTCTCATCACCATTTAAAAGTTTTTTGTACAGTTCATCCTGCTCCTCCTTTGAGTACTCCGGGATTTCATCTAATTCTTCAAGATACATCTTAAACATCGGTGAATCCGGGATTAAACTATCCTCATCAAATCCATCATCATTTTCATCGGAAGCTGTATCCTTTTTTTGTCCTATAGGTTCTCCCTCTGAATAAATAATATCAGTATTTTTCTCAGACACCTCATCTGTATTCTCTGTTTCAACATCCTCCTGTCCGTTTTCCGGCTCGTCATGATGATTTAACAGGAAATCAAATATAAGATCCTCCTGTGCCTTATTAAGATCCATATCCTTAAAATAGGACATTATCTCTTCTCTCCCTATTGGATCCGCCGATGTACGGATTATCTGTGATACGCTCTGCACTGTTTCTATGAATGTATTCTGATCTACCATATACGCTCCTATTATCTTCTAAATTATTTAATACTTTTATCATACGTTATCCACATATTTTTTTCAATAAATTTCTTCACAGCAAAAAACCGGAAAATCCATGATTTTCCGGTTTACGCCAAAGCTCAATGCTGTTTTTTATTCATTTAATGTATTGTAGTCCTCAATGGCTTTGTTGATCTGGTCTGCCATCTGGTCAACTGCTTCCTGCGGTGTCTGCTTATCATTTATCATATTCTCTATTTCTGTCTCTACAATCTGTCTTGCCTCTGGAAAAACTGAAAGCAGCGCACCCGCATATTCAGGAGCTGAATCATGAAGCTGGTCAATTGCTGTCTGGAACTGTGGATACTGCTCCATGTTCTTTTTGTAAACATCCTCATTTGCTGCCTCAGTTGTCACAGGGAAATATCCTGTCTGTGCATTCCAGTATGCCTGTGACTCTGCTGATACTAAAAACTGTACAAATTTCCATGTCGCTGCTGCTTTTACATCATCGTTATTGTTGAGTGCCCAAAGAGATGCTCCACCTATTGAAACTCCTCCTTTGTCATCAGCTTTTACACTTGGAAAATAAGCTGTTCCAACTTCAAAGCTTCCGTTTACATCCTGTAAGATCTGTTTCAATGATGCTGTTGATCCAAGTGTCATTGCTGATTTACCTGCTGTAAAATCAGAAAGACCTGAATCACTTCCTCTTCCTACATTTGGTGCAACACCGGCCTGGTTTAAATCCTTCCATACAGAAAGTGTTTCAAGTGCAGATCCATTCTTATCAAAATCTACAGCTGTTGCCACATCATCTCTTCCGTTTCCATTGTTTACATAAGCAGCTCCCTGCTTGCATGTAAACTGCTCAAAAAACCAGCCATACATTCCAAGGGAAATCGCCTCTCCTGCACCACCTTTTGACGTAAGATCATCTGCTATATCCTTCATTTCCTCCAATGATGCAGGTACTTCAATGATGCCTGCTTTGTCAAACATATCTTTGTTGTAATATAAAATAGGTGTTGATGAGTTAAAAGGCATTGAATACAGTGTGTCATCTACTGTATAGTATGCTGCAATGTTTGGCTCGATCTTGCTTATATCATAACCATCTGCATCTATAAGCTGCTGCATCGGTATTACCCATCCCGAATCTATCATAAATCTTGTTCCTATATCATATATCTGTACAAGATCAGCACCCATATTTCCGATCTGGGCACTCTTTAATTTATTGATCGTATCATCATATTCTCCCTGATACTGCGCATCTACTGTTATTCCATATTCATTTTCACTATTAAATTTGTCAACAAGAGTCTGGAGTGCCTCCCCATTTACGCCTCCCATTGAGTGCCAGAATGTAATGGTTGTTCCATCTAATTTGGAATCATCCACCTTTGCAGCCTCTGCTGCCTGGCTTGCATTTGCATCACCCTTTGATGTATCTGCCGGATCAGCGGCAGAGCTTCCACATCCTGCAAATAATGTTGCGGTCATTGCTGCAGTAAGTACTACAGAAACCAATTTCTTTTTCATCTCTTTTTTCTCCTTTTTCTTCTTTGTTCTTTTCTCTTCTGAGATGTAAATATATAATGTAAACTCCTTAACCTTTTACAGCTCCGGAGAACATTCCACGTATCAACTGCTTTTGTCCTATTATAAAAATAGATATTGACGGAATTATTATCATTACAACACCTGCGATCATCATAGTGATCGACTGTGCATCTATACTATTTAACATACTTATACCTATCTGTACTGTCCTCATTTCGTTTGAGCCATTTACAAGCAACGGCCACATATACATATTCCATGCATTTATAAATGTATAAACCACCATAGCTCCTATGCCGGATTTTGTCAGCGGCATAAGTATAGTAAGAATAAACCGTATGTTTGAACAGCCATCAAGCATCGCTGCCTCATACAATGCTTTCGGAAAGCTCATGTAAAACTGCCTGAACAGGAAAATTCCCATTGCTGATGTAAGATATGGGATGATAAGTACCTGATAAGAATCAAGCCATCCCCAGCTGCTTACTGTCAGATAATTTGATATGATCGTTGCCTCTCCCGGAATCATCATCGTTGCCATTACAAGCATAAAAAGTACATTTTTTCCTTTAAAATCTAGAAATGAAAACGAAAATGCTGCCAGAGAGCATGATATTACCTGTCCTACCGTAATAAGCCCTGCAACCAGAAACGAATTGACAACAAATCTTATAAGCGGAACCTTTGTCAGTGCTTCTTTAAAATTATCAAGTGTCGGATGCGTTGGGATCAGATTCATTCCCATTGTATATAGATCCGATGATGGCATAAACGCTATACTTACTGCATACAAAAGAGGCAGAAGTATAAGAAGCGCTACAACAATATTGGCACTTATAAGAACCACTTTTCTTATAACCCTTTTTCTTTTCCCCGGTGCGCTCATAGCTTCATGAAGTTTTCTTAATTCCTCTGGGTTTAGCTCAATTTCTGTTCCCTTTTTTATTTTTACTGCCACATCACTCATTAGTACGATACTCCCTTCTTTTCAATCTTAAACATTACAAGTGTAAGAGCCATGATGATCAGAAAAAGTATAACTGACTGTGCCGCTGCACTTCCGAAACGATAATTAAAAAATGCATCCCTGTATATTGAATATACGATCAGATTTGTACTCTCTCCCGGACCTCCCTGAGTAAGTATTTTTACCTGTCCGAACGACTGGAAAGCCTGGATTATATTTACTACCACCGTATAAAACAATATTGGGCTTAACCCCGGAAGCGTAAGTTTAAAAAACATCTGGATCCCATTTGCCCCATCAACTGCTGCCCTCTCATAAATCGACTCATCGATATTGCTAAGTCCTGCTGAAAAATACAAAAAGTTTATTCCACTGTTCAGCCACGCAGTAAGCACCGCAACGCTTATAAGTGCGTACTTCGGATCCTGTATCCAGTTTATATCAAGCTTTAGAAGCTTATTAACGATACCGATAGTCGGATCTAGCATTATCTTAAATATCATGGCAGCAGAGCTTGATGCTATAGCCATAGGAAGTGCATAAGCCGTAGAAAAGATCCTGATCCCCGGAAATGCCTTATTACACAAAAGAGCGCCTATAAGACCAAGCAGCATGCTTCCAATAACAACGATCGCCACAAATTCGACAGTCACAATAAGACTGTTATAAAATGATGGTGACGTCAGAAGATCTTTATAGTTTCCAAATCCTACAAATAATCTTGCCTGTCCCATCTTATTTGTTTTATAAAGACTTAAATATATGGTCTTAAAAAACGGATAGAATAAAAATATTCCAAATATTAATAAGCTTGGCACAAGATATACATATGGGCTAATATTGCGCATTGAAATTTTATATTTTTTCATCTTTACAACCTCTTTTTCATCCAATAATAGTTTCTTCTGTATCCACATCAAACAGATGTATTTTTTCCATATTTATACACAGATTTATTTTTTTCCCTTTTTCCGGTATGGCTTCAGCTGCGACATCAGCCACACACTTTAATCCATCCAGCAAAAAATATATAAGCTGGCTTGCACCCAGAAGCTCCGTTGAAACCACGTCAACACTAAAAGGTCTGCTCATATCAGCATGCGGTTCCGATGTCTTATCTTCTGTATAAATATCATTTGGTCTTATTCCCATGATCACGTTTTTTCCGGCATAGCCTGATTTTTTCAACTCTTCTTTGTAGTTCTCTCCAAAATGAAATTCTATATCGCTTGTCTGAAGCGAAACCGATGAGCAGTCAGGGCTTACCCTTACATTTATAAAATTCATTGATGGGGAACCGATAAATCCTGCAACAAATTTACTTGCCGGATGCTCATACAGATTTTTCGGTGTATCTATCTGCTGGATAACCCCCTCTTTTAATACAACGATACGTGTTCCAAGTGTCATAGCCTCGGTCTGATCATGTGTTACATATATAAAAGTCGTATCAAATCTGTTGTACAAAGACGCTATTTTGCTTCTCATCTGTGTCCTCATCTTAGCGTCAAGATTGGATAATGGTTCATCCATTAAAAATGCATTCGGTTTTCTTAAAATCGCACTCCCTATTGCCACTCTCTGCCTCTGACCTCCTGAAAGCTGTGCTGGCTTTCTGTCGAGCAGATTATCTATCCCAAGCATTTTTGCAGTTTCCATTACTGCATTTTTTATTTCCTTTTTGGGGATTTTTCGTATCACTAGAGAAAATGCGAGATTATCGTATATCGACATGTGCGGATATAATGCATAATTTTGAAATACCATTGAAACATTTCTTGCTCCCGGACTTTCATAGTTCATAAGTTTTCCGTCCATCCATAATTCCCCGCTTGTGATATCCTCAAGTCCGGCTATCATTCTAAGCACCGTTGATTTTCCACATCCCGAAGGACCTACAAACACAATAAATTCTTTTCCATCTATATCAAGATTGAAATCAGATACCGCAAGTCCGCTTCCCTGATATGATTTACAGATATTGTTCAATTTTATATGTGACATTTTAATTGTTCCTTTCTTTTGCGCTGCATCTAAGAATAGATATTATAGCTGCAAGGTAAAGCTCACAATCAGTGTTCAGTAAAATAATCGTAATGTTTTTGTATTCTGTTACTGTTCACACCTAACAGTGTGACCAGCAACGATTACAGCCCATTTAAAGTGCGTCGAACATTAACTTAAGTTTGCATCTACCGCAAAAACAATATATAATTGATATGTAAAAAATCTTAAGGGGAAAAAAATGATTAAATTAATTGCAACTGATATTGATGGTACTCTTGTAAAAGACGGCACTCTGCTCATCGATCCTGAGTACATGTCCGTAATAGATCAGCTCATAGACCGGAATATAATTTTTGTCGTATGCTCCGGCCGTCAATTTTCAAGTGAACGCAAGCTATTTGCACCAATAAAAGATAAATTACTTTATATAACAGATGGTGGTACCGTTGTCAGGACACCTTCAGAAATTTTAAAAACTTATCCTATGAAAGAGGATATATGGAAGTCCATGTGCAAAATGGTGCGTGATGAGCTTCCGGCCTGCGATTATTTTGTCGCAGCTCCTGATTTTTGCTATGCAGAAGATGGTGGAAGCCCTATATTTCACCGATTACGGGATTCATATGGATTTGACATGCGTGAAATCGACGATTTAACTAAACTAAAAGCAGATGATATAATAAAATTCACAATATATCATCCTTCTTTATGTGAAGAAATGTGTAGCCCCCATTTTATCCCATTCTGGAAAAACCAGGCTCATATCGCATGTGCCGGAAAAGAATGGGTTGACTGCAATGCAACAGGTGTAAACAAATGGACAGCGATTTCATATATAATGGATAAATACAATATCCTCCCCGATGAGGTATGCTGCTTTGGCGACAATCTCAATGATATAGAAATGTTAAAAAATGCAGGAACAAGTTATGCTGTATCAAATGCCCGCCCCGAAGTAATAGAAGCTGCAAAACATATATGTCCTCCTTACTGGGAAAACGGAGTTTTGCAGATCTTAAAAACTTTATAATATCAATCCAAAACCGCACAATACCGGATGTACAGCTGTACATCCGGTATTGTGCGGTTTCCACTAAAACACTATATAAAATATTTTCTGACTTAATTTTTGTCCCATTTATCACACAATGCATTTATCTGATCTGCAAATTTGCCAAGATCCTTATTTGCCATTCCCTGACATTTCTGTATAACCGCAACAAGGCGCTGTCCAGCTGCGATCAGTCTTTCATAGACTGTTGAATTCTTGCTCTGTGCCTTTGCAGCCTTCTTCTCAACGAGCAGTCTCGAACCATCTGCGATCTTTTTATTTGTGATAAGATCGTATGCATCCCCACTATATGGTGCCACCGCATCATAGCCGAATTTTTCATTGACAAGGCCTGCAAACGATTCTGCGGTGCTCTCCTCGCCATGAACTATAAATACATGCTCCGGTTTAGTCTTAACCGCTGCCAGCCAGTCTATAAGCTGGTTTTTATCTGCGTGTCCACTGATTCCCGGAAGATTTACTATATCTGCTTTGACATTGATCTCCTCACCGAAAAGCTTTACCTTTTGTGCTCCATTTAAAAGCGCAAAACCTAAAGTTCCCGGAACCTGATATCCTACAAATAATATCGTTGAATCACTTCGCCACAAATTATGCTTCAGATGATGCCTTATCCGGCCGGCCTCACACATTCCGGATGCGGAAATTATCACCTTTGAGTTTGGATTGAAGTTTATCATCTTTGATTCATCAGATGATACAGCCACTTTAAGTCCCGGAAATTTGATAGGGTTTATTCCCTGATCTATAAGTGACCTGGCCTCATCATCGAAGCAGTCCGAAACATTTTCATGAAATATATTCGTAGCCTCAACAGCCAGCGGACTGTCTATATAAACTTCAAAGTTTCTGTATTCCGGGAGCAGATCTTCTGTTTTTATGCGCCGCATAAAGTAAAGCATTTCCTGTGTACGTCCTACTGAAAATGCCGGGATCACAAGATTTCCCCCCTTTGTAAATGTGGCATTCATAACCTTTGCCAGCTCAACCGCATAATCTGGCGGAGTGTCATGCACCCTGTTTCCATATGTAGACTCCATCACAACATAGTCTGCCTCTTCCACATACTGCGGGTTTTTTATAAGCGGTCTGTTATGATTTCCGATATCACCCGAAAACAGTATTTTCTTTGTGACATTTTCTTCTGTCACCCACATTTCAATTGATGAAGATCCAAGCAGATGTCCTGCATCTACGAAACGTACTTTAAGTCCTGGACAGATTTCATACACACAATTATAATCACATGGTGTAAAATGCTGCATAACATTCGCTGCATCCTCCACATCATACATTGGTGTGATCTCAGGCTTTCCAGCACGTCTTGCTTTACGGTTTCTCCATTCCGCCTCAAACTCCTGTATATGAGCAGAATCCTTAAGCATTATATTACAAAGATCCGTTGTCGCCTTTGTAGCAAATATAGTTCCCCTGAAACCATGATTATACAAAAGCGGTAAAAGTCCTGAATGATCTATGTGTGCATGAGTAACAAACACGTAATCAATCAGCGATGGATTGACCGGTATTTCCTGATTAACATACAGATCAGGTCCCTGCTCCATTCCACAATCGATAAGTATATGCGTCTCCCCAAATGTAAGGTAATGACAGCTTCCTGTAACTTCTCTGTCAGCCCCGATAAACTCCAATACCATATGATCATCTCCTTATTTTTTTATGAAATAAGTATATCATATTTCCTATACATTAGCTACGCTAATTTTTGCATTTCTTTCCGCAGCCTTACCATGATCTTTTTCTCAAGTCTCGATATATATGACTGCGATATTCCCAGAATATCCGCAACCTCCTTCTGCGTAAGTTCCTTGTTTTCACGGCTGTTTATCCCAAACCTGAGCTCTATTATCTGTCTTTCCCGGTCATCTAATACTTTCATCGCAGATTTTAATAAAGTGATTTCTGCCTCTGTCTCTATATCCTTGTATATGATGTCCTCATCGGTTCCCAGAATATCAGACAGCAGAAGTTCATTTCCATCCCAGTCCATATTGAGCGGTTCATCGAACGATACCTCGAGCTTTGTCCTGCTGTTTCTCCGCAGATACATAAGTATTTCATTTTCTATGCATCTTGAAGCATATGTCGCAAGCTTTATTTTTTTGTCGGGATTAAATGTATTTATTCCCTTTATAAGCCCGATCGTGCCTATAGAGATCAGATCTTCAACACATACACCGGTATTTTCAAATTTTTTTGCCAGATATACAACAAGCCGTAAATTATGTGATATCAAAAGTTCCCTTGCACTCTCAAGTGTCATATTATCGTTTCTGTCGGCGAGTGCCATAAGTGCACTTTTTTCCTCGTCATTTTTGAGTGGCGGCGGCAGCACCTCCGCTCCTCCTATGTAAAATATCTCTTCTGGCTTATCATCCTTTCCCAGAAAAATCTTCCATACCCTTTGTATCAGAAAAAACAGCTTCATTCAAAATTATATCGTATGCTACATTTTTCAACAGACTTGCTGAAGCTTTTCCTATCAGAACATCATGAAACTCAATTCTGCTATATCCACATTTTATCTGCATACAGTCGAATCTGTATACCTCTATTATCCCATCCTCATTTCCAAGACTTTTATATGGCACCATGATACTGTCTTTTTTTTCTGTCAAAATAGAAAACACCTTGTCGGATGCTATATGAACCGGCTCCCTGTTTCTACCTGCACAAAGTACATTTCCCGAATCATACAGCCCCTTCACCTCTATGCTGTTATTTTGCGATATAACCGTCACAGTATAATAATTTCTATTCTGCTTTGCATTCGAATACATTATATTCAAGAAAATAATGCCTATCACAAATGATATTATGATGTTTGAAAATGCTTCCCTGCCGGTAACCTGATCTATGGCACATACTGCACCTCCGGTAAGAAACGTTGAAATCACTGCCACGATCCATATATTTAAAGTTCTTTTCGCATGTCCGCACAACGTATATATCATACCCGGACCTATAAAAAACAGTGTCAAAATCCTATATAAATTATAATTTCCTGAGACAATGAGTATTACTGCACTTATCAGTGCCCCGGATACCGCAGCAACGACTATCTTTATTTTTTTATTTGATAATGGAATTTTTAATATGTAAAATGTTGATAAAAGAATTAAGCAATTTGTCAGCGTTGTTCTTATCAGAAAAAGATCCAGATAAAACGCATAGATAATTTACACCTCACTTTCTCTTAAAGTATAACTGAAAGTGAGGTGCATTAATGACATATAACGTCGATAAGATTCTGTAAATATTATCTCTTAGAATTTTTAAGGAAATCCGGAATATTGATCTCTACCGGCTTAACAGTGCTTTCCGGCTGGCGTGGTTTCTGGATTCCTGTAAATGTATGTGCAGGAGCATTATTTTGTGTAGTGTGGGTTGTTGTATGTAACCCTGAAAACGAAGTATTTCCTGCTCCCGGTGTAGTAGTTCTCTGTGCATTTGAATTAGGATATACCATACGTCCTGCCATAGATGATGCAACGTTTGATGCAGCTGGAGCCGGTGCCGGAGCTGGTGCATTTACATCCTCAAGTCCTGTGGCAATTACTGTAATTGTTGCCTCGTCTGTCATAGACTCATCGTATTTAGCACCGAAGATAATGTTTGCATTATCTCCTGCAAGATCCTGGACATAACTTGCGGCATCGTTTGCGTCCATAAGTGAAATATCACCTGAAATGTTGATGATAACGTGTGTAGCACCATTTATAGTAGTCTCTAAAAGTGGAGATGCAACCGCAAGCTTAACAGCCTCGATAGCTTTCTCATCACCCTTGGCATTACCGATTCCGATATGTGCCATACCCTTGTCCTTCATAACTGTCTGGACGTCTGCAAAGTCAAGGTTAATAAGTGCAGGAAGATTGATAAGATCTGTGATTCCCTGTACTGCCTGCTGAAGGACCTCATCAGCCTTCTTTAATGCATCCGGCATTGTAGTGCGACGGTCTACTATCTCTAAAAGCTTGTCATTCGGTATAACAATAAGAGTATCTACATTTTCTTTTAATCTGTCGATACCTGATATAGCGTTTATCATACGCTGTTTTGCCTCGAATTTGAAAGGCTTTGTGACAACACCTACTGTAAGTATTCCCTGTTCCTTTGCAATCTTTGCAACAACAGGGGCTGCTCCTGTACCGGTTCCACCACCCATACCACATGTGACGAATACCATATCTGCACCTTTTACAGCTGCTGAAAGTTCCTCTGCACTTTCCTCAGCCGCTTTTGCCCCGATCTCAGGCTGTGCACCGGCACCAAGTCCTTTTGTAAGTTTCTCACCTATCTGTATCAATGTAGGAGCTTTGCAAAGCTGTAACGCCTGTTTATCAGTATTGATCCCGATAAATTCTACTCCACCTATATTTTCATCGATCATTCGGTTAACTGCATTGTTTCCAGCTCCGCCAACACCGATAACAATAATTTTTGCGCTGGCATCTGCCTCTGTAGTCTTTATTTCAAGCAAGGTTCTTCCTCCTCTTTCTTTCCTATATTTATATAAAAAACCAATTATCTTAAACTCATATACTCTATAATATAATTATTTCTAGAAATAATCAACATAAAAATATGATTTTTTTGCAATTAATCAGTCTTATCAAACACAATATTTGTGCTGTCTTCCGTCCAGTCTTCTAAATGTAGTATTCCACTCATGTCTTTTACAGACGGGAGTATAGCTTTAAGCCTCTTGATCTTTTGTGTAAGAAGTTTTGTATCTCCCATTTTTACAGTCAGACCTCCATAAGAGATAACTGGTTCTCCCTCTCCTCCGTAAGTAATGGAATCCGGGATCAGATCTTCTCTTTTCAGTGCCTGTGTAAGTTCAAGGATTTCCTTAAGTCTGCTGTCATCAACCGGCAGCTTTTCATATAATACCACTTTATCGCAGTTTATTCCATCTATTTTAGGAACGCCATCCACAATATCGGAGGAAGTTTCTACCACAAGTCCGTCCTTATCAAAATATGCATTTTCATCAATTCCGGGGATATATATGTATCCAAGCATTCCTTTTTCATATACTTTAATATGTAATTTATGCGGGCTTTTAAGCGTTATATCCATTGTATCCACAAATGGAATACTCTCTGGCTTTTTAAATCTGTATTTTGCAAATACATATAATGAATTCCATGAATACTTATCATTTAAAACAACATTTTCTATAGTTTCATCATCATATAAAACATTTCCATCCACTTCAACCTGTTTTACAGTAAAAAGCTTCAATGCAATAAGAAAAAGAAGTGCTAAAACAATTATTATAATAGATAAGATTTTCAGAAAATGCAGGAATCTTTTCTTCTTTTTTCGCTTTTCCTTAATCATACTGTCTCCAACAAAATTTGTATCTTCACAAAACTATATATTTTCCAGTTTTATGCCTTTTGATACCGATAATACAAGTCCCATCTCCGCCATAAGAAAAATTACCGATGTTCCGCCATAGCTTATAAATGGAAGTATTACACCAGTATTTGGTATTGTCTTTGTTACTACCGCTATATTTAATATCACCTGGATCGCAATATGCGCCATTGCACCTACCACGATCAAAGAACCATACAGATCCTTTGCATTGTTTGCTATAACCATCATTCTCCATATCAGAAGCACAAATAAAAGCATAAGACATATGGCTCCAAACAATCCAAGCTCCTCACATATAATAGTAAAGATCATATCATTTTGTGATTCCGGAACGTTTCCAAGTTTCTGCAGGCTCTCTCCAAGCCCTTTTCCAAAAAGACCTCCTGAGCCTATCGCATACAATCCCATAAGTGTCTGGTACCCTTTATCTCCGGCTGTCTCAGGATGTAAAAATGCCTGTATCCTGTCTCCCCTGTAACCAGCAAACATGATAAATACTGTAACAAACGCAACACCCAGAATGACTATTATCACAAAATGCGAATATTTTGGACTTGCAACAAAAAGCATACAGACACCAATACCCATTATGATAACTGCTGTACTTAAGTTACTTGCCGCCACAATTCCAACAAGCGGAAGCAATATCACACCTATCACAACAAGACTTGCCACTTTTCCCATGTTTTTGGATAATTTTTCCACAAGGACAGCCAAAAACAATATGACAACAAGCTTCGCTATTTCTGACGGCTGGAACTGTACAGGTCCAAGTGCCAGCCACCTTGATGATCCATGTGAGTCTGTTCCTATTCCCGGCACATATACAAGTATACAAAGCATAAAGGCAACCACATATGCAAATGTATAAAATTTCTTCCAGAATCTATAGTCAATCTTTGCAGTCAGATACATAAACACCGCACCGATCGCAATATTTCTTATCTGCCTTTTTAAATAGTACGCACTGTCTCCATACTTATTTGCTGAGGTATAGGCACTTGAACTGTACAACATGACAAGACCAAAGCAAAGTAAAAAAATAACAATGAACAGCAGATTATAATCAAAATAAGCGGCTGTTTTTTTTCTCGCCTTCTTTGCCAAAATGCATTACTCCTCTAATCCATTTACTATTTCCTTAAAGATACGTCCGCGTTCCTCATAATTAGGGAACATTCCCCAGCTGGCGCAAGCCGGTGATAAAAGCACTGCATCTCCCGATACAGCATGGTCATAGCAATATGTTATTGCATCCTCAAATGTTTCTTTTTTCACTACATTATTAAACCCATGTTTCTTTGCGCATGCTTCGATTTTGTCTGCCGTCTGCCCTATAAGCACAAGCTCTTTTACCTTGCCGTCAAATGCCTCTATCCATTCATCATACTCAGACTGTTTATCATAACCTCCGCCAATAAGAAGTGTCGGCCGGTTCATTGCACGTATTCCCTGTATTGCTGCATCCGGGTTTGTTCCCTTTGAATCGTTATAGAATCTGACGCCTCTTTTTTCCGTGACATATTCTATCCTGTGCTCTACAGCTTTAAAAGTTTTAAGCACTTCTACTATCTTATCCATAGGTACACCAATGCTTACTGACATTGCACAGGCAGCCATGACATTCTCATAATTATGTCTGCCAAGAAGATTGAGGTCATTAACGTTAATGACTCTGTCCGTCTTATTATCATGTGCATACATGATTTCTTCACCATCAAGATAAAATCCCTCGTCAAGAACCCGTCTGCTGCTGAAAAATATAACTTTCGCAGGACATTTTTCTGCAAAAGTCCTAAGCACTTCGTCCTCATAATTTAATACGCAGAAATCATCTGCTGTCTGGTTCTTTGTGATATCTTCTTTTGCTTTTATATAATTTTCCATCGTATGATGTCTGTTCAAATGATCAGGTGTGATATTTAAAATCGCAGACACATGTGGCTTGAATTCATGTATTGTCTCAAGCTGGAAGCTTGATATCTCAGCGACAGTCACAGTCTCTTCCGTAGTTCCCTGAACCATTGATGTATATGGTATTCCGATATTTCCGACAACTCTGACATCATCATAATAATCTGCCATTATTTCTCCTGTCAAAGCTGTAGTTGTTGTCTTTCCGTTTGTTCCTGTTATTGCTATTATCCTGCCTTTTCCAAATGCATATGCGAGTTCTATCTCTCCCCATATTTTCACTCCGGCATCACGCAGTCTGTTCACCATAGGTATATCTGTAGGGACTCCCGGACTAAGCACTGCTATATCAAATTGCTTTATCTGTTCATCTGACAGATCCCCTAAAATAAGGGAAACACCATTCAAAGAAGGATTTTTTTCAAAAAATTCTTTTGTGTCCAGTTCTTTATCTGCGTCGAATAAAACTGTCTGTACTTTTTCTTTTAATAATAATCCTGTAGCTGCCACACCGCTTTTTCCGGTTCCTACAACTAATACTTTTTTTTCTTCAAAGCTCATGTTCTTTCCTCCATGTCTGCATTTGCATTATAGTTTAGTATACGTTATTCATCATCATTTCGCAAGGTCGATATATACGGTATTGTCTCCTTAAATAATTCTGCTGCAACAGGAGCTGCTATCGTTCCTCCATAATATGCATCTTTTGGGTTATTTATTTTTACAAGGTACATGATCTGCGGATCATCCGCAGGGTAAAACCCTAAAAATGATGCTATGTATATATTATCACTTCTCGGAAACGTCTGTGACGTTGCCGTTTTTCCACCTATCTCATACCCCTCAACCGCTGCATTTTTTCCGGAGCCTTCAGACACAACACTTTCAAGCAGCATCCGCATTGTCTGCGATGTCTTTTCGCTGCATATTCCTTCTTTGTTTTCGTATTCAAATTTTACTGTTTTTCCGTTATTCTCACTTTCTGCCATTCCAATATGCGGAACTATGCGTGTTCCACCATTTATAAGTGATGAAACTGTTGTCATAAGCTGTACCGGTGTGATCTGAAACGATTGTCCAAATGCTATGGTTGCAAGTTCAACCTGCCCTATTTTGTCCTTTTCATGCATTATAGTGCCTGCCTCACCTGGAAGATCTATACCTGTTTTATCAAGAAGTCCAAACTTCTTAAAATAATCATAGTATCTGTCACTTCCGATCCTAAGCCCCAGATCTATAAAAACCGGATTACATGAGTTTTGTATCCCCTCCACAAAGCTTTCAGAACCATGTCCTGCTGTTTTATGACACCTTATACGCCGGTCTTCAACAACAATATAGCCCGGACAATAAAACCTCTCATCAAGGGTTACAAGATTTTCCTCAAGTGCGATCGATGCCGTTATTATTTTAAAAGTGGATCCCGGTTCATATGTATCACTCACACAGCTGTTGCGCCACATGGAGTTTAAATCCTCCCCCTCAAAAGGATCATTAAGGTCATACTCCGGGTAATCGACCATTGCATATATCTCACCATTTTTAGGATTCATCGCTATAATACTCACTCCATCCGCACGATTTACTTCATATGCCTCTTTTGCTTTTTCCATGCAGACTTTCTGGATATTTACATCAAGTGTTGTTATGAGATTTTTTCCTTTTCCCGGTGCGATCCGTTTTTCTTCAAAGCCTTCCACCTCAACACCTCTTCCGTCACATGTGGTAAGAATTTTTCCGGGTGTCCCGGCAAGCAGTTTATCGTACACAGTTTCCAGTCCCACAACTCCCTGACCATCAGAACCGGCAAAGCCTATTACTTTTGAAAACAATTCATTATTTGGATAGTATCTTATGCTTGACTCATCAACCTTAACCCCAGCTAAGTTATAAGATAATATCTTTTCGCCCATTTCTTTCGACACATTATTTTTTATCTTTTCTATTGATGAAACCTTCTCCACCCTTTTTCTTACTTTTTCTTCATCTATTCCTAGTTCGCCAGAAAGAACTTCTATTACTTTTTCTTCGTCTGATATCTGATTATGTATGACTGAAATATTGTAAGCAGTCTCGTTTACAGCGATCACGTTGCCGTTTCTGTCTAAAATATCTCCCCTTATTCCACTTATAATGCGTTCTCTTTCCTGGATCTCTTTAGCCTTTCCTTCATAATAACTGCTCTCGAATATCATTATATACCCTATTCGGATCATAAGCCCTGCCATACATAAAATGAGCATCATAAACAATACCCATGTCTTCTTTCTGTGTCCGGTGCTGTTTAAAACCATATAAAAATCCTGACATTTCTTACAACAAATTTATGCATAAAATGTCAGGATTATGTAATATTTATGTTTCTGTTCAGACAAAAGCATGACAGCGTGCTGTAAAGGCTATGCTCAGTAATGTAAATTATTGCTCAGGTTCTCCTGTCGTCTGGTTTCCTATAGGAGGATTATTTCCGGTAATATCAAGATCAGCGTTGATTCCGGTCTGCTCCTCATCCGGATAAACGTTCATATAAGGTAATACTTCTTTTAAAATCTCTCTTGTAATGTTCTGCGCATAAGAACTGTGAGCCTCATCCTCCACGTTTGGCTGATTTATTACTGTATATATCACAAGCTGTGGATCATCATATGGTACAAATCCCATAAATGACACCAGATATGCACCCTTTTTTCGAAGATGTGTCTCATCATCATACATCTGTGCTGTACCTGTTTTTCCACCCATCGAATAACCATCAACTTTTGCTGTTTTTGCAGTACCGTTAGTCACTACATTATATAGATAATTTCTAAGTGTATCACTTGTATTCTGCGATACTGTCTTTTTTAAAAGTGTAGGTTCTATATTTTCTACCGTATTTCCACTATCATCTGTTATTTTTGTGACAACATGTGGTTTATAATAATTTCCGCCATTTATAAGTGATGAAAATGCCGACACCATCTGTATCATCGTACAGTTATAGTTCTGTCCAAAACTGTTTGTAGCCAGATCCACCGGTTTTATGTTATCGAGTGTGTACATAAGTGATGCTGTGTTTGCCTCACCCGGAAGGTCTATTCCGGTTTTTTGTCCAAATCCGAATACTGCCTGATAGTCAAGAAAATTCTCTGCACCTATTTTGTACGACATCTGCATCAATGCATCGTTACATGAATCCATAAGCGCAGCTTCAATAGTTTCAAGTCCATGACCATCCCTGTTTACGCATCGTACTTTTTCATTTCCGAACATTTCATATCCATCACAGAAAAATGTCATATCCGTTGTAAGTGTTCCCGTCTCAAGTCCGGCCGCTACAGTAAATGGTTTCTGTACAGATCCCGGTTCATATGTTGCCGTCACACAATAATTCTGCCACAATTTGTTGAGCAGATCCATCTTGCCATCATCTGACATATCAGCTGTCTGATCATAGCTGCTTAAATTCCTTGGATCATTTGAATCAAATGTAGGATAATCCGCCATTGCGATTATTTCTCCTGTGTTCGGATTCATCATTACAACTGCGATTTCTTCCGCACCATCTCCGGTCCTTGCGTTATTTTTATATGTATCTGCAAATTCCTTTATCTTATTCTCCACTATCGTCTGAACATTCGCATCTATCGAACAGTACAGATTTTTTCCGTTTTCTGCCGGAATTACAGTCTTTTCTATAGCATTATCTGAGTTGAGATATCCGTACTCCCTGCCATCGACACCATTTAATGTACTGTCATAATACTTCTCGAGTCCTACCGTTCCAACATTTCCATCTGAAACAAATCCGACTGTTGCACTGGCAAGTGTGCTAAGCGGATATTTTCTCTGATATTCTGTTTCAAACCAGACACCTTTTATGTTTGGATTTACTTTATTTCCAGAGTCATCGACCGCATCCTGCATCTCAACAAAAGGCTGGATATCGTCATATGATAATTTTTCCTTTAATACTATATATTTATTATCTTTGCTGTTTTGTGCGTAATCTTCAAGTTTATTCCGGTCAAGATCACTAAAGCACTGGGTCAATGCATTAATAGTCGGCTCAACATATTCATCCTTGCTCGTCATGACCGAACAATCCAGGATCACGTTGTATACAGCTACACTTGTAGCAAGTATTGTCCCGTTTTTATCTACTATATTCCCTCTTTGAAAAGGAAGTTTGACACTGTCATAAGACTGCAGTGATAACACCTTTTTTGTATATGTATCTCCACTTGTATATTCTATATACATAAGTCTGAATACAAGTCCTACAAATGCACATGTGATTATTCCGAACAACAGCAGGAGCTTTTTCTTCATCTTTCTGTTCAGTTTCGGAACCATTCTACGTTTTTTTCTTGCTGCCAATATAATTCTCCTGTTACAAAAATTTAAATTTCTGTCCCCTTATCGAATTCATACAGATTTTCATAACTGTTTGATTCCAGGATAGTTATGGAATATCATTATATTGATCCATGTAATTGCTGTTATCAACTGTATAATATACGATCTGATCTGATGAAGCATACTTCATTCCAAGCTGGTTTATCGCAACATCTCTTATATGATTCAAGTCTACTGATGTAGTTATCTGCTTGTACTTTGCATCATTATCTGCTCTCGTATCCTCAAGCCTGCTTTCAAGTGCGGCAACCTCTTTCATCTGCTGTGTGACATTTGATCTGATCCTTATAAGTGAAAACGCTGCCACTGCTGACGCGATAACACATAATGTAAGAAATGCAACATAAGCACGGTTCATTACCATTGCTCTTTCACGGTTTCTTCTTGCTGCATTTCTTCTATTTTTTCTTCTTCTGGCCTCCTCAAGCTCACGCCTTGTCTTTTGCGGTCTTCTTTGAGGTTGTGGCTGTCCTATTTCTCTTACCGCATTGCCATTTATATAATATGTTGTTTTACTCATCTAGCTGCTCCTTTTAAACGTCAATCTTCTCAAACACACGGAGTTTTGCACTCTTAGATCTGCTATTTTCTCCGAGTTCTTTTTCCGACGGTAAAATAGGCTTCCTTGTGATGACTCTGCCCTTTGATTTTTTTCCACAAACACACACAGGAAAATTGGATGGGCATGTACATGGATTTTCATTTTTTCTGAAATTAGATTTTACGATTCGGTCTTCAAGCGAATGGAATGTAATAATGCATATTCTTCCACCTGGATTTAACAAGTCTATCATATCATCCAGATTATCCTTTAAAACATCAAGTTCGTGATTTAGTTCTATTCTGATCGCCTGATATGTTCTTTTAGACGGATGTCCTCCGGTTGCTCTTACCTTTTGTGGTATTGAAGCTTTTATTATATCGTTTAATTGTCCTGTTGTTTCTATAACAGCCTCTTTTCTTGCTGCTACTATATGTTTTGCAATATTTTTTGCGAATTTGTCTTCGCCGTAATCTCTTATTATCCTGTAGAGATCAGCCTCTGTATATCCGTTTACTATATCTTTTGCTGTGACTGCACTTCTGTCATCCATTCTCATGTCAAGAGGTGCATCCTCACTTCTGTAAGTAAATCCTCTCTCTGGCGTATCAAGCTGGAATGACGAAACTCCAAGGTCGAGTACTATCCCGTCTACTTTATCTATCCCAAGCTCATTTACTACATTTTTCATATTGCTGTAGTTGCTTCTTACGATAGTCACCCTGTCCTTAAACTCTGAAAGTCTTTCCCCTGCTGCTTTTATCGCATCCGCATCCTGATCGATCCCGATAAGCCTTCCCTTATCCGAAAGTCTTTTGCATATCTGGTATGAATGTCCTGCTCCTCCGAGCGTTCCGTCAACATATATTCCATCCGGACGAATATTTAGTTGTTCTATTGTTTCGTCCAAAAGGACTGAATAATGTTTAAATTCCATTTTCATCTCCCTAGATTCCTATTCCAAGTTCTGCCATATGCTCTGCGATCTCATCCATATCATCAAAATCAGTATTTTCAAGATATCTGTCTTTGCTCCAGATTTCTACTCTGCTGTACACACCAACTGAAACGACTTCCTTATCTATTCCGGCGTATTCCCTTAAGTTTGCAGGCAGAAGTATTCTACCCTGCTTGTCCACCTCGCAGTTAGCTGCTCCTGCAAAGAAAAATCTCAGAAATTTCCTCGCATCTTTAGAGGTAAGTGGTTTCTCGCGCAAGTTTTCTTCGATTCGATGCCATTCTTCATTGGAGTATACAAACAGACAACCATCTAATCCCTTTGTCACTACAAATTCATTTCCGAGCTGTTCTCTGAATTTTGCAGGGACGATCATACGCCCTTTGGCATCGATCGAATGATTATATTCACCCATGAACATGACATCTCACCTCCCTTTTACTTTTAAAGCTTAAGACGGCAGGCTGTATGTCTCTTATCAGCTTTTCTACCACTTTGCACCACATATGTGCCAATCAGCTCCACTTTCCGCCACTTTTAGTAACATATTACACCTACACAGGCATAAAATCAAGGCTTTACCAGAAATTGCATAAAAAAAAGACGCAAAGTAAATACCAGTACTTTGCATCTTTTTTACGTTTTCTATTCTATTTTTGCTGGAAAGTGGTGGAACTTCCCACTTTTTTTAGTTTTATCCTCATCAGAATGATCCATACAGCAGAGACAACAACGAGTACCGCTGCAAGCGCCATTGATACAGGATATCCGATCCCCGGGATCAAAAGCTGGTCTGTCCTTAAACTTTCTATCCAGAATCTTCCCACTCCATACCCCAAAAGATATAACAGGAAGATTTCTCCATCAAATTTCTTATGCTTAGTGTATGCTATAAGTATAATAAGCAGAACCAGATTCCACAGTGATTCATACAAAAATGTCGGATGTACAGAAATGTATTCTATCCCATCTATTATTTTTGTGTGGGCAAGAAGTTCATCTGTCATATCTGATGTTCTTACTGCTGATACAGGAAGCTGCATAGCAAAAAAGCTGTCTGTATAACCTCCGAAGGCCTCTCTGTTAAAGAAGTTTCCCCAGCGTCCTATTACCTGTCCTATTATAAGTCCAAGTCCTGCTGTATCGCATAGAAGCGAAAACTTAAGCTTTTTCTTTTTAGCAAAAAGAAATGTGGTAATTATTGCCGCTATAACACCGCCGTATATAGCAAGTCCTCCCTGCCGTATTTTAAATATATCTATGAGATTGTCCTTGTACAGATCCCATCTGAACACGACATAATAAATTCTCGCACCTATCAGTGAACATATTATTGCAACTAATGCCAGATCATAATATGTATCAGGATCCTGCCCTGTTTTTTTTGCCATGCAGCATGCTACTCCAAGTCCTGCAAGCATTCCACATGCAATGATAATTCCGTACATTGCAATATCAAAGCTTCCTATTGATATCGTCTTTATCACATGATTTAAATATATGTGAAGATGAGGAAAATTAATATTGTAATCCATATTTCTCCCTTTTATTACTGATAAAGGAACTGTATGCGCCCCTTAAAATAAATCATATTGCCGGGGCGCATCATTCCAGCCAGTTACACTAGTACTCTTCTAACATGCAAAGCTTGCACACTCTGTTCCATGTTTTTTAGATTCACAATTGTCTGCAATTCCTATATGCTCTGCAGCACAGTTAAAGTGCTGGTTAAATCTGCATGAAACAGCGTCACAATGAACCTCTGTCTCCTTGCATACACAGTCTATACTGTTTTTTGCACATCCGCAGCCCTTATTTTCAAAGCTTGCACACATTGTCTCCGAAGATTTTTTTGCTTCGTGTCCTTTTACATCGATTTCTCTGAGTTTGCAGCAATTATCATCATTGTATGCGCACCCATTTACACTACAATCAAGTTTTGTCATATTACATACCTCCTTTTCGTAATTGCAAAAGTTAGTATGCACCAAAACTTTTTATTTATGCTTTTCCTCTTCCGGTAATTCAACACGGATTTCTTTTGTGCGGATCTCCTTGCAGATCTGATCTACAAATTCACCAAGAGGTTTTACTCCCTCGTTTCCTTCGAAACGGCTTCTTACCGAAACGTTTCCATCTGCCTCTTCCTGTGCTCCTACTACAAGCATATAAGGAAGTTTATCCATACGTGCCTCTCTGATCTTGTATCCAATCTTTTCTGCTCTGTTGTCAACAGTGACATCTACACCATTATGTTTAAGTTCGTCAGCAACTTTCTGTGCATAATCAGCATATTTTTCTGAAATAGGAAGTACTCTTACCTGCTCCGGGCAAAGCCATGTAGGGAATTTTCCTGCATATTTTTCAATAAGCCATGCAAGTGTACGCTCATAACATCCAAGTGATGTTCTGTGGATGATATATGGACGGATCTTGTCACCATTCTGATCGATATAGTACATGTCAAAATTTTCTGCAATAGCACAGTCGAGCTGGATAGTTACCATTGTGTCTTCTTTGCCATATACGTTCTTTGCCTGGATATCAATCTTTGGTCCGTAGAATGCAGCTTCTCCATCTGCCTCAACAAACGGAACTCCCTCTTCTACAAGAATGTTACGGAGAACTGCCTGTGTTGAGTTCCAGTACTCATCATCACCGAGGTACTTATCTGTATTCTTTGGATCCCATTTAGAAAGACGATATGTAACGTCATTTTCAAGTCCAAGTGTTTTAAGGATGTATCTGTTTAAGCTGAAGCATGCCTTAAGTTCTTCCTCACACTGGTCAGGACGGATAACATTGTGTCCCTCTGATATAGTAAACTGTCTTACTCGTGTGAGTCCGTGCATTTCTCCTGAATCTTCATTACGGAAAAGTGTAGATGTCTCACCCATTCTGTATGGAAGATCTCTGTATGAGTGCTGTTGTGCTTTGTATACATAATACTGGAATGGACAAGTCATAGGACGAAGTGCCATTACCTCTTCCTCTCCATCCTTCTGTGGATCTCCAAGTACAAACATTCCGTCAAGATAATGATCCCAGTGTCCTGAAATCTTGTAAAGATCTGATTTTGCCATAAGTGGTGTTTTTGTACGTACATATCCCCACTCGTTATCCTCAAGATCCTCTATCCATCTCTGAAGCTTCATGATCATCTTTGTACCCTTTGGCATCATAAGCGGAAGTCCCTGTCCGATAACATCAACTGTTGTAAAAAGTCCCATTTCACGGCCCAGTTTATTGTGATCGCGTTTTTTTGCTTCTTCCATTCTCTCAAGATGTGCTTTTAACTCTTCTTTTTTATTGTAAGCAGTTCCGTAAATACGATGAAGTCTTGCTTTGTTCGAATCGCCTCTCCAGTATGCCATTGATGAGGATGTAAGCTTGAATGCTTTTACTCCTTTTGTGCTCATAAGATGTGGTCCTGCACAAAGATCTACGAATCCTCCCTGATCATAGAATGAGATTTCCTCACCTTCAGGAAGATCCTCTATAAGTTCTACCTTGTATGGTTCACCTTTCTCCTGCATAAATTTAATAGCTTCTTCTCTTGGAAGTGTAAATCTTGTGATTTCATGTCCGGCTTTGATGATCTTCTTCATCTCTGCCTCGATCGCATCAAGATCTTCTCTTGAGAATGGCTGTGAATCGAAATCATAGTAGAATCCATCATCGATCGCAGGTCCGATCGTTATCTTTGCATCCGGGTAAAGGTTCTTAACTGCCTGTGCTAATATGTGTGATGCTGTATGTCTGATGACAGGAAGTGCTGCCTCGTCATTTGCTGTGATTATATTAACTGTGCAGTCTTTGTCAAGGACTGTTCTAAGGTCTACTACTTTGCCTTCTACCTCTCCGGCGCAAGCTACTCTTGCAAGGCCTTCGCTGATGTCTTTTGCGATGTCATATACGCTTTTTGCTTCACTGTACTCTTTTGATGAGCCATCTTTCAATGTTATCTTCATATTTGTTATCTCCTTTTTGGTGTAATAAAAAATCCCCGATATCACATGAAATATGCGATATCGGGGACGATAATCATAATTACCGTGGTTCCACCCACATTCTTTCTGAAAATATACTTCAAATCAACTTCAAATATAGTTCAGAAACTCATTCGACTATAACGTGGTCAACGGGCTGTATTAAAGCCACTCAGAGCCGGTGTTCGGTATATTCTCCACCGGGAAACTCACACCACTCATCAGATGATACTATCATTGTCATCCTACGAGGTTTCCCTCTCTGCCGTCTCGGATATACTTACTGTTCTCTTCTACGTGTTATCCTTATCATTTAAGGTATTTATTTAATGTTCCTTACAAAAATTGATAATATACTTATTTTTCTAATATGTAAAGTACTTTATGCATTTTTTCCGCAACATTTTTTATATTTCTTTCCTGAACCACATGGGCATGGATCATTACGTCCAATTTTCTTTCCGACTACTACTGTTCCGGACTTCTTCTGCTCAAGATAAAGAGCATGCTTTGTATCCTGATCAAAAATGTCATCCCACATAGGAAGGTTATAAAGCCAGTCTGCCTTTGCATCTACCATGTTTTTGTAGAGCTTTTCTTTATCAAAAGCAAGACTTACCTTTGTATCCTCTTCCATTTCATCAATCGGGTTTGGAGTTACAAGGCTGTCGTTGATACCATCTAAGAATCCTGTCATCTCCATGATCGATAAATTATATTTTTCAGCGAGTTCTTTGACTGTTCCTTCAACTACCTCATCCGGGTTCGAAAGAAGCTGCTCATATACTCCTTTCTCTAAAAGGAAATATTTCTGCCAGAAACGCTGTAACTCTCCCTGATCAGCTTTTTCATTGTAAGCAATCTTGTGCCACTCTTGTAATAAAGCCATTTTTACTACCACCTTTATCTTTTATAAATATATGTTTATTTCTTTTTCCACATATGTCTGCATTATACCAAAATACAGGCTTGACGTCAATTTTGTTTTTCTATATTATTTATTTAAATCTTACTTTCACACCTAACAGTGTGACCAGCAACATTTAAATACTTCTTAGGAGATCAATATGAAAAAAACAAAACGAATCCTTGCTCTTATAGGAGCAATACTCTTACTTTTAATGTATGTTGCAGCTTTTATCGTCACGATTTTAGATCATACAAGTGATATGAGATACTGGAAAGCAGCCATGGTTGCCACCGTTATAATACCTGTTCTGATCTGGGCTTATTCTTTCGTATATAAGCTCATAAAAGGTTCTGATGACGATGAAAAGAATGATAAATAATCCGCTTATCTTGGCTTTATGATTTTTATCAGTTTTTTATCAAGCATGATCGTCCTGTTCCACGGATTTATTATAATGCCCTTGATCTGTGGTACGGATAGTGCCGCCTCAAAAATTTTTTCTATATCAGCCAGAAATGTTGATTTTACATTATCAGCACCTTTCAGTTCTTCCTCAAAACTTGTAAATGCCATCCACCATAACGCTCCATCCAGCGTTGTGATCGTTTTAAGACTCATCTGTGCTGATGCCGGCTGTGGTTCAACATCCACTATAAACTGACCGCCCTCTTTCATTCTATGCCTTATCACTGTAAGGGTATGTGCCAGTTCTTCTTCATTCGGATTCTTTTGCAAGTCAAAGATCGCCTCTTCAATCTTTTCATTTCCGATCAGTCCCTTATCTTTTTTGCTGTTATCATTAATATTTTTATTATACATGCTATTCTCCAATTTTCGTCCGTTTCAGACATTATCTACTATAATACAATGTAAAGGCAATGCCGTAAACGGATTTTTCATTCTTTATTTTAAAAGTCACTGCATATCAGTAACCATACCCCTGCCAGAATAAAACTGCTTATTGATTTAACCTGGGAAAAATGAGATGATAGTTACATTACTAAAACTTCCAACATGCAGATTGTTGCTGGTGGATTTTTAAATACATTGATCAAACGTAATAATAAAAAGGATTTATTTATGAAATATAAACTTACACCCGAATTGTCATCTGATGACTGGAACGAATTTTGCAGCCGCTTTCATTTTTCCACAACTGACCTTCCACATGTCCAGGCAATTTATCTGGCACTTTTTCCGCTGGTAAATTCCTATGCTTATTACTCTTTGGAGCAGGATCTGGATTCAGTTTCTGCTGCCCACTATGCATATGGATTTGTAACTTTAGGAAATGGTGTTGATGAAATGTCTGAGCTTTATCTTAGCCATGAACAGGTCAAAGAAGCTTACATTGTCGACTGTCTAAGCCTTATGATTTTGTCAAAGGCTTATGAAGAATTTGCAGATCTGGTTGAAAAGCAAAGTGGATTATTCCTCAACGAATTATCATTTTTAGGTGATACCTATTCACTTGATCTGCTTCCGCAGATTTATGATCACCTTGTGCCGCATGACATCCATCTTACCGAAGGTCATATGATCCGTCCTCTTAAGACCGCCGCACTCATACTGCTGCTTGATAAAAAAACACACACCAGCATCCGGCAATTATGTAATACATGTGCGACATGCAGGAACCTTTCATGCCCTTCCAGAAAAATACCATCTAAATCTCTGCCACATACATACGGTGCGATGCAGATCTTTAACGTTAAATGATAACATGATGCATGTCGGAAATTTTTGCAATACATTTATTCCGCCGGTGACCACGTTTTACCATCATCCTCCGATACAAATACCAGTTCCCCGCTGTCTGATCGCATGGTTGTCACATTGATACTGGTTTTTCCGTCTGATTCTGTTGGCATACTATAATAGTCATAGTCTGCTGCATCATATTTTAATTGCGGAACCATATCAACAGAAATCTCAATATTAATAAAGCTTTCTCCTCCATCATATGTCACATATATTTCTGACTTTTCACCAGTCTCATCGGTAAGTCCTATATATCCGTATTGGGTTGTAAAGAAAATTATCCCCTATGCAATACCTGTTTTCCCGGCAAATGGATCATCATTAACCACCGACCAGCTTTTTCCTGCATCCTTTGTCGCCTCAAGCTCATATGATTTTTCGGTTTTGTCTGAGCCACTCTCGCTTAATCTGAATCCACATTTTCCGTTACCATCCGGATAGCTTTCTAATATAGGGACTACATTGCCATAATCATTGGCATAATCATTTACAGCATCCTTCATCTGCTGCTTTATTTCTGTTTCTAATTGTTCGTGTTTTCTATTCTGTGAAGAAATCCTGTAAAAGAAAGCAAATATCACTATTATTATAGTTAGTATTATAATCAAGGCAGCCGCCAATATTGTTTTTACCCATGAATTCGTTTTCAAAACACCACCATTCTATTTTGCCTAATTCTTTTGTTTGATAGTTTCTCTATTTCAACTCCTCTTCAAGCAGCGCAGCCGCATCTCTTACGCAATCTATGCATTCTCTTTTTACTACTCCGTCTGTAATCCCCTTTAACTCTTTACAGATCACCGTACCATTCTGCTCTTTGAATGCGTTTATTATCTTCTTTGAACTTTGCATTGTCTTCTGTGGATTTTTGTTGATCACGCCAAGTATATTTATAGCTCCGATTATCGCTCCACATGTAGCTTCCATGCTTCCACCCATACCTACGGCAAACCCCTGTGTCAGTTCTTTTGTAGTCTCCTCATCAAGACCGGCAAGATTGCAGTAAGTACATGCAACAGCCTGCGCACAGTTGTAACCACACATTTTTCTTTCAGCAGCTTCATTAACTTTTGTTTCCATGTTGTATTCCTCTCTTCTTTCGTCTATCAATCATTTTTTAATGTTTCAGCTATCAATTTCCATACAATATATAACAACCGCCTGCTGCACTTATTTTTTCTATATCACATTCTTTTAAATCGGCTAATTTGATTATATTTTGCATTATTTTTTACTCTTATCTCTTCTTCTCCAGTATCCCGTTAAATTTTGCCATAAACACTATCGTTGTGACCGCAGCTGCTATAATATCACTGACAGGCTCCGCCACAAACACCGCAAAAACCTTATCCTGCATGAACACAGGCAGGATAAATATCAGTGGTATAAGAAGTATCAGTTTTCTAAGGCATGCCAGAAACAGGCTGACCTTAGCCTGTCCGAGTGCCATAAAACTCTGCTGGCAGCATATCTGGAATCCCATGGCAAATATTCCTGCCATATATATGCGGAGTGCCCACGCAGTATACTTTACAAGTTCTTTATCTGCTGTAAACATTCCTGCAAAGATCTGTGGAACGAGCATCATGATAAGCCAGCTTATGCATGTAAATATGACACATACTTTAAGCTGTATAAAAAAGGCTTTTTTTACTCTTTCATTATTTTTAGCTCCATAATTAAAACTTATAATCGGCTGACCGCCCTGACATATCCCCTGTAAAGGCATAAGTATAAGCTGGCTTGTGCTTGTTATAATAGTCATCGCTCCAACCGCCAGATCCCCACCGAATTTTGCCAGGCTTGATGTAAAACTCATAGATAAAATACTTTCTGTCGAGAGCATTACAAACGTTGATATTCCCAGTCCAAGGCATGGTCCTATTATGTTCCGTTCAAGTCTTAAATTTTCTTTTTTAAGTCTTAAAATCGTTTTTTTACCTGTAAGAAATCTGAGTATCCATAATGCTCCGACAGCCTGGCTTATTACCGTTGCAATTGCAGCCCCTTTTACTCCAAGACCGAATACAAAGATAAAAACCGGATCCAGAATTATATTTATAACCGCTCCTATCACCGTTGTCAGCATGCTGATTTTTGCAAATCCCTGTGTCGTAATAAATAGATTCATTCCAAGTACTATCACTATGAATATGCTTCCCATTATATAAATTCTTGCATATTCCAACGCATAAGTAAGCGTAACACTGCTTGCACCGAATAAAACAAGAAGCTGTGGTGCTGCAATATAAAATACCGCAGTCATAACTACAGCACATATAACAAGAAATGAAAAACAGTTTCCCACTATTTTTTCTGCTGTTTTATTATCCTTTTTTCCCATATATATCGCTGCTCTCGGCGCTCCTCCGGAACCTGCAAGCATCGCAAATGCATTTATGAGCATCAGTATAGGGGTAAAAAGCCCGACTCCCGTAAGTGCGCTTGCACCAATTCCTGATATATGGCCTATATATATCCTGTCCACTATGTTATACATAAGGTTTACTACCTGTGCTACCACTGCCGGAACAGCCAGTTTCGCAAGTAATGACGGAATGCTGCCTTCTCCTAAATTAGTTGTTGTATTTTGTGACATAGCTGCCTCCATTTGTATAATATGTACTCTCGGAATCTTCTCCAAACAAAGCATTCTGAGAGTACATTAATATAATTATATTATTTTGCTTATACTTATTATATAATACGAAAAAAAGAGGTAAAATTCAATGTGGATTTTACCTCTTTTCATATTATTCAGCTGTAGTTTCCGTGTCCTCACTATCGTCACTTTGTATCAGATTATCAAGTGTAACAGCAAATTGACTAGGTATTGACGTGCTTGAAAGATACACATCATCATTTACCTTGATGTAATACTGACTTAACATTGCATTTTTTGCTCCGACAACAATTGTGTAGGTATTGTCATCTGTGGTCATTGTGATCGTATTTTGCGGTGTATCGAATCCAAAATCAGACACATCCGTATCCGCATCGAATTTTTCGGAAGCTGTTATGCTGGTTATGCAGCCAAGCATCGTCGTTATTTTACTTGTATTTAACTTTAATTCCGGATCATTGTCACATACCCACTGTACATCTTCTGTTTCTGATGATTCTGTTTCTGATGATTCTGATCCCTCCGTTGAGTCTGTTCCACTGGAAATACTCTCTTCCGCTTCCTCTGTGTAGTCCTCAATGCTTTCGTCACCGGCTGCCTGTCCCCTGCTGAATGTATACTGTTCTCCGTTTATGTCAAATGAGAACGATCTTACTGTAGATGACTCGATCGAAAGCGCCTCAACCGAGGTGCTTTCACTTTCTGAATCATCACTTTTATATTTGTTATAATGTAATAATCCCATATATCCTGCAAGACATACTATAAGGACTACAACAAGTATTATAAAGAGACGTTTTTGCTTATTCATTTATTTTTTCCTTCTTACTGCCCAGATTGCTATTCCTGCTATAAGTAATATTATAGGAAGTATTATCATTATGCTTATTCCTGTCCATATAGCTGCCATAGTATTTATTGTAATGTTGCTTAAGTTATAATCTTTCTCCGGAATGACGCTCGTAGATAATTCTACATCACCGGCCATTTTACTTATAACATCCTTAAACATATCAGCATTATTTCCCGAAACTGCATTATCATAAGTATCATCAACAACATATGGTGTACCAAATACTGTAACAACAGCTCCTGTATTTGGATCATCTATGGCAAGACCTACCGTAAATGAGCCCTTTTCATCGCCGTCCTCATATTTTGATGTAGTGATATTCTGCCAGTCGGATTTTAAAACAGCCTGATCTGAAGTCGTAAGCAGCTGCTCGTATGTTATCTCTTTTTCGCCGTCATTCGAACTTTCCGTACTTTCTGTTGCATCCTCATCTGCCTGTGCATCAGTCTGTCCACTCGTCTGTGGATAATCGATCGCACTTGTTCCTGCAAGGAAAACGTATCCGTCTGTCGCATCCGCTGTATAATCTGTTGACTTTACATCAGGAAGTACATAGAGTGGATTCTGGTAATATCTGCTTGTATCATTTTCTGCCACTACACCTTTTTTGAAGCTTACCCCGTAGGTATCAAGTATCTTGTTAAAGTTAGTAAGACTGTCATTATATGCGTAGCAGCCGATGATCATTGCTTTTCCACCATTATTTAAATAGTCTATAACTTTCTGTGCATCTGCTTCATTAAAATCCTCTGTAGGTGAATTTATTATTATTGCCGATGCATCATCCGGAACTTTTTCCTCATTAAAAAGTTCAAGCGATTTAAGTGTAATGTTCGCCTTGCTTATCACATCTGAAAAATTACTTCCAAGTGTTGTCTCGTTATGGCCTGTAAGCTGATATATTACCGGAAGGGTATCTGAATCCATGGTAACATACTCGATCGCACTTGTTATCTGTCCCTCTCCATCATAACCTTTGATCGTCTGATTGTACTGGTATGTAGAATAATCCATTGATGTATCATAGTCATAAATATCATTATAGTCTATAACCTTTGAGCGGTTATCGCTTACAACTATAAGGCTGTTTGTCGTAGGAGTGCTGTCCGTATAGTCCAGATAAAAATTAGGACTTGTCGATGGATTTATATATTCTACTTTTATATGTGATGAAAGACTCTCATATCTCTCAAGTGTTTCTGCAATAGTAGCATCCTTTGATTTTTCAGAATTTAATACATATATTGTCACATCCGTATCAAGATTTTTTAAATAATCCTTCGTATCATCCGTAAGCGAGAAAAGCTGTGTATATGAAAAATCAAGTGATGTATATGTTGTTGGGATTCCTGCAACTATAAGGTTTACAACTACAGCGATAACGCACACGATCCCTATAAGTCCGGCAGAGAAAACCCCGGTCCCTATCTTCTTTTTTGTAAAACTCCATCTGCGCTTCTGGATCGACTGTGTAGTCAAAAAGCACAGTAAGAGTATCACTGTAAGATAATATACTGTAGATGTCAGATCCAGACATCCACTCATATATCCGTCAAATGGTGTATACAGATCAAAACATTCAAGTATCTTTGTCAGAAGGTTTCCATTTGCTGAAATAAGTCCTGTTATGGACTGCATCATATATGATAAAAACAGAATTACAAATGTAAGTATCGCTGATATAATGACACTCTCAGATATTGATGATATAAAAAGCCCTACTGCTATGCATGCGCATCCGTAAAGCCAGTATCCAAATATTGCCACGTAGCACTCTCCTAGTGCGACCTTTCCAAATATCGAAAGTATCAGCGGCGAAATTGCAAACAGTATAATGTCTATTGTAAACACTGCCGCCATAGCAAGATATTTTCCGGCAACAATTTTTCCAACCGATACAGGAGATGTAAGGATAAGCTGATCCGTTTTTGTCTTACGTTCATCCGACAGACATCTCATTGTAAGTATCGGGACCGCTATAAGCATCACAAAACCTATTCCTTTTAAATCATAGGTTATGTATGGATATCCGTTTTTTAAATTGTATACATAAAAGTAAAGTCCATATACTGCAAGCAGTGCAGACACAAAAAGCCATCCTACAACGGTCTGGAAATATGATCTGAATTCTCTTTTAAATATCGCAAACATTATTCTGTTTCTCCTTCCCCTGTAAGCTCAAGGAATACATCCTCAAGTGATTTAACTGCTGAATGCATCTCAAGAAGTGTTATGTTCCTATCGCAAAATGCCTTAAATAATCCTTCTCGTATATCGCAGCCTTTTTGTGCTCTCACAACGAATTTTACAGTATCATCTTCTTCTGGCTGTTCAAATTTTACTTCTTTTACATCAGAAACATTTTCAATCACCTGACGTGCCACAGCCTCATCACATTTTGCTATAATGTCAATATTCTGCTCTGTTGACATTAAATTGATAAGGTTTTCTGTTGCATCACTTGCCACAAGCTTACCCTTTGATATGATAAATACATGGTCACATACTGCACTGATTTCTGTAAGAATATGTGAGCTTAAAATTACAGTATGATTTTCGCCGAGTTTTTTGATAAGTTCCCTTATCTCTATTATCTGCTTTGGATCAAGTCCGACCGTAGGCTCATCAAGTATTATTATCTGTGGATATCCAAGCACCGCCTGGGCAAAACCGACTCTCTGCCTATATCCTTTTGAGAGATTTTTTATAAGTCTTTCAGACACATCAGAAACGCCTGTCATCTCCATTGCGTCATTTATCATTTCTTTTCGTTTCTTTTTTTCTATCTTTTTTAGTTCAGCAACAAACTTAAGATATTCTGCCACTGTCATATCCATATAAAGCGGTGGAAGTTCCGGCAGATATCCCACACATTTTTTTGCTTCTTCCGGCTGGTTCAATATATCATAGCCGTTGATTTTTACGGTTCCACTAGTAGCACCGATATAACCGGTAAGTATGTTCATTGTTGTTGATTTTCCTGCACCATTTGGTCCGAGAAGTCCGTAGATCTTTCCGGGTTCAATTGTCAGTGACAGATTATCTACAGCTACATGATCACCGTATTTTTTTACGAGATTACTTATTTCTATCACAGTAATTCTCCTCCTTTTATTATTGATGTACTCTCAGAATGCTTCGTTTAGAAGATTCCGTGAGTACATATTGCTATTATTTATTGTAAAAAAAAGAGTGTTCAATCTGTGAACACTCTTTTGTAAATATATGATCATACTGCACGATTATCTGACGATCATTGCTTCTCTTTCTGCACCTGTTCCTATGAATTTTACAGGTACACCGATATACTCCTCTATGAAATTGATGTATGCTTTTGCCTCTTCCGGGAGTTCATCAAATGTCTTGCAATCTGCGATACTCTCGTCCCATCCGCCTTTAAGCTCTTTGTATACAGGCTTTGCATTGTTAAGCACATTTAAGTTTGTGGTAAAATCCTCTGTCACCTCTCCGTTTACATCGTATCCGGTACATACCTTTATAGTATCGAATTTACCGATCGTATCGAGATGGTTTACAGATAATCCTGTAAGTCCATTGAGACGCTTAGCATATTTAAGTGTAACAAGGTCAAGCCATCCACATCTTCTAGGACGTCCTGTTGTCGTGCCATACTCATGTCCAAGCTCACGGATCCTGTCTCCCGTCTCATCAAGCAGCTCTGTAACATATGGTCCCTCACCTACACGGCTTGAGTATGCTTTTATGACACCATATACATTTCCGATATCTGAAGCTGAAAGTCCTGTTCCTGTAAGGATTCCGCCGATCGTAGGGTTTGAAGATGTAACATACGGATATGATCCAAAATCAATGTCAAGAAGTGTAGCCTGAGCACCTTCCACTACTACCTTTTTATCATCCTCAAGAGCCTTATGTAAAAGTGTGACAACATCACATACATATGGCTTTAATTTCTCTGCATATTCACTATACTGTGCATATGTCTTTTCAAAATCAAGTTCTTTTGTGTAATCCGTTTCAGGATCATATACTTTAAGAAGGGCAAGCTTAAGCTCTGTCTGCTCTTTTAATCTTTCTTTGAAATCAGGAGCATATAAATCCTCCATCCTGATTCCACTTCTTTCGTATTTGTCACAGTATGAAGGTCCGATACCTTTTCCTGTGGTACCTATCTTCTTTGCTTTTCTGGCCTTTTCAAGTGCCAGATCAAGTTTTCTGTGATAAGGGAATATAACATGTGTTTTATCACTTATCTTAAGATATTTATCTACATCATATCCGTGCTCTTTAAGATTATCTATTTCTTCAAGAAGTACTTCCGGATTAAGTACAACTCCGTTTCCGATAACACCAGTCGTATGACCTGATAAAAGTCCTGATGGGATAAGGTGCATTGCATATTTTACACCATTTGCTTTTATTGTGTGGCCGGCATTGTCTCCACCTGTAGCTCTTACTGCTACGTCAGCATCTGCTGCCAGATAGTCAATTACCTTTCCTTTACCTTCATCACCATAAAAGCATCCTATTACTACATCTACTTTTGACATTTTACATGCCTCCCTTATATTATTCACATGGATCATGCCATGTTTATCACTTTTTATAACTTTCTTTTTGAAAGTAACTATTTTATATCTATTTTTTTAGAACAAGCTATCGCAAGAGCACCAGGTCCGATATGGCACGAAACACTGAGCGAAAGTGGATTTAAAACTATCTCATTCTCAGGAAATGCTGCCTGAACTTCCTCTTTGAATGCAAGCGCAGCATCAAGATCATGTGTATATGCCATCTCAAGATTTATATTTCTTCCATCTGCACTGTCAAATCTTTTTTCAAAATCTGATTTCATTGCCTCTATCATTATGTTTTTGGCCTGTTTTACAGTGCGCGCTTTTGCAAATGCATCAAGTTTTTCTCCCTGTATCTGAAGAACAGGCTTTAATTTGAGAAGTGTTCCAAGAGCTGCTGCTGCCGGTGTTATCCTGCCACCTTTTTTTAGATATGTCAGTGTATCCACCATGATATATATAGAAGAATCGAATTTTGTAGCCTCCAATATATCTTTTATCTCTTTAGCACTTTTTCCTGCCTCTGCAAGGTTTTTTGCATCGATCACCGATTGTCTCATCGTTACGGATATACGCTGGTTGTTTACGACTTCAACCTTTCCATCATAGTCCTGTGAAAGCATATATGCAGTCTCACATGAACTTGAAAGTCCTGATGACATCGGGATATATACAACCTCATCATATTCTTTTAAAAGCTCATCCCATTTATCTGTCACATCTCCGACAAGCGGCATGGATGTTTTTATGTCTCCTCCTGCCTGAAGCTTCTCATAAAACTGTTCCTGAGACAGATCAATATCTTCATAGAACATTTCTTCATTTATATAGAACGGCATTGGAAGGACAACTACTCCCATTTCCTTCGCCTGTGTCTGTGTGATCCCGCTATTGGAATCGGTCATAATAATAACCTTACTCATCTATTCACACTCCGATATTCTTTATATAACTGCATTTTCCAGTTATAAGCATTCTCAACCAGTTAATTATACCATAGCAGACTTTGTTTGAAAAGAATTTTTTAAACCTTACAATGTGAACAACAACAGAGCTGCATGATGGCATCCATCATATACAGCTCTGCTACATATATCCCTATATATTTTTTATTATTTCAGTAACAAGGCTTTCAAAATCCTTTGCAACCCTGTCGGCTGTTTCCTGTACTTCTTTATGTGAAAGCTTCTCATTTGTGACACCGGCAGCCATATTTGTGATACATGATATACCACAGATTTCCATGCCCATGTGCCTTGCTGCAAGAGCTTCACATGCAGTGCTCATACCTACCGCATCTGCACCCCAGATTCTTATCATCCGTATCTCGGCCGGTGTCTCATATGCCGGGCCTGTCAGCTGTGCATATACACCCTCCTGTAGTTTGATACCCAGCTTATCTGCCTGCTCCTTTATGACTGATTTCATCCTAAGACTGTATACCTCACTCATGTCAGGAAATCTTACTCCGAGTTCCTCAATATTCTGTCCGATAAGAGGACTTGGAACACCTGTTGTGATATGGTCAGTGATAAGCATGAAATCTCCCGCCTTATAGCTTAGGTTTACACCTCCTGCTGCATTTGTAAGTATGAGCTTTTTCGCTCCCATAAGTCCCATAAGCCGTGTTGGCAGTACAACATCTGTCATAGGATACCCCTCATAGTAATGCACTCTGCCCTGCATTGCCACTACAGGTACATCACCTATATATCCGAACACATATCTGCCTTTGTGCCCTGCTACTGTTGACACCGGAAAGCCTTCAATATCAGTATACTCGATCATACACTCCGTTTTAATATGCTCCGCATAATTTCCCAAACCTGATCCAAGTATTAATGCCACCTCCGGCACAAAATCTGTTTTCTGCCTTACACTTGCAAGGCATGTCATTAATTTTTCATATACATTGTCCATGCTTTTTCTCCTATCTGTCTACTTTATCATTTATTACACTTTTAAGCATCTCATACTGTCTGCTGCTTATATAGATTTTATTTCCTTTTTTAGTTATCATTTCTTCTGAAACAAACCTTTTAACCGCACGGCTTATACTCTTAAGGCAAAGTCCTGTCGCATCCGTCATTCCCTGTCTGCTCTCATTTATACATACTATCCCATTATGATTATACTGCTCGTAGCAGTGTATAAACATTAGTGCCAGCCTGTCTGATCCTTGAAGAAACAAATATAAGCGGTTCCTCCTCTCCTCTTCAAGAAGATATGTACAGGTTATGAGTGTTTCCTTGCGCAAAGCCTCAATATCTGAAAAAATCCATTTTTCGTATTTGTCCCTTGACAGCTTTACGATGATGCAGTCTGTTACCGTCTCAATGGTTGCCTTATAACATTCCTGTTTCATAAGAGCCTCCATGCCTCCAAATGCGATCAGATTTTTTGGCTTCATAAAGTCAAATGCGATTCCAAGTACACGGTAATCCGTTGCCTTGACACGTCCATCCGCCACAAAATAAATCATATTAGCCGGCTCATTCTCAGTAATAACTACGGAACCTGCCTTAACATTATCAGTCATAAGTGAATCCAGCAGCCACAATGGCGCCGTCTTGAAATACTCTTCAAACTGCCATTGTGTATTTTTGTCCATTTTCTTTAAAAATGGTAAAACCTCATTCAAGTAATTGTGCTCCATACCTCCTCCTAATTTTTTTCATCTGATCAGCTATGAACTGGATAACAGGACCTGCCGATAATGCCGTGATCACAGTGATCACCCCCACATTACCGCCAAGCAGTGTGCCTGTTACGATACAACAGATGTCAAAACCGATTTTCACAGACCGATACTCTTTTTTCAGTCTGTCCTTTATTATCATTACTACTCCTGTAAACGGATCAAGTCCTATATCAGCTGTTATATACATTGCTACCCCCGTATACAACAGCAGACATCCGGTGACAGCTCCCAAAATCTGTATTGGAAATGTCTGCACTTTAAATAGCAGATGATATATCCTTCCCCCTATATCTACTATCATACCATATGGAATAATATAAATAAATGTCCCAATATTAACATAATGCCTTCCTGTAAAAAAAACAACCACGCACAGTATAATATTTACTATATTTGATGCTGTTCCAAGCTGTTCTCCTGTAAGCCCCAGAGCATTTCTTATACCATCATACATGATTCCGACCGGATCGTTTCCCAATGCGGCAGCAGCATTAAAGGCAACACCTGTTCCCACCAGAAAAATACCTATTACAGCCAGGATAAACCTGCATATTTTCTCCTTCTTCATACACTTTTCCTGCACTATATGAGTTTATCAAGGATCGAATGTCCTATTGCTCCATCAGGCATCCTGACTCCGAAATTGTCTGCAATAGTAGCTCCGATCACTGCAAAAGTATCCTCGCTGTCTATTGCGCCGCCCTCTTTCATCTCCTTAGAGTATGCAATAAAAGGTACATACTCTCTCGTATGGTCTGTGCCTGTATATGTAGGGTCATTTCCATGGTCTGCCGTGATGATGAGCAGATCATCATGTCTCATTTCATCTATCAGCACCCCCAGATTTTTATCAAACTTTTCGATTTCCTGTCCATATCCCTGTGGATTTCGTCTGTGTCCCCAAAGTGCGTCAAAATCTACCAGATTTACAAAACACAGCCCATTAAATTCACCTTTACATATCTCTATCGTCTGCTCCATTCCGTGTACTGAACTTTTTGAGCGGTACGTCTGTGTAATGCCCTCTCCACAGAATATATCATTGATCTTTCCTACACCGATCACGTCAAAACCATTGTCCTTTAATGCATTTAAAACAGTAGCCCCCGTAGGCTTGAGAGCATAGTCATGGCGATTGCTCGTTCTCTTAAACTCCCCCTTTTTCTTTCCAACATATGGTCTGGCTATGACTCTTCCCACTCTCCACTCATCTTTTAAAGTGATCTCTCTTGCTATCTCGCAGCAGCGGTACAGATTGCCCAAATCAAAGGTTTCCTCATTGCCACATATCTGGAGCACAGAGTCTGCAGATGTATATACGATCATGGCTCCTGTATTTATTTCTTCTTCGCCAAGTTCCTCTATTATCTCTGTTCCGCTCGCACTCTTGTTTCCGATAACCCTTTTACCGCAACGGTTTTCAAGTTCTGTGATAAGCTCTGGTGGAAAACCATGCTCTGTAAATGTGATAAAAGGTTTTTTTGTCTTGATACCCATCATCTCCCAGTGTCCGGTCATCGTATCCTTTCCGTTGCTGGCCTCTGCAAGCTGCATAAAACGGCCTATCGGCTCTGCCACTGCTTTCATTTTTCCACCGGAATGCAGATTTATCATTCCAAGCCCTGAAAGATTAGGTATATCCAGTGTCTGCATTCTGTCAAGTATATGTCCAAAGGTGTCCACATCCTTATCTCCGAATCTTTCAGAGTCCGGCATTGCTCCGATTCCAAGAGAATCAAGCACTATAACAAAAATTCTTTTGTACATATCCCTCTTTACCTCCATTTTAATTTTCTGTATAAGCTATCCTTTACAGAATCATCCGCAAATGCCACATCCACAGCATTTCTCATCAGAAGTGGCAGTTCATCATCGTTTATCCCATAAGTTTTCTGTATGAAATCAAGCTCTTTTGTAAGTGTTGTGTTGCTGACTGTACGATTATCCGTATTGACGGTTACCTTTAATCCGCTATCTACAAATTCCCTGATCGGATAGTCATCAGTTGATTCAACTGCCCTGGTCTGAAGATTGCTTATAGGACACATTTCTATTCCTATCCCCTTATCCCTAAGCTCTTTTATCATGCCGGCATGTTCTCTCATGGCAATTCCATGTCCTATTCTTGCCGCCCCGGCCTCAACGGCCTCCGTAATATTTTTAGCGTCCCCACACTCTCCTGCATGGATAGTAAAAGGCATGCCCAGCTGCTTTGTATATTTAAACAATTCCATAAATCCTGACATAGGATATGCTGCCTCAGCACCTGCAAGATCAGCAGCACATACTCCGGCACCAAGATATTCTCTTGCAACATGCATCATGCGTCTATTTTGTTCCTCGTTATGATGTCTCATTGCGCACACGATCAGTCCATAATCTATGCCAAAATCCTTTTTGCCACGGTCAAGGCCTCTTAAAACCGCCTCTATCACCTCTGCGCATTTTATATTATCATTCTCCGAAAACAGTGGAGCAAAACGTATTTCTGCATATATAATGTTCTCATGATGCATTCCCTTAAGCACGTCATAACCTGCTTCTTCAAGACCTTCTGCATCCTGTATGCATCTTCCCGGCAGCTCAAATTTCTCAAGATATTCTGCCAGGCTTGTGCAATCATCCGATACTCCCAGCTCACTGGCATCCACCTGCCTGCCAAGTCTTTTCTCTAAAAACTTCTTGCTTAACGAACCATCCAGATGACAGTGCAGCTCTGCCTTTGGCAATTTGATCAATTCTTCCTGTGTCATAATATTATCCTCCTAGCTTATGTGATGTCAGAATGGCTATAGCCCTGTGGCTTATCCATTTTTCACAAGCTTAATGATACGGCTTGTTCCAAGCCTGTCAGCACCAAGTTCAAGAAATCTGACCGCATCATTAAGTGACGTTATGCCTCCTGCTGCTTTCATCTTTACACCTTTTCCGATGTGTTTTGAAAAAAGCTCTATATCCTCAAATGTCGCTCCTGCCCCTCCAAAACCTGTAGATGTCTTGATATAGTCAGCCCCTGCCTCTGTCACGATCTCACACATCTTTATCTTTTCATCATTTGTCAGGAAACATGTCTCGATTATAACCTTAAGTATCTTCTCACCACATACATCCTTTAAGCTTTTTATCTCTTCCTCTATCAGATCATACTTTTTATCCTTAAGCCATCCGATATTTATAACCATGTCTATCTCGGATGCCCCATTTGAAAGCGCATCCTTTGTTTCAAATATTTTTGCAGCTGTAGTTGTATTTCCGTTAGGAAAACCGATAACCGTACATACTGCAACTTTTTCTCCCATATACTCGGCCGCTTGTCTTACATAACATGGCGGAATGCACACTGAAGCGGTCTTATACTCCATCGCATCATCACAGATCTGTTTTATCTCATCCCATGTAGATCCCTGTAACAATAAAGTGTGATCTACATGCTTTAATATTTCTTTTGTCTCCATTTTTTATCCTTCCTTAATCATATTTTAAAATTTACTATTTTGCCTTATCTTCTTTTATCAGGTTTCGGATAGCCTCAACAGCTGCCTGAATTGCCATATCTGTATCGTGGACTACAGGATTTTCCAGCCCTAGCTTTTCTCTCTCCTGATTTGCCACTACAAGGAAGCAGGATCCAGCTCTTACCCGAAGCTTTCCTGCAGCAATAAAAAGTGCTGCCGACTCCATCTCCGATGCAAGGCATCCCATCATTTTCCATGCCTCCCATTTACTTAAAAGTTCATATCCTACAGGCATTTTTTCAGGCTCATGCTGCCCGTAAAAAGCATCCTTACACTCCACAACCCCTGCATGATAGGGGAAGCCTTTTGTTTTTGCCGCCGATACCAGTGCGTTTGTCACCTCAAGATCTGCCACAGCCGGGTACTCTATAGGTGCGTACTCCTTGCTTGTGCCCTCCATGCGAATAGCTCCTGTAGCAATCACTACATCGCCGCTCTTTACTTCTGTCTGCATACCTCCGCATGTACCGATCCTTACAAAGGTGTCCGCACCACATCTGCATAGCTCCTCCATTGCAATCGAAGCTGATGGTCCGCCTATTCCTGTTGATGTAACACTCACCTTTACACCATCTAAAGTTCCTGTATATGTAATATACTCTCTGTTATCTGCTATGAGTACTGGATCATCAAAATACTGTGCTATCTTCACACATCTTTTGGGATCTCCCGGCATGATAACATAGCGTCCTACCTCCCCTTGTGCTACCTGTATATGATACTGTCTGCTCTCGTCCTCTGAATAATTCTTCATTATATATCTCTCCTTCCCTTTAAATGATAATGTTTTTATCTTTGTCCCTTATCGTAAGGAATACCCTCTGCCTTTGGTGCCCTTGAATTCTTAGATACAAATATCAGCACTACGAGTGAAATAATATACGGAAGCATATTGTAAATTATTCCCGGAAGCTTTAATGCAACAAGTACATCAAAGCCTGTATACACATTTGAAAGTGCTCTGAAAAGACCAAATAAAAGTGCTGCAAGTCCGATATTTACCGGTTTCCACTGACCGAAGATCATAACTGCCAATGCAAGGAAACCAAATCCTGCAACTCCGTTTTCAAATTTCCACTCACTCACACCTGCTGTTATATATACAAGTCCTCCTAGTCCACCGAGCGCACCTGAAATAAGTACACCCGCATAACGCATTTTATATACATTGATCCCTACTGAATCTGCAGCCTGTGGATGCTCACCACATGCTAAAAGACGGAGTCCGAATTTAGTCTTGTATAAAACTACATATGATAAAATAAGTAAAATCAGTGCAATAAGCATAAACCAGTTAAATTCAAAGCCTCCGATATTTACGAGAAATGCTTTTTTTGCCTGCTTATAAGCAACCGTTGATGATACATTGTCAATACTCTCTGCCATATTGATAGCTCTTACGATAACTACGGCGGCTGCTGGTCCGAGCAGATTAAGAGCTGTACCTACAAGTGTCTGATCTGCATTGAAATTGATCGCAGCCACTCCCAAAAATAGTGAAAATATCATCCCTGCTGCCACACTCGCCAGAATGACAAGCAATATGACAAAGGGTGCTGCTGTACTGTCCGGGAGATATTTCATCATGAGTGCCCCACCGAGCGCACCTATCACCATGATTCCCTCAAGCCCAATATTGATGACACCACTGTGCTCTGAAAAACATCCTCCCAATGCCACAAGTGCAAGAACTGAAGCAAAAATAAGTGTATATTGGAGTAATAATAACATTATCTTTCTCCTCCTTTCAATTCCTTTGCAGCCCTTTTCTCATCCTGCATATCAAGGCAGCGATTGAGCCAGCGCTTAAAGAAGAATACAAAACCACAAAGATAAATGATAAATGCTGAAATCAAGTCTGAAATCTGTGTACAATACATTGTTTTATCCACATATGAGCCCCCACTCGTGATATGCTGGATAAAATATGATGCAAAGATCGTTCCTATAGGATCAAGTCCACCGAGGAATGCCGCTGCTATCCCGTTAAATCCCATGCCCGGTACACTAGTCTGCTGTACCATCCATGTCTCTATACCGCTTAAGTAGAAAACTGCTGCTCCCATACCGGCAAGTCCACCTGAGATCATCATTGTCAGGATGATATTTCTCTTTTCTTTCATTCCGCAATATTTTGCTGCATTTTTGTTCATTCCTGTTGCCTTAAGCTCGTATCCAAATTTGGTCTTTCCGAGAATTACCCAGACTGTTATAGCCATGAGTATCGAAAGCGGAAGTCCTATCGTTACAAATTCATTGTTTGAAAAAAGCTTATCAAGTCCCAGACTTGGCAGTATAGCACTTTTATTACCGCTCTTTAGATCTACTGTGTATGGTGTTGACTCAGCCTTTACCTTTGTAAGAAGCATATTTACCACATAAAGTGATATCCAGTTTAACATTATACATGAAATAACTTCATTTACATTAAAGTATGCTTTGAGTGCTCCTGAAAGCCCGCCTGCAAGTGCTGCAAAAACGACTGCTGCAATGAGGCACACATACCATGGCATTCCAAAGCCCAGTGCAAAGTAAAGTGCTGCTCCTGCTCCTACTACATATTGTCCTGCCGCCCCGATATTGAAAAGTCCAACCTTGTAAGCAAACAGTACCGACAGTGAACACATGAGCAATGCTGATGCTTTTACCATTGTTGTTCCAAAGTATTTCATTACAGCGGCCTTACTCGGATAATACAGATAGTTTTTAAGTATTGCTGCTATCGCACCTGCTGCCCCACTTGGATTTATTATCAAAAGAACTATGTATCCGATTATAATTCCGATCACTATGCAAAGCAATGATGCAATAATCGTCTGAACAGCACTTTTTCTTAAAATACCTTCTCTTTTCTTTGTTACATTATTCATAGCCGTTTGTCTCCTTTCTTTTCGAACCGGCCATGTAGAGCCCCAACTCTTCAACCGTTACTTTTTTAGGATCAAATTCTCCGACTATCTCCCCTTCATACATTACAAGTATCCTGTCGGAAACGTTCATTACCTCATCCAGCTCGAGGCTTACCAAAAGTACTCCTTTTCCCTCGTCCCTTGCTGCTACAAGCTGCTTATGTACATGCTCTATAGCACCTACATCAAGCCCTCGTGTCGGCTGTACTGCTATAAGAAGCTCTGGATCTTTGTCAATTTCCCTTGCTATTATCGCCTTTTGCTGATTTCCTCCTGACATGGATCTTGTCTTTGTGATAGCTCCCTGCCCTGAACGGATATCATACTCTTCAATAAGACGATCAGCATAGCTTCTTATCTCTTTCCTTTTCAAAAAGCCCATTTTATTTGTAAACTGCGGCTCAAAGTATCTCTGCAACACGATATTATCTTCTAATGAATAATCCAGAACAAGCCCGTGCTTATGGCGGTCCTCCGGGATATGGCTCATTCCCGATATGAGTCTTTCACGGATTGAAACATTTGTTATGTCTTTTCCGTTCATTATCACCTGTCCGCTCTTTACAGGTTCAAGTCCAGTTAATCCGTACACGAATTCCGTCTGTCCATTTCCATCGATTCCTGCTATACATACGATCTCGCCTCTTTTTACCTGAAGAGAAACATTATTTACAGCATTATTTTTGTGTCTTTTGGATGCCACCGTCATATTTTTTACATCCAGCACAACATTTCCTACATTTGCAGGTTTTTTGTCCACGATGAAGTTTACATCTCTTCCTACCATCATTGCAGAAAGCTTTTCCGGTGTCGTATCCTTTATATCTACAGTTCCTATATATTTTCCCTTTCTAAGTACACTGCACCGGTCTGCAACCTGCATTATTTCAGCCAGCTTATGTGTGATAAAAAGTATGCTCTTTCCCTCTGCTGCAAGATTTTTCATTATCTGCATCAGTTCCTGTATCTCCTGAGGTGTAAGTACAGCTGTCGGCTCGTCAAAGATCAATATCTCATTGTCTCTGTAAAGCATTTTAAGAATCTCTGTCCTCTGCTGCATACCTACAGTTATGTCCTCGATTTTTGCGTCCGGCTCTACTGCCAGACCATATTTTTCTGAAAGCGCCATTACCTTTTTTCTGGCTCCTGCTTTCTGTAAAAATCCATTTTTAGTTGTCTCTACACCGAGTATGATATTGTCAAGGACACTAAAACATTCTACGAGTTTAAAATGCTGATGTACCATTCCAATACCAAGGGCATTTGCATCATTTGGATCATTTATCACTACTTTTTTGCCATCTTTACGTATCTCGCCTTCTTCTGGCTGGTATAGTCCAAATAGAACACTCATAAGAGTAGATTTTCCTGCCCCGTTTTCCCCCAGCAGGGCATGTATCTCGCCCTTTTTAAGCTGCAAAGTTATATTATCATTCGCTATGATCCCTGGGAATTTTTTCGTGATCCCCAACATCTCGATTGCGTATCCGCTCATCTTTCCTCCTCCGTTTTCCCAGCAAAAAAGGGGAAGCCTCCATATCATTTTACGGCACTTCCCTCTTTCCACCCCAAAACTCTCTTTAACGGTTGTTATTTAATGCTGCCGTAATCATTTACTGTAATTGTTGTTTTTGGCATTGCTGTAATGTCGCTGCTTACTGTGATCTCTCCGCTATACATTTTCTTTACAAGCTCTTTATAGTCATCTTGTGTAAAGCCATCCCCCCACTGTGTTGTATCCATAGGAAGCTGTACGAAGTTCTCCTCAGGGTTGTCAGATACAAGACCGAGGTTGTCGATCTTTCCTACATAGTCTTTCCAATTTCCGGCTTTGATAGCTGTAAGAACAGTCTCAACTGTAGGAGCCAGTCCCTTCATGGCAGATGTAATTGTAAGACCCTCTGCGAAAGTATCGATAATCCCGGACTGATCAGAATCTACACCAATAACTTTACCACCCGTCTTAACAGCTGCCTCTGCCGCTGATGTGTAGATACCTCCACCACATGCAAATACTGTTTCGACACCTTTTCCGCCATACCATGTGTCCATATAAGCTGTGATATCAGCATCACCATAGAATTGTCCACCACATACATACTCAACTGATACCTCATTGGTTATGCCTAATTCATTTGCTGCCTCATCAGCCCCCTGAACATATCCGTATCCAAATCGTGTAACTGCCGGAACTGACATTCCTCCCAGAAAACCAAGATGCCTATATCCAAGTTTTACTGCAGCATATCCTGCCATGTACCCTGAAAGTTCTTCCTGATATGTACAGCAGTATACATTATCCTTATTGTAGTAATCTGTTACATCATAATCATCAGTATTGTAAGTATATCCCTCGCCTACACCTTTTTCGCATATATCTCCTTTACTCACATCAAGTGCTACAAATTTTACATCCGGGTAAATAGATGACTGGTCTACCAGTGCTGCCGCAAACATATATCCCGGCAGCACGATCACATTTGCTCCGTCTGCGATCGCCTGATCTACACTGGAGTTACGCGCCTCATCTGAATCACTCTCAGGCTTGTAATAATTGAACTCTACATCGTTACCCGATGCCCATGCCTTACATGTTTCGTAAGTTGTCTGATTAAAACTCTGATCCGTTATGTCTCCTGAGTCAGTGATCATCGCCACCTGCATTAAGCTTCCATCATCCTGTCCGGCTCCTTTTTCTGTTGCAGAGTTATCATTTTTACCTCCGCATGCTCCAAGTGACATTACCATAGCCCCCGCCATAATTGCTGATAATAATTTTTTCTTCATATTTTTTCCTCCCATTGTTTTCTTGGATTTAATGATGAGAGTATGGCATACAGAGATATTTTTGCACAGGACTCAAGTCTCTTTTTTGGGGTGCTCTCGTCAATTCGTTGAAAACAGCCAATTTTTACAATTTATTTTCATGTACTTTTACATGGATTTTACCTTACAAAAAGGGACTTCGGTCCTTTTTGCATTTAGGCCGATTTTACTTTAAAGATAGTTATACAACATTCTTCTATTTACATAAAACGAGCAGGAAACCAATAAATGGCTCCTGCCCGCTTTTTTATATATCATTACTTTCAGACTTAAAAGTCCTTTAGGCTTTAATTCATGGTTTCAATACCATATACTGCCGCATATTTATCCTTAAAATATTTAAGAAGCGGCTCCGCCGAAATTTCTTTATGGCATACATTTTCTATTACCTCAGCCGGAGTTCTTGTGCTTCCATATTTGTGAATTTTATCATTGAGCCATTTTGTTATCTCTTTTATACGGCCTTCTGATAATATTTTGTCTATATCTCCCATCTCCTGTTCTATTTCTTCAAGGAACATCCCATCATATATACTTCCTAGCAGATATGTCGGGAAATATCCAAACGAACCGTCCGACCAGTGCATATCCTGTAATATTCCTTCTGCATCATTTTCAGGTGTGATTCCTAAGTATTCCTGCATTTTTTCATTCCACAGTTTCGGAAGCTCTGCTGCTTTAACTCCATCCCTGAATATGGCTTTTTCTATCTCATATCGTATTATAATATGGAGACAATATGTGACTTCATCTGCATCAGTTCTTATAAAACTGTTTCTGACATGATTTATTTCTTTATAAAATTCATCTAAGCTTATATTTTTATATACTGGGAGAAGATCTTGTATTTTATCATATATAGGCACCCAGAAGTTTTTGTTTCTACCCAGTATATTCTCATAGAAACGCGACTGGCTCTCATGCACTCCCATATAGCAGCAGCTTCCTGCAACAGTTCCATCGTAATCAGGGTTTACGTTCTGCTCAAATATTGCATGTCCTCCCTCATGAATTGCTGAAAACATTGAATTTATAGCTTCATGCTCAAAATAATGATTCGTCACACGTACATCCTTTGATGTAAAATTCATTGTAAATGGATGCTCCGTTTCTCCCGTTGTTCCTCTCTTAAAATCGAATCCTATATATTCTAACAATAAATCCTGTACTCTTCTTTGTGCGTCAATATCATATTTTCCGGCAAATTTGCTTTCATCCGGCTGTTCTGCATTTGTTATCTTTTTCACAAGCGGGATAAGCTCTTCTTTTAGTTCGACAAAAATACGATCTATTGTCTTACTGTCCATTCCTTTTTCGTATTGATCCAACAGATAATCGTATACTTCCATATCAGGACGTCTGTAGGCAGCCATCTGCTTTGTCAGTTCAATCATTTTTTCGAGATGTGGCTCAAAAATTGAGTAATCCGATGCATTTTTTGCCATCTCCCATGCCTGTTCCGATTCATTCTGCTCTGTAACATATTTTTCGTAAAAATCTGACGGAACTTTTCTGTCAAGCTCCATCTCTGTTTTCATTTTATCTACAACAAACTTCCATTTATCATTTAATTTTCCATATTCCTGAGGCTTTGAGAGTTCATTCAGCATTTCCATAAGTTCATCTGACGTAGACAGTTTAAATACTTCTGTGGAAAAATATGTTGCTGCCTGCGCCTGACCTTTAAATCCCTCCTCAGGCATAACAGTCCGCATATCCCAGAATATCGTGTCTGCTGCCCTTTCCAATATATTTATCTGTTCCAGATATTTTTCAAATTTTTCTAATACTGCTGTCATTCTTTTCTCCTTACTGCTTATAATATCTTTTATACTGATTTAATCATGTCTTTCATCAGTATTTGCATAGCACTCACAAAATCTTGCAGAAAACGATGGTTTCCGGTCTGCAGCATATAAATGTGCTGTGCTTCCAAATTCATTTATCCTAAAACTTGCTATCCCTGGTCTTCTTTCCTCCGTGTATATACTTGTGATCGACGAAGGGAGTGCACAAAATCCATGCCATAAGATCATAGGTGATACGTTGATAAGATGACTTAATAATACACATTCCACTCCGAAATGACAGAAAAATACTATTGTATCATTATTGGGTTTTACAACCCTATAATGCATCCCTTCTCTTTCATAACCATGTTTTTTTAAGACATCATCTAGTCCCTGACAGACTATTTCGTATTTTTCCTTTACATTGCCTGCTCTCATTATATCTGTGTCTGCCCATTCAAAACTATCATAATTTTGTCTGTCTTTTTCCATATCTGCCGGAAGCCAGTCCCAGCAGATCGTCTTTCCATCCGGGATGTCCGGTCGATTTATCTGGGCATCAAATTCCCTGAGCCAGTCATATGTTTCTGCCTGCCTGTCCATCTTTTTTAATGTACATCCTGCTGTATCCTGTGCTCTGCCAAGTGGTGATACATAAAATGCTTTTACGTTGATCTTTGACAAATAATCTGCCGCCAGTTCTGCCTCTTTCCAGCCCGTATCTGTAAGCGAATCTATATCATAATCTGGATCTGCGTGTCTTACAATTAAAATTCTCATTATACTCTCTCCTGAAATGATTCTAAATATACGTTTTCATATCATTCCTATTATATAGTAAGTTTGGTATATTCGCAATCCGCACTTTTGTGCTACTTGCTCATATCCGGACATTCGTCAAATAAAAAATCAGAGGCAAGCAAGCTTGCCTCTGATTTTTTATTTTCCTCATTGTCTACGATTACATCATTCCCATTCCGGCACCGGCACCTGCTGGCATTGCTGGAGTGTCCTCTTTGATCGTAGCTACTGCTGACTCTGTTGTGAGAAGTGTTGAAGCTACTGATGTTGCATTCTGTAATGCACTTCTTGTTACCTTTACAGGATCAAGGATTCCGCTCTCAACCATGTCTACATACTCTTCTGTAGCTGCATTGAAGCCTGTTCCAGGAGCTGACTCTTTTACTTTGTTGATAATAACTGCTCCTTCAAGTCCTGCGTTTGCAGAGATGTAGTAAAGTGGAGCCTCGAGTGCTTTAAGGATAACCTTTGCACCTGTCTTTTCGTCTCCCTCTAATGTATTAACAAGCTCTGCAACTTTCTTTGATGCGTGGATGTATGCAGATCCACCACCTGCGATGATTCCTTCCTCTACTGCTGCTCTTGTAGCGTTTAAGGCATCTTCCATACGAAGTTTTGCTTCTTTCATCTCTGTCTCTGTTGCGGCACCTACACGGATAACTGCTACACCGCCAGCCATCTTTGCAAGACGCTCCTGTAATTTTTCTTTATCGAACTCAGATGTTGTCTCATCTATCTGTCCACGGATCTGGCTTACTCTTCCTGCGATAGCATCCTTATCTCCGGCACCATCAACTATCACTGTGTTTTCTTTCTGGACTTTAACAGATTTTGCACGTCCAAGCATATCAAGAGTAGTATCCTTAAGTTCAAGTCCAAGATCAGAGCTTATTACCTGACCACCTGTAAGAACTGCGATATCCTCAAGCATTGCTTTTCTTCTGTCACCATATCCAGGAGCCTTAACTGCTACTACGTTGAATGTTCCACGGAGTTTATTTACAATAAGTGTTGTAAGAGCCTCTCCCTCAACATCTTCTGCGATGATGAGAAGTCTTGCTCCAGCCTGAACGATCTTCTCAAGTAATGGGAGTATTTCCTGAATGTTTGAAATCTTCTTGTCTGTGATAAGAATATATGGATCATCAAGTACTGCTTCCATCTTATCCATATCTGTACACATATATGCTGAAAGATATCCACGGTCAAACTGCATACCTTCTACAAGGTCAAGCTCTGTCTGCATTGTCTTTGACTCTTCAATTGTGATCACACCATCGTTTGTAACCTTCTCCATAGCGTCTGCTACGAGATTACCGACTTCCTCATCACCTGCAGAAATAGCAGCAACCTTAGCAATCTGCTCTTTTCCTTTAACCTTCTGGCTCATCTCTTTGAGTGCCTCTACAGCTTTGTCTGTAGCTTTCTTCATACCACGGCGGAGAACTATCGGGTTAGCTCCTGCTTCAAGGTTTTTCATACCTTCCTGAACCATTGCCTGTGTAAGAACTGTAGCTGTTGTTGTTCCATCTCCTGCTACGTCATTTGTTTTTGTGGCAACTTCTTTAACAAGCTGTGCTCCCATGTTCTCGAAAGCATCCTCAAGCTCTACTTCTTTTGCGATCGTAACACCATCGTTTGTGATAAGCGGTGCGCCGTATGCTTTATCAAGTACTACGTTTCTTCCTTTTGGTCCAAGTGTAACCCTTACTGTATTTGCTAATTTATCTACGCCTGCACCAAGTGCTGCTCTGGCTTCTGAGCCATATTTAATTTCCTTTGCCATGATTTATTCGACCTTTCTTTTTTATTCTTTAATTGATATATGATCTGATTTATTTTATTCAACTACTGCAAGGATATCATTCTGTCTTACGATAATGTATTCCTGACCGTCAAGTTTAACTTCTGTTCCTGCATATTTAGAATATATAACCTTCTGACCTTCTTTAACCTGCATTTTTACTTCTTTTCCATCTACTGTTCCGCCAGGTCCTACTGCTATAACCTCAGCCTCCTGTGGTTTCTCCTGTGCTGAACTTGTAAGGATAATTCCTGATTTTGTTGTCTCTTCTGCTTCTAACTGTTTTAATACTACTCTGTCTGATAATGGAACTAATTTCATTATATTGCCTCCTTTTATCTTTGTTAGCACTCATTTCTTTCGAGTGCTAATTTTCTTTCTGTAAATAAAATATCACTATTGAATTTTAATGTCAACAGTGATATTTCATTTTTATATTTATTTTATATAATGATGTTTGCATTTATGACTGGCATCCACCGCATAAATCCAAATACCACAGGAATGACAAGAACCAGTGCTGCCACCCCAAGTGCCGCAGACGTGCTTTTTAATTTTTCCGATAAATAACTTATAAACACTATTATAATCGCTGTTCCGCATAATCTGATGAAATAAAACAGCACCATACACTGCCATATCTTTAAATTTCCAAACAATGTTATAAATTCCAGACTTGCCGCTGCAACGTTATAATTAGACATGCCTATCTTGTCGTATATGATAATAAATTCCGGCAGGTATACAATAATAAAGCACACTATCCCTATAATAGCAGAATAGAGTATCCTCTTATGCATAACTCTTTCTTTTCCAAGATATGTGACTGAAACAAGTTCATTCATGTTTTCTTCATAGTCAATCGCATATATTCCCGAAAATATGATCATAAGCATCACTATAAGCATCAGATATGATATAACGTAAAATCTTGAACCACTGCTCATAAGCTGTTCAAATCCATACGGATACGTCAGTTGTACATCCTCTCCATCCTGCCTTAACATACATATCCTGTCGTATTCATCCGCCACCTTCTGCCATGATTTATATGGAAGAAGTGAGTTTTCGTGTTCTACCCTGTTTTGCGCTGTAACTTTTTCACTTAGCAGGGCAGCATACCTTGCATTTTCTTCATCTACATATTTTTGCTGCTCACTCTGTGAAAGACCGGATAAATATTGCATATATGTGCGGTAATAGACCTTATCTGGTTCATTTTCATATACAAAATTATTTACACCGATAATCTGTATCACCATAACCGCAATAAGTACTGCTATTATGTGGCTTTTTCTTCTCAACCGCAGCATTTCATATCTGCCATGGCTTTTTGTATATGTTCCGTTCGTGACATGTATCACGCAGGTTTTTTTGTTCCACAAGATACAGCCCGGCTTCCATCTGTTTATAAACATAGAATACATAAATATCAATGACACCAGATATGTAATAACTGCAACACTTATAAATCTTACCGGATACCCTGCCAGATTAACACTTATGTAACAGCCTGATATTTTATCTGTATCCATAAGGGCAATGATATTTATATACTTAAGCGGTGCAAGCAGACCATCTGCCGGTACAAATGTATATAACATAATTTCCAAAGCCACTGTAATCCCCATGAAAAATATTATATGTATGATACTTTTCCCACGCATACAGATTGCAAAAACACAGCTTCCGACCAATGCAAAATATATAAATTTTAACAACAGATCAAGTAATATAAACTGTCCTATCATAAGATCATAAAGGCAGCCACGGTATGCCGGCACTGACTGTATATATCCTGTAAAATCTATTTCGCCATACAATAGTCCGGCAGTTAATATTTTCTCTATATAGAAAATAAGATACAGCAGTGACGTCACCGTTAGTAAGACATTGAACTTTGCCATTATCAGACTCCTGCGCCCCTTTGCCGCTGTCGCAGCCAAAGCAGCCTGTCCGCTTTCCTTTTCAGGAATTACAAGGAAAAAAGCTATAAGTATTATCATACTTATCATAAGGTAATCAGCCACTTTCGACTGCAATATAAGTAATGTTCCTTTAGGATTTTGTACCGTAAGCTCTTTACTGCTTACTTTCTCATAATCCTGTATCGTATGCTGTAGATTTCTTGTTGAATATCTGCTGTCCGAAAATAATTTTGACACTAAAAGGCGGTTTTGTACATCTTCTATCACACCAGCTATGTAATCGTTGTAGGATCTTCCTTCTTCAACCTCTTTATATATATCTTTTACAAGCTGTAATTCCTGCCAGCGCTCATCCGAATTTTCAAGCTGTTTCTGACGCATCGTAAGAAAACTCTCAGCATCATCCATACTAAGTTCCGATATCATATTCCAATATGCTCTATACTCCTCAGCTGTGTATTCATCACCAGAGTATCCGGCTGCAAGAAGTGTGAATATTACATTTGCAAAAATACATATAAATATCAGTACAACAATTATTTTATGGCGAAACAGCTTTTTTAACTCATATCCATACAGCATACCCTGTCCCCCATTTACATATTATCTTTTTCAATGCCAAAATGATATAAATACACATCTTCCAGTGATGGGACTGCCGGTGCAGATTTCCATCCATCAATACCTTTATCTGATATCAGACGTACCCATGCCCTTTTTCCGTCACTCACAATATTTGAAATGAGATATTTTTCTTCCAACCGCATGATCTCATCCATATCACATACAACCTCAGATACACTTGGAGAAATTTCATCTGTCAGCTTCGATATAGTATCATTTCTTAATACTTTTCCACCCTTTAACAGTATCACCATCCGCGAGATCAATTCAATATCAGATACTACATGTGTTGCTATAAGAACGATCTTATTTTCTGATATTTTAGAAATCAGATTTCTGATCCTGATACGTTCTTTAGGATCAAGCCCCGCCGTCGGTTCATCGAGTACAAGAACATCCGGATCATTAAGCAGCGCCGATGCCAGAAGAATCCTCTGCTTCATTCCTCCTGAGTATGCATCAAGTCTCTTTCCCAGTTCATTTTGCATATTTACCTGTTCTGCCGCCCAGCTTATCCGCTCTTTTCTTTCCTTTTTAGGTATGTCCTTAAGAGCAGACATATACGCCAAAAACTCTGCGCCTGACAGGTTAGGGCATACTGACTGCTGTTGCGGCATATACCCAAGAATTTTGCGGTATCCACGTCCGAGAGCCGAAATCTCCTGACCATCATATACTACCTGTCCTGATGTCGGAGACAAAATCCCGACTATTATATTCATAAGAGTACTTTTTCCGGCACCATTCTGACCAAGAAGCCCATATATCCCCGGCTCAAGTTTTAGCGAAACTTTATCCAACACTGTTTTCGCAGAATATTTTTTCGTTATTGATCTTATTTCCAATACCATATAGATTTCCTCTATCCCCTTTTAACACACAGCATCCCTTCATATCCGTGTGCTAATAAACTACCTTATATTCATTTCCTTTGCCGAGAAACTCCTGAATAGACATAAATCTAAGTTCAAACTTTCCATCGTAAACCGCCTGTCCGTCTTTCATGTCAACAGGATAACTGTATACAAAGCCGTTATCTCCTGCACAATCAATCCCAAGAGTTTTATGATCTGTTGTAAATCCACCTTTTACTTCTGTCAGTTCCTCCCTATCCGTGTCCAAATAGAAACAATGAAGTGTTCCTCCAAAATCCGGTTTTTGTATATCTATTATAACATCCTCGTCTCCGACCGATGTAAATCCACTACTTCCGACCTCTTCGCCCTCATTTGCCGGTGAATATAGCATTTCTTCTTCGCCTGTAGACATATTAAGCTGCATTATGCTTTTGTCAGTACTATTTACTCCATACATATAGGAATTTGTGCTGATAAAATAAGTGTTTCCATCAGGATTGCCCTCTACTATATGCTTGTCCGCCAGCTTTTCCGTAAGTTCCGGTGCATCTGACAGCGTGCCGCTCTCAAGATCATAATTAAAACATTTTTTGTCATATGTCCTGTAAATATCAATTTTATTTCCATCGTAACCACTCAGCACAAAAACTCCGCTCGTTTCTATCTGTTCCGACTCTGCTGCGATATTTACATCTCCATTTTCAAGATTTATTGCAAAAAGCAGCGATCTGCTCGAATCACTCTCTCTTGTTTTAGCATCGAACGATCCACTTACATCGGTATATGCCGCAACAAATATATATTTTCCATAATTCCATGCATCTGTTCCAAAATACTGCGCTGAAAGTTCCGCCGCCTTTTTGTCATCTGTCCCCATCATATCACGGCTTTTTATAGCCAGATCCATACTGTCATCATCCTCCGACAGATAATATATCCTTCCATTATATACAGATAAAAGTGTCAGCGCTATTATCTGTGCATTGCACTCAATATTTTCCCCTGTTGTAACATCAACAGCATTGTGGCTGCAATTTCCTTTTGAACATAGAGCAACTGAAATACCGGATTTCTCATCAAAATAATAAAGCAGATCCCCATTTCCGTTTTCGTCCTGCTTCGTATATACAATTCCAGAATCCGTAAAAAGGTAATTTCCCACTCCTGTCCGGCATCGTCCCTTCTGGCTTTCGCTTAAAACCTGGATATCAGCTTTTCCATTCACTGCTGTCTCAATCTGCGTACTCCCAGTATCGCTTTTATCTGCCGAACAACCTGAAAGCATACCCCCTATCAACACGCCTAATAATGCTCTTTTTATTTTTACATTTTTCATGTAATCCCCCATTTTTATAATTTAGTCTAATTTTTTTTCGCCGCATATTCTGCTATCTGATGGTTCATCTCATCCACAATTTTGTCAATACCGGCGTTTTTCAAATCAGCATTAAATTTTTCGTAATAACTTTGCCAGTCACTGTACCCGTTTTTCTTATATTTATCAAATGAAAATAATGTATCCAGATTATTCTGATCGTTCCAGATATTCATTACCTTCTGTATCTCATTTTCGACCGCACTGCTTTCAAACACAAAGCCTCTTGTGCTACGATCTTTGTCTGACATTTCATAACCTTCTGATATAAAGCCACCCTGCTGATCCGAAAATGGCTCCATCGGTGTACAGATCTCCAGATTTCCAAATGATGTATCCATATATCTTGAATCATTAAAATCATCTGTTATCTCATACGTTTCATTTTCCGCCGTATACTCACGTCCACTTATTCCATATAGTAAAAGTTCAGATATATCTTTATCTGTAAATACACGGTTCAAAAAATACAATGCTTTTTGTTTATTTTCTGACCAGCTTGGTATGATATTCATTAATATACTAAAGTCATACTGTGTTTCACTATAATATGGTATATTTATCAGTTCAACATTCTGATTCGTCCATATATCAGACTTGTCCTTTCTCATAACAGGAATCCTGCTGTATGACATTCCCATAAAAAAGTTGTTCTGAGTTTCTATATCACCATATTGTGTATATCCTTTTTCGCTATACTCGTTAAGTGTTTTTACCAAATTATACATTTCATCTGTATCAAACAGATTAGTAACCGTTCCGGTATAATTATCGATCCAATACCCGACTTTTACCCTTCCGTCCGGTGTTGCTATCGGAATATAACTAAATATATCCGAATTATAAAGAAATGGTATAACATTATCCCCCGTCTCTTTTACTTTTTTTAACACAGGTTCTAATTGATCCAGTGGTTTTGCTAGTTCTTCTTCAGTAATATTATATTTATCTAACAATTCTTTATTAACGATCCAGCAACTATTATTTTCCCTTGCTATCCCTATGCCATAGTATTTTCCATAATATTGTGTATATTCCCAGAACACATCATCCACAGCGTTCCATACATCTTTTCCTTCATCAGATTTCAGATAATCCGATATATCGTACATCTGATCCTTTTCTGATAAATATGGAATATCAGACTGCCATGCTGGATATACGTCCAATGCGACATGCTTTTCGCCCATATATTCTACAAAGTCGGCAATTTTTCCATCTGTCTGATAGTCGTCAGGGATACGGACGAATACAAAATTTGTTGCTGCGCCGATTTTTTTCAGATCCTTATTTAATTCTTCTATGATATCATTATCATATTCTACAAATGTGCCTATTAAAAGAGTATCATCGGTTATATCCAATTTTGATACATCTGAAGCCCATTCTTCCTTTTGAACATTTCCAAAATCGTAGTAATACTGAATAACATTCTGTTGTGTCTCGCTCTGGTCAGGCACATTCTTTCCACATCCACACAACATTCCTAAAATTAGTGATGCTGACAATACTTTTGTTTTGTATTTTTGGTTCATTTTTCCCCCAGTAAATGGGCTATTCCTTCATCAGGCTAGCCCATTACTTATTATTTTGTCAAATACTCTGATTTTACTTTATTTTCATATGATGTTTTATGGCTTGAAGATGCTGTTTGCATACTTCCATTACCAGGTTTTTTAACTGTTACCGATGCTGTAGTCTTACTATAACCATTACTAGGATTTGTAGAAGCTGAATCAGATCCACTCTTTGTATAGGACTTCCCATTTATTGTATATTTAATAGTAACGCCAACATATCTATATGCATTAGCACTATATCCTACTGCAAATGATGTTTTCCCCGTAGCTGAATTTGTTGATTTAGTTAAAGTATTACTTCCGTTATAATTTCCTAAGGTGAAACTACTCGCATATGCTGGTGTAATAGTTCCCATTATAATCATACATCCCGTTAATAAAGCTAATAATTTTTTCTTCATATTGTAAGTTCTCCACTTAAAATTTTTTCCTTAGATTTTTTGGTTCTTTAGGCTGATAGTAATTCCATGGAGAGTTTGAGCATACTGCTCTCCTTGCACTCCTATCCGCAATCTTTAATATCACATTTGTAACCCTTATTTTTGCCATAATAAACCTCCTTCCCTATAATCATAGATATAACAATTTCTATCATGCTTATCATCAGCACCTCAAACAATTTATGATGATTTGTCATATAGAAAATTATTATCAGAAAATATACTATTAAGACTCTTATCCTTATTAACCTTTTATACTGTATAGAAACATCCTGACCATATCTGATTTTATTAGGATGAATGACTGGTGCACATTTTTTTATCGCCAATAATATAGTACCACCTATTACCAGCCATAATATTTTATTAATTTTTGTAATTATACCCGTAGTAAATACTGCTATTCCCCAATTAAAAACTGTTATACAAATACATCCTACTGATGTTTTCGCATGATAACCACCTATCTTTGTATAAACAAAAAAACTATTTAACAGATACAATACAGTTTCCCACACCCTATTAGACAATATCCCCAAAATAAATAAAATCAACATTGTTAGCATACCATGACACAACGTTATTAATCCATATTTTATTATCTCCTCATCATATTCACATCCAGAATTTCTAATAAGTTTTTCTATCATTTCTCCCCCCTAAATTAATTAAATACTAACAGTGCCTTTGATTATTTTCAATCGTTTTGGCATAAACTACATAATTCTGGCATAATTTACAAGTTATCCACAACTTTTTCTCTTATCAAATCCTGTATTTCATTATATAATTAATTTAAGGAGGAATTTGTAATGAGAATTATAATATGTGATGATGAGAAATTTTTTCTTGATCAGATACAATCTCACGTGTGTAAATTTCTAGCTCAAAATCGAATTTTAGCTGAAATTATATGCTATACAACAAGTAATGAAGTTATTTCAAATATAAAGGTTCCAACAGATCTATTTCTTTTAGACGTAAAACTTCCGGGGAATTCCGGACTTGAACTAGCTTCCATAATACGAAATGTACAGCCTGATGCTTGTATTATATTTATAAGCAGTATAACGGATGCAGTATTTACCTCTTTTATGTACTCCCCTCTTAGATTTATACGCAAAGAATTTATTTCTGAAGAACTTGATGAAGCGTTATCTGCATTTTTTAAAAATTATCAGACAATTCCAAGTATTATACAAATATCTAATGCAACAGGAACTTTCATGATTCCTATATCATCTATTAATTTTGCAGAATCAGATAAACACTATATTAATTTATACTGTTCAGAAAACACTTATAAGATTCGTGGGAAACTCTCTGATTATTTTGAATTATTTATACCCGAAAATATCCTCTCAGTAAATCAAAGTTATATGGTAAATTTAAGATATGTAAAATCTTACAATATAACCTCTGTAACACTTGAAAACAATTTAAAAATTAATTTAGGAAGGAAATATAAAGAAGAATTCAAATCACAATTCTTCAAATATCAAAGAAAATACTATCATGCAAATTTTTTATGAATTTATCGAAATTATAGGTTGCCTTTTATCATATTTTTATTTACTTTTTGTTGCTAATATTTTTTTAATTTATCGCTCAAAAGCGAAAAAAATTATATCTATTCTACTATGCAGTATTTATCTGCCTATGACATATGACTTTATCATACCTCTTAATAATACCATTTCTTCTCTTCTTGCAATGGTATTCCTTTTTATGGTTTTTTTATTATGTTTTGTTGGTTCAGCTTCAGCAAAAGCAATTATTATTGTTGTTTATAATATTTTCTCAATTTGTTTTTCAAATATTATTTATTTAATTGCCTCAAATATTATGAATATGCCAATCACCACTTTAATCTCTACCCGTAACATTACACGTTGTTGTATAATAATATTTTTATACCTATTTGAATTTTTAATTATATTATTAGTCAAAAAAACCTATTTTCATAAGAATTTTACCACATATGATATTTCTGAATTTATTACATTATTCATATTTATATTATTCGATTTCATATTCGCACTCCTATCATATTTTCTGATAGATTTGAAATCTCATAATTATAGAATTATAGAATTCGTCTGTCTTATCATGTGTATATTCTGCCTAATAAGCACTTTTCTCGTACTATATCTTATAAAATTACTGCAAAAAAGACACGAACAAGAATTTTTTAATATGGCTCTTGATATTCAAATTTCTAATATGAAATCATCCTCTGCCATACTTGAATCAAAAATAAATGAAATGCGAAAATTCAAACATGATATCAATTCTCAACTTCTTATTTATAAGACACTCCTTACAGAAGGGAAAACAAATGTAGTAATAGATGATATATCGAATTTACTTAATTTACCAATTTTTACAAATACAGTAGTTTTCTGCAGTAACTCAGTCCTCAATTCATTTTTAAATATAAAAAATGACTCAGCCTACAAAAATGATATAAACTTTCAATGTCGCATATTTTTGGATACAGAATATGACAATCCGCTCTTCATGATTGTTATTTCTAATCTAATTGATAATGCTTTTGAACATGAGATAACCGAACCACTTAATTTACGAAAAGTTTCATTAAGCATCGTTCAAAATTCTAGCGGCATCAATATCATAATTGGAAACTATATCAGTCAATCAGTGCTTTCCGATAATCCAAAATTACATTCAACTAAAGTCAATTCTGTCGATCATGGTTTTGGAATCCAAAATGTAAAATCTATCGTACAAAAATTTGATGGTCTAATTGAATTTGTAGAAGAAAATAATATATTTTATGTCCAAATATTTCTTCCACTTATCGATTCTGATTCCCATTGATCTATATCAGCCCATAATGAATTAGTGCATTTTTTAGCCCATCCTTCATTATATCTGTCGTAACATAATCTGCTATCTCTTTCACTGGCGGTGTCGCATTCCCCATTGCAATCCCACATCCTACGCTCTGAAGCATCTCTATGTCATTTACACTGTCTCCCATCGCAAAAGTTTCTTCAACCGGAATATCCAGATGGCTGCAAAGCCATTTTATGCCGGTTGCCTTTGACGTTCCTCTAGGTACAAATTCAACAACATTTTCTTCATGCTCAAGGATAAGAAAATCATCTGAAAATTCTTTTTTCACACGCTCATAATCAGTTCCGTCTATTATATCTGCCGAGAACTTGTTTACTCTTATGTCTCCCTCATATCCTCTTATTATATGCGCATGCTCTCCGAGTGACTCAAACAGATAATCTACATATGGATCATCCTCAAATCCTTCATCATCGATCCAGTAATCCGTAGAACCTTCCAATACAACAGGCATCCTGCACTCGGATAACACTCTTATTATCTTTTCTACCATATCGCAGCTTAAATCTTTTTCGTAGATAACTTTATCATCCATTTCTATATAGTTTCCACAGGCTGCGATCATCCCATCAAAACCCATATTTAATAATTTATCAGAATTGACACTTGCTCTGGCACGGCCTGTACATAAGAATGCTCTATGTCCATTTGCTTTTAACGCTGCAATGGCTTCTATTGTACTGTCCGGGATGTTCATCCTTTCATCCCACAATGTACCATCAATGTCAAAAAATACTGTCTTACTCATCATCTCTACGTTTCATTTACTTATTTAAGCTTCCCGCATACATAATTATAAATGCTGTACCAGCAAAATAAAATACAGGGATTTCAAATTTATGTTACTATAATACCACAAAAAGACATCCTGTTCCATAATCATATAGAATAGAATGTCTTTTTTATATTTCAAATTATTATATAAGATTTTTTATGCCTTCTGTCAGCCTCTTCGCAACCTTTACATTGTTCATTGTGTAAAGATGGATACCCTCGACATCATTTGCAAGAAGCTCTATTATCTGGCTCTGGCAGTATGACATTCCTGCATCAAAAAGAGCCTCTTTATCATCACCATATCTATGTACGATCTTTTTAAACTTCTCTGGGAATTTTGCCCCACACATATCAACCATTCTCTTGATCTGCGCTGCATTTATACAAGGCATAATTCCTGGAACGATAGGAACCTCTATGCCTGCAAGCCGGCAGTCATCCACGTACTTAAAAAATGTGTCATTATCAAAGAAAAGCTGTGATAGAAGTATATCTGTTCCTGCATCGACTTTTTTCTTTAAATTCTGTATGTCATCATTTCTTCCCGCCGACTCTGGATGAACATCAGGATAGCATGCTCCTGCTATGCAGAATCTGTCTCCTGTTGTTTTTCTTACATATTTTACAAGGTCACTCGCATGTAAAAAATCTGATTTTGCCGGAACATTTGGATTTCTATCCCCACGTAGTGCCAGAATATTTTCTATGCCTTCTGCTCCAAGAATATTTAAAAAATCATCTATTTCATTTTTGTCATAGCAAAGACATGTAAGATGGACTACCGGCTCAACATGGTATTCATTTTTAATCTTCTTTGCAATTTCGATAGTTTTGTTATTGTTGGAGCTTCCGCCCGCTCCAAATGTAACGCTTATGTATTCAGGATTGCACTCACATAGTATGCCAAGCATTTCATCTATATTTTTAAAATCCTCTTCTTTTTTCGGTGGAAAAATCTCAAAAGAAAGAGACTGTTTTTTTTCATTATGTATCTGTGAAACTTTCATATTATCCTCCATGTAAACTACACACGCATTAAATATTTCCCCTCTGCCTGTGCCTGCCAGATGATGTATTGCCTTGTCTTTTTAAGCAACAACAATATTATATGGTATGTATTTACTGTTGTAAATTATTTTTTCCTTATCGTCAGCCATAGATTTTATCTATATCAGAGCCGGTAAATATGTAGATTTGACACATTTACATAGCATAGGCAAAGTAAATCTATATACAAAAAAACGCAGCAGACTGCCTTTGAACCCAAAGTCAGTTTTGCTGCGTTTTTACTGTTTTTATGTCTATTGCACTGAAAGATATGAGTAACCCATAAGGCTCTCGTCCACCTCTCTTGCTGCCTCACGGCCTTCACGGATAGCCCATACTACAAGTGACTGTCCACGATGGTTATCTCCGGCTACAAATACATTTTTTACATTTGTTGCATAGCTTCCCTCAGCTGTCGCTACATTTGTTCTTGCATTTAGTTCTACTCCAAATGCCTTTGCCACATAGCTTTCTGTTCCGAGGAAGCCTGCTGCGATAAGTACAAGTTCAGCAGGAATTTTCTTTTCTGTCCCTTCTACAGGAACCATCATGAATCTGCCTGTTTTCTCATCCTTTTTGCTCTCAAGGCTTACTATCGTAAGTTCTTTTAAGTTTCCGTTTTTATCCTTATGGAACTCTTTTACAGTTGTCTTGTAAATACGAGGATCGTGACCGAACATTGCGATAGCCTCTTCCTGACCGTAATCAGTCTTTAAGACCTTTGGCCACTCAGGCCATGGGTTATTTGCAGCACGCTCTGCCGGTGGACAAGGCATCATCTCAAGCTGTGTGACTGATTTTGCACCCTGACGGATTGCTGTTCCCACACAATCATTTCCTGTATCTCCACCACCGATGATAACAACGTTTTTTCCTTTTGCAGAAACAAATTTACCATCCTTAAGACCAGAGTTTAAAAGGCTCTTTGTGTTCTGTGTAAGATAGTCCACTGCGAAATATATTCCCTTTGCATCTCTTCCGTCAGCCTTAATATCTCTTGGATTTTTAGCTCCGCAGCAAAGGATCACCCTGTCATACTCTTTGTAAAGCTCTGCCGGCTTTATATCTTTCCCGACATTACAGTTTGTAATAAACTTAATGCCTTCTTCTTTCATTATATTGATCTTGCGGTCAATTATATTTTTTTCCAGTTTCATATTCGGGATGCCATACATGAGGAGTCCGCCAATACGATCCTCTCTCTCATATACAGTAACCTCATGACCCCTTTGGTTCAGCTGGTCTGCTGCCGCAAGTCCTGAAGGACCTGAACCTATGACTGCAACCTTTTTGCCGGTTCTTACCTTTGGAGGCTTTGGTCCTGCGTAACCGTTTTTATAAGCTGTCTCTATGACACCATGCTCATTATCTCTTACAGACACGGGTTCTCCCCAGTGTCCACATGTACATGCTTTCTCACAGAGTGCAGGACATACTCTTGATGTAAACTCCGGGAAGTTATTTGTCTTGTGCAGGCGGTTGTACGCCTGCTCCCAGTTTCCTGTGTATACAAGATCATTCCACTCCGGTACAAGGTTGTGAAGAGGACATCCTGATGTCATGCCTGCTATCGTTGCTCCTGCCTGGCAGAACGGCACACCACAGTCCATGCAGCGGGCAGCCTGCTTCTGCTGATTTTCCTTTGAAAGAAATATATGGAACTCATTAAAATTTTTAATACGCTCCTTTGGCTCTATGGAGCCGGCTTCACATCTTTCATATTCCATAAATCCTGTTGGTTTTCCCATTGCTATCTGCCCTCCTATGCTCTCGTGCTGGCATAAAATGCCTCGATCTGTGCCTGCTCTGCATTAAGACCTTTTTCTTCCATCTGTACGATTGCCATCTGCATACGGTTATAATCGTATGGGATAACTTTCTTAAATTTTGGAAGATATTCGCTGAAATGATCAAGTATCTCTTTACCCTTTTCAGAGTTTGTAAGTGTCACGTGCTCTTTTATCATTTCTTTTAATTCTAATACATCGTACTTGTTTGATACTTCTTCGGTAAATACCATTGATTTGTTTGTTCTCATGTAGAGATCATTTTCTTCATCAAGAACATATGCTATTCCACCGCTCATACCAGCTGCGAAGTTTTTTCCGGTTTTTCCGAGGATTACAACACGTCCGCCAGTCATATACTCGCATCCGTGATCACCGACACCCTCTACTACGGCTGTTGCGCCTGAATTTCTTACGCAGAAACGTTCTCCTGCAACACCATTTATGAATGCCTTGCCGCTTGTTGCTCCGTAAAGTGCTACGTTTCCGATGATGATGTTTTCATCTTTTTCGAATTTAACTCCTGTTGGTGGGTAAACGATAAGTTTTCCACCTGAAAGACCTTTTCCGAAGTAATCGTTGGAATCTCCGACAAGTTCAAGTGTAAGTCCCTTAGGGATAAATGCTCCGAAGCTCTGTCCTCCTGCACCATTACACTTGATAACGTATGTGTCATCATCAAGAGTATCGTCATATTTCTTTGTTATTTCTGAACCAAATATTGTTCCGAGTGATCTGTTTATGTTTGTTACCTCGATCTCGATAGCACGTTTCTGTTTATTCTCAAGCGCACTCTTAAGCTGTGTAAGGATTTCTGTCATATCCTTTGTCTTTGAAAGTTCAAAATCATATACCTGCTTTGGATCAAAGATAACTTTCTGCTTTCTTCCGTCAAATGGATTATTTAAGATGCAGTCAAGGTTGATCTTTGACTGTTTCTCGCTTAAGTTTTCGCGCTTCTTCAAGAGATCTCCACGACCTACGAGTTCATCTACGGTCTTTACTCCAAGCTTTGCCATGTACTCACGAAGTTCCTGTGCGATATAGCGCATAAAATTCTCTACATATTCAGGCTTTCCTGCAAAACGCTTACGCAGTTCAGGATTCTGTGTTGCAATTCCGGCAGGACATGTATCAAGGTTACATACACGCATCATTACACATCCCATTGTAACAAGCGGAGCTGTGGCAAAACCGAATTCTTCTGCTCCAAGACATGCTGCGATTGCAACATCACGTCCGCTCATAAGCTTTCCGTCTGTCTCTATCCTTACTTTATTTCTAAGACCATTCATCAGGAGTGTCTGATGCGTCTCTGCAAGTCCAAGCTCCCATGGAAGTCCGGCATTATGTATAGAACTGCTTGGTGCAGCTCCTGTTCCACCGTCATATCCCGAGATAAGTACTACCTGTGCTCCTGCTTTTGCAACACCTGCTGCGACCGTTCCGACACCTGCCTCTGATACAAGTTTTACAGAAATCCTTGCATCTCTGTTGGCATTTTTAAGATCGAATATAAGCTGTTCAAGATCCTCGATAGAATAAATATCATGGTGTGGTGGTGGTGATATAAGTGCCACTCCCGGTGTTGAAAGTCTTGTCTTTGCAATCCAAGGATATACTTTCTTGCCCGGCAGATGTCCACCTTCACCAGGCTTTGCACCCTGTGCCATCTTGATCTGTATTTCCTGAGCACTTGTCAGATATCTGCTTGTGACACCGAAACGTCCTGATGCAACCTGCTTGATCGCTGAGCAGCGGTTCTTTCCGTCTTTTCCTATGGTAAGACGATCCTTGTCCTCTCCGCCTTCTCCTGTGTTTGATTTACCATGAAGATGATTCATAGCAATAGCAAGTGTCTCATGTGCTTCCTTTGAAATCGATCCGTATGACATGGCTCCTGTCTTAAAGCGTGTCACGATAGAATCAACACTCTCAACATCCTCAAGCTTAACACCTTTCTTTGGATAATTAAAATCAATAAGTCCACGAAGGTTTGTATTTTTTTCTTCCTCATCAACAAGCGCTGTATACTGTTTAAACATTTCATAGTCACCGCGCTGTGTAGACTGCTGGAGAAGATGGATCGTAGCAGGATTGTAAAGATGATCGTCTGCTCCGCTTCTCATTTTGTGGCGTCCCTTGCTGTCAAGTGTCACGTCTGTCTCAAGTCCAAGTGGATCATATGCTGCTGAATGCAGTGTATTTACATCATTCTCAATATCATGCAGTGTGATTCCACCGATACGGCTTACTGTATTTGTGAAGTATTTGTCAATAACGCTCTTGTCGATACCTATGGCCTCAAAGATTTTTGAACCCTGGTATGACTGGATCGTTGAAATACCCATTTTGGCTGCGATCTTTACGATGCCTGTGATGATAGCATGGTTATAATCATCGATAGCTGCATAATAATCTTTGTCGAGCATATGCTCATCAACAAGCTGTTTTACAGTATCCTGTGCCAGATATGGATTTATTGCACTTGCACCGAATCCAAGGAGTGTTGCAAAATGATGTACCTCTCTTGGCTCACCTGACTCAAGAATAAGAGAAAGTGATGTTCTCTTCTTTGTCTTTACAAGATACTGCTGCAATGCAGAAACTGCAAGCAGTGAAGGGATTGCAACATGGTTCTCATCCACACCTCTGTCTGAGAGGATGATCACATTAGCTCCGTCCCTGTATGCACGGTCAGCTTCTATATAAAGTCTGTCTACTGCTTTCTCAAGACTTGTATTCTTATAATATATAATAGGAATGACTTCTACCTTAAACCCATCAGCCTTGATGTTTTTGATCTTCATAAGGTCAGTGTTTGTAAGGATCGGGTTGTTTACCTTAAGAACGCGGCAGTTTTCAGGTTTTTCCTCAAGTACGTTGCCTGCATCACCGATGTAAAGTGTTGTCGATGTTACAACTTCCTCACGGATCGAATCAATAGGCGGATTTGTAACCTGTGCAAAACGCTGTTTAAAGTAGTTAAACAAAGGCTCTCTGTTTCCTGATAACGCAGCAAGTGGTGTATCTGTACCCATGGCAGCTGTTCCTTCAACACCATTTTTTGCCATAGGAAGGATTGAATCCTTAAGTGATTCATATGTGTATCCGAAGGCTCTCTGCATTCTCTGGCGTTCTTCCTTTGTGTACTCCGGTACTCTCTGGTTCGGGATCTTTAAGTCTTTGAGATTGATCATATATCTGTCGATCCATTCACCATATGGCTGCTTGTCTGCATATCTTTCTTTAAGTTCGTCATCATCAATGATCCTTCCTGCTACTGTATCAACAAGAAGCATTTTTCCAGGACGGAGGCGATCTTTTTTCACGATCTTTGTAGGATCTATCTCAAGTACACCGACCTCTGATGAAAGGATAAGATAATCATCATCTGTCACATAGTAACGTGATGGACGGAGTCCGTTACGATCAAGTACTGCGCCCATCATATCTCCATCTGAGAAAATGATAGATGCCGGTCCATCCCATGGCTCCATCATTGTCGCATAATACTGATAGAAGTCTTTTTTCTTCTGTGTCATGATAGAGTTGTTTGCCCATGGCTCCGGAATCATGATCATAACAGCAAGAGGAAGCTCCATACCACTCATCACAAGAAACTCTAATGCGTTATCAAGCATTGCCGAGTCAGAACCCTCTGCATTGATAACAGGAAGTACCTTCTGGAACTCCTTTTTAAGTTTCGGTGACTCCATATTTTCCTCACGGGCTGACATCTTATCAGAATTACCACGGATAGTGTTTATCTCTCCGTTATGTACGATAAATCTATTTGGATGTGATCTCTCCCAGCTTGGATTTGTGTTTGTTGAGAATCTTGAATGTACTGTTGCGATAGCTGACTCGTAATCAGGATCCTGCAGATCCATAAAGAACTGTCTGAGCTGCTCAACAAGGAACATTCCTTTGTATACGATCGTTCTGCTTGAGAATGAAACTACATATGTATTGTCGTTTGACTGTTCAAATACACGTCTTGCTACATAGAGTTTTCTGTCGAACTCAAGACCTCTTTCTACACCCTCAGGTCTCTTTACGAAACACTGCATGATGCAAGGCATACAATCTCTTGCCTTCTGCGAAAGCTTATCCGGCTCTGTAGGCACCTCTCTCCATCCGAGGAACTCAAGTCCTTCCTTTTCTACGATTACTTCAAGCATTTTCTTTGCCTGTATAGTCTTGAATTCATCATTAGGGAAGAAAAACATTCCTACACCGTAGTCTCTCTCATCTCCTAATTCTATTCCTAATGGCTTTGTAACCTTCTTAAAAAACTTATGAGATATCTGAAGCAGGATACCAACACCGTCTCCGGTCTTTCCGTCGGCATCTTTTCCGGCTCTGTGTTTTAAGTTTTCAACGATCTTTAAAGCATTCTCGACTGTCTCATGTGTCTTAATTCCCTTGATATTTACTACTGCACCGATTCCACAGTTGTCGTGTTCAAACTGGGGATCATACAATCCCTTTGCTGTGGCTGTGCTCTCATTCCACTGTGTGCTCATAGGTTCATCCTTTCCTAGTGTAAATCTGCTGTTTTGTACAGCATTTTAAGTTTACGAATATCTTTTTAGAAGTGAATCATTTCTTGATTATGATTTTACAACTATGTCGCACTAAAGTAAATAGGAAATTTCTGGCTATTGTCTGATTATTTGACAACTTAATTTTATAAAGTCTATTTTCTGACAATTGTTTATTTTTTCTGCATAAATAATATATTTCAGCACAATTATAGTGGTGTATTGTCCTAAACTTTTTTCACTTAGAAGTGTTTTATAAGCAGTTATTTTTAAATTGTGTTTAAATTGTGTCTAAATTGTGTATGCTCTTATCCTATGATTTTTCTTTTTACGTAATATCCTAGAATTATACTTCCTGCTACAAGCAATATGATTGATAATGTCCATGCCACTGCACTGCCATCCATCGTCCAAGTTAAAATATTACATTCCGTCCGTAATACTGCAAATGCATTTGCTGCGATATGACCTACCATCGCAGCATACATATGACCTGATTTATACATGAATAATGCAAGTACTATCCCAAGCAGAAATGCATATATGAACTGTACTATGTTAAAATGTACAATTCCAAACAAAAATGCAGATAAAAAAATTGCAGTACCTGTACTCGTGATCTTCCTAAGATTTCCAAACACAATGCCTCTGAATACCAGTTCTTCCATTATCGGAGAAAGAATCGCCGAACCTATAAGCTCAAGCATCAGCGTACTTCCATAAAAATTTTCATTTGCCTGCGCATATCCACCCGACATCTTAACAAGAGGTGTCATTGAGATTATATTATTTAGCGCAAGTGATATAAGAAGCGTTATAACCACGATATATATAATATTTATACCAAGCTCTTTTGATATGTGCGGTTTTCCAGAAAATGCCTCCTGCGTTGGTTTATAACTTGCAAAATACATAAGAGGAATTGTAACTGCAGCTGAGATTATCTGTGCCACCATATATGTTGCAGAAGACCTGCCTATGAATGCAAATATAAAATACATAGTGCTTAAAAATGCTATATAATAAAGCACCAACGGAAAAATTATCTCCCATATAACCGTTCTTAATCTTAATCTGTTCTCCATTAAATCCTTTTACCTCTGAAAAATTTCTTTTATTTTGGCCGGAAGCTCCCTAAGATCACCGATCACCGTCTTTGCACCGGCTTTTAGCATCTCATCCACATTTCCAAAACCAAAGCTTACCGCTATGCTTGGCACTCCGACCATATTAGCTCCATCTATATCAAACATCGTGTCTCCGATCAGACACATTTCTTCTTTTGGGATTTCACTCCATCTGCGCATTACTTCATTAAGTACTTCCTCTTTTGTATCAATGCGTCCATCCATAGTTGCCCCGACTACATCATCAAATAGCCCGAGTATGCCAAAATGTTCAAGTATACGCCTGCATGATTCCTCCGGCTTTGATGATGCCATCCCTATCATATATCCCTGTCTTTTAAGTTCTTCTATGCACTCTTTTACGCCCTGGTAAAGTGAGCACTCAAATATTCCCACTTTATGATATCTTTCCCTGTATACCGCCACTGCCTCCACAGCCTGTTCCCTTGAAAATCCATAATGGTTCATAAATGTGTCTATAAGTGGTGGTCCTATAAAAAAATATATTTTCGTTAAATCCGGCTCATCTATACCGAAATGCGCCAGAGCATACTGTGCTGACTTTGTAATCCCTTCCGAAGAATCAATAAGTGTTCCATCAAGATCAAATAAAATTGCTTTCATATATTTCCTTTCATCCATTTTTATAAATTTGAATATTCAAAATAGGTGTGGATACTTCCACACCTATTTTTTTACGCCTTTTGTATCTCTATTTGCAATGTGAAGCCTGTTTAATGCAATCTGTTTTCCTTTAACCTCAACCTCAACACTGTCATCGTCTGATAGAATATATACATTTTTCAGTTCATCATTTCTTTCAAGGCGCATGCCTCTTACTCCCACAGCAGCCTTTTTCTTTTCAGGAATTGTGTCACATGATATTCTAAGAAATACTTCTTTTACAGTGCGCATTACCATTGTCTGTGTTTCATCCACAACACCTATATAAACTATTTCATCATCATCAGACAATTTTGTTGCAAGCGATGTTTTCCTGCTCACATCAAATTCACTTCCTGAAACAAGCTTTATCATAGCTGTCTTTGTTGCAAAGAGCACTTTCTTATCCATGATAGCCTCAAGCGGACATATGCAGACAAAGTTTTCCTTGCTGCTGTCATAATTGCTTACATTATCTATAGGAGTTCCCTTGTCCCTGAATTTTCCGTATGGAAGATCAAGTACTTTTATGATATGCAGATCCCCTGTGCTTGTAAAAATACAGATTTTACCTGTGTTTTTTACTTTGAAAATATATTTATTTTCCGAATCAGCTGTCTCCTTATTCCTCTCATATACAGATTTATCAACAGTTTTGGCGTATCCGAATCTATCCATAAGAAATACAACGTCTGTTTCTTCTATTGCTTTTTTTACAATGACTGCTTCTTTTAAGTTATCTATAACAGTTCTTCTTTCATGCGAATATTCCTTTCTGAAAGACTTTATCTGTTTTATTATAACTTTTGCCATTGATGACCTGTTTGCAAGAATATCTGTATATTCCGCTATCCTTGCAATAGTCTCCTCATGTTCTTTTATGAGAGCCTCGATCTCAAGTCCTATAAGCTTGTACAGTCTCATCTCAAGTATTGCAGATGCCTGACGCTCTGTAAAACACAGCTGCTTAGCCATTCCCTCTGATGCTTTTGACTTAAATCTGATTCCTTCTGTCTCTCCGTTAATAAGACATGCCTTCGCCATCTTAAGATCATGGCTTCCTCTTAAGATCTCTATAATAAGGTCTATGACATTGCATGCCTTTATAAGACCTTCCTGCACCTCTTCTTTTTCCTTTTCCTTTGCAAGAAGTGTTTCATACTTTCTCCTTGTGATCTCATACTGGAAATTTACGTGGTGCTTTATTATAGGGATAATCCCCATTGTCTCCGGTCTTCCGTCTGCTACCGCAAGCATATTTACACCGAATGTATCTTCAAGCTTCGTCTTTTTATATAAAAGATTCTTAAGCGCCTCAACATCTGCACCTTTTTTTAATTCAAGTACGATTCTTATTCCCTCTTTTGAAGATTGGTTAGTTATATCTACTATATCGTTTGTTGTCTTCGACTCTACAAGTCCATACACATCATTCAAAAATTTTCCGATATTTGCACCGATCATAGTGTATGGTATCTCTGTTATGACAAGGCGGTCTTTTCCACCTTTTCCTTTTTCGACCTCCACTTTTCCACGGATTTTAATTTTTCCCTGACCGCTTTCATATATCGCAGGAAGGTCATCTTTATTTGCAACTATTCCTCCTGTTGGGAAATCCGGTCCAGGTATATACTGCATCATCTCACCTGTAGTTATATCAGGATTTTTCATATATGCTATGACACCATCCAAAACTTCACCAAGGTTATGTGGTGGTATGCTTGTCGCCATTCCTACAGCAATACCCTCCGCTCCGTTTATGAGCAGATTAGGCACCTTTACCGGCAAAACCTCAGGTTCTTTTTCAGTTTCATCATAATTAGGTATAAAATCAACCACATTCTTATCGAGATCTGAAAGGTATGCCTCCTGTGTGACCTTCGCAAGACGTGCCTCCGTGTAACGCATCGCAGCCGCACCATCACCTTCAATAGAACCAAAATTTCCGTGTCCGTCTACAAGTGGAAGCCCTTTTTTAAATTCCTGTGCCATCACTACCATGGCATCATAGATCGATGAATCACCGTGCGGATGATATTTACCCATCGTATCTCCGACTATACGTGCACTCTTTCTATATGGCTTATCGTATTTTATTCCCAGCTCATGCATATCATAGAGTGTTCTTCTTTGAACCGGCTTTAATCCGTCTCTTACATCTGGAAGCGCACGTGCGATTATAACACTCATAGCATAATCAATATATGATTTTTTCATCAAATCTGAATATTCAGTCTGAATTATATTATTATCCATTATTTTTCTCCATTATATAACTATACTAGTATAGCGTTTTCTAAATAACTGAACCATTTACGCAGAATATTTTTCAGAAAGTGCATGTCAAAAAACGTAGGCGTAGCGGGCTACGCTGAGGATTTTTGGCATGTGCTATCGGGAAAATAGGCAAGTAATATGGTTTAGTTAATTTAAAAACGCTATACTAAACATCAAGCTGCGCATCATTGGCATGTGTGTATATAAATTCCTTTCTCGGTGGAACATCGCTTCCCATAAGGAGTGATGTCACATCATTGGCAGCTCGGCCATCTTCTATCTCAACCCTCTTTAACATTCTTGTCTCTGGATTTAGTGTTGTTTCCCAAAGCTGTTCCGCATCCATCTCTCCAAGACCTTTATATCTTTGGAGTGTGAATCTGCTTCCGCTATGTGTTTTTCTGTATTTTTCGAGTGCTGTATCATCATAAAGATATTCTTCCGCTCCTCTCTGCGGAATCACCTTATAAAGAGGAGGCATTGCAACATACACATGTCCCTCCAAAATAAGCTGCGGCATAAATCTGAAGAAGAGTGTAAGAAGAAGTGTTGAAATATGTGCTCCATCAACATCGGCATCGGCCATGATTATTATCTTATCATAACGAAGTTTTTCTATATCGAAGTCATTGCCGTATCCTTCCGAAAAACCGCAGCCGAACGCATTTATCATTGTTTTTATCTCTGCATTTGCAAGCACTTTGTCTATACTTGCCTTTTCAACATTTAAGATTTTTCCTCTTATAGGCATTATGGCCTGATACATACGGTTTCTTGCCATTTTGGCTGAGCCTCCGGCAGAATCTCCCTCGACTATAAATATTTCGCATTTAGATGCATCACGGCTCTCACAGTTTGCAAGTTTTCCATTTGAATCAAATGAAAACTTTTGTTTTGTAAGCAGATTTGTTTTTGCTTTTTCCTCCGCTTTTCTGATTTTTGCTGCTTTTTCTGCACAGCTTATAACCGTTTTTAATATTTCCAGATTTTTATCAAAAAACAAAGGTACCTCGTCATTTGTGACCTTTGCAGTGGCACGGTTTGCATCCTGATTGTCAAGCTTAGTCTTTGTCTGCCCCTCAAATCGTGGATCGGGATGTTTTACCGATATAACGGCCGTCATTCCGTTTCGCACATCTGCTCCATTAAAATTAGCATCCTTTTCCTTTAATATTCCAAGCTCCCTGGCATAAGAATTGATTATTCCTGTAAATGCTGTCTTAAATCCTGTAATATGTGCTCCACCCTCAGAATTGTATATATTATTGCAGAATCCTAAAATATTTTCATGGAATTCACTCGTATACTGAAAAGCAGCCTCAACCTTTATCCCTTCGCTCTCGCCGCTGAAATATATTACATCATGGAGTTTTTCTATATTTTTATTCAGATCCTTTACAAATCCTATTATCCCTTCCGACTCATGATATTCTATGTGTTCTGTTTCTGCAGCTCTTTTATCCTCGAAAATGATAGTAAGATTTGGATTTAAGTATGCTGTTTCCTTCAGACGGTTTTTTACGTCCTCCTCCTTAAATCTCGTCTTTTCAAAAATTTCCGGATCCGGCAGGAAATTAATTTTTGTTCCTGTCTTTTTTGTCTTTCCTATAGTAGGAAGAAGTCCGTTTTCAAGCTCTACAGTCGGAACTCCTTTTTCATAGCGGTCGTGATGTATATAACCATCTCTGCTTATCTGGACATCCATATATGTTGATAGTGCATTTACTACCGAAGAACCAACCCCATGAAGTCCACCGCTTGTCTTGTATACAGAATTATCAAATTTTCCTCCTGCATGGAGGGTTGAAAATACTACTCGTGCAGCCGATACACCTTTTGCATGCATCCCCACTGGAATTCCACGTCCGTTATCTTCAACTGTACATGATCCATCTTTTTCAAGTGTAACCCATATCGTATCACATGCTCCTGCAAGATGTTCGTCTACAGAGTTATCTACTATTTCATATATAAGGTGATTAAGACCTTTTGTTGTAACGCTTCCGATATACATTCCGGGTCTTTTTCTTACCGCTTCGAGTCCCTCAAGGATTGCTATACTGCTCTCGTCGTATGTTTGTTTATCTGCCATACCTGTCTCCTCTTCTATCTTCTATTATCACGAATATGTGCAAGTACCATTGTTGCGATCTTAAACGTCATTGCATCGTCAAATGTCCGTATGTCAAGTCCTATCGCCTTTTCAATACGCTCAAGTCTATATACCAATGTATTTCTGTGCACATAAAGCTGCCTTGCCGTCTCTGAAATATTAAGATTATTTTCAAAGAATTTTGCTATTGTAGACATAGCCTCCTCATCATCAAGGATCTCTGGTACATTTTCCCCGAAAACTTCCCTGATAAACATTTCACAAAGGCTCATCGGCAGCTGATATATAAGTCTTCCAATTCCGAGCTTCTCGTATGATATAACTTCCTTTTCCGCATAAAATACCCTGCCTACTTCAAGGGCAAGTTTTGCTTCCTGGAACGAATCCGCAATTTTTATAAGAGCATCATTTAAGTTACTGTATCCGACTCTGACCTTTATCATTGCCTCTGTAAGGATATTATCGACCAGACTGTCAGCCGTCTCTCTTAGTCTGCTTTCAAGTTTAAGCCTGTCAGTCTCACCTACGTCTTTTACAAGTACAACACTATGTTCATCAACTGACACAACAAAATCTCCCCCTTTTAAATTAGAGAGATTTTTGACAAGTTCAAGTACTATTTCATTGCTATTTTTTCCTGTATCTATTACATATACTGCTCTTGGTCTGTTATCTATGTGTAATTTCTTGGCACGATTAATGATATCGACATTAAGCATATTGCCAAGAATTATATTCTGCATAAAATTATTTCTGTCATATCGGTCAGATTCTGCCACGACAAGATTTTTTATCTGACACGCTGCCAGCTTTCCAACAACAGTATCCCGTATATCTGGCATAATGATGACGTATTCAAGTTCCCCATCTATTTCTACTGCAAATGCTGCACAGCTTTCTTCTATTATGTATTCTTCTTCAGAGACTATAAGCCTCTCTGCCAGTATAGCATAATCTTCTTTTGCCTCATCTGTCCCACTTACATATTTTGCTTTTGATGAATAAAGTAATACTTCTTTTTGTGTGATCTGCTTTATTTCATCCAATGTTTTCTTAATTTTCTGATTTGTAATCATATATCCACCCTATATATATCCGTGAATCTGCATTTGACTGTAACCGGATAGTTACTTTCAAATTTAAAACCGGGTGTAAAAACTACACCCGGCTAGTTAATTTACAACTATTTAATTTTATATGACTAGTTTGTAATTGTCAATTCTGTTTCTTTGTCGAATACATGAATCTTGCTTGGATCTAATGCAAGTTTAATGTGATCTCCGAAACGTGCTTCTGTATCAGAATCTACTCTTGCTGTCATATTTGCTCCTGCAAGTGAGTAGTATAATAATACTTCTGCACCAAGTAACTCGTATCCTGTAATATCTGCCTCGATTGTAGATGCAGCAAATTTCTCAAGATGCTCATCTGAATCATAGAGATCCTCTGGTCTGATACCGAATACAACTGTCTTTCCTGCATATCCGCCATCAATCAATTTCTTAGCTTTCTCTGCTGGAAGCTCAACCTGATATTTATCGAATTTAAGAGAAGCCTTAGCACCCTCAACAACACACTGAGCATCTACAAAGTTCATCTGTGGTGATCCGATGAATCCTGCAACGAATAAGTTGTTTGGCTGGTTGTATAATTTCTGTGGGCTGTCAACCTGCATGATCACACCATCTTTAAGAACAACGATTCTTGTTCCAAGTGTCATAGCTTCTGTCTGATCATGTGTAACGTAGATGATCGTAGCACCTAATCTGTTATGTAATGAAGAAATCTCAGATCTCATCTGTACACGAAGTTTTGCATCAAGGTTTGATAAAGGCTCATCCATAAGGAATACCTTAGGATTACGAACGATTGCACGACCCATGGCAACTCGCTGTCTCTGTCCACCTGAAAGAGCCTTTGGCTTACGGTCTAATAATTTCTCAAGGTCAAGGATTCTTGCTGCCTCCTCAACTTTTGCCTTAATCTCATCCTTTGGAACTTTTCTAAGTTTAAGTCCGAATGCCATGTTATCAAATACTGTCATATGTGGGTAAAGAGCGTAGTTTTGGAATACCATTGCGATATCACGATCCTTTGGCTCTACATCATTCATAAGTTTTCCATCGATGATGAGTTCTCCTGAAGAAATCTCCTCAAGACCAGCGATCATACGGAGTGTTGTAGATTTACCACATCCAGATGGTCCTACGAAGATGATGAACTCCTTATCTTCAACCTCAAGGTTGAAATCTTTAACTGCTTCAAATCCGTTTGAATATACTTTGCAAATATTCTTTAATGATAAACTTGCCATTTCTTAAAATACCTCCTGCGTATCATATGTGATTGACTTCACAATCACCTTGTTTGTTTGTATCTTTATAATACAAAATCATCCCTCAATTGGCTATCGTCAATCCGACAAATTATCATATGGGTTGTTGTCAAAATGACGAACCTTGTTAAATGTTCTAATATTTTTCCTGCCAATAGTGCAAAATTGACTGCCTTTAGAGCTTTGAATATCCAAAACCATTCACCATTGCTTCTATTTTATGTCCTTTTTTGCAGAATGGACAATCAGTGACAGGATATGCTTCGTAATTTATGACATCATCCTTGTCGAAAAGCTTTTCAACCTTTACCCCATCCACATTATCAATCGTAGAAAATACCGAAGCCACACAGACCACTTCTCCGCCATAGTAACTTATACACTCAAGCGCTCTTTTTATTGTCTCTCCTGTCGTCGTAGTCGCAAGAAGAAGCACAACATGTTTTCCCGCTATTGCGCCTTTGTTATTATCCCTGAATATCATCTGACCTTCATTGTTTATCTCCGGTGCGACAACATATGTAGTCTCATGTGTATTTATTGACATAATGCCTGCTTTTTCTATTTCTTCACTTAAAAAAGCTCCTATCATCTGGGTTCCGTCCATACAGACGATCGTATCAATGTAAGCCCCTCTTGGCATCTTCGTCTGCAATATTTTTGCGGCTTCCTTCGCTTCTGAAGCCCTCGTCTTTATACTTGTGACATCTACATAGTAATTGATATGTGAATGTGTCGTGGCAAAATGTCCCGGAATTGCATGTAAGTTTAATGTGCCACTCTCTTTAGATTTAAATTTTACAATTCGATTTTCCATAGTAAAAACCCTCCTTATGATGTTATTTATTAATTTCTCCCGGTTGAACCAAAACCTCCTGCCGCCCTTTTTGTTTCCGAAAGTTCATCACACTCGGTAAAAGTAACTGCCAGATATGGCATTACGACAAGCTGTGCAATTCTGTCTCCAGGATTAATGATCTGTTTTATCTGTGAATCATTGTGCAATGCCACAATGTATTCTCCTCTGTAATCGCTGTCACACACTCCAACACAATTTGCAGGTCTTAGTCCCTGCTTTGAAGCAAGACCGCTTCTTGCAAATACTGCACCGAAATATCCATCCGGTATTTCCATCGAAAGCCCTGTTCCGATTTTTGCAGTTTCATGAGGTTCTATAGTGATACTCTCCTTACAATCAGCATACAGGTCATAGCCTGCCGCATATTCACTTCCTCTTACAGGTAATACTGCTGTGTCTGTCAGCTTTTTTATTTTTATATCCATATTATGATTTTCTCCGTTTTAATTTCCCCATTCAAGTTCACTGTGTTCTGCTCTTTTTTCTCTTTTCATAAGTTCCAGAACAGCATCCTTTGCCGGTTTGTCTTCGAACAGGACTTTATTTACTTCTTCTATTATAGGCATTCTTACGTTATATTTCTTCCCGAGAGCAAGTGCTGCCTTTGCCGAATATATTCCCTCGACTACCATTTTTACTTCTTTTGTTGCTTCATCCATAGTATATCCCTGTCCCATAAGCATTCCTGCTTTGCGGTTACGGCTGTGTCTGCTCTCGCATGTAACGATAAGATCACCTATTCCTGTAAGTCCTGCAATCGTCTGCGGCTTTGCCCCCATTTTGATCGCAAGCCGTGAGATCTCAGCTATACCTCTTGTGATAAGAGCTGCTTTTGTATTATCTCCATATCCAAGTCCATCAGCCATTCCTGCGGCTAGTGCTATTACGTTTTTCAGCGAACCTCCAAGCTCCATTCCAAGCACATCAGGACTTGTGTATACACGGAATACATCATTCATAAAAAGATTCTGTACCGTTTCTGCTGTCTGTCTTGTTCTGGCGCCTGCTACAACTGTAGTAGGGAGCATCTGTCCTACCTCTTCTGCATGTGATGGTCCGCACATAACCGCTACATCTGCTTTCGGTATTTCACTTTCCACGACATCCGAGATCGTCATAAAAGTTTCGTCCTCGATTCCCTTTGCGACGCATACTATGATCTGTTTATCCTTTACATATGGTGCCATGCTCTTTGCCGTACTCCGTGTATAAACCGAAGGTACTGCCAGTACAAGTATATCGTTATTTTTTATTACAGATCCAAGATCTGTTGTAAAAGTAACCCTGTCCGGGAGCTTAACTCCCGGAAGCTTATCGACATGCTCGTGTTTTTCTTTTAACATATCGATTTCTTCTTTTACTATGGACCATATTTCAACCGAATGTCCATTATTTGCAAGTACAAGCGAAAGCGCAGTTCCCCAGCTTCCTGCTCCTATTATTCCAACTTTATCCATTTTCTATTCCGCTTTCTGTCCAAATTTATTTTCTGTTCCGTTTAATAGTCTTTTGATATTTGCTTTATGTCTCCATACAGCCATGGCTGTAAAACATGCCACAAGTACATCAAACTCTACGGCATATGCTCCTGTAATTCCAAGCCATCCCATATGATTAAATATAACAGCCTGGACAAGATATGCCAGTACAACAAGAATCGATCCAAGTGAGACATACCTTGTTATGACAACAGCCCCGACAAAAAGTATAAGACATACCGGTGCAGCGATAGGACATACAGCCAGTATCACACCCGCTGTACATGCGATTCCCTTGCCGCCTTTAAATTTTAAAAACCAAGGGAAATTATGTCCGAGTACTGCTCCAAATCCAGCGTAAAGTTCTATGCATTTTACACATTCAGGATATGTATTTATATATATGAAATGAAATATCACAACGACAATGATCGCTTTAAACAGATCTCCCAAAAAGGTCACTGCACCGGCTTTCCAGCCCAGTGTCCTTAATGTGTTAGTTGTTCCAGAATTGCCGCTTCCATGTTCCCTTATATCTATTCCATGGCATTTACCATATATATATCCTGTCTGGAATGTTCCAAAAAAATATCCACAGACAAGTGCCAAAATACGGGCAAGTATCATCATTCGTCTTCCTTTCGCTCTCTGGTAATAAACTTCAGGGCTGTACCCCTGAATCCAAAAGTATCCCTGATCCTGTTCTCGAGATATCTTGTGTATGAAAAATGCATAAGATTTTTGTCATTGACGAAAACAACAAATGTCGGAGGCTTTACTGACACCTGTGTGACATAGTAAATTCTTAGACGTTTTCCTTTGTCTGTAGGCGGCTGCTGCATAGCCACTGCCTCAGCAACGATCTCGTTTAACACACCTGTCGCCACTCTCATTGAGTTATTTTCTATAACTATATCTATCATCTCAAAAATCTTATTCAGACGCTGTCCTGACTTTGCTGATATAAATAATATCTCTGCATATGGCATGAAGCTTAAGATCTGTCTTATCTTTTCTGTATGCTTCTTGACTGTCGAATTGTCCTTTTCGATGGCATCCCATTTATTGACTGCGATGATGATTCCTTTTCCTCTCTCATGGGCAATTCCTGCTATTTTTGCATCCTGCTCTGTAACACCTTCTGTTGCATCAATAACTATTATGACAACATCTGCCCTCTCCACAGCTGTAACCGCACGGATTATGCTGTAACGCTCTATATCTTCTTTTATTTTATTTTTTCTGCGGAGTCCGGCAGTATCGATAAAAACATATTCCCTGCCATTGTATTTAATATCTGTATCTATCGCATCCCTTGTCGTTCCTGCTATATCTGAAACTATAACACGATCTTCCTGTGCAAGTTTATTGATAAGTGATGACTTACCTACGTTAGGTTTTCCAATTATAGCTACCTTAGGCCGTTCATCCTCTTTTTCATCTTTTGATGAATCAGGGAAATATTTTACTACCTCATCAAGCATGTCACCTAATCCCAAAAGCGAAGCTGCTGAAATCGGATATGGTTCTCCTATTCCAAGATTATAGAACTCATATACATCTGCCATGTATTTTTCAAAGCTGTCCACTTTATTTACAACAAGTACAACCGGTTTATGGGATCTACGCAGCATATCTGCCACTTTTGAATCTGAATCAACAAGTCCCTGTTTTACATCTGTTATAAATATGATAACATCCGCCGTGTCTATGGCGATCTGTGCCTGCTCCCTCATCTGTGAAAGTATGACATCACCTGTATCAGGCTCTATTCCACCCGTGTCTATAAGTGTAAAATTATAATCAAGCCATGAGACATCTGCATATATCCTGTCTCTTGTAACGCCCGGTGTGTCCTTTACTATTGATATACGTTCTCCCGCAAGAGCGTTAAAAAGTGTCGATTTTCCAACGTTGGGACGTCCAACTATTGCCACTACTGGTTTGCTCATATATTCTCCTATTTATGTTGATTTAATTTGTTAAAGTGATGAACTTTTTCATGACTTTACTAAAATATTATACCACATTGACAATATTAATCAATTTTATTTATATGATAAAAGTGGCAAAAAATTTGCCACTTTTCTACTTTGCCACTAATCTTCCATTATCTTTAATTCATCTTCTGAATCTATGATCTTATTATCAATAAGCGCCTGCACTATATTTTTGCACTCAGGTCCAAATGTAAAGCCTACACTTGTCTGATATGAAGAATAACTATAACTGTCATCCATCAGCATATAACCGCCTGATATGCCTGAAATGATTTTGTTTACCGGCCACGGAAATCTGTCCTCATAAAATGCGTAGCCATCACTCATCTCTGTTCCTGCCGGTACCAGAAGGTCTAGTGAAATATTATAATTATATCTTTGCTTTGCTGAATCATCATATAAATAACTTATTATATATTTTTGGATGTTTCCTTCCTGTGCATCTTTTTTAAGAGCCTCATATATAGCCTGTGCTGCCTTTGGTCCAAATTGGATGTCCTGTGTCGGATCATAGTCTTCGTCATATTCTTCTGCCGTTCCACTTAATACTTTTCCCTCATCCGGATTGAAAGAAAAAATGTATTTTAAAAGGTTTTTCGGTTCTTTCTCTTCCTCTATTATTTTCTTACATATATCTTCTGTTTTCATATGCTCTGACGGAAGGCTGTAATTCCTGCTTATCGTTTCACCATTTTTAAGTCTGTAAGAAATAGTAATATCGTCCATATTATCATCTCTGTGCTTAAAATATTTATCTTTTTGTGCTATAAGTATTTTCTGCGTCTCTATTACCTTTTTTATATCATCACCTGTAAGCTTCATTTTATAATCAACACACACATATACACGATCCACATCTTTTTCATCCGGTATTATATTTGTAAGCCTGACCGCATTTAAATACAGTCCGCCAAACAAAACTACCATAAAGACTGTAAAACAGCCGATTTCTTTTATCACGTTACGTTTTATAACTTTAAAAGACTTTAAAATAAGCATCTGCACCAGAAGAAATACTATTATTCCGATAAAAAGTGAAATCATAACATATCCGAAAAAATTTATATTTACCTTTACAGTATGAAGCAGATCCGATATAAAAGCAGCAAGCAGATAACCTATGATACAGCCGCCTCCCCATTTAATGATCGGTTTTAGCACATCTACAGATATTAAATTTCCGGCTGACTCAAGCTTTCTTTTTTTGTAAAGGAATAATGCTACAGCATAAAGTATAACTGCTACTGCCACATACATTATGATCAGTTTCGTTCCATAGAAATCATATCCTGTACAATAATAATCATTCTTCGTCTCTTTCATCGTTCCGCTGAAGTAAACATTTTTAAGCACACACATGAAAGGGGAAAATTCCCACATCCTTATGCCAAGAAACATTTCTATCGCATCCACTCCATATGAAATGTATGACGTGACAACCGAAAATGCCCCGACAATAATGACATACAAGAAATTGATCACTATATACATGATCGGAAGTGCACGAAGCTGGCCTGTAAGCATAACGGAAAAACAAACTATGCCATATGCCAGGAATGAAATTGCCATTGACGACAAAAGCCATATACCAAGCGGTTTTATATCTGTCATGCCGTTTGATATACATATCATAAGTGATATGACAAATCTGACGATCTGTGGAAACCACATGATAACAAGACCTGTAATAACGTTTGTAAAGTATAGCTGCGTCCTTGTAACCGGCATTGCATGTATCATATTGCAGGCTTTCTGACTATACAGATAGTTAAACAGTGCCATTCCTGTACATACTGCCATTATAAAAATAATTATAACAGTAGGGCGCATTGCTATTGCAGGAGATAAAAAGCCGGACATGTGCAACTGCCAGTCTTTGCCATAATAATTTTCTGCTGTTCTGTATCTGCTCCACATTGAAAGTGGTCCCATCAGCAGTAAGATTATCATATATAAAGCCCACAGCGGCCAGAATAGTTTAATATTCTTTTCAAATACTGTTTTATTAAAAAAGGATGTCTTTGACTTCATAATCTTCCCCTCCCATCTCGTAAATAAATATTTCCTCCAGGGTAAGTGGAAGTTTATCAACTACCTGAGGTTTTTCATCGCTCTGCGCCAGTGCTGCGATCACATCATCAGATTTTCCTTTTACGATCATTGTGTATACTCTTCCTATATTTGATAAATGAAGCACCTCAAATTCCGGCGAGAGCTTTGGCATTCCACAAGGACATGCAATCTGTATCTTTGAAATGTTTCCCTGCAGATCACTTAATGATCTTTCTATCATTATTTTTCCATTATTTAATATTCCAACGTGATCACACACATCCTCTAGTTCCCTCAGATTATGCGATGAAACCATAACTGTTGTGCCATTTTCTGTAACATCATCAAGTAAAAATGTCCACACCTGCCTTCTCATGACAGGATCGAGCCCATCAACAGGCTCATCAAGCACTATAAGCTTTGGCCTACAGCATAATGACAGCCAGAATGCAACCTGCTTTTGCATTCCTTTAGATAATTTACGGATATTTCTTTTTACATCTATGGCAGGGAAAAATTCCTGAAGCCTGTAAAACATTTTTTCATCGAAATTGCGATACATTCCCTTATAGTACTTCATCATCTCTATCGTGTCTGACTGCACAAAATAAAACATATCATCCGGTATATATGCCATTTTACTTTTTACAGATGAGTTTTCATAAACGTTTTCTCCATCCACAAAAACCTCACCTGCATCCGGTCTCATAACTCCTGTAATATGTCTTATGAGTGTCGATTTACCTGCTCCGTTCGGACCTACAAGACCATAGACACTTCCCCTTTTGACATTCATATTAACTCCATCTAAGGCTTTAAATCCATCGAATGTTTTTATCAGATTGTTTACCTGTATCATTTATTTCCCCTTTCACCGATTTTGTCAATGCGACTTTTAAGTATATCAGGTGGTATTGCCAGATATACTAATTCCATAACTATATCATCAAATTCGTGTATGAGTTCATCAGCTCTAAGCTGTGTGGCTTTGTCTGTAGCCGAAACATACGTTCCCAGTCCACTCTTTGAATATAAATATCCCTCTTGTTCTAATTCTTTGTATGCCCTCGCAATTGTATTAGGGTTTATCGCATACTTTGCAGCAAACTCCCTTACTGATGGAAGTTTTTCATCTGCTCCGAGAGCATTTGAAACAACGAGTTTTCTTATTCCATCCTTCACCTGCTCATATATAGGCTTTGATTCCCGAAATGTAAGCTGTATCAAACCTGTCTCCTCCATTAAAATAATTAAAGCACCTTCATGTGTACTAATTCGTTTGATACACTTATTCTAGCATACAATACCCATTGCATTTCTTATAACTTTCTTAACTATTTATTATGGTTCGTCACTTAATATACATAAATGCCCCGAGATTTCCTCTCAGTCCATGACTTGCCCTGTGTGAAAAAAGAAGTCCCGGATTACAGCAGGTACATATATTTGTAGTGATGATATTTTCAGGTTTTACCCCCGCTTCCTTTAGCACGATCCTGTTGCATGCCCATAGATCAAGCTGATATTTTCCGTCGTTTCTATCAACGAGAACTGACTGGGCCATTGGATCATCCGCATGTCCAAATGCCCTTATAAATTCTACCGCTACATCCTCACCTATCTCATAGCAGTCCTGACATATGGATGGTCCTATAGCTGCGATCACATCCCCAGCCTTTGTGCCAAATTCTTTTTCCATCATAAGAACAGTCTTTAATCCCATACGGTTTACAGTTCCCCTCCATCCGGAGTGGCTTAATCCTATTGCCTTATTAACAGGATCAACAAAATAAAGAGGCACACAATCTGCAAAAAATGTTGACAGTACTACATTCGGCTCATTTGTTATAAGGCCATCCACGTCTGTATATGTTCTTGATTTTACTACACCTGATCCTTGTTGGGATTTTCCAACACGCATGACATTTGTTGTATGCGCCTGGTCTGATGTCACAAAATCAAATATATCCGTTCCCATTGCCTCGGCTATTCTTCTGTAATTTTCAAGCACACATCCATTTGCATCACCTCTTGTGAAACTTAAATTCATGCTCTCGAAAATCCCTCTGCTCGTTCCACCTCCTCTTGTTGTAAAACAGTGCTCAATAAATTCTATTTCATCAAGTCTTTTAAAATGTAAAAGCGGAACCACACATCCATTATTCAGTGTATGGTTCCTCAGATTTATTATATTCTCCTCACTTTTTCTGTTAAAATCTTTTATATCCATCTTTTATTCCTTTACCGCATGCACGCTTCAAATGCATTTTTATATAGCTGTATGCTTTGAGCATCTATTGCAAGCACATCAAATCTGCACGGTGTCCATTCGCTATAATTATTTTTTTGCATATAATATAATGCTGCCATTGTTATTTTATGCCTTTTTCTATGATCAACCGCTTCTGCAGCACCCCCACAATTATCTGTCTTTCTGTATTTTACCTCAACAAAACAGATATAACTGTCATTCTTTGCTATAATGTCTATCTCAGCATTTCTGCATCTGTAATTCTTTTCGAGAATTATATATCCATTATTTTCAAGATATGCGGCTGCAATCTTCTCATATTCATCCCCGATTTTTCTTTTGTTCAAATACTTTTTCCTTATCCTCTTCCATCTATTTTTGCCTTAAGTCTGTCCACATCGTTTACAAAGACCAGGATCTCAGCTACTACCTCATAAAGTTCAGGTGGTATCATGTCTCCTATTTTAAGCTTTGAAAGTGTTGCCGAAAGTTTATCATCTTTGTAAAGCGGTACATCATTTTCCTTTGCTTTCTCTATGATCCTTTCGGCGATCGTACCTTTTCCGGCTGCGATTATCTTTGGTGCCTGATCTCCCGGCACATATTCTACTGCAACTGCCGTCTTTTCCTTATCATTCTTTATTTTATCGAATTGAAATGGTTTAAATCCTGATTTTTCTGCCATATTTTACTCCATCACGCTCTCATATCAAATGAATATCTGTGTAACTGTCCGGCAGGTGGCAGATCTTTTTTCAAAAAATCATCCACAAAATTTACATGATGTTTTTCATTTACCACCGAAAGCTTACAGCTGTATCCTTTGTTTCTAAGTTTTTCTTCAAGTTTTGGCAAAAATCGCTCTATAAGAATATACGATTCATCATTATCCATATAAAAATTAGTGCTTACTTCTTTTTTAAGCATTTTTATCGACACATCCGTTGCCCCTAGATTGTCCATATCAAGATGCAAAAATGCAGATAATTCCTTATCCGGATCAGTAATATTTTTTTTATTTGTATATACATATAATTGTCCGCTTGCATTATGACCATTCATCTTCATAGGTATCTGTACATATGTATATACATTATTTACCTGATTCATGAATTCAATATTTCCTCTTATATTCTCAGCAAGTGCACTGACATTTTCTTTTACAACCCCTGAACTTTTTATTATCTCCTGCATTTTATCAAGCTGCTCTGAGACCTTTTCATACAAACGGCCTATTTTATCCGTCAGCTGTTTATCACTTTCTTTTAATTGTTCAGGTGTGATCATCCACTGTCTTGTCAATGCGTTTTTTATCATTGCTTTGAATCCACTGCCCGAAAAAAGCTTAAGAAGCGTCTGTTTATCTGCCGCTGTATTTTTCAGAAGCTCTTTTATATCATTTAATGTACCAACAATGCTGTCATCTTTTGCATATAATGAAATTTCATTTCCGGCTTTATCCGGTAAAAAGGATTTTAACTGCTCATTTAATTCCTTAAGCTGCTCATCAGTCATCACACTTCCAAGTGAATTTTCCGCTATATTTTCTGTCGGCTTCTGCGGCACCAAAACATTTTCTGCGGTTTCTTCCGTCTGTACAATATCACGCATTCCATTTATCGGTTCATTTGCATCTCCGCCTGCAGCCTCATTTAAAACCACTCCTGTATTTTCATTTACTGTCCCATTTGAAGCAGCTTCTGCGGCTTCATCTGCTGGCTCGTTTACTGCCACGCCTGAAATCTCATTTGAAGCCACCTCTGTGCTTCCATTTGCAATCTCATTTGCGGTTGCATTTACAGCCATACCCGAAATTTCATTTGAAGCCTCTCCTAAAACATTACCAGGCGCCATATCAGTATTTTCTTTTAATCCATCAGTTACGATATTTATTATCTGCCTTCCCTGTGATGCAAGCCTGTACATGGATAGATCACCATCTGACATAATCTCCGGAAGTTCATTGATGAAATCATCCATAGCAGCTGTGATCGCCTGTCTGTCACTCATATAATTTTCAAATTGTGCTGCATTCCCAGGAGTTATCTCTATTCCAAGCTTTACCATTTGTACAATAGTAGATGCATTTACCTGTGGATTTGCCTGCAGCAGATGATACATCTGGTTAAGGCTTGCTTTATCAATAGGCATCTGCTGCTGCATCATCTGGTTGACCATTGACAAATTTGCTGTATCTGTGGGCAGATTTGCCGATTTAAGTGCATCAAGTAACGTAAGATTAGCCCCAGCACCATCCAGCATAAACGGACGTATCTGCACATAGTTTCCATCGTTTGATTTTACCTGAAAAAACATGGACTGCCCTTCTGTAAGGCTTACCTTTCCATCAAGACGTGCTGTTATCTGCTGGCCGTTTGAAAGTCCAAGACTTACAACATTTCCTTTTACGGAATTTATCGTCCCTTCAAAAATATTTCCCTGCGATAATTCAGAAAGAGCCGAGACAAGTTTCTCGACTCCCATTTTTCCAGTCATCGGTTCCCCGTTTGATACTGCACTATTATATTGTCGCACCAAATCTGAAATCTGCATAGACTCACCCTTTATATAAAACTAATCATTCACAAAATTCTTTATAAATGTCTTCCTGTGGATCGGAGAAGGTCCAATCTCTTTAAGTGCCGCTATATGTTCCGCTGATCCATAGCCTTTATTCGATGCAAAATCATAGCCCGGAAACATACTATCATATTCCACCATCATCCGGTCCCTTGTAACCTTAGCCACAATACTTGCCGCTCCAATAGAAATACTTTTTGCATCTCCTTTTATTATCGGCACCTGCTTTATGTCAACCTCCGGTATAGTAACCGCATCATTAAGCAGAATATCCGGTCTTGGTTTAAGCTTTGAGACAGCCTGACGCATTGCTTCGTAAGTTGCCTGTAAAATGTTTATTTCATCAATGCGCTCATGCGATGCCATTCCTATCCCGACCGAAACCGCTTTTTCCATTATGACATCATATAGTTCATTGCGTTTTTTTGCTGATAACTTTTTTGAATCGTTTATATATAAAATGTCACAATCCACCGGAAGTATAACCGCACATGCAACAACAGGGCCTGCAAGCGGTCCTCTTCCAACCTCATCTATTCCACATATATAACCATAATCTTTATATTGTTTTTCATATTTTTTGAGATTTTCTGTCCGAAGCAGTTCATCCTCGTATTTTTCCATACGTTTTTTCGCTGTATCAACAAGTTTTACAACACCGCTTCTTGTATCTTCATCGTATTTTTTAATGAAGCCATCAAGTTTCCCATCCTGTATTGATTTTAACTCTTCTTTTATATCTGAGATCCTGTGGTTTTTTCCCTGCATAATTATCTTTTCGTCCATTACATCCTTTATTCCTGACTATTTGGAATTTCAAGTGTTATTTTTCCAAGCTTTCCGCTTCTGAAATCATCTATTACAAGCGCTGCCGCCTTGCTGTAATCCACTTCTGCACCTTTTGAGACACATTTGCGGTTTTTTGCTATCTCGATTATTATATCGGTAATATCACCGCTCTCGTTAACATCATATCTTTCGCTCAATAATCCCGGATAACTGCTTATAAGGAATTTTATAAGTTCAACTGCAAGCTCATCGACATTTAAGATTTCATCCTTTATAGAACCTATAATGGCAAGCTTAAGTCCGACTGACTGATCCTCAAATTTCGGCCATAAAATTCCCGGTGTATCGAGAAGCTCAACACTTTTGCTGAGCCGTATCCACTGCTTTCCTTTCGTAACACCCGGCTTATTTCCTGTTTTTGCACAGGCCTTACCTGCATATGAGTTTATAAATGTAGACTTTCCTACGTTTGGTATTCCTACAACCATTGCCCTTACCGGACGGTTTTTGATACCACGTTTTCTGTCTCTTTCTATTTTTTCTTTACATGCTTCCATCACTATGTCCGTGATACTTTTCATACTGTTTTTTGTTCTCGCATCAAGACTTACAACAAAAAAACCCATTTCCTTAAAATAGCTGCTCCATTGTTTTGTCTTTTCTTTATCTGCAAGATCAGCCTTATTCATTAAGATAAGACGATATTTATTTTTCCCCAGCTCGTCTATATCCGGATTTCTGCTTGCCAGAGGAACTCTTGCATCGACAAGCTCTATAACAAGATCTATAAGCTTTATATCTTCCTGCATCTGCCTTTTTGCCTTTGTCATATGTCCCGGGTACCACTGAAAATTCATATATTACCTGCTTTCTATAATTAATATCTGTATTGATCTGCTGGCACTTATTTTATTTGATCATGCCAAAATCACTTATACCGGAAAATCTAAACCATGCTTTTCCGATAATATATTCCTTTTTAACATTTCCGATATTTGCATAACGGCTGTCCTCACTGTTATTTCTATTGTCGCCGAGCACAAAATACTCGTCCTTTCCAAGTGTTATTGGATCTGCTGCGATCCCGGCATCCTCCATTGAGGCAACATCCATCTGCTCATTGTATAGTTCATCATTTACATACAATGCTCCGTTTTGTATCTGGACAGTATCTCCAGGCACCGCTACGACACGTCTTATATAATAATGTGATTTTTCGTTTCCATTAGGCAAAAATACTACCACATCTCCCGCTTTAGGTCTTGAGATCATATAAATAAATTTATTGATAAATACATCATCATCATTCTGCAAAGTAGATTCCATCGCCGGTCCAACAATGTTTGTTCTCACTCCGAATGTACTGACAAGAACATATGCCATGCATATAACAATCGCACACTCAATTATCCATGATAATATTTCCTTAAAAAGTGGAAGATTAAATTTTCTTCTCTGTTTTCTAAAATTCAGACCGCCGCGTCTTCTGGCCATACTGCCTCCTAGTTATCATTATTCATCCTGTACTCTATACATCTGTTCAGATAGTCTACATAATCCGGGTTTTTACACATACCTTTTCCTGCGATATCAGAAATCTTTGCGACATCCATTCCATTACATTTTGTTGTTTTCATAACGATATTGAGTGCAGGAACATTTGTGTCATTACTTATAAATGTTCCGATACCAAATGCAACCTGGACCTTATCCTTAAAATGATCATATATCTGCGTAGCTTTTTCAAAATCAAGGCTGTCACTAAACAAAAGAGTCTTTGTTCCCGGATCGATACCAAGTTTCTTATAATGTGCTATCATCTTCTCTCCCCACTCATACGGATCACCGCTGTCGTGACGCACACCTGAAAAAAGCGTTGCATACGTCAGCTGGAAATCCCTGAGGAAACAATCTGTTGTAATAGTATCTGTAAGTGCAATACCATTTAGTATTCCATATTCTTTAACCCATGCATCAAGCGCATACCAGTTTGAATACGCAGGATTGTGTTTATGATTTCCCTGTCCTGTACACATTATCCACTCATGAGCCATTGTACCGATAGGTTTTAAATTGTATTTTTTTGCAAGATATACGTTTGATGTTCCAATAAATTTAGAATCCGTATCTTTTAGATTTGTAAGAGCTTCTACAGCTATCTCCTGTGCCTGTGCAGACAATCTCCGGCGAAGGCCAAATTCACTGAATGTATTGAGCCTGTATTTGTTTTTTTCAAGCATCTCAACTTTTTGCGAGAGTCTTGTCTTAAACTGTTCTAACAATTCGTCATAATCATATGCCATTCTGAAATATACTTCATTTACTATGGCAAGTATCGGGATCTCATACATCGTAGTATTGAGCCATGTTCCAGCAGCCTCAATTGAAAGGCCGCATGGTGCGTCTGTTGTTATCATAAATTCTTCATATCTTGGCTGCCATAACCTGAGGAAATCAACATATGAGCCCTTTATCCATGTAATATTGTCGAGATAATCAAGTTCTTCCTCTGTAAAACGCAGACCGCAGAATGCTGCTATCTGCTGTCTTATCTCTTCTACCATCTCTTCTGAAAAATGTACATCTTTATTGCGGCATTTAAATGTCCATGTCGTCTTGTAACTTGTAAACTGGTGGAAAATTGTCTGTCCCATCGAAAATTTATACATATCAGTCTCCAACAGACTGTTTATGATCTGTGGTAATTTCATCTTTGTTCCTTTCTCCAGATAAAGGTCTAAATATTTGACATACTATTAGTAAATTATTATATCATTTTAGATTTTCGATAACAATATATAAAAATTATAATAATTTATTCCCCTTTCACTTCATTCCTCTCATTACCCATAGCATCTATTTTAAGCATCCTATAGCCTATACCAACATGTGTCTGTATATATGTAACTCCATCATTATCTGCTTCCAGCTTTTTCCTTAATGTTGCCATAAACACTCTAAGTGATGCTAAGTTTGAGTTCCATGCACTCCCCCATATTTTCTGTGTTATAAACTTATGCGTCAGCACCTTTCCTGTATTTTTTGCCAGAATACAAAGAAGCTTGTATTCTATCGGTGTAAGCTTTAATTCTTTATCTTTTTTATATACACATCCCGCAGCATAATCTATTTTTATACATCCATTTTCATATATAGATTTATTGGTAATATCAGCATCTGCCTGCAAAAGTGCAATTCTTCTTTGCATAACCCTAAGTCTTGCTAGCAATTCTTCTATAGAAAATGGTTTTGTGAGATAATCATCGGCTCCAGCATCCAGCGCTTCTATCTTATCTTCATCCTCACTTCTTGCGCTTATAACGATTATAGGCATATTAGACCATTCTCTTATTCTTTTAATAATCTCCACTCCATCTATATCAGGAAGTCCAAGATCCAGAAAAACAACATCCGGTGCATATGTTGATGCGCTAAGCAGCGCTTCCTCTCCATTCTTTGCCAGAAGATATTTATAATCGTGAGTTTTAAGTGTTGTAGCAATAAGATTTCTTATTGGAGGATCATCCTCTACTATCAGAATCTGAAATTTATTCATTTATGCTTATTTCTCCTTTTTCAATATAAAATGTAAATATACAGCCACTTGGTATATTATCAGAAACTTCTATGAAACCTCCATGCGCTTCAACAACTGATTTACATAATGCCAATCCAAGTCCCATACTACGTTTTCCGTCTGCAACACCACTCTGACCTGTATAAAACATCTCAAACACATGCTTTTTCATTTCATCACTCAGGCCCGGTCCATTATCAGAAATGCTAATATACACCTTATTACCTTTATTTCCATAATTGATCTGTATCTTTGAGCCCTTCTGCGTATATTTGATTGCGTTATTCACAATATTAATTATAACCTGCATTATTAATTTTGCATCCATCTGTGCAAAAACGATTTCATCGTTATTTATAACACTGATCTGATGTTCTGTTTTATTTCTATCTATATGTTTTATAGCCTCATCTAACACTTCGTCAAGAACTTCCAACGATTTATTAAGATGCATATTTCCATCCTCTATTCTTGTTACGGACAATAGATTCTCCACAAGCTGTATAAGCCATTCTGAATCATCGTATATGTCAGAAAAAATCTGTTCCTTTGTAACATCATCCAAAATTTTGTAGTGGCTGCATAAATTACTGGCATTTCCTGATATAGCTGTTAGTGGTGTCCGTAGATCATGCGAAATCGTCCTAAGCAGATTTGCCCTTAATTTTTCATTTTCAGCAACTAATGCTGCTTCTTTTTTAGCCTTTTCATTTTCAAGATTTTCCAAAGCAAAAGCTCCTTCTCCTAAAATTGATAGTAAAATACTGTATTCAAATGCACTTAGCACTTTTTTTTCAACATAAATCCCCATTATTCCATAAACTGTTCCATCTATATATATTGCCAGATACAGACATTTTGCATTGGGGAACACCTTTGTAGTGGCTCCAGCTCTTTTTTTATTTGTAAGTACCCATTGTATTACTTCTTCCTCACCAATTGTATCAGCGCTTTTTCCTATACATGTATCATCCTTGAAATATATATACCCATTCTGAATATGCTGACAATCTACCGGATATATCGCCACATTTCTATCAAGCAGCAAAACAGCCTGATTAGCCACAACCTTTAGCACTTCACCATTGGTCTTACACTGGGCAAGCAGCTGGTTTGTATCAAATAGTACCTTTGTTCTATAAGTTGCACCGGCTGCTTCTAATGCATTGTCCTTAAGTCTGTATGCAAGTGTTCCTGTGATCAAGGCCGCTATGAGCATTATAAAAAAGGTTACTGAATATCCCGGCTCATAAGCATGAAAAGTCAGCCTTGGATCTGTAAAAAAATAATTAAATAGCAAAACACTACAAAATGAACTCAAAAGACTACAAAAGTGGCTTTTAGTAAGGATTGAGCTTAACAGTACCCCCAGAATATATATTGTTATAATATTTGATTCCGTAAATCCCATCATACTAAAAAATATACCAAAAACAGTTGACATTATGAGCATGCCAGCTGTAATGATAATATCCTTTTTAGTTGGAATGATCTGTTCGCTTCCCCTTCTATTTCTTATCGTTTTTAAATTACTTTTCGAGTCTGGTATTATATATATATCTATATTTGGAGCGGTTACGATAAGTTGCTCCGTTATAGATTGCTTTTTCCAAAAAGGTTTTCTCGTTGTATCACTGCGTCCTATTACGATTTTAGTAACACCCGATATTCTCGCAAATTCTGCAATCTGAAGCGAAACATTATCTCCTATAACATTCGTAATTGCTGCATCCAGATCTTCTGCATATCTTATATTGTTTTGAAGTCTTACTGCATCCTCTGGTGGCAGGGCAATCTCCTGTGACTTTGAGACATACAATGCTGTGAACTCTGCATCAAATGCTTTAGCAAGCTTTGATGCTTCTTCAATTATTTTTCTATTTGACGGAGATGAAGAAAGCCCCACAAGTACATGCTCATGCTTTTCAACCGGTGTTTTTCCGAGCTCCATTTATCCACTCCTCCCCATTTTCATACTTACTATATTTCCTTTAGTTTTATAGTATATCATGTGTTAACACACATGATAAGCCGGCGGCTGATACCCATGCGCATTTACGCCGATATAATTCGCTCCACTCATTATATCATGTTTTTCTTGTTTGTTTTGGTTTTATCTGTTGTTATTTTTAAATTTTTATCCAAAAATAAATCTACTTTAGATGTTGTATACAGTCCGATGATAAAAATTATAATTAAGAGCATAACTAATAATAAATTTTCCATCTTATCTTCTCTTTTCTACTTATATATGAAAACATTTCTGTATTGCTTTATGCTCTCCAATTACAAGCAGAGTCTCATCAGAAGTAAAAATATCATCCGCTGATATAGCAAGATTCATATGTCCGTTTTTCTTAATAGCCATTACATTTATTTTATATTTCTGCCTTATGTCCACCTGACGTATACTCTTTCCAATCCATTCTAATGGAATTTTAACTTCAAAAATCGCATAGTCATCATCAAGCTTTATATAATCCAATATATAGTCTGATGTGTACCTTATCGCTGTCCATTTCGCAATCTGTTTTTCAGGATTAACAACTTCATCAGCGCCATTCCGAAGCAGAAATTTTGCCTGCACCTCCCTGTTTGCTCTTGAAACAACAACCTTACCTCCCAATTCTTTTAAAAGGCATGTTGTCTCAAGCGAACTTTGAAAATCATTTCCAATTGTTTCAATACAGACATCAAAATTATTTATACCAAGTGATCCTAGAAATTTTTCATTTGTACTGTCACCTATTAAAGCATTGGTCACATAAGGAAGTGCACTATTGACTCTTTCTTCATTTTTATCAATAGCCATTACCTGATGGCCAAGCTCATGTATTTTTTTTACCGTAAGCATTCCAAAATTTCCTAATCCAATTACTAATACTGATTTCATATAATTTTCTCCTATCCTACAATAATACTTTCTACTGGATACTTTAATGAATCTTTATCCCTATGTGAAAAAGCAGCATAAATTATTGTCATGCCACCTACTCTGCCCAAAAACATGAGCAAAATTAAAATCATCTGCGAAAAAGATGATAACTGCTGTGTAATTCCAAGTGTAAGTCCAACTGTGCCAATTGCTGAAATGGTTTCAAACAAACAAGTCTGCACCGGCAGGCTTTCTACAATACTGATTGAAATTGCTGATACCATTGCCAGAAAAATATACATGATCATAATAGATGATGCTGTTTTTATCACAGAATCTTCAATCCTTCTTCCGAAACAATCTGCATTCTGTTTTCTCTTAAATACAGCTATTGTATTTGCGATCAACACTGCTATTGTTGTTGTTTTCATTCCACCGGCTGTTGACCCCGGCGAACCTCCTATGAGCATAAGAATCATTGTCATTGTTTTACCTGTATCAGACAGCTTTCCTAAGTCTGTCGTATTAAATCCTGCTGTTCTTGGTGAAACGGCCTGAAACAATGATTCCCATACTCTTTTTCCAGCTGGTTCATTGGAAAACTCAGTAAAAAAGAAGAACAAAGTTGCTCCTGACACCAGAATAAAAGAAGTCAAAAGAATAACTTTTGATTGCATTCTATATTGTTTTATCTTCATCTTTTTATTCACTATATCATTCCACGTCAGGAAGCCAATCCCGCCTATAATTATCAATAACGAAAAAATTAAATTAACATATCCTATATCCGCAAACGATGTTAAAGAACTAAATTTACCTGTTCTATTTCCCATCAAATCAAAGCCAGCATTGCAAAAAGCTGATACAGAATGAAAAAACGACATCCATATCCCACCCATGCCATACCTTGACACAAATACCGGCAATAATAATAATGCTCCTAATATTTCCACAATAAAAGAAGTTAAAAAAATAAACCTCATATGCTTTACAATTCCACCAACCTGCGGTACAGATAAAGAATTTTGCATAGTCTGCCGCTGCATAAGGCTTATTTTTTTACCAGCGATCATTGTCACAAATGATGCTACCGTTATTACTCCTAATCCACCTATCTGTATTAAGATCAGAATTATTCCCTGTCCAAAATATGACCAGTATGAAGCAGTATCATACACAACAAGACCCGTAACACAAACTGCAGATGTTGATGTAAATAATGCCTTTCCAAATGGTGTTACAATTCCCGCTTTTGATGAAACAGGGCACATCAATAATAATGCCCCTATGACAATCACGCCTGCAAATCCCAGTATAATGATCTGAAATGATGTGAGCTTTTCTTTTATCTTCATAAAAGACTCCATGTTTTAACCTCCTATTTTGTTTGTATTATAATATTAGCTCATTTCAGAATAATACACTGTTAAATATTTTCCTCTCATATTAAAATTGTATAAAGATAATAAACCCCCTGCACAAGGTAACAATTCCTCATGCAGGGGGGTTATAATATTTATGATATTTTGATTATTTAAAGTACTTAACACCACTCTCGAACACTTTAAGATCCTGTTCGCCATAAATATTAATAGCTACAGACTCTCCTCGACGCTCTGAATGAGCCATCTTTCCAAGTATTCTTCCATCCGGTGATGTGATACCCTCGATAGACATATATGAACCATTTACATTCCATTCTTCATCCATCGTAGGATTTCCGTTCTCGTCTACATACTGTGTGGCAACCTGTCCATTCTCAAAAAGTTTATCTAACCACTCTTTTGGTGCTACGAAACGTCCCTCACCGTGTGATGCAGGGTTGCAATATGTCTTTCCAAGCTCTGCACCTGCAAGCCATGGGCTCTTGTTTGATACAACTTTTGTGTAAACCATCTTTGAAATATGACGGTTGATCGTATTATATGTAAGTGTAGGTGACTGTGCATCCTGCTGTCTGATCTGTCCGTATGGTACAAGTCCAAGCTTGATAAGTGCCTGGAAACCATTACAGATACCAAGTGCAAGTCCGTCACGCTCATTTATGAGTTTTTCGACTGCTTCCGTCATCTTTGCATTTCTAAATGCTGTTGCAAAGAATTTCGCTGATCCCTCCGGCTCATCTCCTGCTGAGAATCCACCTGGGAACATGATAATCTGTGACTGGTCTATTGCTTTTACAAACTCGTCTACAGAATCACGGATATCTTCTGCTGTAAGATTCTTAAATACTTTTACAATTGTGTCAGCTCCAGCTCTCTCAAATGCTTTTGCACTGTCATACTCACAGTTTGTTCCCGGAAATACTGGGATAAATACTGTTGGTTTTGCTACTTTATTCTTGCATACATATATATTCTTTGCATCATAGAGTCCAGTCTCCACTTTACTTGTATCGTCTGTTGCTTTTGTATGGAATACGCTCTCAAGTTTTGCTGTCCAGACTTTGATAGCCTCATCGATAGGAAGTACCATATCATCACACTCAATTGTCTGTTTGTCATTGACGTATCCAACTACTGTCTCAACACCAGAAAGTCCTGCTGCATCAATTATTTCTCTAACCTTTGTAAGCTTCTCAACAGGAACTTCTGCAACGATATTTCCAAATCCAGGCGCAAAAAGTGTATCACTGGTCACTTCATCCTCGATAGTTACACCAAGCTTATTTCCAAATGCCATCTTTGAAACTGCTGCTGCAAGACCTTTTCCATCAAGAGCATATGCTGAAACAATTGCTCCATCCTGAATCATATCTCTTACTGCATCGTAAAGTTTCATTACCTGATCATATTTTGGAAGATCGAATTCATCCTTATCTATTGTAAAGAGGATAAGCTGATCACCCGCCTTTTTAAGTTCCGGTGTGATGATATCCTTTTCTTTTGCCACATCTACTGCAAATGATACGAGTGTAGGTGGTACATCTATATCATTAAACGTTCCTGACATTGAATCCTTTCCACCGATTGAAGGAAGTCCGAATCCTATCTGTGCATCATATGCTCCGAGCAACGCTGCAAATGGCTGGCTCCAACGCTTTGGATCCTCATTCATTCTGCGGAAGTACTCCTGATATGTCATACGTATCTTCTTGTAATCTCCACCTGCAGCAACGATTCTTGAAATAGACTCGAGTACTGCGTAAATTGATCCATGGTATGGGCTCCATGATGAAAGATATGGATCAAATCCATAAGCCATCATTGTTACTGTATCACATTTTCCTTTTAATACAGGAAGTTTTGCTACCATAGACTGTGTTTCCGTAAGCTGATAACGTCCACCATATGGCATATATACACTGCCTGCTCCGATAGAACCGTCGAACATCTCAACAAGTCCCTTCTGTGAGCAGACATTGAGATCCTCAAGTTCTGCCTCCCAGGCACCTTTCATATCTCCTGCTTCTACCTTTTCTGCTACAGCAGGTGTACTGATCTTGTCGAGGTAATTATCTTTTTCCTGTGGCATCTCAACCTCAACATCAGTTTCCTGATGAGCTCCGTTTGTGTCGAGGAATGCACGTGAGATATTTACTATCTCTTTTCCTTTCCACTCAAGTACAAGTCTTGGACTTTCTGTCACTACTGCAACCTCTGTTGCCTCAAGATTTTCTTCCTTTGCATATGCCATGAACTGATCCACATCAGAAGGAGCAACAACTACTGCCATACGCTCCTGTGACTCTGAAATAGCGATCTCTGTTCCGTCAAGTCCTGCATATTTCTTTGGCACTTTGTCAAGCTGTATGCGGAGTCCATCTGCAAGCTCTCCAATTGCAACTGAAACTCCACCTGCACCGAAATCGTTACATTTCTTTATAATATGGCTTACTTCTTCTCTTCTGAAAAGTCTCTGGAGTTTACGCTCTGTAGGTGCATTACCTTTCTGCACCTCGGCACCACAGACAGATGTAGACTCTGTATTGTGAGCCTTTGATGATCCTGTTGCTCCACCGATTCCGTCACGTCCTGTACGTCCTCCGAGAAGGATGATCTTGTCCCCCGGATCAGATGTAAGTCTTTGCACCGCACGTCTTGGAGCAGCTCCCATAACTGCACCGATTTCCATACGTTTTGCAACATAATTTGGATGGTAAACTTCTTTTACATAACCTGTTGCAAGTCCAATCTGGTTTCCGTATGAACTATATCCATGAGCTGCTTCACGGACAAGTTTCTTCTGTGGGAGTTTTCCCTCTATAGTCTCTGAAACAGGTACTGTAGGATCTGCGGCACCTGTAACACGCATTGCCTGATATACATATGTACGTCCTGAAAGAGGATCACGGATTGCTCCACCAAGACATGTGGCAGCACCACCGAATGGCTCGATCTCTGTAGGATGGTTGTGTGTCTCATTCTTAAAGTTTACAAGCCACTCCTCTGTTTTTCCATCCACCTCGACAGGTACTACGATAGAACATGCATTTATCTCGTCAGATTCTTCCTGATCATCAAGTTTGCCTTCTTTCTTAAGTCTCTTCATTGCAAGAAGTGCAAGATCCATCAGACATACGAATTTGTCATTGCGGTCTTTGTAGAGATCTTCAAATGTTCCAAGGTAATCCTTATATGTATTTTCGATAGGTGTGCGGTAAAATCCATCGTCAAACTTAACATTCTTAAGTTCTGTCGAAAATGTAGTATGACGGCAGTGGTCTGACCAGTATGTATCAAGTACACGGATTTCAGTCATTGAAGGATTGCGCTTCTCCTCGTTTCTGAAATAATTCTGGATATGGAGAAAATCCTTAAATGTCATGGCAAGATTGAGTGAAGAATACAGCTCTTTAAGATCAGCCTCCGCCATATCTGTAAATCCATCAAAAACCTTCACATCATCAGGCTCATCAAATTTCTGCACAAGTGTCTGTGGCTTTTCCATACCGATCGCACGCGAATCAACCGGATTTATGCAGTGTTTCTCAATAGCTGCAAACTGCTCATCTGTGATATTTCCTTCAATAACATATGTGATCGCACTTCTTATGATCGGCTCCTCATTTTCATTAAGAAGCTTTACACACTGCTCTGCTGAATCAGCTCTCTGATCAAATTGTCCCGGCAGGAACTCAACTGTAAATACTCTTGCATTTCCGTAATCAAATTCTTCCTCATAGATATCATCTACAGGCGGCTCAGAAAATACTGTATATAATGCTTTCTTATATGTTTCCTCTGATATATTTTCAACATCATATCTTATCAGGACACGGACTGCTTCTACAGTTGTGATCCCAAGATAATGCTTTATTTCATGTTTTAATTCTTTTGCCTTAACCGCAAAATCAGGTTTCTTTTCTACATATACACGGCGTACGTTGCTCATAAAATCTCCTTTCAAAACCGAGTTTCACTTTCAAACTATGTATAGTATACCATTCCAGTTCTGATAAGTATAATTAATATATTTAATTTGTTTTATAAGTTGAATTAATCATTATTTTCATATATAATATAGCCGATGAGACAAATTGTACAGATACACATTTACAAATCATTGTACAAACGGCTTTATACAAGTTTTTTGTGCAAAATAAATAGAAAGCGTAGAGAAATCAATATGGATATCAATTATGAATTATATAAAGTGTTTTATTATGTTGCAACATCACTGAGCTTCTCAGAAGCAAGCAAAAAATTATTTATATCGCAGTCTGCCGTAAGCCAGTCAATAAAAACACTTGAAAAGAAACTGGGACAGTCTCTATTTATAAGAAGTACTAAAAAAGTCCAGCTCACTCCATCAGGAAGTCTGCTCCTTAAACATATCGAGCCTGCCATGAATCTTATTTCACGAGGAGAAAGCCAGCTTCTCGATTCAGGAACATTAGGTCTTGGTCAGCTTCATATAGGTGCCAGTGATACGATATGCCGTTACCTTCTTGTTCCATATTTAAAACAATTTCATAAAATGTTTCCAAATGTACCTATAAAAGTAACAAATGCTACATCTATCCAATGTGTGGAACTGCTTGATCAAAGAAAAGTTGATCTTATCGTAACAAATTTTCCAAACTCACATTTAAACCACTCATACAAGCAGAAGACTATCTGTAATTTTACTGATGTATTTATAGCCAATCCTAATTATTTTAACTTTGGTGACCACGAAATATCATTTTCAGAATTAAAGCAGCAGCCTATCATGATGCTGGATCGAAAAAGTACTACAAGCGAGTTTTTACATAACCTGTTTTTACAGCACCAGCTTGAACTTGTGCCAGAAGTCGAGCTAAGCAGTAATGATCTGCTTATCGACCTTGCAAAAATAGGTTTAGGCATCGCCTTTGTACCTGACTATTGCATGAAGAAAGAATCCAAAGATCTATTCATACTTAAAACCAAAGAAAAAATGCCATCACGCCAGATTGTTGTATCTGTAAATACCACACTTCCCGTACAGGCTTCAACTGACGAATTTTTAAAACTTCTTCCAGAAGTCAGTTACTAATTTTTCAACATTATTTATGCTGCATATTTTTCTATCATTCCATTCTCTTGGATAAAGTGCCTCATAATTTCGCTGCAAAAATCTTTCATCCAGTAAAATTATCACTCCATAGTCCTCAGCCGTACGGATAACTCTTCCGGCGGCCTGCAGGACTTTATTTATTCCTGGATACCTAAATGCATAATCAAAACCATTTTCCCCGCAATCATCATAATATTCTTTTAATATCTGTTTTTCATTGCTTATTTGAGGAAGCCCTGTTCCGACTATTATCGTTCCAATAAGCTTTTCGTTTTTTAAGTCTATTCCTTCTCCAAATATCCCTCCCATCACACAAAATGCGATAAGTGTATTTTGTGAGTTTTCATTAAATCTCTCTAAAAATTTCTCCCTCTCTTCCTCACTCATTTTGCTGGTCTGTGCGATAATATTAAATTCATTATCAAGATTAAATTCATCATTGAAATAATCCCTTACATTTTCCATAAATTTGTATGATGGAAAAAATACCATATAATTGCCCTTATGTACTGATACGATTTTATTTATATAATCGGCTATCTTTCTGTATTCACTTTCTGTACGTCTAGAGTATTTAGTGCTGACATCATTTGCAAATGCAATAAATCTGTTTTTCTGTACAAATGTGCTCTGCGCATATATAGCGTAATTATCCTTTTTGGTACTTAAAAGTTTTTTGTAATAGTCAATCGGTAAAAAAGTTGCTGAGAAAAAAATCGTAGCTTTTCCTTTGTCCAGACATCTTTGAACATTCTGGGACGGATCAACGCACATAAGCCTTAACATAAATCGCCCATCATCTGCTATTTCACTGTAGATCACATAATGTTCATCGACAAGTTCATAAATATTAAGAAAATTCCTTATCTGGAAATAAAAGTCCAAAACATCCTTTCTTCCGGGAAATTCCATAGGTTTCTGTAAAAATTCATCTAATTCTCCTGAAAGACGCATCAATGAAAATGCAAGTGTCCCTATGGTTTCATGTACACTGTATCCTTCACATTCTCTTTTATACCCTAGTAATGCTGTATTACATTTTTCTAACAGCTTTTCTATTTTTTTGCTATACGGTTTAATTATTTTCTTTATGCTTAAAAAATCTTCCTTGTATATCCCGGCACTGTACATTGACCTGCTCCGTTCCACAAGATTATGAGCCTCATCTACGAGAAAAATATAATCTCCCTTTATCCCTTCCTGAAAAAATCGTTTTAAATATACATTGGGATCAAACAGATAATTATAGTCACATATTATATCATCACACCATATTGCTGTGTCCAATGACATTTCAAACGGACATACATGAAATTTTTCAGCCTGATCTATAATCTCCTTCCTATCAAATAAACCATCCCTCTGCAGCAGGTCAAAAACCGCATCATTTACTCTGTCAAAATGGCCTTTTGCATATGGACAATTGACCGGATTACAGTCCATTTCCTCACAAAGACATAATTTTTCTTTTGCAGTAAGCTGTATTATCTTTGCATGATATCCGAGATGTTGAAGTTCATTAAAAGTATCTATTGCAACAGATGCCGTTATCGTCTTTGCCGTCAGATAAAATATACGATCTGCCAGCTCCTCCCCCACAGCTTTTACAGCCGGAAATATTGTTGATATAGTCTTTCCGACTCCTGTTGGTGCCTGAAGAAAAAGAGTCTTCTGCCTTAGGATCGTCCTGTATACATCCTCTACCAGTTTCTTCTGCCCCACCCTGTATTCAAATGGAAATTGAAGCTCTTTTATTGAGTCTTGCCGTCTGATACGTGATCTGCACTGAATATCCGCCCATTTCCTATACTTACCAATAAGATCATCAAACCACTGTTTTAGTTTTTCATACTCAAATATTTCTCTGAAGCGTTTTATCCCTTTAGTAAGAATCTCTGGTTCATCCAGATTGCAGTATGTCATCTGTACACCGATCTTATCCAGATTATTTAATGTAGCAAAAATATACGCATAGCACATAGCCTGTGCTTTGTGGACAAAAACCGGTTCTTCAAAAAATTGCACTTTCCTGTACATCCCTTTTATCTCATCAATCCAGTTAATGCCTTCATCCTCAAAAATACCATCTGCACGCCCTTCTAAAGTAAGTTCATACATATCTGAATCAACAACATATTTAAGAGGCACCTCTGGCATATATCCATCGTCCATACTATTTTGGATTTTCTTATGGATGCGTGTTCCTTCCATCATGGCATCTGTATTTGCTGTTTTTCCAACCCGGTTATCTATATCTCCACTTCTGAAAATAAATTCAACTAAATTCCTTACTGAAATGTGTAACTGCATATTTCTCTTTTCCATGTGATCAACATATAACTAAAAAGAAGAGCCTCTTTCGAAACTCTCCTTAAAACTAACTCTGTGCCATTATGTTATGCACTTGCAAATTTTTTTACTACTTTTTCAAATGTAGTATTATTTCCGGCATAGCATACCTTAAAATCATTATTCATACCTATGCCGATAACACCTAAAAGCGATTTTGCATCTATCAGAATTCTCTTGTACTTGAGGTCAATATCAAAATCGCATTTACTAGCTGCACCTACAAACTCATGGACATCATCTAAATTCGATAATCTGATTACCTTTTCCTTTTCATACATAAGTTACACCTTCCTTTTAATTATAAGAAACTAAAAATCATTTTTTGTTTTCCTAATTATAGCATCTCATTTTCATATGTCAAAAATCGAGAAATATCAACAAATGCACGATTTCTGCCAATTATGTATATAATATTTCGGTAACCAAATTAGTTTAAAGGTTATTTTTTTCTGTTGTTTTTCTATAAAAACAACGTAGACTATATAATTTTTACAATATTAAGTTAAAAATTTAATTCATATACATAAATATTCACAAAAAATATGTATTTTACAAAATATCGTTTTTGTAATTTTTTAGTGCATTTATATATATTTCACCTAATTTACTAAGGTTTGCGCCTTTATGCTTTATATATCCAATACGCATCTTTTCACTCTCTTTTAATGGTATTGCAACATAATCATCACCATTTAATTCCTCCGAAATGATCCCTGAACACAATGTAAAACCATTAAGTCCAACCATAATATTAAGCATTGTTGCCCTGTCATCAGCCTTTATGACCCTTTTATATTCATATGTGCTTAAGATTTCTTCAGCAAAATAAAATGAATTATTAACTCCCTGTTCAAATGCAAGACACGGATACTCTTCAAGTTCATCTATTGATATAATTGATTTCTCAGCCAGCGGATGCTTATTCCACATATACACATATGTATCACATTCAAACAGTTCAGTAAATTCCAGATTGTATTCCTTAAACAATTTAATTAACACTTTTTGGTTAAAATCACTTAAATATAGCACTCCTATTTCACTTTTCATATCTCTTACATTTTTTATTATCTGCTCAGTCTGTGTCTCATGTACTGCAAATTCATATTCGTCCATTCCCACTTCTTTTGCTAACTGTACAAAAGCCTTTACCGCAAATGAATAGTGCTGCATGGAAACTGAAAATTTTTGCTTTACCTCAGCATTCAAATATCTATTTTCCAGTAAATGATACTGTTCCACAACCTGCTTCGCATATCCAAGAAATTCTTCTCCTTCGGCTGTTACTGTAATTCCCCTGTTATTTCTAAGAAAAATTGTTATTCCTGCTTCTTCTTCTACTTCTCTTACTGTAGCTGACAGGTTTGGCTGTGATACAAAAAGTTTTTTTGCCGCCTCATTCATAGATCCTTCCCTGGCAATTGTAATAACCTGATTTAACTGTTGAAGTGTCATATTGCTTTCTCCTCAAATTCTGACATATTCTTCCGGTACCACTTAGGACACATATTAATCTGACAATGTTCATTTAAACGTTCTCTTATATCTGTGCTCCCAAAATATATTTTCCATAAATTTTCAAAAATATCCATCTGTTGCGGGATATTTTCTTCTAATTGCATAAATTGCTCGTTCGAAATAAAAAAACATCCTCTTCCTTTTGGGTGAATAACCGCATATTTTCGTATCTGATCATATATAACAAAATTTTCACCCGGAAATCTGTCCTGAAAATGCCACATTATTATAGGAATCATATTACACTTTGGAGCAATTTTTGACAACAGAAAACTTCCATTATCTGAAAACCGTAAAAATCCATTAAGCTTCTGTCCCTCGTTATTAACTTTTCTTGCCATCTCATAAGTCCTTATAACATATTCGTCTGACATATATTCTGTGATCCTTTGTCCCACCTTAAACGCTCTGACAAGAAATCCAAGAACAACAGTTGCTCTGTCAGCATCATAATGGCATAGTGCATTGAACACATTACCATATATATTTTCACCAAGCCTGCTCTTTATCGTACTGACTGTTTTTTTAGATTTAACCAGATCTGTATTCACATCAATTATCGTTGAGAAAAGGGTGTAATTCTCTCCCTGTCCTATTTCAATGGAAATTGTGTCATTGTATAATATATTATTTTCTTTTTGAATTTTATTTTTGTATACGAATGCATCATATACAGCAGTAAACATACCCTCAATGCTATCTTCACATCTGAGTATAATATTTTCATTGATCATGTCTTTATTCCTGTTTTAAAGTGGTGATTATTATATATCAAATAAATTCATCTGCTCATAAGTAATTTCATCAAGATTTTCCTCTGCATACATAACAGATGGTCTTTCATTATACACAAGATGCCTTGTGATATATCCTTCTTCAAGTTTCGTGTCGTACATCATTTTTCCATTACATGTTATGAAATACAAAGCTCTTTTAAGTACAACTCCCATTCTCTTAATGTCATTAAAATCAAGTACTGCATGTCTTCTCGCTTTTAGTATCCTTCTGGCACTCTTTGTGCCTATGCCCGGAACCCTTAAAAGTGTATAATAATCAGCTTTCATTATTTCTATTGGGAAATTCTCCAGATGCTGCACTGCCCACTGGCATTTCGGATCTATTGACTCACTAAAATTCTGATTTTTTTCAGATAAGAGTTCCCCAGCCTTAAATCCATAAAACCGCATCAGAAAATCTGCCTGATATAGCCTATGTTCCCTTGCCAAGGGCGGTTTTGAAAATAAACCTGGCAATGATTCATCCCGATTAACATTTATAAATGCAGAATAAAATACTCTCTTCATATCAAACTTTTCATATAAAGCTTCTGCCACCGATACAATCTGATAATCAGTTTCATCAGTTGCTCCTATTATCATCTGGGTACTCTGTCCTGCCGGAACATAATACCTGTCCGGTCTTTGAATTGACAATGCCCTGCTTTTACTGGCTGCTGTAATGTCAGCAATGTCCTTATTCGATTTTATTTGTGTAAACCGGTTATGGTATTCAATAAGTCTGCTTCTGCTGTCAGAAATCTCTGCTATCTGATCATAATAGGATTTTTCATCAAGATACATACGATTTTTCATGTCTGTATTTCCATGATAAGCCCTGCTGTCTTTTATGCCGTTTTGTATAAAACGCATAGGTGTGAGTATGTTTTTTCTCACTTTATTTGGTGCTGTCTTTTTTAATCCCTCTGCCGTAGGCAGCTCAAGATTAACGCTCATCCTGTCACATAAATAGCCGATCATCTCCAACAGTTCTGGTGATGTTCCCGGAATTCCTTTAATATGTATGTACCCATTAAAATGATATTTGTTTCTAAGCAAAAATAATGTCTCATATATCAATTTCATAGTATATTCCGGAGAGTTTATTATACCGGAACTAAGAAAGAGGCCTTCTATATAGTTTCTACGGTAAAACTCTACTGTAAGACGGCATACTTCTTCCGGCGTAAATGTTACACGTCTGACATCATTACTGCACCTATTAATACAATACTTACAATCATAGATACATTCATTTGTGAAAAGTATTTTTAAAAGCGATATACACCTGCCATCTGCTGTAAACGAATGGCATATTCCGCCTGCCGCAGCATTTCCAAGACTTTTTCCATCGCCTGCCCTGTCAACTCCGCTCGATGTGCATGCAACGTCATATTTGGCGGCATCTGATAAAATCTTTAGCTTTTCCATTATATCCTCATTCATTGTATATAACATTTTACATTCCTCCGCATATATCGAACGTTTGTTTGTATTATATACCCAAACAGATAATTTGGCAAGCGTTAAATTCTTCCAATTATTCATTTTCCATGACTGTATTAAATCGTTTCCATTGGTCTTATTATATGTGTAAATTGAACTTTTCTATATAAAAATACTCCGGATTTTTACCGGAGCATCTCACTTTATTATTCATTATTGCGTTTTACAATGCCGGTTCTTTATGCATTACCGACACAAACGTCATCTTTTTATCTATGAGCTTACCTGCTATTGCAACTCCTTTTCCCATAGTAAATGCAGCTGCTACTGTTCCTATTCCAAGTCCTGATATTTTTCCCAACACAAAAAAAGTAAGGCAGGCTGTGACCAGCAGACATGTTACATCAAATGTTATTTTTACCCTTGAATATGGTTTTTTTATTATTTCTGACAAATCCCTCGGAAATAAATCCGTTGGAATGATCGGAAGCCTGCATCTGTTAGACAATGCAATACCTACACAAAGAATTATATAGCTTAACACAAAATATATTATTCTAAGCGGTATAGACATAGGCAGTTTTGTGATCCACAATTCATGAATATCCATAAGCTCGCCAAATAAAAATCCCGCTACAAAACTAAACAGATACGATGGTACAAACTTTCTTTTTAAAACCATAAGTGTAATTACCAGCAATCCCTGAAAAATATATGTCCACGTTCCCAATGTTAGCATAGGTAAAACTTCACTAAATGCGTATGGAACGCTTGAAATTGCCGATATTCCTGATCCTGACTGCAGCATTAGAAGTACTCCCATACTATTTATAAAAATTGCTACTGCAAGTGCCGCTTCTCCTCTTAATACTACTTTTTTATCTTCCATAATAATACATCTCTTTTCTCATAAATTTACCGGGTGAAATTATAGAACTTTTTCATTAAATATTCAAGAACTTTTTTATTAAATATTCAAGTGTCATTGACATAAATATGAAAATAAAATATGATTGTTTAAAATAAAAAGGAGAATACACAGTATGAGTTACACACAAAAGATTTTTCTGATTATTGGCAGTACTTTTTCTGCAATTGGAATTTTGATCTCCTCTGTTTTTCTGATGATACTCAATGTCGCACCAGATGGTTTTGCATCTTTTCTGGCACTTCCGATTTTTTTTAGCATTCTGGGTATCATATTTATCGCAGGGGCATTGTTGTCATATCATAAATCCAGACAAACAATAACCAGTGGTGTCAGATATCCGGCTAAAATTTATGGTTATGTAAAAAATAAATCATATACCATAAACGGAAGTTTCCCGGTTAACACAATAGTGCATTATTTTGACAGAGATCACATAGAACGTGAAGTTGTAATACCAACAAATTTTTGTGAGGGTTCATCCACCTATCCCATAGGAATGACCATAGACATTTATGAGTATAATGGCAGATACAACTTTGACCCTTCCTCTGTACGGAGTGAAATTCTTCCTGGTGAGCAGGAACTTATGGATAACAAACCTGTTGAGCCTGCAAAGTTGCATTTTGTTGCAGTTGTATGTCCTAACTGCGGTGCAAGCTACAAAGCAGCTTTGGGATATGTCAGCAAATGTCCGTATTGTGGAAACTTCCATAATATATAACAATAAAAACCATGTTACTGTTCACACCTAACAGTGTGATCAGCAACGATTACATCCCATTTAAAATGCCTCTACGAGGCAGGGGCTGTAATCACTCAATAATTAACACTATGGCACATAGCTTGACAGCGTATAAATTTTTTATTAAAAAAGGCTAGAACACTTGAATTTACAAGTGTTCTAGCCTTTAAAATAACAGGGGATGAGAGAATCGAACTCCCGCTAAAAGTTTTGGAGACTTCTGTCATACCATTTGACCAATCCCCTATATTTAATAGTATATCAAATATAGAAAAATGACGCAATAGGAATTACGTCTTATTTTTAATATACCTTCAAAACTTCACACAAATGATTACTTCATACTTTCCAAAAAACTTGTTTTATCCGTTATTAACCTGATTAAGCCCTCGACCTATTAGTAACAGTCAGCTCCACACATTACTGTGCTTCCACCTCTGCCCTATCTACCTTGTAGTCTTCAAGGGGTCTTACTCCCGAAGGAGGGATATCTCATCTTGAGGGGGGCTTCACGCTTAGATGCCTTCAGCGTTTATCCC